>Ga0172368_10003145_pt1 | contig 20285 bp, 13 predicted proteins | sample Lak11m_FD_114540 | JGI IMG/M metagenome (GOLD analysis project Ga0172368, IMG submission 114540) | Freshwater microbial communities from Kabuno Bay, South-Kivu, Congo - kab_022012_11m | ecosystem: Environmental > Aquatic > Freshwater > Lake | place: Democratic Republic of the Congo: South-Kivu...
ACGGACCGTGCTCCAAGACTGGGCCGGATCCGAGCCGGAGTGATCCTGCTTCGACCCGTTCCGAACGCTCCCAGCTACGTTCGCGAGCCTTGGGCTCGGGTTCCTCGGTGCTATAATCCGCCGAGAGGTGCCACCCATGATTCCCCCTTTCCAGAATGAGCCACTGGTTGATCTGACCGCGCCCGAGCGAGCCGCAGCCATGCAACGCGCATTGAGCGTCGTCCGGGACCAGTTGGGGCGCAGCTATCCCATCGTCATTGGCGGCGAGCGGATCGAGACCGGATCGTGGATTGAGAGCACGAATCCGGCCCAACCGTCTCAAGTCGTGGGACGCGTCGCCAGCGCAACTCCTGAGCTTGCCGACAGGGCCCTGGCGGCAGCATCGGAGGCCTACGCAAGCTGGAGCAGGACGCCGGCGGACGCACGCGCGCGTTGCCTGCTGGCGGCTGCAGCAGCCATTCGCAGGCGCATCCACGAGTTCTCAGCCTGGCTGGTATACGAGGTCAGCAAGTCCTGGGCCGAGGCATACGCGGACACAGCAGAGGTCATAGACTTCCTCGAGTTCTACGCCCGTGAGATGCTCCGGCTTCAGGGCGACCATCCGACCACCCCATTCCCCGGTGAGCACAACGTCGTCAACTACATCCCACTCGGGGCCGGCGTCGTCATCTCGCCCTGGAACTTCCCCCTCGCGATCATGGGCGGCATGACCGCTGCCGCGATCGTGACTGGGAACACCGTGGTCGTAAAGCCGGCTTCCCAGGCGCCGGTCGTTGCGGCGAAGTTCCTGGAGGTCCTCGAGCAGGCATCGGTACCCCCAGGCGTGGTCAACTACCTGCCGGGCCCCGGCGCCGTGGTTGGCGACACGCTGGTGGACCACCCACGGACACGATTCGTGGCGTTCACTGGGTCCAGGGATGTGGGGACACGCATATTCCAGCGGGCCGCCGCCGTACAGCCGGGGCAACAGTGGCTCAAGCGCACGGTCCTGGAGATGGGAGGCAAGGACGCCATAGTCGTGGATGACACGGCGGACCTCGATTCCGCCGCGCAGGGCGTGGTGGCATCGGCTTTCGGCTTCCAGGGCCAGAAGTGCTCCGCTTGCTCGCGGCTGATCGTCTTCCGATCCGTGCAAGAAGCGCTGGTGGAGCGTGTGGTGGAGCAAGCGCGCAGCCTGACCGTGGGCGATCCGACAGACCCGTCGGTCTACATGGGTGCGGTCATCGAGCGGGCAGCAGTCGAGAAGATACAGGGGTACATTGGCGTCGGCGCCTCCGAGGGCCGAGCCATCCTGAGCGGCGGCGCAGTGCCGCGCGAAGGGTTCTTCGTGCCTCCGACCATATTCACCGACGTGGCGCCGGACGCGCACATCGCTCAGGAGGAGATATTCGGCCCGGTCCTCTCTGTCATTTCGGCGGAGACGTTCGACGAGGCCATTCGCATCGCCAACGGCACCGAATACGGCCTGACCGGCGCGCTGTACTCGCGGAGGCGCGACAGGCTGGAAGCTGCGCGTCGCGACTTCCATGTCGGCAACCTCTATTTCAACCGCAAGTGCACGGGCGCGCTCGTGGACGTGCAGCCCTTCGGTGGGTTCAACATGAGCGGCACCGACAGCAAGGCCGGCGGGAGGGACTACTTGCAGTTGTTCATGCAGGCCAAGTCGGTCTGCGAGCGGTTCTAGGCTCCCGCCATGAAGACCCTCCGGTTTGGCGTCATCGGCTGCGGCGACTTCGGCATGAGGCATGCCAAGCGACTGGACGCGATGCCCGGCGTTGTTGTGGCTGCCCTATCCGATCCCAGGCCCGAGGCCGTCGAGCGCGTGCGGCAGGCGCTCTCCCGCGCCCCGGAGCTCGTTGCGTCAGACCATCGTGACCTCCTCGCGTGCGGCCTGGATGCGGTGTGTATCGCCAGCCCGGATTCGTATCACGTGCGGCAGGTGTTGGACGCGTTGTCAGCCGGCGCCCACGTCCTCTGCGAGAAGCCGCTCACACCGGACGCAGCGGAGCTGGACCGAGTGGTGCGTGCACGGGACCGAACCGGAAAGGTAGTCGCGCTGACCTATCCGCGCCGCTACGATCCCAGCCACCGCGCCATGCGCCGGGAGATCCTCTCCGGACGCTGGGGGACCGTTACCGCGATCACCGTCTACAACGCCGAGGATTGGATCACGCCGAACCGCGGGACGTGGCGTCATGATCCGACCATCTGCCCCGGGGGCTTCTTCTATGACGCCAGCGGTCACCAACTCGACATGATCATGTGGGCGACCGGGCTGAGCGGGCTTCGCGTAAGAGCGTGGAGTGACAACGCCGGCGCCCCCGTCCCGATTCGCGTCTGGGGCGCAGCCGCCCTGACTGGCGACGTCCCGGTCACGTTCCACTTCGTCGGCGACGCTCACGTGTGGCGTGAGATCATCAACATACACTGTGAGGGCAGGGACTTCTGCGTCCAGAACTTCCGCGCGATGTGGTGCCCGCTGCGCGCGCCCGAACCCATCGAGCCGTCCGAACCGGGAGAGGGACCGGATGCGGAGTTTGTGAGCATGATCCGGGATGACGCGCCCAATCCGGCGCCTCCGGAAGGGGCCCGCCACGTTCTACGCTTCACCGAAGCCGCCCTGCGCTCCGCGGCCTGCCGCCGCTCTGTGCGAGTACGCGACTGATCTGCGGCGGGCTCGACTCCGCGTTGCAAGGCAAACACCACCCGCTCCCGGAGCGGGGGATGCGTGTAGCACCACCAGACGATCCATGCAGGCGGGTCGGGGTCAGAATAGTCGTGCCGGCCGAACTCGGCGATGGCCCGAGCCGCCGCCTCCCCGTCTCCGTCCAGTCGGAGGCCGTACTCGTCGGCGCGCCGCTCCATCAAGCGTGAAACTGCCGAGGCTGCAGGCGTCTGAGCGAACAGAAGCAGCTCCAGCACAAGGACGGCCAGCGGCACGATCGCCGGATCGGCGATGCCACGGACCCCTAGTCGTGGCCCGCAGCGCCGCACAAGGCCCGTGAGAAGGACCGCCATCGCCCAGAGCACCACAAAGCCGCCGGCGCTCTCCAGGAGGAAGCCCCACCATATGTGGCCGAGCACGTAGTGACCGAGTTCATGGGCCGTGATCGCCATGATCATGCGCTCATCCATGCGAGCGAGCAGGTTGTCCCAGAGCACGATCCGCTTCGTTGGCCCAAGCCCGGTGACATATGCGTTCAGCTTGCGCGTCCGCCGTGACTTGTCCGCCACCAGTATGTCGGCGTCACCTGCGCCAGCCTTCGCCGCCAGCGCTTGCAGGCGGGTTCGAAGCGTCCCCTGCTCAAGCGGCCTGAAGCTGTTGTAGGCCGGGTCCACGACCACCGGGTAGACCACGACCAGCAGGAAGGCGACCGGCACCAGTCCGGCGCCAAGCCAGATCCACCAGCGGCGCGGACTGCGCCTGCAGACCCACAGCGCAATGGGCACGGCAGGCGCCCAGGCGAGTGTCAGCGCCCAGTCGCGAAGGCGATCACCAAGCCACGTGGAAGCGCTGGTGCTGGAGAAGCCGTATGCCGCTTCGATGCGCCAGCCTGCTACCGAGACGGGCAACATCCACACGGCGAGCAAGGCTGAGACCACCACCCACACGGCGCCACCGGCAAGTGGCTGGAGCCGACCGGTGCAGCGATCAGCGATTCGCCGGCCCACCCGACCGAGCGCAAGCCAGGCGAGGCCCGCGAGCATCCATGCGGCGCCGGCGAAGTACGCTGCGTAACGGATCGCTATGTAGGACTGCGCTCGTGCGCCCGCCGGCGGCAGTAAATCGAATGAGCGGCGCAGAGCATCGTCCGTTTGAGCCCACGCGCACTGCCCCAGACACAGCCCGAGCGCCAGAGCAGCACAGAAGCAGCCGCGGTGCACAACTCGACGTTGCATGGGCCGGAGACCGCGCAGACCGGCTACGGCGCTTCGTCCGCGGCGTTGTTGGAGATCACGACCTTGCCGGATGACTGGTTGGCAATGCGGAGCGCGCCCCTGACGATGTTGTCTGTGATCACGGCCTTCGCGACGCCGCCGGACAGCATCACCTGCGCCTTGTCCTCTCGGAAGTCGCAACCCCGCACGAGCAGTGATCCGCCGGACGCCTGGATGGCGGCTCGGCCGTCCCTGGGCTTGTCCCACTGAACGAACGTGCAGTCGCTGAAACCCACGGTGCCTCTGCCGGCCACCTTGGCGATCTGGTTGCACGGACCCCAGAAGGCGCAGTTGACAAACCGCACGGCGCCCTTGTGGGACTGCGCCACGCGAACCATGGTCGGATCGGGTCCCTTGTAGGAGACGAACTCGCCGTTTGTGATCAGGATTCCGAATGGCGCCGACTCGTCAACGACGACCGCGGTGTAGCAATCGTCCGCGCCGATGCCCAGGAAGTTGCCGTTGGTTGCGCCCGCTTTGGTCTGCATGAACCGGTAGCCGACGTTGTAGCCGTAGCAGAAGGTATTGAGCACATACTGCCAATCCGTGCGTCCGAAGACGAAGGCCTCGCCGTTCTCCATCTGCCAGCGGAACAGCTCCGGTTTCATGCTCCACCAGGGATTGAAGTGGACGTTCTCGATCCGACCGATGTCGTAGATGCTGTCGACCCAGACGCCTCGGCGCAAGGGTTGCCCGTGAACGTTGCGGATCAGGTGGCGCTCGTTCTGGCTGGCGTCTATGCCGTTGTAGGGGTTCAGCAGCTCGACGTCCAGCACAGCCGGGTTCTTGCCCCGCATGGCGATCGCCCATGGATACGCGGTCGGCGGCTTGTCGGTCGCCTGCTCGGGGTAGTAGAGCACGACGCCCTTGAGCGTGGAGTTGGTGTTGAGCGTGACGGCGGCAGGCGCGTCCTCCGTCCCTCTGTCGGCGAGTATAAGCAGAGCGGTCCCATCGTCGCCCGGCTTCGGCAGTCCTGCGTCTCGGATGCCGTTGTGGGCCGGCACCGACTGCCATACTCCTCGGAGCGTTACTCCGACGGGCACGTTGAGTCGCCCCTTCAGAGAGTACCGGCCGCGCGGCAGGTACACCGTTTGAGACCCCTTCGCGGCGGCATCGAGGGCCCGCTGCACGCCTTCCGTGCAGTCGGTCTTGCCGTCCGCGACGACGTTGTAGGGCGCAAGCGTCGCGTTGATGGCATCCGGTATCTCGGGGGCGCCGAGCGCGGCAACGGTCAGTGCCAGCAGGCACGCCGCAATAATCCAGTTCATGTTCCCTCCTCGCCGTTGGGCGCTATGTTGTTGCCGTCGCAGACCGGTCGGTCTAGAACAGCGTCGCCCTTGGGGCCTTGCGTGCCTCGATGACCTTGCGGCGCGCTGCCTCGATATCGTTGACGAGGCTCCGGCGCGCCTCGTCGAATGCCTGTCCGCTCTGGCGCAGGATGTAGGCGGGGTGCAGGGCAGCCGTCACGTGGGTCGCGTATCTGCACGTGTCGAACCACTTGCCGCGCTCCGACAGCATCCGGAAGCCCGGGTGGATCAAAGCGTTCGCGCTGGGCGCGCCGAGGCAGACGATCACGAGCGGGGCGATGACCGTCAGTTGCTGGTCGAGCCAGCGGGCACACGCTGCGATCTCGGCCGGTCTCGGCGCCCGATTCTGAGCGCGATCTCCTTCCACGATGCAGGCCCTGCACTTAACCACGTTGCAGATGTAGACATGCCGCCTGTAGAGACGGCACTCAGCGAGGCACTCGTCCAGCAGCTTGCCTGCGCGGCCGACGAAGGGTCGCCCCGTGGCGTCCTCCTGAGCTCCCGGTCCCTCGCCTACGAAGACCAGAGGCGCCTCCGGGTTTCCCTCGCCGAACACGACGTTCAGGCGCGTCTCGGCGAGCGCGCAATCGCGACACTCTCGCGCCTCCTGCGCGAGGGCGTCGAGCCGGTCCGCCTTGCTCACGTCAGCCGCCATGCATGTACTCCTCGAGGCGCTCGTACGTCGCTCGTAGCGACGCCGGCAGAACACGCGTATCCGCCAGCACCGCCATGAAGTTTGTATCGCCGTTCCATCGGGGTACGACGTGCACGTGAACGTGATCCTGTAGGCCGGCCCCGGCGACGCGACCCATGTTCACGCCTATGTTGAACCCGTCCGGCGAGTAGGCTTTCCCCAGAGCGCGAACCGCGCGCTTGACGAGCCGCCAGACATCGAGCACAGCTTCGTCGGGCAACGCCTCCAGGTCCGACGTGTGAGCGAACGGCGCCACCATCACGTGCCCGTTGGAGTACGGGAAGGCGTTCAGAATGACGAAGGCGTGAGCCGTGCGGCTCAGGATGTACCGATCAGCATCTCTCCCCTCGCTCGGAAACTCGCACAGGAAGCACCCGTGCGGAGCATCGGCGTTCTCAACGTATTCCAGACGCCAGGGCGCCCAGATCCTGTCCATTCGCTTACTCTCCTCGCCGGCTGCCGGGCGCCTTCCGATCTGCTCCCGGCGCCTCATCCAGCGGGTCCCGAGCGATGTCGTAGCCCACGAGGGTCTCCGTGACGCCCGTTCGATTGTCCGTGCGCTTCACCAGCCCCACCCCAGCGGCATACCAGGCGTCCACGATGCGGTCGCCATCCCGCGTGCGAACGCGCAGCACGTCCTCGAAGCACCCACACGGCGTCGTAAGCGGGGACGCGCGCTCCACCTGGAACGGACCGGACTCGGTCGCGAAACCGCCCTCCTTTCGCCATGCGCTGTCAAGGCGGGTGGGCCGGTCGCGGCGCCACACTGTGCTATCGGTAGTCAGAACCTGGTACGAGATCGCAACCTGTCGCGGTAGCACGAGCGAAGCCCGCCACACATCGCCCCTATCCGTCGTCACCTTGCCGACAATGCGCACCGCGTACCGGGACGACCCGCCCGCAGCCGAAACGGCATACCGCCACTCCCTCCCGACGCTGAGCGGGAACCAGCGGCAGGGCATGGTGGCGGCCACCGGCAGCATGCCGCACGGCGTTGTCAGTTGAGTTGATCTGCTCGCGGGCGCCTGGCGGCTGGGCGCCACCTGCGTGGCGAGCCCCTGAAGCGCCTTCACCCGGTCCCGTGCCGGCGGGTGGCTCCGCAGGTAATAGGGAATCTGGGATCCCTTCTCCATGTCCGCCATCGCCTGGGCTGCCGTCACGGCCCCGGTCGGATCGTAGCCGGCCGAGCACATCAGGCGTACCCCGCCTGTGTCGGCGTCCGATTCCTGCTCGCGGGAGTACTGAGCCCCTACCAGCGTTGCCGCCATGTCCGCCACATCGCCGGCTCCCAGGGCCGCCGTAGCCAGAGCCGCCAGCAACGCGGGACCTTTCATCTTCTCCACCATGCGGCGCCAGTGGCGATGCGCCGCATGAGTGATCTCGTGCGCCAGTACGAAGGCCACTGCGTCGTCGTCTGGGAGCTTGGTGAGCAGGCCCTCGTACACATACATGAAGCCGCCCGGCAGACAGAACGCGTTGAACTCAGGCACCTCGAGCGCCGTGAACTGGTAAGGGTAGGCCCGCGCCGGCATGCTGTCCACCAGCGCTCGACCTATTCGGCGCACACGCTCCTGCATGGCAGGATCGCGTGACACTGGGAGTGCGCGCTCGACCTCAGCCGCGACCTGCCTGCCTAGCTCTATCTCGCGTTGGGCATCCGTTCTCTCGAACACCTGGGCACGCGCACCAGCCATAACGCAGAGCGGCAACGTCGTGGCCGCCAGAGCTCGCAGCATCCGGCTCCTCATCGCGACTCGCCCAATGCGCCCTCGCCATCGGCGGCGCTCCCGTAGACCGCAGCATGAGCCGCGAGCTCCGATGCGGCCCCTGACACATCGCCGGAACCGGCCATCAGTTCCGCCAAAGTCAGATGCGCACGAGGGTGACGCGGGTTTAGCCGAAGGACTTCGCCAAGCAGGCGCAGGGCGTCCGCCTCGTTGCCGCGGCGGGACGCCACCTGAGCTTCCAGGAAGATGAAGTCGGGATCGCCATCCCATGCGGCACGCGCGCGCTCCAGCGCGGCAGAAGCAGGCGCGATCTGGTCAAGCGCTACAAGCGCCGAGGCTACGCCGATCAGCGCATACGGATCCGCCGCGTCGCGCTGCAGCGATCGAAGCCCTTCGAGCATTCGGCACGCAGCGGCAGCCTCCGGATAGGCATAGCCGGCAATGGACACCATCCGCGGGCTCGCATACCCGAGGTAGCCCGCGAAGATACCTTCATTCACTCGTGCGCCTGACCTGGCACACTTGATGCCCTGTTCGAGCGCCTCCATGCAGTCCTCAATCGCGAGACGATAGGCGGCTTCCCCGCGAGCGCGTTCGACTTCAGAGCGCGCGTAGAGCAGCAGGGCGAGTCGCTGCCATGCGTGGTAGTCCTTGCTCAGTTGGCGCCGATCGCCATCGCCGATATACACCTCGGCGCGGGCCTCGGCGATCGCCTCGGTCAGATCCTCTGCCCCCGGAGCAGATTCGTCGCGAAGGCGGGACGTGGCGTACTCGATGTCCCGCGCCACTGCAGACGCGTCAGGCGCCAGTTCCAGAGCGCGCCTTAGGTGCGGCAGTGCCTCCTCCCAGCGAGACAGGTCGAGGAGCGCCCTTCCAAGGTCGGCCGCGCAACGGGCACTGGCCGGCTCGCGCGCGGCAGCCGCTCGGGTCTCCGCGAGCCGCAGGTCGGCGCGAAACCTCGCCGCACCATTTGGCAGCGGCCCACGCCACTCGTTGATGGCATCGCGCATCCGCGCCGCAGCGGAGAGGTCGCCCGTCGCGAGGTAACAGCCACCCAGCGCGGCCATGAGTTCCGGCGATCTGCGTGCCCTGTCCTTCGTCTGCGCCCCACCCGTCAACATGGGACCGTAAGACGCTACGGCCTGAGCAGCACGCCCTGCCCGCGCCAGGGCGGCTACGTGCATCGCCATCAACGGCTGTCGGTCGGCTTCCTTGGCGAGGGCGACGGCTCGGTACAGGGCCTCGGCCGCCTCTTCGTCCAGGTGCACCGCGCCCGCTGCGCGGGCGAGCGCCACGTAGTCGGCCTCGCCGGCGCCGGCTGCAGAGCACACCTCGCGCCACCGCGCGACGGCAGTGAGGATATCGCCTGCCTCGCCCGCTCTATGTGCTTCATCCCGCACGCGAGCCCGTGGTTCGTCCGCTGTCGAGGGTACCACCTGCACGAAGACGGCCGCTGTTTCACCTCCCTGCCGGATGTCGAGCTGAGACCGCCCGACTCGGAACCGCACAAGACCCGAGACCGTGTCCTTGCGACGCGGCGCCTTCACACGCGCTTCGAACACGACGCCCGAGGGATCGTGCGCATCCGTCACGGACAAACGCCTGGCGCCCCAGATGGCTGACTCGGCGCTGACCTCAACCTTCGGCAGCGGCTCGGTGATCGGCATCCTCACCACTGCCCGAAGGACCACCTCCTGTCCAGGCATGGCGATACGCGGCAACGCGTCTGATCCGGCAATGCTGACCGTCCCCCATCCCGGCGCGGCGCACGACATCTCCGACGCGCTCTCACGAACCAGCAGAACGGGCTCCATTGTCACAGAGAACCGTACGGCGTCGAGCGTCCTGCAGGGACACCATCCGCGATACGGACGGTAGCCGTCGGCTGCGACCATGAGGGGCAGTTCAAGGATGTCTATGCGCTTCGTCCGGTTGGTCGCGCCGCCCGCGAGCAAGCCCACCAGTCCGCTGTTGAGCGCCCGGCCTATGTCGAAGTTCTGCGACACGCGCCCGAGCAGAGCCTGGACCGAGTAGCTCCCAAGGCTGTCGGTTGCGGCCGTCGTCTTCCCGGCGTCGGCGAAGCGCCCATCGGCCCATACAGACACACGGGCGCCCGCGATCGGCGCCTGGGTTGCGGCATCGTACACGTGCCCGGTCGCGCTGCCCCATGACGTTCGGGCTGCGGCACGATCGGGGCGGCGGCCCTGCCCGACAGTGATCGGCTGTGCGGAGACGGCTGCTCCATGGACGGCGAATGCCGCCAGACCTATCGTGACAATGCTGTTGCGCCCGGCGACTCTCATCGCAGCGCCCTCGCGGAGGGCATCCGCCGGTCGGCCCACACGCGGGCGCTTACGTGAGTTGCATTCCGCATCGGATACGCTTCCGTTCCCACTTACGGCGCCGACCGCGGCGACTCCTGTTGAGCCATACCGCAGCCGGTCGGTTGACTACAAACCTCGTGATCGGGTAGTTTCCTGTCAATCCCGTTCCCCTCGCAGTCGGGTCCAATCCCTAGGAGGAAGTGCGCTGCCATGCAAGTACGAGGGGCGACCAACGCCCCGGTTCCAGCATCCCCCGGTTCTTCGATGTTCCTCAGTCCAACACTCCGACGCTTGCTCTCCTTGCTCCTTACCGTTGTAGCCGCAGTCTGCGCGTCATTCCTGCCCGCCGCTGCCCTTGGTCAGGCCAAGCACGGCGGCGGCGAGGCAAGCCTGGTTGTGCCGTCGCTAAGCGATACGAGCAGGATCACGTTCTTCGGCACATCGGGGGCTTCGGTCCTCATGTGGGGCATCCTGATCTCGGCACTGGGTCTCACGTTCGGCCTCATGATCATGTCCCAGTTGAAGCGCATGCCCGTCCACCGCGCGATGCTGGAGATCTCGGAGCTTATCTACGAGACCTGCAAGACGTACCTGGCGACCCAGCTCCGATTCATCGGCATCCTGTGGGTCTGCGTCGGCGCAGTGATCTTCATCTACTTCGGGATTCTGCAGCAGTACATCGCCGACGGCAAGCTCGGGCAGGTTCTGATCATCCTCTTGTTCTCTCTGATCGGCATCGCCGGCAGCACGATCGTCGCCTGGTTCGGCATACGCGTGAACACGTTTGCCAACTCGCGGACGGCCTTCGCCTCGCTCAACGGCAAGGCGTTCTCGGGCTACGCCATCCCCCTGAAGGCAGGCATGAGCATCGGCATGATGCTGATCTCCGTCGAACTCGTGATCATGCTGGTCATCCTGCTTCTGATCCCGGGGGCACTGGCCGGGTCCTGCTTCATCGGCTTCGCCATCGGCGAGTCGCTCGGCGCATCGGCCCTGAGGATCGCCGGTGGGATCTTCACCAAGATCGCCGACATCGGCTCCGACCTGATGAAGATCGTCTTTAAGATCAAGGAAGACGACGCCCGCAACCCCGGCGTGATCGCCGACTGCACCGGCGACAATGCAGGCGACTCGGTTGGTCCCAGCGCAGATGGCTTCGAGACCTACGGCGTGACGGGCGTCGCGCTGATCTCGTTCATACTGCTCGCCGTCAAGGACCCCACCGTTCAGATACAGCTTCTGGTCTGGATCTTTGTCATGCGTGTGGTGATGGTCATCGCCAGCGCCGCGGCCTACTTCCTCAACGATGCGGTCGCCCGAGCAAGGTACGGGGATGCCGATCACTTCAACGCCGAGAAGCCCCTCACTTCGCTGGTGTGGATCACCTCTCTACTGTCGGTCGCGCTGACGTTCGTAGTTTCCCATTTCATGATCCCGGATGTGGCGGGCAACGCCAACCTCTGGTGGCAGCTCTCGATCATCATCACGTGCGGCACCCTGGCAGGCGCCATCATCCCCGAGCTGATCAAGGTCTTCACGTCCACCGAGTCCGGACACGTGAAGGAGGTGGTGACCTCCACCCGCGAGGGTGGCGCTTCTCTGAACATCCTGTCGGGCTTCATCGCCGGCAACTTCAGCGCGTTCTGGATGGGAATGGTCGTCATCTTCCTGATGGGTATTGCATACCTGATGAGCCTGCAAGGGCTCGGCGAGCTCATGCCGCTGGGACCGCTCGGGCCGAACGGGAAGCCGCTCATTGATGTCGCGACTGTGTTCGCATTCGGTCTCGTAGCCTTCGGCTTCCTCGGCATGGGACCCGTCACGATCGCGGTCGACTCCTACGGGCCGGTTACCGACAACGCTCAGTCCGTCTACGAGCTGTCGGTGATCGAGAGCATTCCGAACGTCGAAGAGGAGGTCAAGAAGGACTTCGGCTTCGAGATCAAGTGGGAGCAGGCGAAGCACAACCTGGAGGCAAACGACGGCGCCGGCAATACGTTCAAGGCGACCGCGAAGCCCGTGCTGATAGGCACCGCCGTGGTGGGAGCAACCACAATGGTGTTCTCCATCATCGTGATGCTGACGGCCGGACTAACGCAGAACGTAGACAAGCTCTCGATCCTGAATCCTCTCTTCCTGTTCGGGCTGATCGCGGGAGGATCGGTGATCTACTGGTTCACGGGCGCCTCGGCGCAAGCGGTGACCACCGGCGCCTACCGTGCGGTGGAGTTCATCAAGGCCAACATCAAGCTGGAGGGCGTTGAGAAGGCCTCCGTTGAGGACAGCAAGCGCGTAGTCAGCATTTGCACGCAGTACGCCCAGCGTGGGATGTTCAACATCTTCCTCGTGGTGTTCTTCGGGACGCTGGCCTTCGCGTGCGCAGACTCGTTCCTCTTCATCGGCTACCTGATCGCCATCGCGATCTTCGGTCTCTTCCAGGCGCTCTTCATGGCGAATGCAGGCGGTGCGTGGGACAACGCCAAGAAGATCGTCGAAGTTGACCTCAAGGAGAAGGGCTCCGAACTCCACGCCGCGACGGTGATCGGCGACACGGTGGGCGACCCCTTCAAGGACACCTCGTCGGTCGCCATGAACCCGATCATCAAGTTCACGACGCTGTTCGGTCTGCTGGCGGTGGAGTTCGCTGAGCAGATGGCCCGCCAACCGCGCCTGGTTGCGGCCGCCATCTTCTTCGCGATCGCGATCGTCTTCGTGTACCGCTCGTTCTACAAGATGCGGATTCACGAGGGCGGCGAGCTCGCCAAGGTCGAGCCGGGAGCGGTGGCGAACGCGTAGCCGCGGCTCAGTAAACGCACGCAAGTCGGGCCGCCCTCTACAGGGCGGCCCGACGTCGGTTGGGGCCCCTGCTTCCGGGGGCTACAGCGGGGAGGACGGAGGCGCGAACGGGTCTACGGGTGCGGCGCCCTCAGGGAAGAAGTCGCGGTACAACAGCGCCGAGGACAGGAACGCGATCGGCATCGTGAAGAGCACGCCTACTCCACAGCCAAGGACGCCGATGACGCCCACGATGCCCACCACGAAGATGAAGACGGCCGCCATGGCCCACTGGCCCTTCAGGACGTTCCAGCTCTCCCGCATGGCCGCTACGCCATCCATCCCGCGGTCAACGATGAGCGGAGTAGTGAACATCCACAGGCCTGCCACCACGATCCCGGGCAACACACACAGTAACATGCCGATCGAGGTACCGATGTTCACGAGGATGCCTGCAACGATCAGCGGCCCTACGATGTCGCCGATGTCAAACAGATCGGCAACGGCGATCGCCTCGCCCCTAACATGCTTGAGCGCGGCCTTGTATATGCCGCCTGCCAGGATCATGCCTGGGATGCCGCTCAGCAGTCCCACGACCGGGACGAGGTTGAGCAGGAAGCTCGCCACCCCAACAACCACCACGAATACGAGCGCGATTACGACCCACTGACCCATCTGCTGCTGGAATAGCGCGAACGCCTGGTTGATCACGTCGAACCGCACGGTGGGTGCGGGCGACGGGTACGGATCTGACGGCATAGCCATTGATGATGCCTCCTTGTAGGTGCCCCGGTGGGGCTAACGACCTAACAACCGGTTCGTGCCCTCGTGTGCAGCGAGCGGCAAGATCCTGCCCTCGCCGCTGCCGCGGGCGCCGGACGTGACCCGTACCTCTGTTGTACCATCCACCAGCGCAAAGTCGGCCTCTATTGCGTTCCCGGATTCCCGAGGCTGCGCAGGCTGCCCGTTGACCAACGCCACGGCCCTTCCAGCGTCAGGCCGGGGCAGGCGCACGACAGCTTCGGCACGGTCGCCAACCGTGGCGCTCCGGCACGCGATCACTACGGAACCCCGGCGAGCCGTGATGTGCAGGTACCGTCCTCTGTACCACACGTTGCGCACGCCGAAGCGCTCGAGCGCAGCGGGGAGGGCCGGGGCTATGGTGAGGAACCCGTCCCGCGCAGTGTCCAGGCCGAGGAATGCATACAGCGGCACCACCGCCCCGAGCGACGCGTCCGATAGGAACTCCCGATCCAATCCGATGCCGCCCGGAAGAGGGCTCTGCTGCTTCCCGCGTTCCGGGTGTCCATCGTAGTAGGCTCTGTAGAAGTCCCGTCCGCGCCCGCCAGCCGCCTTGACGTCCTCGAACCACCGCCGCACCTCCTGCAGGCGCCTGTAGATCGCGTCCAGATCGCGCAGACCGCCCGCCTGCCGACGAGCGAGCGCCTCCCAGAGCGACGTCGCAGGAATCGCGCCGCCATCCTGCATCTGATCGCCCCAGACCCGGAACGCCGAACCCGGCTCCGATCGCCAGTCCCATATCCAGGGCCAGAAGTAGTAGTCCGTGTTCCTCCTTGTGCTGGTTCGGGGAGCAAACCGCCAGCGGTAGACGTCGCGCCCGATCGAGGTGTCACCGGGGACCGGATTGCCGTCGAGCCAGGAGAGGATGCTCTCCCTCTGGGCAGCCGTTCCCACACCCCAGGCAAGCGCCTGCAGATTGGAGTGCATGAAACCGTAGTCATGCTTCTCTCCGTGGGCATCAACGTTTCGGCAGAACCGACCCGTCTCCCTGACCCAAAACGTGGCTTCGATCTTCCGCCGAACGCGTTCGGCTTGCCGCCTGAGCGTCGCCGGCGTCTCCGAGTAGGCAACACGCGTAGCATTGTTGGGGCCGATCACGGTCGGTGAACGGAACTGCAGCCCGCGCCTCTGGCAGGCCTCCTCAAGTGCCGCCATGTTCCTCAGCGCGAGCCAGTACGCGAGACTGCTGTCCAGGTCGTACCTCCCGGAAGGAAGGAGGTCCCAGTAGCCTCCGATTATCCCGTGGCCGGGGCGATCTCCCCCCAGCCCGTCGTGGCCGACAAACCAATCCAGGCACAGAAGGCCGTCACGCTTGCCGCGCAGGTGCTCGTTGAGGAAAAGCATCGCTCGTCGCAGACGGGGCATCATACGGCGAAGGAACGCGGTCTCGCCGTTCCAGAGGTAGAACCGGGCGGACGCATTGACGAGCGTCGAGTTTGTGGTCGTCATGCGAACGTCGTACGTCGCCCGAATGTAGTTCACGGAGACGCTTGCACCGTGGGCGCCCCTGCCACACGGCGCTACCCTCAACCTGGTGATACGCCGACCCCCGCTTCCCCATGCGCTGTGGAGGTACATGGGGAAGAACAGCGGGAAGCGCGCGAAGCCGGTTCCTGCCATCTCGGCGTAGTCGTCTCGATTGCCGGCCGGAGGCAGGACACTGAACCCCACCCCGACCGACCGCTCCTCCGAGAAGCTCTCGTCGGCGTTGGTCTGCCAGTAGAGTCGAAGGCCCTCGACGAGGCCACGTGCGTCGCCTCCGTCCGGGGTCCGGTACTCGATGTCGACTTCCACGATCGGAATCTGGAATGCGTCGCAGTCGAACCGCGGCGAGGTCATCGTCGGACTGTCGCCGGTAACCCGCGCCTGCAGCCTGTTGCCTCTGGGTGTCGGATCCGGCTCAAGGTCGCTGAACGTCCATTCGCCGACCTCGGACTCCCCTGCCCCATTGAACTCCCAGCCGGTAGGCGACGTGACCGTGTAGTTGCGGTTGTACTTGGGCCACGGCCAGCCAAACGTGGGTTTGTACCCGCCCAGCGAATCGTTCGGCTCAGGGACGAGAGCTGCGCCAAAGACATAGCCGTACTTGTCCACGGTGCATCGCGCCAGCGTCGTCAGGATCACATCGGTGGCGTCACCGCCCTGACGAGCGAGCCCAAGACCCGCGCGGTCCACCCACGGCAGCATCCAGCAGTCCCACTCGATCACCCAGAGGTGGTCGGTCGCGCCCAGAACCGGGCCGCCGCCGGCGTAGATCCCACGTTCGTCGAAGGATAGATGGCGATGCAGGTACTCGTTCAGGAAGGCGTCCATCTCCGGGTCCGACGAGTAGAAGGACGGCACGCGCCGCATATCGGCCACCCGAGGCGCACCGCCGAAACGGAACACGCGAGCGTCGGATGCGTCCTGTCGTCCACAGACCGCGGTCACCAGACAGCACGTCAGAGCCATGGAGAGAGTACACTTCAAGTCGGCGCACCTCGTGACGGCCCCGGCGGTCGTCGTTCGGAGCCGCCGGGCCGGAGGATTCCGTTAGGCGCCGGACGGCAGCTATCCTGCATCAGGTTGCCCGCGCTCCGAGGCGCGAGCAACACAACCACTGCGGACGGGAACGTCCTGTCCGCTCGGAGGACGCACCATGGCGCTGTTCATTCTGGCTGCCACAGCCATCGCCGGCCCGGTTGTCGCTGCGCCGGGCAGGACCGACCGGCTCGTGTTTCCGCTTCATGCCCAGCACAACCATGCAAGCTGCATTGTGGAGTGCCCCAACGGCGACCTCCTCGTCTGCTGGTACCGTGGATCCGGCGAACGGTCCGCAGACGACGTCACCATCATGGGAGCCAGGTTGCCAAGAGGCGCTCAGAACTGGACACCTTCGTTCGTACTGGCAGACACGCCTGGCTTCCCGGACTGTAATCCCTGCATGGTCATTGATCCCGGCGCCCGCCTGTGGCTGTTCTGGCCCGTCATCCTCGACAACCAGTGGGAAAGCGCATTGCTTCGGTACGCGAGCAGCACCGACTACCAGCAACGGGCAGGGCCTCCGAAGTGGAACCGCGAAGGCGTGGTTCTGCTGAAGCCGGGCCAGGAGTTCACAGAGAAGGTTGCAGCCGAACTCGCGAGAGCCTGGGCCCCCTACGTCCCAGCCGCGACGCCCCAGGACCAGGCGCGGCTGAAGGAGTACCTCGCGGACCGGACCGTGGCGGCATCTCAGAAGCTACGCATGCGGCTTGGGTGGATGCCCCGTCCTCACCCGGTGGTGCTCGATGGCGGGCGAATGCTGCTCCCTCTCTACTCGGACCTCTTCGACTTCTCATTGGTCGCTTACACGGATGACGGCGGCAGGACGTGGGGCGTCAGCACCCCCATCGTTGGCACCGGGAACGTACAGCCCAGCATCGTCCGACGCCGCGACGGCACGCTTGTCGCGTACTTCCGCGACAACGGCCCGCCGCCGCAAAGGGTCATGGAGAGCGTCTCGGCAGACCGAGGGGTCACGTGGAGCGCTCCCCGCGACACCGTCCTTCCCGATCCCGGCGCCGGTGTGGAGGCGATCGCGCTCCGTAGCGGTAGGTGGGTCCTGATCAACAACGACACCGAGCAGGGCCGGCACAGCTTGGCGCTCACGATCAGCGACGACGAGGGCCGCTCGTGGTCCCGGAGGATTCATCTCGAGCAGGACGACGCGGGCGCCCGCAGCGGCTCCTACTCGTACCCATCCATCATCCAGGCCCGGGACGGCCGGATTCACGCCACGTACTCCTTCACTCCCGGCGCCAAGGCACAAGGCGCGCTCGGCTCCGGGCAGAGCATCAAGCACGTGACCTTCACCGAAGCCTGGATGCTGGAGCAGGCCAGGGCCATCCGGCCCGCACAGCCTGAAGCAGCCCGCTAGGGTCGCGCGGCAATGCCACGGGTCGTGATCGTCTGGTGGTTCCTGGTGTTGGCCGGGGCGACCGCTGCGGGCGCGCTGCTGCGCCAGGGGCAGCAGGCCCGGCACGAAGGGAGGTCCATTGTGGACATTGGGACGCGGCTCGAGCCGTTCGTTGACGCGCATCTTATTGAGAGACTCGATCGCGCCGAACTGCGCCTGACGCCTCCTGTGCGGCGCGAGATTGTGCTGACGCTCGACCGTGCCTGGGAGGGACCCGCGAGCGCGTACTTCACGGTCTTCCGCGCCGGAGATCGGACCCGGCTCTACTATCGCGGCTACTGCCCATCGGACCTGGCCGATCAACAGGTCACCTGTTATGCCGAGAGCAATGATGGGATCCACTTCGATCGTCCGGCCCTCGGCCTCTATGGGTTCGGCGGCAATGGCGCGAACAACATCGTCTATAGAGGCGTTGAGGCCCACAACTTCGCGCCGTTCCGTGACCGCAATCCGGCGGCGCCACCTGATGCGGCATACAAGGCCGTAGCGGGTGTCAGCAGCAAGCTCTACGCGTTCGCATCCGCGGATGGACTCAGGTGGCGCAAGCTCAGTCCTGAACCGGTGCTCACCAAGGGCGCCTTTGACTCCCTGAACGTGGCTTTCTGGGACACGCAAGCCGGACTCTATCGGTGCTACTCGCGCGCATGGACCGGCGGCGGCTACGGCGGCGTGCGCGCCATACAGAGCGCGACCTCGCAGGACTTCCTCCACTGGACGGATCCCATCCCAAATGCGTATGCACCCGGGGTCCCTGTGGAGCACTTCTACACCAATGCAACCGTGCCCCACCCGGGAGCGCCGCACATACTCCTCTCGTTCCCAAAGCGCTTCCTGCCCGAGCGCACCAAACTGGCAGGCTACAAGGAGCCTGGCGTTTCGGACGCGGTCTTCATGACGAGCCGCGACGGCGTCAGCTGGGACCGCACCTTCCGCGAGGCGTGGCTCCGGCCCGGACTGGACCAGCGCAACTGGACCCAGCGCAGCAACATGCCCGCCTGGGGTGTGGTCGAGACCGGCGACGAGTTCTCGTTCTACGTGAGCGAGCACTACGACTGGCCCGATAACCGTCTCAGACGCGTTACGGTGCCCAGGAACCGCATCGCCGGCATACACGCGGGCGCCGAGGGCGGCTCGTGCCTCACCAGGCCGCTCCGGTTCGTCGGCAAGGACCTGTTCGTGAACTACTCCACCTCAGCCGGAGGGTCGGTGGTCGTCGAGCTTCTCGATCCGAGTTCGGCTCCGGTCCCCGGCTTTGCTGCGGAGGACTTCGATCCGCTGTACGGTGATGAGTTCGACGCGATCGTCCGCTGGAAGGGAGGGCGCCTCGGAGACGCGCGCGTGAACCCGGTGCGCCTGCGCGTGCGCCTTGCCGATGCTGAGCTCTATTCCATCCGAACGGGATCGGCTGACGCACGATGACTCTCTGGGACCTCGATACGCCGACGCCCCTGGTTGAGCTCCCCCGGCTCCAGTCCAACATCGCCGACATGGCGGGACTGGCCGCCGCACACGGCAAGCGCCTGCGTCCGCATGTCAAGACGCACAAGAGCCCGGACATCGCGCGCATGCAGGCCTCCGCGGGCGTGTGCGGCATTACCGTGGCCAAGCTGGGCGAGGCCGAGGCCTTCGCTGAGGCCGGCTTCGACGAGATCTTCATCGCCAATCTCCTGGTAGGCGGGATCAAGATGCGGCGGCTCGTTCGCCTTGCGTCCCGGGTCTCCGTCACCGTGGGAGTTGATAGCCTGACCGCCCTCGACCTGCTGAAGCAAGGGCTCCAGGGGTCCGGTGCCAGCGTCGGTCTGATGATCGAGGTGGACACCGGGCACGGGCGAGCGGGGGTCAAACAGCCTGATCAAGCGGCTGCCCTTGCCCGGTCTGCAGCCGAGTCGGCAAGTCTTGCACTGCGAGGGCTGTACACCCACGAGGGCCACGTGTACCGAGCACAGGCCGATCGTATGGCTGATGTGTGCGAGCGTGCCGTGTCGCTTCTGTGCGCCTGCAGAACCCGCGTCTCCGGCGAGACCGATGCCGCCGAAGCGATCGTCAGCGTCGGGTCCACACCTGGGGCAGACGAGATGGTGCGGCAGGACGCGGTCAAAGAGATCCGGCCAGGGAACTACGTGTTCTATGACGCCGGCCAGGTCCGTCTGGGACGCCCTGCCGAGCGATGCGCACTGACTGTCCTGACCACCGTGATCGCCCGCCCCTCAGCAACAGAGGCCCTGGTGGATGCGGGCACAAAGGCGCTATCAGGGGATCGCGATCCCGTCTACGGTTACGGGTTCGTCGCCGGCGATCCCTTCGCGAGGCTCGACTGGTGCAGCGAGGAGCACGGCCACGTCCACCTTGGCCTGTCAGACCAGAGGCCGCGCGTCGGCGACAAGGTTCGTATCGTACCGGCGCACGCATGCACCTGCACGAACATGCACCCGCTCCTGAACCTCGTTGATGAGGAGCATGTCGTTGGGCGCGTACCGGTAACTGCACGCGACCGGCTGACGTAGCCCTGAGGCTCAGCTACAACCTGGTTAGCTTGCCTGCCACAGACGAGACCACGCCTCCCAGAAGTTGACGCCCGTTGCCGCCACCGTTCTGGGGCCGCGGAGTACAACGCCGGCATAGGCCGCGTAGGGGACTGCCCGGTCGGGTGACGCCATGTCCACCTCGATGCTGACAGGCGACGGAACGACTAACGGTGCAGGCCATGCCTCGCGATCGCCGACGGCGCTTCGAAACGCCGCCTCGATCGTCTGCCTTGCGTCGCACGGGGCGAGCATCCTCGCG
>Ga0172368_10003151_pt1 | contig 20271 bp, 15 predicted proteins | sample Lak11m_FD_114540 | JGI IMG/M metagenome (GOLD analysis project Ga0172368, IMG submission 114540) | Freshwater microbial communities from Kabuno Bay, South-Kivu, Congo - kab_022012_11m | ecosystem: Environmental > Aquatic > Freshwater > Lake | place: Democratic Republic of the Congo: South-Kivu...
CGCGATTCTGGTTGACTGAGGTGTAGGTGACCGGGTAGCCCAGTGGCGGGTAGATGCCAAACACCGAGCGGGCTTCTTTCAGACCGATCAGATCGACCTTATTGGCCACGATGCGGGCCGGGATGCCCTGTTTTTCGGCGATGACCAGAAAACGGTCGAGCATGCGCAGGTTGGGCAGCGGGTTGGCGCAGGAAAAGACCATCACGATCTGGTCGAGGTTGGCCAGCAGGATCTGGCGGTACTCGCCGCGCGGGCGCGGGTCCATGCGCACCAGGGCCCGTTCGCGCGGTTCGATGGTTTCGATGCGCCCGCTGCCGTCCTGGTTGAGCAGGATACTGACGCGGTCTCCGACCGAGATCACGTCGCCCTCGCCGCGCTCGCGTTTGAGCCGCCCACGCAGCTGGCAGGTGATCGTGCCCTGGCTGGTGGCGACAGTATAAAAACCTGACTGCAGGCGGGTGACCCAACCTGAAACCAGTGCCTCGCTCATGGACTTGGCGTGGCGGTCTGGACCGTGAAGCCGGGCGGTTCGGTGGCCTGTGGGTTGGATCCACCGTTGTTATTGCCCGGCTCGGGCGTTTCACTGCCGTCGGGCGTGGGTGTGCGGGTGACGTTCAGCTTGGCTTCCCAGGGGAAGATCTTTTGCGGCTGGCCGAGGAAGTAGACCTCGAGCATGCGCCGCGTGATGGGGGCGGCGATCTCCGAGCCTTCGCCCGCATATTCGGCAATCACCGCGATGGCGATGTCGGGCTTATCGGCGCGCCTGGCGTCGGTGTAGGCTGCGAACCAGGAATTGGGCTGGCCGGGGATGCCGGTTTCGGCTGTGCCGGTTTTGCCGGCGACCGGAATGGCCAGACCCGAGAAGACGCGCACGGCCGTGCCGCGCGGGTCGCTGGTCACGCGCCGCAGGGTTTCCTGGAGCAGCGAAAGCGTTGCGGGTTTGACCGGCAGCTGGTTGCGCGCCTCGGGTTTGAAGGTGTAGACCGCCTTGCCATCGGGATCGGTGATCTTTTCGACCACCTGCGGGCGGTAGAGCGTGCCGCCGTTGCCGACCGCGGCGATCATCGCGGCCACCTGCAGCGGGGTGACCTGCATCTTATCCTGGCCAATCGCCAGGAAAACCGACTGGTCTATGCTTTGCGCGTCGGGCATGTTGCCCGCGAATTCCGCGATCTGCTCGATGCCGGTGGGCACGCCCAGGCCGAAGGCGCGCGCCATTTTGGTCAGTTCGGCGGCCTTCCCCTGCTCGAAGAGGGTGTAGCCAATGTGATAAAACCAGGGGTTGCAGGAGCGCATCAGCCCTTCAGGCAGGGTCAGCACGCCGGAGGGGTCCAATTCACGGTCGAGCGTCCAGTCTTTGAGCTTGTAGCCGGGCAGCTCGGTGTAGTAGTGCTGGCAGTCGTAGGTGTCTTCGGGCGTGAAGATCCCGGTTTCGAGCGCGGCGGCCATGCTGACGATCTTGAAAACCGAGCCGAGCGGGTAACCGCTTTCGGCAGCGCGGTTGACAAAAGGCTGGCTGGGGTCGCTCAAAAGCCGGACCAGACCGCTGTTGTTGATGTTTTGCGGCTCAAAATAATTGGGGTTGAAACCCGGCGAGGAGGCCATTGCCAGCACGCGCCCGGTGTCGCGTTCGAGGACAACGATCGCGCCGTTAAACCCGCTGATCGCTTTTTGGGCCTCAAGCTGCAGCTTGGTGTCGATCGTGGAGTAGATGGATTGGGCGGGCGCGGCGCTGGATTGGGCCAGGCGGGTGACTGTGTTGCCCTGCGGATCGAGCACGTAGAGCGAAACGCCTTTCTTGCCCATCAGGTAGGTTTCACCCCATTTTTCCAGCCCGCGCATGCCGACCTTTTCCGAGCCAAGATAGCCGAGGCGGCGGTAGGCGTCCTGATCTTCGGGACTGATGTAGAGCATATAGCCGGTGACGTGCGGGGCGATCCCGCCATCGTTATAATAGCGCGCCTTGTAGGATTTCCACTGCAGCCCGGCCAGGCCGCCGAGTGTATTGGTATTGAACTGATCGGCGGTGGTCTCTCCGACCGGGATGTATTTCTGGACATAGTCGTTCTTGTAGAGCGCTTTAATCCACTCGGCTGGCTTACCGGTCAGGCGGGACAGCACGGCGAGCGTGTTGCTTTCGCCGCCATTCTCAAAATCAAACGGCACGATGCCCAGCGAGATGACATCGTTGGTGGCGGCGACCGCGCCGCCGTTGCGGTCGTAGATGTTGCCGCGCGCGGGGGTGGTGTAGTCGATGGCCAGGGAATTGCCGCCGCGCAGTTCGGGCAGGACCATGCCCTCTTCCCACAGCACGCGCCAGTTGTCCTGCTCGCGGGCCAGGTTGATCGAAATTTCGCGGGTCAGGTCGCCCAACAGGGCGGTGTGGTAGGTGACGCGGTAGGCGGCCTGGGCGCTCTCCACGTTGACCAGGGTGGAGAGGATTTCGTAATCGATGTTGATCAGGGTCAGGTTGATCGCCGCGTCGGTGTAGCGCTTGATGAAAGCCTCTTTGGGGGTCGCGTCCTGACTGGGACCGGCCAGCAGGGCGTACATCGCCTCATAATCTTCGCTTTGCCACTTGCCCAGGAAGGAGCGCACGGCTTCGCGCACGTCAGGGGTGGGCGTGTTGTGCTGCTCGGGAGTGGGCCGGCTGGCGGTCACCAGCGGGGTGGACTGGCCGGTGGGGACCGGGCTGGCGGTGGGCAGGCCGGTCGAACACGATACCAGCAGGAGCATCAGACTGATCAGAGCGATTTTTTTCGTAAGAAGGTGGGTCATGGGCAGAGGTGAGCTTTCATCCGGCGTTTTCGCCGCGCAAGACTGCCGCGAAAACCGGGCAGCGGTAATTCAGGTCAGCCTGGCAGGCCGCGGGCACATCGGCGGCCGCGGGCGCGCCGAGCGAGCGCAGAGCGCGTTCCAGGTGGCAGAGCGGCAGGCCCATCACCGAGGCGTAGCAGCCCGCGAAGCCTTCCACCGGGTGGAATTCGGCGTGCTGGATGGCGTAGGCCCCGGCTTTGTCGAGCGGGTCGCCGCTGGCAATGTAGGTTTCGATTTCGGCATCGCTGTAATCGCGCATCGGCACGCGCGAAGCGCACAGCTCGCCGCGCATCTGGCCTGCTTGGGGCGCATAGACCGCCAACCCGGTGTAGACGGTGTGGGCGCGCCCGCGCAGCGCAAGCAGCATGGCGCGCGCTTCGGCGGCGTCTTGCGGTTTGCCCAGGATTTGCCCATCCAGGGCGACCGTGGTGTCGGAACCGATCACCAGGGCTGGGCCGTCCTGGGCGGCGGCCAGGGCTTTCTCGTGGGCCAGGCGCAGGACGTACGCGCCGGGCGCTTCGCCGGGGCGGGGCTGTTCATCGAGGTTGGCGGGCCGCGCCACAAATGCGCGCCCGCTCAGCGCCAGCAGCTGGCGGCGGCGCGGTGAGTTGGAAGCCAGGATCAAGGCAGGGGCAGACATCAGCCTGGATTCTAACATGAATTGAGATGCGATCAAAAATAACCCGAGCTTGCCGGTCCAGGGTGGTACAATCACGCCTGGTTGGAGTTGTAGCGCATCAATTTAAAAAGTGGGGCATTGTGTGTGAATTTAGCGCGAAGCGCCAAATTCGCACACAACCTACCCCTTTTTATAGACTATTCATTCGGCGAGGTGAGATTCATGGAACAGTTAAAGCAGCGCATCTTGCAGGACGGGAAATACCTGGGGAATGGCATCCTCAAGGTCGACAATTTTATCAATCACCAGGTGGACCCTGAGTTGATGGATGAATGCGGCGCGGAATTCACGCGGCTGTTTGCGCCATTGGGTGCGACGCGCATCTTGACCGCGGAAATTTCAGGGATCGCCCCGGCGCTGATGGCTGGCAAGCACATGGGGCTGCCGGTCGTTTACGCGCGCAAATCCAAGCCGGTGACGATGCCCGACACGGTCTACCTGACCGTTGCCCCATCGCACACCAAGGGCCGCATGGTCGAGCTGATCGTCTCGCCCGAGTACCTGGCGCGCGGGGAGAAGGTGCTGATCATCGACGATTTCCTGGCCTCTGGGGCGACGATCCTTGGGCTGGTGCGCCTGGCCCAGGCAGCCGGCTCGCAGGTGGTCGGGATTGGCACGCTAATTGAAAAAAACTTTGAAGGCGGGCGCGCCGCGCTCAGCTCGCTGAACATTCCGGTCCATTCGCTGGCAGTGATTGCGGCGATGGATGAGACCGGCATCCGCTTTGCAGATTAAACCATGACCGACACGATCGTCATTCTGGATTTTGGCTCGCAGTATTCGCAGCTGATCGCGCGGCGCGTGCGTGAGCTGCACGTCTATTCCGAGCTGTTCCCCTGGGACGTGGCGGCTGAGCGGGTCAGAGCGCTCAACCCGAAAGGGTTTATCCTCTCAGGCGGGCCTTCTTCGGTCTACGAGCCGGGCGCGCCGACCCTGCCCGATTTTGTACTGGCCTCGGGCCTGCCGGTGCTGGGCATTTGCTACGGCATGCAGCTGCTGACCTACAACCTGGGCGGGAAAGTTGCTTCGGCCGCGCACCGTGAATACGGCCCGGCCGTGATCCGCACCTTCCAGGAAAACCCGCTGCTGCCGTCGGGCGAGCAGCCGGTCTGGATGTCGCACGGCGACCGGATCGAGGTGCTGCCGCCCGGTTTCCACGCCGTGGCCGACAGCCCGAACAGCCCCTTCGCGGCCATGACGAATGCCAGCGCGACAATCTTCGGCGTGCAGTTTCACCCGGAAGTGCACCACACCCCGGGCGGCAAAGAGATCCTGCGCCGCTTCGTGAACGGGATCTGCGCGGCGCGCCCGGACTGGACGCCCGAGTCGATCATCGCCGAAAGCGTGGCCAAGATCCGCGCCCAGGTGGGCGGCGCGCGCGTGCTGTCCGCCGTCAGTGGCGGCGTGGATTCGAGCGTGGCGACAGCCCTGGTGCACAAAGCGGTCGGCGGTCAGCTGGACGCGGTCTTTGTTGACACGGGCATGCTGCGCCTGGGCGAGCGCGAGGATGTGGAGCGCGCTTTCCGTCAGAACCTGGGCGTGCGCCTGACCACGGTCAACGCGGTCGAGGATTTTCTGGACAAGTTGAGCGGGGTTACCGACCCCGAGGTCAAGCGCAAGAGGATCGGCGAGACGTTCATCCGCGTCTTTGAGGCGGAGGCCAGGCGGCTGGAGCACCCGCCCTTCCTGGTGCAGGGCACAATCTACCCGGATGTGGTCGAATCGAGCGGGCCAGACCGCAGCAAGGCGCACAAGATCAAGAGCCATCACAACGTCGGCGGCTTGCCGCCCGACATGAAATTCTCGCTGGTCGAGCCGCTGCGCTACCTGTTTAAAGATGAGGTGCGCGCGGTGGGTGAGGCGCTGGGGCTGCCGGCCGAGCTGGTCTGGCGCCAGCCCTTCCCTGGGCCGGGCCTGGCGGTGCGCTGCCTGGGCGAAATCACCTGGGAGCGCCTGGAGCGCCTGCGCGCCGCCGACGCCATCTTCACCGGCGAGCTGGTCGCGGCCGGGCTGCTCAACCAGCGCCTGGCTGACGAGCCAGGCCAGATCGCCCAGGCCTTTGTGGCCCTGCTGCCGGTGCGTTCGGTGGGCGTGATGGGCGATGTGCGCACCTACCAGGAAGCGGTGGCTCTGCGCGCCGTCACCACTGAGGATTTCATGACCGCGGACTGGTCGCGCCTGCCGCCCGACCTGCTGGCGCGCGTGGCCAACCGGATCGTGAATGAGGTCAAGGGCATCAACCGGGTGGTGTATGACGTGACCAGCAAACCCCCCGCAACGATCGAGTGGGAATAGCGTAGATCATAATGGAAGGTAATTTGTGAAGGGCATGAGCAATCTGCCCTTCACGTTTTCATGGAGGAGCAGTATGAGCTACGGTGAGGTGCTGAGCAGCGCGTGGAAGATCATCTGGAAACATAAAATCCTGTGGGTCTTTGGTATTTTGGCTGGGTTAGGTTCGGGCAGCAGCAGCGGCTGGAACGGAGATTCAGGCAATGGAACGGGCGACGGCCCGGATCTTTTCGATGCTTTTGGCCCGGGCGTTCAAGAGAACGTAAATGCCTGGCTGATGCAGAACTGGTGGGTGATCGCGGTGCTGGTGATCGTCGGCCTGCTGCTATTCATCGGGCTGGTGGTGCTGGGCACGTATGGCCGGATTGGGCTGGCGCGCGGGGCCTGGAAGGCCGATGATGGCGCGCTGAAGCTGACGTTCAGCGGGTTGTTCGCGGAGAGCGGGGCGTACTTTGTGCGCGTGTTCCTCTTGCAGCTGCTGGTGTTTGGCTTGAGCCTGGTGATGGGAGTGGCGATCGGCGTGCCGGTCGTGTTTCTTTCGGTGATCACGCTGGGGATTGGCCTGATCTGCCTGCTGCCGCTGCTGTGCATCCTGGCGATCGTGGCCTGGTTCGCGCAGTTGATCGTGCAGTACGCGGTGGTGGCGATTGTCGGCGAGGAGCTGGGTACGCTGGACGGGCTGAAGCGCGGCTGGGAGCTGGCGCGCGCTCACATGGGCGAGACGTTTGTAATGGGCCTGATCCTGATGCTGGGCGGCGGGCTGGCCGGCGGCTTAATCGCTCTGCCGCTTTTCCTGGCGCTGGTGCCGCTGAGCGTGATGTTTGCCGTGCAGTCCGAGCAGGTTGTGCGAACCGGGGTGCTCCTCGCCGCGGGTCTGGCCTGCCTGTACCTGCCGCTGGCGCTTTTCTTGAGCGGCGTGCTGCAGGCTTATCTGGGCGCGGCCTGGGCGCTGACCTTCCGACGCCTATCCGGGCGCGGGCCGGCTGCTCCTGAGGTGATCTTGTAACAATGGTTGTGAACCGCGCGCACATGCGCCCGGTTCACAACCATTCGCCGCAGTGGGGGAAATGAAATTATAATCACGCACATGACAGGCACCGGGTTCTGGTGGATTCTGCTTGGAGCAGGCGTGTATGGCGGCCTGCACACCCTGCTGGCCTCGCACGCGGTCAAAAGCTGGGCCGAGCGCGCTTTTGGTGTTTCCGCGCGGCGTTTTTACCGGCTGGGATATAACCTGTTCGCCGTGCTGGCGCTGCTGCCGCTCTTGGGACTGGCGCTCTGGCTGCCCGATCGCGGCCTGTACACGCTGCCTTTGCCCTGGTCGCTGCTGGCGCTGGCCGGGCAGGGCCTGGCGGGCTTTGGCCTGCTGGCGGCAGTTTCGCACACCGATCCCTGGTCGTTTATCGGCCTGCGCCAGGTTGCGAGCGCCCCGCCGCTGCGCTCGGCGCTCGGCTCGGGCGAGCTGGTGACCGGCGGTCTGTACCGCTATGTGCGCCACCCGATCTACACCTTCACCCTGCTGGCGCTGTGGCTGTTCCCGCTGGTTTCCTGGAATATCCTGGCCCTGATCATTGGCCTGACCCTGTACATCTTCGCCGGCATCTATTTTGAAGAACGCAAGCTGGTGGCCGAGTTTGGCGAGGCTTACCTGGCTTATCGCGCCCGCACCCCCGTGCTGTTCCCCAGGCTGCCGCGATGAAAAAGCCGGTCCTGCTCCTGGCGCTGATCTTCGCCCTGGCCATGCTGGCCTGCCGGGCCGCGCCCTGGGAGGCTGGCGGCACCGCTGTTCCGCTGGGCCAGGCGACCATCACGGCGGAGTCGCACGCGGATACACCAACGTCGACCCTCGCCCCGCCCGCGCCAACCGCCGCACCCACGCTTACCCCACTGCCAACCGAGCGCCCGCCCGTCCAGCTGAGCTTTATCAGCGCGGTTGAGACGCTGGAGAGCAAAGACCCGCCCTACACGGTCACCCTGGCTTACCCCGGCCTCGAAGCTGCTGCGCCGTTTGCGCCGGAATTCAACAGTCTGGTGCGCGGCAAGCTGGATCAGGTGGTCGAGCAGTTTAAAAAAGACGCGTTGGATGCGTCACTGTTCCCCAATGATGTACCGGGCAGTTTTTTAGACCTGACCTACCAGGAATTTTATAACCAGGATGGCCTGGCCAGCCAGCAGCTGCACTTGATGGTCTATATCAAGGGCGCGGCCCACCCCAACTCCGTCACCATTCCGCTCAACTTTGATTTCCGCGCCGGTCGTGAGCTGGCCCTGGCCGACCTGTTTGTGCCGGGCAGTCCCTACCTGGAAAAGCTTTTCGAACTGTGCCTGGCAGACCTGCAGACCCGCGGCAATCTGCCGCTCTTTCTGGAAGGCGCGCAGCCTAAGCCAGAAAACTACCGCAGCTGGAACATCACCCCGCAGGGCCTGCGCGTCACCTTTGATCCCTACCAGGTAGCGGCTTATGCGGCCGGGCCGCAGATTGTCGAGATTGGCTGGGAGCAGTTGAGCGGATTGCTGGCGCCGGGCCTGGGCTTGCCGCCGCGTTGAACCACCGAAAGGAAAGCCCTTGATCGACCTGACACCCTCTTTGCTGCCGCGCCTCGACGCCCACCGCCTGCCTGGCCTGGACGGGCTGTCCGGTGTCTATTTCCCATGCTATCAAGATCAGTCGATCGCCAACCTGCCCGCCAGCCTGCTGCACTGGCTGGGCGCGCCGCCGCTGCCTACGGCCGCTCTGCCGCTGCGGCCCGAGATCCTCCATCACTGGGGCGGGCACTGGGGTGGGGAGTTCCGTCACGTGGCGCTGTTTGTGCTGGATGGTTTCGGGCTGGATATGCTGCAAAAAACACTATCGGCGGCGCAGTATGACCCGCGCCTGCGCGCCTGGGCCGAGCTGCCGCAGGACACGCTGCTGGCGCCGCTGACCAGCGTCGCGCCCAGCACGACCGCCACCGCCATGACCACCTTCTGGTCGGGGGCTTACCCGGCCGAACATGGCGTGATCGGCTATACCATGTATCTGAAAGAATACAGCATGGTGGCCAACATGATTGTGCACAACCCGGCCAGCTTCAGCGGCGACCCGGGCAGCCTGCGCCAGACTGGTTTCCGCTCGACCGACTTTGTGCCGGCGCCAATGCTGGGGACGCACCTGGCCGGGCGTGGTTACCGCGTCAATGCGTACACACACCGCGCCATCGCGCGTTCCGGGCTTTCTGAAATGCTCTACCAGGGCGCGCACGTCTGGCCGGTTCACACCCTGGGGGACATGTTTATTCAACTGGCGGACGGAATCGACGAGGCTGGGAACGAGCCGTCGTGCTCTTATCTGTATTGGTCGGAGCTGGATGACCTGGCGCACCGCCATGGCCCGGGCAGTTCGCGTTGGAATCGCGAGCTGGCCGATTTCAGTCTGCAGCTGGGTTTCTTTTTAGAGGACCGCAAGCGTAAAGCGCGCGGTGACACGCTGTTCATCCTCACCGCCGATCACGGGCACATTCATACGCCGAAAAACGCGGAATTTGAGCTGCGCAACCAGCCCGACTTGCTCGACTGCATGGTGATGACGCCCAACGGTGAGTCACGCCTTGCGTACACCTTCTTGAAACCCGGCAAAGAAGCGCGCTTCCGCGACCTGGTTGAGGCGAAATGGCCCGGGCGTTTTCAGATCGTGAACTCCGAACAGTTCATCCGCAGCGGTATGTTTGGCTCGCGCGGTCAGCACCCGCGTCTGGCGGAGCGCGCCGGCGACTGCGTGGTGATTGCTGCAGAAGGCGATTACTGGTGGTCGGACCTGTTCCGCGAAAACCCGCTGCTTGGGCGGCACGGCGGTTTGAGCCGCGCCGAAATGCTGGTGCCGCTGCTGGCGATGCGTTTGTAAGGGACTAATTCCCCTCGATCAGGCGGCCGAGTTCGCCGAAGACTTCGAAGACGGGCGGTTCGGCGGTGACGCTCTGGGTGAGCAGGAAGATGCGGCAGGCGCGCGTGTAGCCCCAATCGTGCAGCACGCCAGGGATGCTGCCGGTTTTGTGGAAGAACGAGAGCGTGTCGCGCGGGATGCAGCGCTTGAGCAGCGCGTCATCCTGGTTGGCTTCGAGCAGGCTGTCCAGCCAGGTCCGCTCGGCGGGGGGCAGCTGCTCGATCAGGTCATACAGCAAGACACAGTCTTCGGCGCTGATCCAGTTGTCGAGGCCGCGGGCGCGCGCTTCATAATCGAAAAGCTTGCGCTGCAGCTGGCAGCCATCCAGGCCCAGGTCGCCGCGGATGACCTGGTTGAGGCGCTGCAGGCCGACGCGCTGGATGACCGCGTTGGTGCACAGGTTATCGGAGACAGCGATCATCAGCAGCAGTGCATCGGCAAACGGGATCCGGCGCGCCTTTAGCATCCAGGAGAACCCGGCGCCCTGGACCTGCGGCTCGGCGTCCAGATCGCAGATTTCGCTGCGCGAAACTTCGCCGGTCTGTTCCAGGCGCAGCCAGGCCAGCAGGATCGGCACTTTGATCAGCGAAGCCGAATGAAAGCGGACGTGGTTGGCGGCATGGATGGCCTGGCTGCCCGCCGCCTGGTAGTAGAAAGCATAGGCTGCGCCGCACTGCTCAAGGCGGTCAATCTGGACCTGGATCTCGATCATAAATGCTCCACTGGTGGGGTAGCTTGTGAGTGAACCTGGCGCACAGGGCCAAATTCACTCACAATACGAACCCATTGTACACCCGCGAGTTTAATCAAGCCCAGGCCTGGGCCGCAACCAAAATGCCCCAGATGGGTTATTCTTAAGTTGAGTTATTTAAGATAAACTGCATACGGTTTGACATACCTCTGTTATCTTGGTATACTCAGTTCACTTTCTTGTAAAGGGCCTTTTGAACGCGCCTGGTATCACGCCGATACATTACCCAAGAAAGCAGCCCGTGATCTATATTTTCCCCAAGGACTAGGTGGATGGCCAATATTCTTAGCGTAGAAGGCCTGGAAACCCAATTTAAGACTCAAGATGGCATTGTTCATGCCGTAAATGGGGTCTCGCTGCACTTGAAAGAAGGCGAAACCCTGGGTATCGTCGGTGAGTCTGGATGCGGGAAGAGTGTGACGATGATGTCGATGATGCGCCTGATCCCGATGCCGCCGGGGAAAGTGGTGGCGGGGACGGCGATGTTCCAGGGCAAAGACCTGCTCAAGATGAGCGATGCTGAGATTCGCGCCGTGCGCGGCTCGCAGATCACGTTCATTTTTCAGGACCCAATGACCTCGTTCAACCCGGTCCTGACGGTGGGACGCCAGCTGACCGAGCCGGCCGAAGTCCACCTGGGCTTAACCAACAAACAGGCCCTCGACCGCGCCGCCGAGCTGCTGGCGCTGGTTGGGATCCCCAACGCCAAAGACCGCCTGAACGATTACCCGCACCAGTTCTCGGGCGGCATGCGCCAGCGCGCGATGATCGCTATGGCCCTGGTCTGCACCCCGCAGCTGCTGATCGCCGACGAGCCGACCACCGCGCTGGACGTGACCATCCAGGCCCAGATCACCAGCCTGGTCAAGGGGTTGCGCGACAAGTTGGGTATGGCGATCATCTGGATCACCCACGACCTGGGGATCATCGCCGGGCTGGCCGACCGCGTGGCGGTGATGTACGCCGGTTACATCATCGAAGAAGCCCCGGTCAAAGAGCTGTACAAAAACCCCTCCCATCCCTATACGATGGGGCTGCTGGGCAGCCTGCCGCGCCTGGATGAAGGCGGGCGGCGCCGGTTGGTTTCGATCGATGGCCTGCCGCCGGTCTTGATGGCCAGGCCGACTTACTGCCCGTTCGCGCCGCGCTGCCGCTTTGCCTACGACCGCTGCTGGTCAGAGAACCCGAAGCTGCAAGCCGTGGACACGGAACATTATTCGGCGTGCTGGGTGGATGTGAACAGCGGGAGGCCGCGCGCATGAGCGACAACGACAACATCTTGCTGCGGGTTGAAAACCTCGTCAAGCACTTCCCGATCATGCGCAGCCGCGCCGTGGTGTTTTCTTACCAGGCTGGGGCGGTCCACGCGGTGGACGATATTTCGTTTTACGTCAAAAAAGGCGAGACGCTCGGCCTGGTGGGTGAATCGGGCTGCGGCAAGTCGACCACCGGCCGCACCGTGCTGCAGCTGCACCGCCCGACCTCGGGACACGTCTTTTTTGAGGGCGTAGACCTGGTTGGCCTGAAAGGCGAAGATCTGCGCAAGACGCGCCGCCGCATGCAGATGATCTTTCAGGATCCGTACGCCAGCCTCAACCCGCGCCTGACTGTCCAGGAAATTGTGGGCGAACCGCTCCTGGTCCACAATGTGGCCACCGAAAAAGAGATCGAAGATCGTGTCAAACAGCTGCTCAAGCTGGTGGGGCTCAACCCAGCCTTTGCCAAGCGCTACCCGCACGAGTTTTCCGGCGGCCAGCGCCAGCGCATCGGCGTGGCGCGCGCCCTGGCTTTGCAGCCGGCTCTGATCGTTTGCGATGAGCCGATCTCGGCCCTGGACGTTTCGATCCAGGCCCAGGTGGTCAACCTGCTCGAAGATTTGCAGTCGCAGTTCAACCTGACCTACCTGTTCATCGCGCACGACCTGTCGATGATCCGCCATATCAGCAACCGCGTCGCGGTGATGTACCTGGGTGTGATTGTCGAGCTGGCCTCGCGTGACGAGCTGTACGCGCACCCCCTGCACCCTTACACCCAGGCGCTGCTCTCGGCCGTCCCGGTCCCCGACCCGGCGGTGGAGGAAAAGCGCCAGCGCATCATCCTGCAGGGCGAAATTCCGTCCCCAGTCAACCCGCCCTCGGGTTGCCGTTTCCGCACCCGCTGCCCGATCGCAGCCGGAATCTGTTCCGAGCAGCGCCCTGAGTGGCGCGAAGTTGGCCCGGAGCACTGGGTCGCCTGTCACATGGTCAAGTAAGCCTGTGCGAACAGGCCAACCATTGGGCAGTCATTTTTGCTAGGAGGTGGTTGCAAGGCTTAACAGTACCAGTACGTGTTGTTTGTTTCACAGCGTGACTTCAAGTTGTCAATCCTTTCCAATCTCTAGGAGGAGAATCGTTATGTCTCGTAAGATGATGTGGGTAGTTTCTCTACTCGTCATGGCCAGCATGATCCTGGCCGCTTGCGCTCCTGCGGCGACCCCCACGGCCGCCCCCGAGCCGACCAAGGCCCCCGCGGCCGAACCGACCAAGGCCCCCGAGCCGACCAAGGCCCCCGAGCCCACCAAGGCCCCCGAGCCAACCGCTGCACCCAAGGAAGTCAAGACCCTGCGGGTTAATGCCGGCTCCTTCCCCGATCAGCTCGATCCTCAGAAGGCCTCGTTCGTTGGCGAAATCGGCCACCTGCACATGGTGTACGAAGGCCTGACCCGCCAGAACGACAAGCTCGAAACCGTGCCGGCCGCCGCTGAAAAGTGGTCCTACAACGCTGACGCGACCGAGCTGACCTTCACCCTGCGCAAGGGCCTGAAGTACAGCGACGGCAGCCTGCTCAACGCCAAGCGCTATGAGTACTCGATCCTGCGCAATATCGACCCGGCCACCGCCGGCGAGTATGCCTCGATCACCGACGACATCCTGGGTGCTCCCGAATGGCGCGGCGCTGACCTGGCAGCCACCAAGCAGGAAGACCTGGACAAGCTTAAAGCTGCTGTGGGCGTAGTGGCCCTGGATGCTGCTGGCAAGGCCTGCACTGGTTATGACCAGGCTGACTGCATGACCCTCAAGATCACCCTCTCGCACCCGGCCCCCTACTTCCACACCGTGTCTTCCCTGTGGGTGACCTACCCCGCCAAGGAAGAACTGATCACGGCTGGCGGCGAGACCTGGACCCTGGACGCCGCTAACCACATCGGCAACGGCGCCTTCATTTGGGAAGAACTGGTCGAGAAGGATCACTCCCTCTTCGTCCCGAACCCCAATTATTGGGCCGGCACCGCGACCTACAAGGTTGAGTACAAGTACATCACCGACGGCGCGGTTGCGTTCGCGGCTTACAAGAACGGTGAGTTCGACATCGTTGGCCTCGGTGCCGAAGACCTGGCGACCGTCCAGGCCGACGCGACCCTGAGCAAGGAAGCCCAGATTTACCCCGGCTCCTGCACGTTCATGATCAATTTCCACCAGGGCAAGCCGCCCTTTAATGACAAGGCCGTGCGCGAAGCCTTCACCTACGCTTTCGACCGCGAAGCCTGGGTCAAGGACGTGCTCAAGGGCCTCGGCTCCCCGACCCTGACCTGGATCCCCAAGGGCTATCCTGGTTATGATCCCGATGAGAAGCGCTACGCCTACAATGCCGAAACCGCCAAGAAGACCCTGGCCGACGCCGGCTACAAGGTCGAAGGCGGGCAGCTGATCGGCAAGGATGGCAAGGCCGTCGAGCTGACCCTGACCTACTCGAATACCCCGCGCAACAAGACCCGCAACGAGTGGCTGGCCAACCAGTTCAAGACCGTCCTGGGCGTTGAGTTCAAGCTCAACCCGGTCGAGTCGACCACCTACACCGCCCTGACCAAGGACGTCGCCACCGCCCCGCAGGTTTATATCCTCGGCTGGTGCGCTGACTACCCCGATCCGCAGAACTGGCTCTCGGTCTACTGGACCACCGGCGCGTTCGCGGCCCGTTTCGCCTACTCGAACCCCGAGCTGGACGCCAAGATGAAGGCTGCTGACGCCGAACTGGACGCTGCCAAGCGCGCTGCCCTCTACGCGGAAGCTCAGAAGATGATTGTTGGCGATGCGGCTGGCGTGATGGCCTGGAACAACGTCAACACCTACCTGGTCAAGCCGAATGTCAAGGGCTACAGCAAGACCCCGCAGGATCACCTGTTCCCTGGCGACGGCAACCCGCTGTCGATCACGGTCGAGTAATTTCCTTTCTTATCCTCTTCCCGCGGGGTGAAGTTTCCCCGCGGGAAGGCAACCGCTGCCCGGCATGGCGCATGTTGTGCCGGGCAGCGGCCTGATCTGAAAATTTTCATCAGGCAGGCAAATGATCACTTTTATTCTTAAACGTTTGTTGGTGATGGTCCCCGTGCTGTTGGTTGTGGCGGCGATCACTTTCTTTCTGATGCACGCGGCGCCCGGGGGACCATGGGACCGCGACCCCAGCGCCCGCCAGGTGGATTCGACCACCCAGAAACAGCTGAACGAATTTTACGGCCTGGACAAGCCGCTCTGGCGCCAGTTCATGGCCTATGTGATTGGCGATGTCAACAAAAAGGGCGAGTTTGTCTGCGGCGCGGTGTGCGGCAACCTGGGTCCTTCCTACCGCATGCGCGGGCGCACCGTGCAGGACATCCTGTTTAAACCTGCCAAAAATAAACCGTTCTGGGAGAGCCAGTTTGGCTATTCGGCCCGCCTGGGCTTGTTGGCCCTGACCATCGCGATTGTGGTTGGTCTGCCGGTGGGCATCCTTTCGGCGCTCAAGCAGAACACAATCTTCGACTATGTGTCGCTGCTGGTCGCCACGGCCGGTATATCCGTGCCAAGTTTTGTGATTGGCATTTTCTTTATCATCATTTTTGCGGTCGTTTTACAGCTGGTGCCCGTGATTCCCAAGTGGAACACCTTCAGCGCCTGGGTGATTCCGGCGACGATCCTGGGCTTTGGCTCCATGTCGCGCATCGCGCGCCTGACGCGCGCCTCGATGCTCGAGGTGATGCGTCAGGATTACATTCGCACCGCGCGGGCCAAGGGCCTGGCGGAGCGCGTGGTGATTGTGCGCCACATGCTGCGCAATTCACTGATCCCGATTGTGACCATTCTCGGCCCGGCCTTGATCGGCCTGGTGACCGGTTCGTTTATTATCGAGCAGATGTTCAGCTTCCCTGGCAGCGGGCGGGCTTATGTGACTGCGATCAGCAACCGCGATTATTCGCTGATCATGGGCACAACCCTGCTGTACGCGATGTTGATTATCATCGCCAATATGACGGTCGACATCGTGTACGGGCTTGTCGACCCGCGTATCCGCCAGAACAAGTAGAAGCGAGGCAAAAATGGCTGAAGCACACCAATCCAACGATCAAATGCGGGCCGCGGCGGTGGCCGCCACCCTGGAGATGCGCGGACCGTCGCGCAGCCTGTGGATGGATGGCTGGTACCGTCTGGCGCGCAATAAAGCCGCCATTTTTGGTATTATCGTGATCATCTTCTTTATCCTGGTCGCGGCGTTTGCCAATTTTTTGGCGCCTTACAGCCCGCTCCAACCCCACAGCGGCAAGGACTTCCTGCCGCCCTCCTTTGTCAAGGAATCCACCTCGGGTAAGCTCGGTTCGCCGGAATTCTTCCTGGGCACCGACACGCTCGGGCGCGATGTGTTCAGCCGCCTGATTTACGGCTCGCGGGTCTCGATGATTGTCGGCCTGGTTCCGACGATCATCGTCCTGCTGGTGGGCACGACCCTGGGCCTGATCTCGGGTTATTTTGGCGGCCTGTTGGACAGCATCCTGATGCGCATCACAGATATTGTGTATGCCTTCCCCGACCTGCTGTTCTTCATTGTCGTCCTGATCGCCCTGCGCGACACCTGGATCGGCAACCTGTTTGGCGGCTTATTCCTGCTGTTTGTGGCCCTGGCGATGGTGGGCTGGGTGGGTGAAGCGCGCCTGGTGCGCGGCTCGGTGCTCTCGGTCAAGCAGAACGAGTACATCGAAGCGGCTCGCTGCATCGGCGCCAAAGACAGCCGGATCATGGTCAAGCACATCCTGCCCAACGTGCTCAGCCCGATCATCATTGTGGCGGCGATGAGCGTGCCCGGTTTCATCATCTCGGAAGCGATCCTGGGCTACCTGGGCCTGGGTATCCGCCCGGCCACCAACCCGCAAGCTTTCTTCATCACCAGCTGGGGCGACATGCTGCTGGACGGGCAAACTGCGATCAACGCCCAGCCCTGGATGCTGCTGGCCCCCGCGATCTGCGTGGCGCTGGTGGTGTTGGCCTTCACCTTCGTGGGCGACGGCCTGCGCGACGCCTTCGACCCGCGCATGCGGGGGAATTCGTAAAGACGCTGTCCGAAGTCCGCTTTCCGACCTCCGAAAGCCGCCGGGTGCATAGATGCATCCGGCGTTTTTGTCGCTATTCGCTGTCCGGGCTCCGGATGTTGGATAGCGGATACCGGATAGCGGACCCCGTTCTCCTCTTATGGTAGAATTTTCCCCATGAAATTACCCCGCATCATTTTATTCTTGGCGCTGCTGCTGAGCGCGTGCAGCGCACCCGTTCCACAACCGACTCAAAGTCAACCGCTTCCTCCTGAAGCGTCCCCAACCCCTGTTCCTGCCCAGCCGACCGTGGTGCCTTCGCCGACCGCGGTGCCGCCGCGCACGCTGGTGGTTTGCCTGAGTGAAGAACCGCAGACGCTCTACCTGTATGGCGCCTCCTCGCGCTCGCAGTGGAATGTGCTGGAAGCCCTGTATGATGGGCCGTTTGACACGCGCGGCTATGCCGTCCAGCCGGTGATCCTGGAAGGGCTGCCCTCGCTGGCCGACGGCAGCGCGGCGATTCAAGCGGTGGATGTGGGGCGCGGCAGCAGCGTGGTGGATGTGAACGGCGCGCTGGTGGCGCTGGCAGCGGGCGTGACGGTTTTCCCGGCGGGCTGCAGTTCACTCGACTGCGCCGTCAAATGGGACGGCAGCAGCCCGCTGAAAATGGACCAGCTCAGCGCGACCTTCAAGCTCAAGCCGGGCATCCAATGGTCGGATGGCGCGCCGCTGACTGCCGAAGACTCACTCTTTTCATTCAGCATCGCCGCTGACCCGGCCACACCGTCGAGCAAGACGATCACCGACCGCACGCTTTCTTATAAGGCGCTCGACGCGCAGAACGTGGTCTGGGTGGGCGTGCCGGGCTTTGTCGAGCAGCGTTTCCAGACCTACTTCTTCACCCCGCTGCCCAAGCACGCCCAGGGCAATCTCTCGGCGGCGCAGCTGCTGGCCGATGGCGGCGCGCAGCGCAGCCCGCTGGGCTGGGGCCCGTATATTCTGGAAAGCTGGACAGCGGGGGATAACATAACGTTCAAGAAGAACCCGGCCTACTTCCGCGCCGCGGAAGGCCTGCCCAAGTTTGATCACCTCGTCTACCGCTTCCTGGGCAACCCGGCTGACAGTGCCAAGCTGGCGGTGGTCTCCGGCGAATGCGATGTGGTCGACCAAAACCCGGGCTTCCAGCCCGAGCTGGAGTCGCTGATCAACAACCAGAACAATGGCAAGTTAAAGCTTTTGATCCAGCAGGGGCCGGAGTGGGAACACCTCGATTTCGGCATCCGCCCGGCGGCTTATGACGACGGTTACGACCCGGCCAAGGAGCGCGCCGATCTGTTTGGCGACGTGCGCACGCGCAAAGCGATCGCCAGCTGCATCGACCGCGACGGGCTGGTAAAACAGTTTTTTTACAACCGCTCGAGTGTTCCGGCCGGTTATTTGCCGCCCGACCACCCCTTCTTCCAAAAAGACCTGCAGCCCCTGGCGTATGACCCGGTTGCCGCGGCCAAACTCTTCGAAGAGGCTGGCTGGAAGCTGAGCGGCGGGCCAGCCAGCGTGCGCGTGGCCAGCGGGATGAAGACGGTCCTGGACGGCACAAAGCTGGCGGTTACCTTGCAAACCAGCAATGCTGCGCTGCGCCAGAAGGTGGCCGCCGCGCTGGCCGCCAACCTGAAGCAATGCGGGGTGGAGGTGACGGTCAAGCACCTGGACGCGGGCAGCCTGTATGGCCCTGGTCCAGATGGGCCGCTGTTTGGGCGCAATTTTGACCTGGCCGAGTTCTTCTGGGAGACCGGGCCGCGCCCCGCCTGCGCCGCCTACATCACCCAGCAGATCCCTAACGCCCAAAATCAATGGATCGGCAGCAATGTGACTGGCTGGTCGGACCCAGCGTTTGACGCGGCCTGTGCCGCGGCGCTGTGGTCCCGGCCCGGGCAGGGCGATGAAGCCGCGCGCGCCCAGGCCGCCGAGCGAGCTTACGCCGAGGCGCTGCCTTCGCTGCCGCTGTTCTACCAGATTCACCTGGCGATCACGCGCCCGGACATGTGCGGTCTGGCCTTGGACCCCAGCGCGCGCAGCCTGGTGGGAAACCTCGAGCAGCTCGATTTTGGGGCGGGCTGTCAGTAGAGGGAACAGGAAAGTGGGAACAGGCAGCAGGGATGCGAGTTTTGCGCGCAAAACTCGCATCCCTGCTGTTTGGGTTTGATAAAAACCCTATAAAGTCATTCAGATACGATTGACTCAATTGGACCTTTCTGCTAACATAAATAAACATTCTGCTCTTCGCTAACAACCATCAGCACAACTTTTATCATCTTCTCCTGGAAGCGAGAGAGTAGATTGCATCGGTTGTTTTTAAATTGGGTACAACTCTCCTGGCGTGTGCCTGGAGGGATTTTGGCCGAAAACGTCGGTTCCATTAGATTCCATAGGAGGAGACTGTTTCATGAAAGCCAAAGTAATGTTGCTGTTGTCGTTGCTTCTGGTGGCAAGCATGCTGCTCAGCGCATGTCAACCCGCTCCCGAGCCCCAGAAGATCATTGAGACCGTGGTTGTGACCCAGATGGTCGCCGGGACCCCCGAGGTCAAGGTTGAGGTGAAGGAAAAGATCGTCACCGCGACCGCCGTTCCGCCCACCGCCGCCCCGACCAAACCGGCCGCCAAGGCGTCCGACACAGTCGTGCTGGCCACCCAGCAGGAACCTGACACCCTGCACCCCGGCGTGGGCTCGATGATGGCCAAGACCATCGCGCTGGCCCCCGTCTTCGTGGGCTGCGTTGGCCAGGATGAGAAGGCGACCTGGATCGCCCTGGGCTGCGAAAGCGTCCCGACCGTCGATAACGGCGGCGCCAAGTATGTTGGTGAAGGCGCTGACAAGCACCTGGAAGTCACCTACAAGATCAAGAAGGGCTGGCGCTGGACCGATGGCACCCCTGTCACCGCCAAGGACGCCGTGTACCAGTGGAAACTGACCATGGATCCCGAGTTCGAAATCGCGGACCGCACCAACACTGAGAAGCTGTATGATGTGGTGGCCGTGGATGACTCGACGATCAATTACGTCTTTATGAGCGAAAAGCAGGCCAAGGAAGCCGCGGCCGGCACGCTCAAGGGCAACGTCCCGTTTGAGAAGTTCGTCGAAGACTACAAGGCCAACGCCTACGACCAACAGGCTGGCCCCGTGGTCAGCACCACCTACTTCGCCTATGGCGGTTGGTGGCCCGAGCACATCATGGGCAAGACGCCCGCCAAGGACCAGGCCAAGAGCGATTTCGCCAAGATGCCCGTTGGCGATGGCCCCTACGTGGTCAAGGAATGGAAACAGGGTCAGGAAGTTGTGCTCGAGAAGAGCGACAAGCCCTTCCCCCTGGGCGACCCCAAGATTAAGACCATCATCTTCCGCGTCTTCGCTGAGTCGGCGGCTGTCAAGGCTGCCCTGCAGAATGGCGAAGTTGACGGCGTGACCCAGACCGGCGGCCTGACCGTTTCGGACGCCCCCG
>Ga0172368_10003153_pt1 | contig 20265 bp, 15 predicted proteins | sample Lak11m_FD_114540 | JGI IMG/M metagenome (GOLD analysis project Ga0172368, IMG submission 114540) | Freshwater microbial communities from Kabuno Bay, South-Kivu, Congo - kab_022012_11m | ecosystem: Environmental > Aquatic > Freshwater > Lake | place: Democratic Republic of the Congo: South-Kivu...
CTTTCCCTATCTTTTCTGGACCTTGTTTCTTTTCGCTTTGGCTCATCAGGTTCCTCGTTGCTTATGGTTACCTGATTATATTAAATTTTTCCCTCTTTTTCCCTTTTTTTTCACAACCTCTGAGCGGGGCTTTTTTATTGTGGGCATGGATCAGGACTGTTGGGACGCTTTGGAACTGGTTACAGTTTCAATCCCCTTGAGCGGGGCTTTTTTATTGTGGGTTGAATCAGGGCCTCCGCCAGAAGGTGGAGGAAGAGAGTTTCAATCCCCTTGAGCGGGGCTTTTTTATTGTGGGATCACCAAAGCCTCATCCGTCATGGGCATGTACCTCGTTTCAATCCCCTTGAGCGGGGCTTTTTTATTGTGGGCTTCCGCCCCCCGCTTCAGGAGGTGGTAGAAGTTACTGGGGGTTTCAATCCCCTTGAGCGGGGCTTTTTTATTGTGGGGACCCTCCCCACCGGGTGGTCTGATATCACGAAGGTCGCCGGTTTCAATCCCCTTGAGCGGGGCTTTTTTATTGTGGGCATGATCATTGTGCCGGAAGGGGGGAACTGCTACACTGTTTCAATCCCCTTGAGCGGGGCTTTTTTATTGTGGGGTCACCGACAATTACTGGAAGCCTTCTCCCGGAAAGTTTCAATCCCCTTGAGCGGGGCTTTTTTATTGTGGGCTGCCTGAGGGTGATGAATTGGTCGTACGCGTAGAAAGTTTCAATCCCCTTGAGCGGGGCTTTTTTATTGTGGGGAGGAAGCTCCTGGTACAAAACAGGAAATATTAATGAGTTTCAATCCCCTTGAGCGGGGCTTTTTTATTGTGGGAAATGGCTACTATGGAAAAGATTTGCAAGAACCAGATTAGTTTCAATCCCCTTGAGCGGGGCTTTTTTATTGTGGGTGGGTATGTATTACCACGTATTTGGGATGTTATTGAAAAGTTTCAATCCCCTTGAGCGGGGCTTTTTTATTGTGGGGTCGTAATTTTGTGCCTGCTGGCAGGTTTGGTCGGAATGTTTCAATCCCCTTGAGCGGGGCTTTTTTATTGTGGGTATCGTATCCGCGTTAGTGATGTGCACTCAGGCACTGGGTGTTTCAATCCCCTTGAGCGGGGCTTTTTTATTGTGGGTGGCAAACACCCAAAGCTGTCGAAAGACGGCAATGAGTTTCAATCCCCTTGAGCGGGGCTTTTTTATTGTGGGCCTTGACCAGCGCTTGACCCCCGGCCGCAGGTAAAGTGTTTCAATCCCCTTGAGCGGGGCTTTTTTATTGTGGGAGATCGACGCCAAGACCGGCGGGCCGCGCACCTGGCAGAAGTTTCAATCCCCTTGAGCGGGGCTTTTTTATTGTGGGTTGGGTCGTCTCAAGTTCCGCGGATATTTTTAACAAGTTTCAATCCCCTTGAGCGGGGCTTTTTTATTGTGGGAGTGCCTGAAAAACCTCTCTTTTACGCATCCCAACGCTATTATACCTCTTTTTTGCGCGCAATTGTACCAACCCCGCGAACCATCCGATAATGAACGAAAAAACCGCCATTTTGGGCCGTTCGCAGGGTCTTCATTATCCGCTTCGCCTTTCATTTTCACTCGTTTACTCCTCTCAGCGCCTCCCAGCCCGTTTTGCGAACGGTATCCGCCCTCGCATTGGCCAGGCGGGGCCGGTTTTCGCGTGTCATGCGTTTTCGTCTGCCAATTTTAACCGATCCAACCGGAATGTGCGCTCGGCGCGCCGCAGATGGCAGTAGGCAATCAGGTAGGAACGATCACCGCGCTGCTCAAGCAGCAGCGGGCTGACACGCCGGTATTCAGGCGCGTGACGGCCGGTCGCGGTATAAAACACATCGACCGTTTCCTCCCGCTGAATCGCTTGCTGCAGCCTGGCGTTCAGCAGTTCGAGCGGCAGGCCAGCTTGTTCTGGCGGCTCGATAGAGGGCTGCCAGCTGACCCCTCTTAAGTGTTCATAGGCCTTTTTGGCGGCGGCCGTGATCAGCTTTTGTTCGACGCCGGCGGTCAGGCGATCCAGGATTCCCGGCGGCGCATCCTGGCGCAAGCCGCCGGCGCACAGCAGAACCCGCAAAAGAAATGCCCTGTCTGCCTTGGTGAGATGCGCGGCCGGGCGGCCTTTTGCCTGGCGCATCGCGGCCACCTGCGCAAAATCTTGCTCCGCGAGCAGGCCGCGTTGATACAGGCAGCGCAGCACCGCTTCCCCTGTCAGGCTGTCCAACACGGCATGCCGCGGCGAGAGCAAATGGTCCAGCTGGCGGCGGCAAGCGGGCAGTCCCCGCAGCATTTTGAGCGTTTCTGTTTCGCCGAATTCGATCACCCAGCCGGAAATCAGCTTAACAGCCGGGCGTTCGTCGATTTCCGCAAGATTTTCAAGCGTAAACTCGCTGCCCAGCATCTGGCGCAGGAATTCCAGCAGGGCCTGAATGCTGCCGGTTCCAGCGCGCTGGGCCGCGAGCCGCAGCGCGGCGGCATCCAGCCGGTATATGCCCGGCGATTCCGGGTCCAGGTACTGCTCCAGTCGCCAGAGCAGCCTCCAATCCGGCGGGAAGGGGATTTCCAGCCGCCCGTCTTGAGCGCGCCAGGGGCCTGGAGGCTCTAAGGCCGTCCGCGCGGCGGCCGCCTCCGTTTGCGTGCGGTTGCCCAAAACAGCCTCGCCCAGTTCAGACAGACCTTCGCCTGCGCAGACCCCCAGAACCTGCAGCCCGCCCATCTCCAGGCGCTCCGCCTGGTTGAGTGGATGACCCTCCTTCAGTTTTTGCAGGATATGCTTGCGAATCTGGCGCGATTTTGTGGTTGAGGGTATTTTCCGCCAGGCTTCCACCAGGTATTTGATTTGTTCAAGCAGCGGCCACCCAAGCCATCCCTCCAGCAGGTCGGTGGGAAAAGGCAGCGGAGTGCGTTCCAGCAAAGCGGCTTTCTCGCACAAGCGCAGCCAGAAAGTCAGGCGCGGGATCTCGAACGTCCCAGACCGCAGACCGCGCCGCCGCAGCTCTTTGCGCAGAGCAAGCGGCTCGCCGCAGCCGTGCCGGGCGGCGCTGGCCAGGTTAAAAATGTATTCAACCGCAAAATAGGAGCTGTTTGACATGAGCGTTTCACCTGCCTGATGCACCGCTTGCATTTATTGCAGAAAAAACACGTCTTCCCTGGTCACCTTGCCCATCCCGATTACCAGGATGCGTCCAACCTCGTCCGCGCCGATAAAATAGACGCGGATCGAATCCTGCGCTTCGCGCGCCAGGGGTTTCAGGCGCTTGTGCAGCTTTTGAAACTCCTCGGGCGCTAAAAGACACTCGAAAACGCTGTACTGCACGCGCTTGCCAAAATCCTCCAGGGTTTTCATGGCTTTGGTGCGGCGGCGGTCGTCGCTGATATCGTAACTGATCAACAGAAACTGTTTGGCCACGCGCTCACCGCACCATGAAGGCCTGATACTGCCCGCTTTCGCCCAAAATCGCGCGCGCCATCGCGTAGGCTTGCAGCTCAAAAATCCGGCGGTAGCTGCTGCGCTCGCCGCTGGGCGGGTAGACGATCTGCTCGTTGACTCTGGCCTCATACATGGCGATGAAACGCTTGCGCGCCGCTTCGGTCAGGTAAACCGGCCGCGCGGCCTGCTTGTCTTCGCCCGCCCTGCCAGGCAGCCGGTTCGCCGCCGGGGCGTCTTCCTCAAGGTCAGGCTCATCCCCTTCCTCGCCGCCGTTCTTCCACGGCCTGCCAATCTCGAAATCGCGCAGGCCAAAGACCGGGCGGTTGAGCGCGCCCAGCACGATCGAATCGACGATGATCGGGCGGAACTCCTCTTCCAGGTCGAGGGCCATGGCGGGCTTGTTGTAGTCGATCGCGTGAAAAAATCCGATGTCCGGGTCCAGGCCCGAAAGCTGACAGGCGGCGATCAGGTCGTTGAGCAGCAGGGTGTAGCCAAACGAGAGCAGCGCGTTGACCGGATCGGTGGGCGGGCGGTAGGCGCGCCGCTCGAAGCCCCAGGTTGGCCCGTCGGCAGGCGGGCGCAGGATCTGGCGCATCAGCGCAAAATATTCCTTGGCGGCCAGGCCTTCGCGCCCGCGCAGTTCGTCCAGGTTCTGCGAGGCTTCCACCTGCCGCCGCATCGCGTCCATCTGGGTCAGCGCGCCGCGCGCCCAGGCCGCCCCCTCGGCGTGGCGCTGGACCAAAACGCGCTGGTTGTTAACCTTGCCGTTGACGATCGCCTGGGCAATCGCCATGCAGCGGGCTGGCGCATCGCAGGCGCGCATCTGCGCCATGCGCAGCCGGCTGTGGTTGTGTTCTTCCCCGGCGGTGCGTAGGACAAACCCGCCCTGGCTGCTCAGGTAAAAAACGCCCACTTTGCGGCGGCTCAAGGCGAACAAGGCCGGGGTGGTGATGCTGGCGCCCTTGCCCATCAGCACCACCCGGTCCACCTTGATCATCGGGATATCCTGCAAGATGTCCGGGCCGCGTTTGACGAGCAGCCGCTGCCCGGCCTGGTGGACTTGCACGCCGGTTTCCGTCACATACAGTGTACCCATTGCGTCCTCCTCCTCAGGCGATCACTTCTCCCAGCCATTCGAGCGGGTCTGCCGGGGCCAGGATGTGCGTTTTCTGCGTGTTCACCTTCAGGTGAATATTGGCCAGCGCGAGGACCGAGCGGTTATAAGCCGTCTCCGCGCTGGTCCGGTCGGGGCAAAAAATGGCCCAGTCGTCGGCAAAGCGCACCAGGCGATAGCCATCCTGGGTGAGCGCCTGGTCAAACGCGTGCAGGTAGATGTTGGACAGCAGCGGCGAAAGCGGGCTGCCCTGCAGGATCCCGGCCTGGGCTGGCGCTACCTGGCGATACACGAAATAGCCCGTCAGCGCCAGCCCGGCCGCCGCGCCCAGCGCGCCCCCGCCCAGCATCAGGCCCTGGCTGAGCAGCTCGCGCCCCGCGCGGCTCTTAATCGCGCCGATCAGCAACGGGGCAGCCTTGGAGAGCCCGCGCCGCAGCCAGCCCCCGCCCAGCATCAGCCCCCCGGCGGCGATCTGCTGCAGGGCCATTTTTTGCGCGTGGTTTCTTTCCATCTCGGCCCCGGCCCTGCCGCTGTACGGGTCAGCTTGCAATCCTTCCCATTCGCCAGGGTATGTCGCTTTTTCGGCCGGGTAAGGTATCCTCTCGTAAGCGGCTGGCGCATACGCGTCGCCGTATGCGCCGCGGCCAAGCGCGCCGGCAGCCCACTCGACCCCGCTGGCAATATGCCGCGAGGCTTTTTCCAGATTTTCCTTGACCCAGTTGGGCTTTTCTGGCGGCAGCCCATTTTCCAGCACGCCAATCTCCAGCCACCTGTGCAGCAGGCCGATCACCCGCTCGTCGCGCAGCTGCCCAGAGACTTTTTCCAGCAGGAAGCGGTGATCCAGGCTATCGAAACAGGCGGCGATATCCCCGTCCACAACCCAGGCATAGCCGCTTGCGCGCAGCCTTTTGGCGCAGTAGACCGCGTCCTGGATCGAACGGCCAGGCCGGTAGCCAAAATTGCACGGCAGAAAAGTCGGTTCGTACAGCGGCTCAATCACCTGTTGCGCGGCGCGCTGCGCCACCCGGTCGGCGATATTGAGCACCGCGATCTGGCGCGTGCCCCCGCCTCGTTTGGGCATCGCGATCAGTCCCGGCCGCTGCGGCTGATAGCGGCCTTTCAGCAGCATGTGGCGCAGCGTCATCAGCTGCGTGGACAGGTCGCGTTCAAATTCGGCCATACTCACGCCATCCGGGCCGGCGCTGCGCTGGCGCCGGTAGCCTGGGATATTGCCGCGCACGCTGCGCCAGGCGCTCATCAAGTTCTCTGGCGCGGCCAGTTGTTCAAGTAAACCGTTCGATGCGTTGCTCATCTCACTCCTCCCCATGCTTGCGAATGATGAATTCGTCGTATTCCTCGTCGTCCAGAGTGGCGACAGGCATGGGCACCGAGGCGAGCACCACGTGCCCGCTGTCCAGAAACATGACCCACACGCAGGCGCGGCCAAAGGTCAGGTCGATCAGCCTGCCTTCGGTTTTGGCCTTGCGCGCTGCGCGCCGCACCGGCGCCGAATCCCACCTGCCCGCCACGATCACGCGGTCTGGCGCGACCATTCCGCCTTCGCCCGCCGGCCACAAATACGGCACACGCTTCCTCCTCAGGCTTGTCATGACGACCTCCAAATTTTCTCCAACTGTTCCCAGAGCTCCGGGTTGGGGCCAGCGGCTTTGGACTGGCTGGCCTGTCCGGGGCCTTCCACGGCCTCAAAAGCCAGCGCGTCGGCCAGCCGGTTCTGCTCGCGTGAGATGTGCTGGAAATTGACCTTGCGAAACCTGCTGACCAGGGCTTGCAAGCGGGTCATCGCTTTATGCAGGCCAGGGGCGTGGGCCGCGGCCTTGCCCGACATCTGGTCGACCATCACGCGGCTGTCGCTGTAGATGGTGACCTCGCTTACCCCGCGCCCGCCGGTCAGGCGGCGCAGCTGTTCCAGCGCGAAAATTGCCGCCGCGTACTCAGCCTCGTTGCAGGTCAGCGCCCCCGCGCGCGCGTGCCACCAGTAGCAAATTTGGTCGCGCTCGTCGCGCACAATTGCCGCCAGCCCGCTGGCGCGCTGGCCAGGCCGGATCGCCCCATCCGTGTATATTTTGATGCTCTGCGACAAAATCGCTGCTTTGCTCATCTCCATCCCTCCTTTGCCTGCTCAATTATTGCTTCAGATCCATTTTCGCTCGATTGAAGGCCCATGCCCATCCAGAAAAACAGGACGACTACTCAGGGATGTCACTTGAGGCCGTTTCTCTGGCGCCACCCGCCAGGGCAGGTGTGGGGTGAAGCAGTTCTGGCGAGGCGGGCTCGCCGGTCTCAGCGGTGATCCGGAACCTGGGACCGCCCGGCAGCAGCTCCCAGATTCTTAATTTCAAAAGGTCGATGGCGAACATCTTCTTGACAAACCAGACCCGCCGCGGGCTGTTGGATGTGAACCAATCTGTGCTTTCCCCCGTGGCGTTTCTCTTGCGCCAGTCAGCCGGAATGCCGCGATAGGTGATTTGAAAATTGTTATGCTGCATGCGCTCCATCTGGTTCAACTGCAATAACGGTTCGGGCGCGCCTGGAAGGTCATCGAGGGGCATTTCTTCGCCTGGCAGCCGCCCGGCGCTGTGTTCAGCGGCGTACTGCAAAGACTTCGCGCAGAACTTGAGCAGCGCGTCCGCCAGCTCTGGCGGCTCCTGCGGGTTGTTTTGGGCTAAGAACTGGCGCGCCAGGTTATCTCCTTCCTCCCGCGATTCGATCAGCTGCTTGCCGGAAGGATCAGGTGCGCTGCTTTGAGCCAAAAACCGCGGCGGCTGTGCGGCAATCCTGTGATGTTCTTCCAGTAAGGTTTGCGCCGGGGCGAGACGCGCCAGCGCCTGCCCGGCTTGCTCCTTACGTGCCGCCAAATCAGCCTGGGCTCTTTGAAGCAGTAGATTGAAAACTTGCGCGCGAGCCGCCTTTTCTTTGTGTAGGTAGGCTCCGCGTACGGCCCGGATGGCTCGAGCTTCCGCCCGCCGTGAGGATAGTTCGGCCCAAGCCAGGGCGACAGCCAGCCACAGCAGCCGCCAGGGCAAAAGCAGCGCCTTCCAAATACCTCCACCTGTGAATCTGCTCCATGCGCGCTCTTGTTGTTCCCAGCGGCTTGCCGCGAGCCCCAGCAGTTCACGGGCTGTGCTTACATCGATCGCTTCCTGCGGGACAAGCGATGAGATCGCAGCGAAAAGCCGCCACGAAAGATTTCTGCGAGCAGCCTGGTGAGAGTCTGCTTCAAGCGAAGTGTATGTTAATGTCTGGAGCAGGTGATCAGCAGCGCTTATAAACTCCAGGCAGATGCGCGCCCCTCTGGGGGTCCGCTCCAGCCAGGCGCGTGAGTGCCTGGTTAGCCAGGACTGCGAGTACGCAAGAATCCGCTCCGCCCTCTGTTCTAATGAGGTCGTGCCGCTGCCATCGTAGCGCCAGGCCTTGCTGATCTGTTCTGTCCATCTATCAAAAGAGTCCGTGAGATATTCTGGCTCCGCGTTCCAATCGGGCCCGGCGGCCAAAAGCTGCTCAAAAGGCTCGTCTGGCGCAAAGCGCAGGCGCTGGGCCAGGATGGCGCGGGTCCAGCCGCAGGTCTGGCGCCATTCGATGCAGCTGTCGCGCGCGATGCTTTCGACCCGTTCATCGACAACGCCTGACAGGTGTTCTGAAAGCAAGCGGCTGGCGGTCGATGTGACGGTTTGGCGATTTTCCCAAATAGCGGGGAAGTGCAGGATTCCCACCCCGGCTGTGCTCACCCTGCACACCGGCGGCAGGCCCCGAAAACTGCTGGCAACGTTCATCAGGTTTGTGCGGCGAAACGCGGGCGCGTCCAACAACCCGGCGGTGAATGCGAAGATGATCGCGGCGATCTGCTGCGCCTGCAGTTCCTCCTGGTTCAAATTCTGGCCAGAGGTTGGCGCAAAGGGCGCGATAGGGCACGCAAACAGGTCGAGTGAATCGATCAGATAACAATCGTCCAGGCGCCCCCTGGCAGCACCTCCGCCGTGTTGCAGATCATCCGCCAGCAGCCGGATCGAATCCCTGAATTGGTTTGCTTCTTCCACCGCCAATTCATGCAGCCGGCTAGAGTCTAACCCGGCCAGCAGGGTGATCTGTCCCGCGCTGAACGCGGGCAGAGATTGGCGGATGTGTTCGACAGCCTGTCTCCAAAACGTGTTTTGAAAATTCTCTTGCAGGTGAAAGATCAATAAAAAGTGCGGCGGGGCGCCGGCCGCGAACCTGCCCGACTGGAGCGCGGAGCGCAGCACATCCTGCGCGCCAGCCGGATGCGGTTCGACAGGGGCGGCCTTTCCGCGCAGCTGCCAACCCTCTGGCCCGGCCCAGATGGGTGGAGCAGTCGGCGCGCGCAGCCCTTCGGAGCAGCCGCTGTCAATGGCTTCCAATACTTTCGCGCCAAAGCTGCCCAGCGCGACGATCAGGATTCTCTCTTCTGGCAGTGGCTTGGTCGTCATCTTGCACCTCACGAATAGCAGCCGCATCTCCCGCGTTAGAAGGATGCGGGTTTGCGGCACATACCGCCGCAGATTAACCGCCAAAAATATCACCTCAATAGAAAGGGCTAAGTTGTGTTTGAATTTGGCGCGAAGCGCCAAATTCAAACACAACACCCCCACGTCTTAAGAAGCTACTGCCAGAACCTCTTTGCAGACGGGCTGAACAGATCCTAGGAAAGAGCGCCATCCCCGCCCGGCGCGCCGTGTTCTGGCACGGGTTTATGTCCATTCGAGCTGATTGGGGCCATGCTGAGCCTGCCTGGCCGCGCGCTTTCGCTCTCAGGCAGCGGCTGGAGGTCGCTATCCCCCATCTCGGTTTCCCAATCTGTGGAGATGAAGACCGGGATCGGGTTGCCCCCGGCGCAGTCATCCTGCCAGAGCTGGTGCAAATACAGGTAAGAGTTACGCATGACCTGTTCGATCGAACGCAGGGCGAACAGCGGCAGCCCGTGCGAGGTTTTCAAGAAAACCATCTCCTGCGGGTTCTTATTGTTGACCCCATCGATGTTTTCGCCGGTGGCGCGCGCCACCTGCCCGGCCCAGGCGGCCGTGTTCTCTTCGCCATACCCCACCAGGCGCGGCTCATGCTGCAAGTTGTTGCGGATCCGGTCGCCAAACCGCGAGAGGTTATAGCTCCAGAAGGGGGCCGCCTGGCGGTAGCGCAGTTCCACTTCGCGCGGCCAGCTGCTGCCGTGAATTTCTTGCAGCATTTCGATCAGGGTTCGGTTCTTCAGGTTGCGCCCAAACCACTCGGCCAGGAAATCATATAACTGCATTTCCGGCGTCGCCTGCGGGCTGCCCGCGTCCGCCGCGATCGACCAGCCCGGAACGGCGCGCTCAAAATAACTCCAGTACAGACCGGCCAAATGGGCGCAGGTGCTCTCGTCGCCAAGGTCCGGCAGGTTCTTCTTCAACATGCGTCCCAGGTCGTCATTGCTGACGATGTGATGCATCAGGGCAAACTCCGTCTCCGTGGCGCGCTGCTGCGTGGAACGTGCCCCGGCCATCTCGGCGCATTTGGCGGCCAGCCCCTGCCAGTTCGAGATCAGGTCGGCCACGCGCAGGGCGATCCGTTTGGCCTCTTTTTCAAAGTCGGCCGAGCAAATCATCGCCTGGGTCACCAGTTCGAGCTGGAGCGCGTCATCCAGGTAGGCGTTGAACGCGCTGGCATAGGCACTCTGGGCTGAGCGCAGCTGGTGGTTGCGCAGCGGCAGCCAGGAGGGCAGGCGCAAAATCTGCCCGATCTCAGCGCTGGCGGCCCGCCAGGCAGCCGATTGCAGGTCCACCTCAGCGCGCAGCCGGGTCTGCTCGCTGGCGGCTTGATCGCGCTGTTGGCGCAGCCGCTCCACCAACTGGGATAAGAACCAGGCCAGATACTGCAAGCCGCGCTGTGGGCTGCGCAAGATCGCGTTGCATTCAGCCTCCAGCGTTCGGGTGAAGTTTTTCTGTACGGGCAGAGTCCTCTCCCCAAGCGCCGACCGGTTGCGCTCCAGGTCCGCCAGCGCCGATTCCTCCAGGTGCTGCAGCGAACCCAGCAGTTGGGCATCGGACAGCCCGTTGATCTGGTCATAGCTCAGCTCAGGGTGGACGAGCGCGCTGCCCTGGGCGTCCTGATCCAGCTGCTCGCGCAGCAGGCTGGTGCGTTCCTGCTCAATTCGCGCCGTCTGCATGAAGGCCAGCACATCGCTGCCGATGCCGCTGGGCTGGCTGCGCGTGGTCAGCAGCGCCTGGCGCACGAAGGGCTCATACGCGGCCAGGGCAAACCAGGACGATGCGCCCTTGAGCGGAAAGGCCAGCGAAGCCAGGACAAAGGAGGAAAACGCCGCGGGCTGGCCAGCGATGGCGCGGTCGTTGGCGCGCACATTGTCGAGCACATTTTCGGTGCGGCCCTGCAGCGGCGAAGCGATTTCCGTCATAATTTCCGCCGCCATCATGTTGGCCAGGTCTTCAAAGGAGCTGAGCGCCTTCCCGTCGGCGTTGTGCAGGCCGAGCAGGTAGGCGATATCAAACGGGCGGAATCCGTCTGGCAGCTCGGCCGTCGACGTGATGTCATCGTAGACTTCTTTGAAGCGCCGAACGCGCGAAAAGTGGTTCAGCTCGCGCAAGGCCTGATACGTATTCGCCCGAAATTCCGCGCGAGTGTTCTCGGTGTGCGCCTTGGGCGCGAAGGCGTCGTCCAAAACCAGCAGGCCGGTGAGGTAGGTGGTCGGCTGGCGGCGCAGGCCCAGCATGCGCGTGATGTAGGCGATATCCGTGACCATGCCAGACCCGGTGCCGCCGGCGAGGCTGGAAATGATATAGACCTTCAGGCTGTTGGCTCCCAGGCCGGGCTGGGCGTTAATCGAGATGGCGCGGTCGAGTTTTGTTTCGATGCGCGGGATGACGACGCTGCTCAGGTAGCTGTGCAGCACCAGGCGGCCGACGGCGCGCACGCGGTTGGCCCCGGTGCCGGAAAATGTCGGGCGGTAGGGGCGCTCACTTCCGCCCGGCCACCAGCGCGCGATGTAGGGGTTTTCGTTGAGATGGCGCACCAAATCCGCCGCATCGAAAGCTTCGAGATGCACAAACTCCCCGGCATCCAGCGGTTCTTCGCCCGCCACCATTTCCTGCGGGGCGGTGTCGAACACCATGAACTGGAAAATATCCAGGTCGCGCCCATGGTAGTAGCTGCGGATGAGTTTCTTCAAGCGGCGCACGACCGATAGGCCGGTCCCACCCAGTCCGATCACGAGGGTCGGGCGGTACGAGGTGCGCAGCAAATCGTCCTGGTTGAACGGTTCGGCGGCCATGCCGGGGATCATGGTGGTCAGGGGGATGGGGTTGAAAGGCTTCTCGTTCATCTCATTACCTCCGTTGAAGTCTTGTTGAACCGATCTCGCATTGAGCATACAGCAGTACCCAGGTTGATAAAATCCAGATTAAGTGGACCCTCTGTGGTCATTCGCGGTATTCGTACTCAAATTCCCCGATCAAAATCCGGCTGCCGTTTTTCAAGACGGCCGGCCCGGCGCCTTTGATCACGGCTTTGTTGTCCACATACAGCGTCGTACCGCTCAAATTGCGCAGCAGGTTTGCCGCGCGCTGGACTTGCACCATGTGCCGCGAGTTCCCAAGCCGTTCGCGGGCGCTGATATAGCCCGCCCCGATGGACGCCTGGAGCGGCGCCACGGCTTTCCCGTTCAAGCGAAATCCGCATTTGGCATGCGCCCCCAGCGTCACCCGCGGGCGCAGCCAGCCCCGCGCCGCCAGATCCAGGCGCACCTCGGCGGGTGCCGGGCTGTTGGCGGCGGGTTTTACCCGCACCAATTTCCCCCATGGCCGCGGATTGCGGCGTCGGATACGCAAGATGGCCACCGCCGCCCCGCCAAACCCTGTGATCAGGGCTGAGAGAAGCCCGCCCCAGCGCTGCGCCCAGGGCACGCCAGGAATTTGCCAACGGACAGATACTTTTTGCAGGTTTTCGCCTGTGCTGAACTTGCGCACATACAGGTCTCCGCGGTACTGCCCCGCGGGCAGGCTGGCAACCGATAATGAGACGGCGACCGGTTTGGTGGAAACGGCCGGCAGTTCAACGGTCTGGGTTTCAAGCACAGCGCCGGGGCCATCCCATGCCAGGCTGAGCTGTTCGGCGCTTTGCGACCTTGAGCGCAATGCCAGCAGAATCTGAAGCGGTTTTTGAGCCTGTTCGGCCGCAACCACGCCCAGATCAATTTCATCCGGCGTGACGCTCACGGCCGGGATGATCTTTAAGCGCATGGGCAGGCTGTCCACCGCCCAGGCGGCAGTGTCCCCGGCGATCAGGCGCAGCCAGCCTGTATAGACTCCTTCCGGGGCGGATCCTTGCAGCGAGAACTGCAGCGGGTTTTCACCTGGCCAGATCTGCTCTGGCGCGCTTGCCAGGCGCAGACCAGCGGGTAGCCCATCGGCCACAAAAGAGACCGGGATCGGGGCGCGCCCGGACGAACGGGCCGTCAGCTGAAAAGTCGCGCCGCGCGAAATTTCATCGGCCGTTATCTCGAGGTCAAGTTTCTGGACAACTGGCGTCATCTTTGCGACCAAGATGAGTTCGGTGGAACCCTGCGCGCCGGTTGAATAAGCCGCGCCCCTGAAGCGCGCGCCTTCCATGCGCAGTTTGAACTGATACCTGCCATCTTCCCACGGCTCGAATGCGCCGGAGAATGTCAAACTGTCTGACCGTTCTAAAACGGTTTGCCGTGAGATCCCGGCTGGCCCGCTGATTTCTACGGTCACCGAGCTGTCTTCCACTTCCAACCCATCGCCCGCGTCCAGGGATGCTGTCAGGCGGACCGGCTCGCCACTGCCCATCTTTCCGGAATACGGCTGTTTCAACGTCAAGCTTGGGAAAGGCACAATCTCGATTTGAAAATTTTGAATAACCGGTATAACGCCTTTGAAGCCGCTCAGCGCGGCGCGGTAAATGCCGGTTTGCGCGGTATTGGCATACCACGCGCTGAAGATGCCGTCATGCGCGGCCAGGTCGCCATGCGTGCCGTCATCGTACAGCATGTCCAGCACATCGACCTCACCGTTTGGCCGCTCTAATGACGCCGAAATATGAGCTTCGCCAATCGATAGGGCCTGGGATCCGCTTATATTTTCTTCAATCAATTTGGCCTGAACCAGCAAGGGTTCGCCCGCGGGGTGGATGGGGGGTGTCTGCGAGACCAGGCGCAGGCGCGAGCGCAGAACAGCGCGAAAACGGGCTTCACCCTGACCTTCTAACTGGAACCCCCACATGCCGGGAGCTGGCAGATCGACTGAATAAACATTGAACCCATCGGTGTCGATTGTGAACACACCGTCCGCGGCCAAGGCTGTTTGCAGCTCATCCCCAGGCCCCATTGGGCTGGCCGCGACAGACCTGTCTTTGACAACCACCAGCGTCAACCGCTGGACATACGGCGCAAAGCCAGGGTGGATTTCGACCTGGCTTTCACCCGGAATGTGGCTGGTGCCTTCGCCAAGGACGGTCCGGTCTTTGATCTGCGCCAGTACGTTCAAGTACGCATCGATCAAATCGGCCGCGGATTGGGCGAAAATGACCGAGCCGCCGGTTTCGCTGGCCACGCGGTATAAAAAGGGCGACTGTCCGGCCGGCGTCAAGGCGATGCTATAAACAGGGACACCAGCGAGGCGCGCCAACTCCGCTGCCTGAGATGTGTAATCAGGCGGCAGGCCGCCAGGAAGTTCGGGTTTGCCGTCGCTGAGCAGCAAGATTGCCTTCTCTGCGCAAGCCGCTTCATCCACGAGCTGCTCCGCCCGTTCCAGAGCTGTTTTCAGGTCTGTATATCCCTGCGGCTCAGATGGGATGAGCAGCTGGATCGCGCGCTGCCTTTGCGCCAGGTCGTTGAATGGCACCAATTCGGGGGTCAGGGCAGCGGCTTGCCCGGAAAAGCGGACGACGCCAGCCTGGTCCAGGTTATCCATAAGGGAAAGAAACAACTGGGCGCCCGTGTAGCGCAAGTTGTTTGGGTCATTGTGAGCCATGGACGCGCTGTCGTCCAGCGCGATCACCACGCAGAGCTGCGCGGAATTTTGAGCAACCGGGTGGTGGTGTGGAGAGGCTACCGCCAATCCACCCAGCAGATGCGCCGCCAGAAAAATCATCGCGATGAAATGGTTCATGCCGCACCTCCAGCCTGGTTATATCGCACCGGCGCAAGAGGGTTCATCCACAAAAAATGAACTTTTTGCGATGCGCATAGAAAAGGCAGGCGGGGATTGACGTGGGATTACGCCAAATTCAATCCATAAAAAATAGAGGACCTGGAACGGACTTTCGGAACGGATATGATAAAATGGAACCGTTGGGCGCCATTGCGAGCGGAAAGTTCGCAGCCCGAAATCCAATTACCTGACAACCGAATAGCAATCAATGCCCTGCCTTTGGCCAGGACGTTTGCCGTGCTATGCATTGTTTGGTTGGATTTCGAATGAAGGAGGCGCCCAATGGATACTCGCAAGAATCTGAACATTCTGGTGATCGATCCCGATCCGTTCACCACCCGGAAAATTGCCATGTTCCTGGCCAACGACCCGCGCGTGAGCAAGGTTCGCACGGCGGTGTCCTGCCTGGAAGCGTTGGATGCCCTGTCTAAGGGGGATGCTATGTACTTCTTCGAGCGCCTGCACCTGGTGTTTGTGAATGGAAACCTTGCGAGCCTCGGCGGGCATATTGGCGAATTGCGCAAAGCCATCCCCGGCGCCATGCTGATCTGTCTTGGGCTGGATGTGGACGCGGCCCAAGTTGAGAGCGCCATTTCGGCGGGCGCGAATGGTTTCTTTCACAAAGAAGATATTTTGTATGGTCTGGTGAATGGTGCTTTGCGCGCCGCGAAGGGACGCTTCCTCTATACGACCCGGATCCAAAAATCGCTGCCGGCGCGGCCCAGGTGTCACCTCGATCACGTCCCAAGCTGGCGGCCCAGCAGCAATCTGACGGCGCAGTTTCGCCAGGTTTATGAGCTTCGCGAAATGGAGGGGCTTTCGGCGGCGGCCGTGGCGCGGATCCTCAACCTGGCGGTCGGTTCGGTCAACCGCTACATGAACGAGATTTACAAGCGCCTGTCTTACGACAGCGTGATCGATGTGGAGCTGATGGACTTTGAGGGGATTGCCGTCGAGAAAATGAAGAGCAAGGAACAGGCGTTCTTGCTCTACACGGGACTGCCGGCGTAAGGGGGGAATATGCCTGTTTCACTCGTCTTTTCCCTTTCTTCAGCAGACCCGATCCCAGAAGGGAATTTGGGCAGGCAGGCTCAGGCGTGGTTTCTCAAATATGTGCGCGATCACGTCTCAGGCGAGCTTGCGGCAAAGCTGCATGAAGATGAAGAGATGAAGGCTTATACAGTCTCTGATCTCTTCGAACGGGTCAAACACGCGCCGTCTTTGCGGGCCGAAAAGACACGGTACCGCTGCTATCTGCGACTGACCTTCCTGGACGATGACCTCGGCGAGATCATGCTGTCCGCGCTGCGCAGAGACCCGCCCAAGATGGTTGAAATCTGGTGGCTTAAGCTGTATGTGTTGGGCTATACAACCGATCCGCGGGAAAATAAATGGGCGGGCAAAGCCAGTTACGGTGACCTGATTCAACTGCATGGTGATCAAAAACCGGCGCTGCTGTTTGCCAGCCCCGCCAGCTTTCATTCCGAGGGCATCGACCTGCCGCTGCCCCTGCCAGGCATGGTCTACCGCAGCATCTGGCGCAAGTGGAATGCGTACAGCCGGTTTCCGATCAATAATGATTGGCTGACAGTCCTCGATCACTGCATCCAGATCGAACAAATCTCAAATCTCAACACCCGCCGCTGGAAATTCGCCGAAGGCGGGCGCGGCGCGGTGACCGGTTTTGTGGGCACGGTGCGCTTCGCGCTGGCTGAACGGGCTTGCGTTCAACTTGGCGGCGACCCGTTGGAAGCCAAAGAAGTGCTGGAAACTTTGACAATATATGCATTCTATTCAGGGGTTGGGCGCAAAACCAGCTGGGGTATGGGGCAAGTTTACCCGCTCTCCTCATTCAACCATTCCGGCGATCAGGAGGTAGAAAATGTTGGTGATTAATTTGGGCCATCCTTTGACTGATGCACAGCGAGCGCAGATTGTGACCATGAGCGGTCAGCAGATCGAGCGGGAAATATTTAGCAAAGTTCAGTTTGACCCAGAATTGAGCTTTTCGGTTCAGTCGCGCGAATTGGTCGAACAGATTGGGCTGGGCCCTCAGGACTGGCAGCAAACGCCGCTGCTGATCAACCCGCCCACTTTGAATTTTATCGCAATTACTGTTTTGGCTGAGCTTCATGGCCGGATGGGTTATTTCCCTCCGGTCTTGCGCCTGCGCCAGGTGCCCAACTCGTTGCCACCCGCATTTGAAGTGGCTGAGATTATCAACCTGCAGGAAGTGCGCGATTCGTCCAGAAAGCTGCGCTGAAGGCAATAAGAATGAGGCGTTGACCATTTTTATCAAAATATGGTCAACAGCAGGACAAGCAGCTTTGAAGCTGGCGCTGCCGCTCGCATAAAAGAGACCCGCAATGCAACCTATATTACGTATTTGGGTCGTCGAAGACGACCCGTATGCCCGCGATATGATTTGTGAAGATTTGGGAAGCCTCGATGGCATCCAGGTGGTAGGTTCGTCTGCATTATTGCCGGTCGGTAAAGAGGTCCGGGGCGCTATCGACATGATGTTCGTCGACATCGACCGGCTCAAGCAACATGGGGACTGGGTGAACCAGGTTGTGGCTTGTCTCCACCAATTTTCGAATAAACCTCGGGCCTTTGCGGCAGCCTGCCAACCAGATTCTGCCTGGGTGTCCCGCCTCGACCGGGCATATTTTTGCGCTTACGCGAGCAAGCAAGAAATCTCACGTATCTTGCCAGGCGCATTGGTACTGGCCAATCGCCAAGACCGGCTTTGGACGGCGGGCCTGCAGCACGCAGCCGGCCTTGCCCGTTCCCATGATTGAGCGCCATAGGGGACGCGGAAGTTCATCCGCCGCGTTCTACCGTACGCTTGTACATGCGTAATCATATGGGGTGAAATTCAAAAACACTTTGACGTACACCCTGATCAACCTGCGTCTGCTGCGCCGCATCATCGGGCAGCAAGACTAATTTTCGATTATTAAAGAACGGATGTGGCCGCGTAACCAGTCGCGTAACCAGTCATGACTGAGCTAACCCTCCATGAGCGGGGCTTTTTTATTGTAGGAAATCGACGAATGGATGTCCGGCTTGCGCAAATGGTAGTTTCAATCCCCTTGAGGAGAGCGTTGCAGAATAGGGTGTAACAAAAAGGGTGTTTTATGAGAAGATTGAGTCACCAAACACAACTTCACAAAAACACCCATGCCAATTTTAACCCAACTTCTCCCGCTTCTGATAGCGCTTTTTGCGTCGAAAACGATCACAGCCGATGAATTTATGAACCAACTGGTTGGGGAGTGGATGTATGCTGACTTGTTGAGGCGCTGTCACAATCATCTGCTGGTCATACTGGCTAACCGGTTGGACTTTGGCAGGATAGAAACGGCATGTGCGGGGTATCGCCACAGCAGTGGGCCAGGTACACAGAGCTATTACCCGGTTGCGGTGCTGGTACGCTGCCTATTGGTGAAATATCTGTACGATCTATCCTTGCGCCAGTTGGAACAGCGCATGCATGCGGACCTGCTGGTGCGCTGGTTTGTGGGTTTGCCAGCGTTTGGGGAAGTGCCGGGGTATTGCACGCTGGAACGTTTTGAGCAGTGGGTGAGCCAAAATCAGCGCCGGGTATACCAGGACAGTGTGTTCAAACAGATCGACGGATATTTTCCGCACAGCCGAAACCTGAACCAGGTAGGCGACACCTATGCAATGATCGCGGCGGCGGCGGAAGAAGACCTGATTAGGCGGGTGCGCCACACGGTTGAGTGCCTACTGCGCGAGGCAGTAGAAAGCATGCCAGGCCGATTGAGCGCGACGGTTTCGCGTTTTGGCTGGGTTCTGCTGTTTGGGCAGGTGAAAGAGAAACAGGGGTATTTGCTGGAGAAGAAAGAGCGGATGAAGCGGGTAGAGGAGGTGGTTCTGGCGGCACAGGATCTATGGCAGCGGTTCGAGACAACCCTAGAGGCGTTTTCGAGCGAGGAATATCCGGAAGTGCGCATGTGGGTAGGGTATTTGGGCAAGATCCTGCATGATGAAGTCCATATTCTGGCGGAAGCGGACGAGGAAGGGCTGCGGATCCAGCTGCGCACATCGAAGGAGCGGCGCAATGACCCGGAGACCAGCTTGCGGATTGTTTCGGCCACAGACCCTCAAGCGACCTACCGCATGCACGGCAGCGAAGAAGAGGACATCCAATTTGGCTATAACATCCAGGTAGCGGCCTCGACGGATGGGTTTATCCGCGAAACCGCTGCCTACACTGGGGCAGTTTCCGACCAGGCTGGGATCGCGGCGCTGGTGGAGGACCAGGTCAAGCACCAGGGCAACGCGCCGAAAAAGCTGATATATGACCAGGCGGCAGGAACGGGCAAGGCGCGTGCAGATGTGGCTGCGGCTTCAAACGGGCAGACCCAACTGGTCTCGCGGCTGCTGCCCTACGACAAGAACTCGACGCGTTTTGGCCCATACGACTTCGAGTTGTCCGAGGATGGCAAGGCACTGACCTGCCCGGCCGGAAAGCAAAGCACGACCGCATACCACTCGATCTCTGGAGAGGGGCGCAATTTTCGCTTCCTTGCCTGTCAGTGCTGGCTGAATGCGGAACCGCCCGCGCGCATGAAAAACGCCGACCTGACCCAGCGCTGTCCATTGTGGGAAAAATGCCGCGACATGCGCCAGGGACCGGGGAGTATGCGCCAGGTCTTCATTTCAGACTACCGCAGTTTTGTGCTCGAAGCCAGGCAGTACAACCAGACTGAAGCCTTCCAACTTGAGATGAAACAGCGCCCGTTGATCGAAAGGATCATATTCGAGATCACACACTACAACGGGGCGAGGCGCTGCAGAAGACGTGGCCTGGATCATGCCGACTGCCAGGCCAGGATGTGCGCGGTGTCATACAACTTGAAGCTGTGGATGCGGAAGATTATTCATGCTGAAGGAGCTGCCCCTGCCAAACACTGAAATCGCCTTGCAGGGTGAATTGTGCCTGCAGCCCGGAGAAATCGCTCAAAATCCGCTTTATATCCGCAATTTTCGCCTTTTTGGGGAGAAAAATGGCCCCCTGAACCTTCAAATTCGGCATATGCCATTCGCTGACTCGCTCTACAGTCATTAAAAACCACCCGTTTAGTTTTTTTCAGGCCTGGTTTTACCGAATTCTGCAACACTCTCCTTGAGCGGGGCTTTTTTATTGTGGGAACTTCCTTATGACTGGTCTCAACCAGTCCCTGAAGAAAGTTTCAATCCCCTTGAGCGGGGCTTTTTTATTGTGGGCGTTCTTGGTGAACGCTGGCCTGCTGATCGGTTTCTTGTTTCAATCCCCTTGAGCGGGGCTTTTTTATTGTGGGCCGGGAACGAAGATATTTGGGAACCCAGTAAAGAGTGGTTTCAATCCCCTTGAGCGGGGCTTTTTTATTGTGGGACGGGCAGCACGCACTCTTTGTTCCAGATGAGTATTTCTGGAGTTTCAATCCCCTCAAGAGGTTGTGAAAAAATTCAATAAAAGCGAAATAAGAACAGAAAAGTGGCTGGGAGGCACACTGTAAAAGGCAAA
>Ga0172368_10003154_pt1 | contig 20256 bp, 6 predicted proteins | sample Lak11m_FD_114540 | JGI IMG/M metagenome (GOLD analysis project Ga0172368, IMG submission 114540) | Freshwater microbial communities from Kabuno Bay, South-Kivu, Congo - kab_022012_11m | ecosystem: Environmental > Aquatic > Freshwater > Lake | place: Democratic Republic of the Congo: South-Kivu...
CCAACGCTTTGTGGTATCGTCATCTCCGGCTCCGGTCGTCCACGGGTCTTCCGACCCATTGAGCTTCGAGCTCCTATTTATATTCTGGGCACGTCCCAGCAGGCTCGACCGGAGCCACTTTACTTTAACCTACGAAATATTACTTGTCGGTCTGAGGCTGAGCCTCGTTAGCTATCATGCCGAATCTTAATCTGCTGGTAGGTAATGGCTGGGCAAACGGCACGCTGGCCGTGCATCAGGAACACCTTTACTCGGAAACAATACGAACCCTTCTGCTGGTCGCGATAGAGCGGATACAACCGCAATCGGGAAAACCCAAAGTCCTGCTGTCCACACCGCCCGATGAAAGACACGATCTCGGGCTGCTGATGGTGCATTCGGTACTCGCGCTGACGGGCGCCCACTGCATTTCCCTCGGCCCGGAGACACCCGCAACGGAACTGGCCGCTGCCGCGCTCAGTCAGCAGGCGCGTGTGGTGGCGCTGTCCTTCAGCATCGGCTTTCCGAGCCGTCGCATCCTACCCTTCCTGGCGCAAGTACGGAAGGAGTTGCCGGATCGCATCGAGGTATGGGCTGGCGGCGCCGGTGTGGACCGGCGCCGGCGCATGTTGTCAGGTATTCGCACCTTTCCCAGCCTCGAAGCAGCAGCGGCTGAAATGCCAGATTGTCAGGCGGGTAGGGGCGGTCTCTCATGACAATGAGCAGAAGTCATTACTTGTGCATTGAGTTCTACCCAAGGCACAACATGGCGCTTGCGCGATCGCGTTAACTCGGAATGCCCAAGAAAGTCAAATTGTCGAAGACTCTGCAACCTGACGAACAATCCCCCAGCATGCCCATCGATTTTGACGGCTATGTCGTTTGCATCGGTGCGTCGGCAGGCGGACTCGATGCCTTGGAGAAATTCTTCAAGCATTGCCCTTTGGACAGTGGCGCGGCCTTTGTTGTGGTCCAACACTTGTCACCCGACCACAAGAGCATGATGAACAACCTGCTGGCTCGACATACCGACATGCCGGTGATCATGGTCGAAGACGAAATGCTGATCGAGGCCAACCACCTCTACCTGATCCCCCCAGGGTCGATCATGCACGTCACGGCCGGGCGGCTTCACCTGACACCCAAGAGTTCGCGGGGGCTGACTCTGCCCATCGACATTTTTTTCACCTCGTTGGCAGATATCTACGGCAACCACGCGGTCGGCATCATCCTGTCCGGAACCGGCACCGACGGCACGCGTGGTGCCGTCGCCATCAACGCAGCCGGTGGCTTCGTCATGGTGCAGGACCCGGATACGGCCGGCTTCGACGGCATGCCGCGCAGCGCGATCGCGACAGGCATCGTCGATGCCATCCTGCCCGCAGAGGAACTGCCCTGCGCCTGGCCGCCCACATCAAAAACCTGCCTTACAAGGAAATCCAGACAGCCGTCAAAGTCATTCCCTATGCGACGATGACCATCGAGGAAGTCTTTGCTGCCGTCATGCAGTTGCTGCACCAGATTGGCGGCATCGACTTCTCCGATTACAAACCGGCCACCGTGATGCGGCGCATCGAGCGCCGCCAGCAGGTGCGCCACACCCCGGAGCTCTACCAGTACCTGGACCTGCTTGAAAACGACCGTAGTGAAGTCATCACCTTGCGCCGCGAGATGCTGATTTCCGTAACGAGCTTCTTCCGCGATCCGGAAACATTTTCGGTGCTCGCCGAAAAAGTCATTGCGCCGCTGGTTGCGACCAGGCAGGCTGGCGACACCATCCGCGTCTGGACGGCGGGCTCGGCCACCGGCGAAGAAGCATACAGCATCGGCATGCTGTTCATCGAAGCCTTCGAACGCGAACGACGCTGGCCCAACTTGAAGATATTTGCCACCGATGTCGATCAGCAGTGCATCGAAACCGCTGGGGCCGGACAGTATCCGGAATCGGCTGCGGCAGAAATATCGCCGGAGCGCCTGGAACGATTCTTCGTGCGCAAGGGCGACAATTTCCTCATCAAGAACGACCTGCGCCAATGCATCGTCTTCGCCCGCCACAACCTGCTGGCCGATCCGCCCTTCACCAAGATGGATTTGGTGGTCTGCCGCAATACGCTGATCTATTTCAAGTCGGCCGCGCAGGAGCGCGCCCTGCGCTCCTTGCAATATGCAATCAATCAAGGCGGCGCTCTGCTGCTGGGTTCGAGCGAGTCCATCTCGGCTGTGACGGAAGGCCTGCAGACCATCAGCGCCAAGCACAAGCTGTTCCGGCGCAAGGGCACGGTCCTGCCGCCTTTTCTCGACCTCAAGCGCGGCGCGATCCATCAGTATGCAGGATCAGGCAAGTCCGCCACGGCCGTGCACAGGCGGCAACGACCGAGCGAAAAGAGCCTCTCCGAAACGGGTCTCGCTGCGCTGCTGGGCCGCTTTGCGCCACCCGCAATCATGGTGAATAACGCCCATGAAGTCGTACATTTATACGGCGACATTTCGAGCTATCTGCATGCCCGGGAAGGTGCGGCCAGCCTGGATCTGAGCCGCCTCTTGCCCGATACGCTGACACCGGTTGCCTCGGCGCTGCTGTACAAGGCGGCAAGGGACCGTTGCTCGCTGATCTCGGATCTAGTGTCGGTCAAATTGCCCAATGGCCAGCAGCGTCTGATCCGGCTGTCGGCGCATCCGGTGCCCAGTGAAAGCGAAGAGCGCTACTGCTTGCTTTGTTTTGAAGCCGAACAGCCCAAGGAGGCGACGGAACTCGAATCCGTCAACGTCGACGCCGAAACCATCGCCCGCCTGACCATCCTCGAACGCGAGCTGGCGGCGACCCGCGAAAGCCTGCAGGCCACCATCGAGGAACTCGAGACTTCCAACGAAGAATTGCAGGCCACCAACGAAGAATTGATGGCTTCCAACGAGGAGTTGCAAAGCTCCAATGAGGAGCTGCAGTCGGTCAACGAGGAAATGAGCACGGTCAACGCCGAATTCCAGGAAAAGATGCTGGTGCTCAACCGTGTCAATGCCGACCTCGACAGCATGGCGCGGGCGGCGGGCGTGGCGACAGTCTTCGTCGATGGTCTGTTAAACATCACCCGCTTCAGCCCGGATGCCATCCAGATTTTCAAGTTGCGCGATACGGACGTCGGCCGGCCGCTGGACGACATTACCCATGTGTTGGATTACCCGGAACTGATCGAGGATTTGCAGGACACTCTCAAGACCGAGCGCATGAACGAGCGCGAAATCAACACGATTGACGGCAAGAAAATCTACCTGGCGCGCATGCTGCCTTACCTCGTACCGTCGACTACGCTGCGCGGTGCGGTCGCGACATTCGTTGACGTCACTGCTTTCCACGATGCCCGCCGCCTGCAGTCGATTATCGATGCGCTGCCCGAGCATATCGCAGTGGTCGATCCGGACGGCGTCATCGTCATGGTAAATGCCGCTTGGCGCCGCTTCGCCCGCGCCAACGGCGACAAGGACCTCAAGCATTCCGGCATCGGCGTCAACTACTTTGAAGCCTGCAGTCCCGGCGATGACGATGCCGGCAAGGGCGGCTCGGCCGCAGTCAAGGGATTGCGCGGCGTTCTGGAAGGATCGTTGCCCTCATTCTCCATCGAGTATCCCTGCCATTCCCCGACCGAGCAGCGCTGGTTCATCATGAACGTTGCGCCGGTCCTCGGCCAGGAGTACGGCGCAGTGATCAGTCATATCAATATCTCAGCCTGGTATCTGCGCAACTCGCCATGAGCAATCGTCACGTCAATCTCGACCAGTTGCGCGAGCGCGCCGCCAGAGCCGTTGCGCAAAGCAGGGAAGCAGCATCGGATTGGGCCTCCCCGCCGTCTGGCGATGGGGAAAATCACCTGGTCGAGGAATTGCGCATCTACCAGACCGAGCTCGAGATACAGAATCAGGAACTCGGCGTCGCACAGTCAGAGGTTTCCTCGCTGCTGGAAAAGTACCGCAACCTGTTCGACAACCTGCCGCTGCCCAGCATCGTCATCGACAGCCGCGGATTCATCGTCGAGGCTAATCTGCAAGCACGCGATCTGCTTGGCTTGAGTTCTGTCGCCTCGTTGCAACATCGCTCGGCGCTCCAGTTATTCGACACAGATAGCCGTGAACGCCTTTACAAAGTGTTGCGTGATCGTGTTTGTGGACAACCCCAGGTGCTGGATTTCCTCCATCTGAACCTTGGACAACGACAGAATCTGATCTGCGGCGTGCATGTCATCCATTTGCACGACGAATCCCGGCATGAGGAGCAGAGCATCCTAATGCTGGTCGACCAGTCTGCGGAAGTGGCGCTGCAAAAGAGTGAAGCGCGATTTCGCCAGTTGTTCGAGAAAAATGGCTCCGTCATGCTGCTGATCGAACCGGACGAAGGCACGATCGCGGCAGCCAATCAGGCCGCTTTGGACTATTACGGTTACCCGACGGAGCAACTGGTCGGCATGTCGATCGCCGCAATCAACACATTGCCGGCGGACGAGCTCGCCATCGAGCGGCAAAAGGCTAAGCTGGAAGGGCGCAACTACTTCAACTTCACACACCGGCTGGCTGCAGGGGAATTGCGCAACGTCGAGGTGTATTCCACACCCGTCGCTGTCAGCGAAAAGACCATGCTGTTGGCCATCGTTCACGACGTCACCGAGCGCAAGCGGCTGCAGCAGGATTTGCAGGAAAGGATGGCCGAATTGGGCACCATCCTGGATAATTCGAGTGTCGGCATTTCCTTCGTCAAGGACAGGAAGCAGGTCTGGGCCAACCGGCGCATGGGAGAGATGTTCGGCTACACGCTCGAGGAAATGCAGGGTCGAAGCACCTCGCTGATGTATCTCTGCGAAGAGAACTACAACACCCTGGGCAGCCAGGCCTATGAGCTAATGCGGCAGGGAAGCCGTTACACGACCGAAATGCAGATGCGCCACCAAGATGGCAGCCCCCTCTGGATGCGCCTCTCGGGCCAGGCGATTACGCCGGGCAATCTTGCCGACGGCAGTATCTGGGTGTTCGAGGATATTGCCCAGCAGAAGCAATTGGAAAAAGATTTGCTGCACGCCAAGCTGCAGGCCGAGGCCGCCAACATCGCCAAGAGCCGCTTCCTGGCCACGATGAGCCACGAAATCCGCACGCCGATGAACGCCATCCTCGGCATGGCGCAGATGCTGCTGACGCCGAAACTCGAGGAATACGTTCGATACGACTATGCCCGGACCATCGTCAATTCCGGCCTGACCCTGCTTGCTCTGCTCAACGACATTCTCGATCTTTCCAAGGTCGAGTCGGGCAATTTCCAGCTTGATTCCAGGGCGTTCGATCCGGAACAGATTCTCCGCGAAACCCGTGCGCTGTTTGCCGAGAATGCTACCATGAAAGGTATCGCTCTTGAATTGGCCAAACCTGTTGTGGCCAGCTCCGGTTACCTGGGCGATCCTTTCCGGCTGTGTCAGATGCTCTCGAACCTGGTAAGTAATGCCATCAAGTTTACCCCGGCAGGAAAAGTGACTATCGCGGTCAGTGAAATCAATCGTCGCGGCCGGACCGCCGAACTAGAATTCGCCGTCAGCGATACGGGCATTGGCATTCCGGCGGAAAAGCGTCAGCTGCTTTTCCAGCCCTTTTCCCAGGCCGATAACACAACCACCCGGCATTACGGCGGCACGGGACTCGGCCTGTTCATCGTCAGCAGCCTGTCAAAACACATGGGCGGTCAAGCCGGGGTCGAAAGTGAACCTGGTCAAGGTTCGCGCTTCTGGTTCCGGATTCTTGCCGATGCCATCCCGGCAGGCGCGGAAAGGCGCCAGCATCAGCGCTCCGAACTGAACCATGCGGGTCTCGCTGCGGTAACCATGGGTTTGTCGGGCAGGGTACTGGTCGCCGAGGACAATCCGACCAACCGCAAGGTGGCGCTGGCACTTCTCAACAAGCTCGGGTTGACCGTGGTCTTTGTCGAAGACGGCCAGCAAGCAGTGGATGCAATCCGTCAGGGTGAGACTGCCGACCTCATCCTGATGGATTTGCACATGCCGATCCTCGATGGCTACGATGCCACGCAAAGAATACGTCAGTGGGAAACCGAACAGAGTCGTCCGCGGCGTCCCATCATCGCATTGACGGCCGACGCTTATGAAGAAGACCGTCAGCATTGTCTGACGATTGGAATGGATGATTTTCTTGCGAAGCCCATCGCGATCGAAACGCTCAAGGAAGTGCTCTGCAAATGGCTGCCTGAAAAATCCCGGCTGCCTTGCACCGGGACTGCGGCAAGTCCTTCGGAAAGGATGCCGGATGTTGCGCAGGTGACGCAGTTGCTGCGGCAGTTGGAACCCCTGCTGCAACGTAACGAGTTCGATGCTATTCACACGTTCAGGGATTTGCTGAAGGCCGTGCAGGGAAGTCACATTGCCGCAGAGATCGAAGCCGCCGGTGAGTGTCTGGCCGAATGCCGCTTCGACGAAGCGCTTGACCGCTTGCACCAGATTGCGGCCAGCCAGAGTTGGAACTTATTGCCTTGATGGATGCCCGCCCGCACATACTGGCCATCGACGACTCGCCGGCCAACCTGATCACGCTTGGCATGGCCCTGGAATCCGACTTCAGGCTGCAGATCGCCACCTCCGGCGCCATGGGGCTGAGATTGGCGGCGGAGTCGGTTCCCGACTTGATTCTGCTTGATGTCATGATGCCGGAAATGGATGGTTACGAGATCTGCCGCAGGCTCAAATCGGATCCGAAACTCAAGTCGGTACCGGTGATTTTTGTGACTGCGCTGTCTGACCCCACGGCCGAAGCTGCGGGCCTCGGCCTGGGTGCAGCCGATTACATCACCAAACCCATCAACGTCGAAATTGCCCGTCAACGCGTCAAGAATCTGATCGAACGGGAACAACTTCACAAAGCGGTTGAGGAGTATGCCCGCTCCATGGAGCACGACATCGCCGAGCGCAAGAAAATGGAAGAAGCACTGCGCATCGGCGAGGAATTCAAGACGGCGATCCTCGACTCAGTCCCGGCGCAGATTGCCGTACTGGATCGAACCGGCATGATCGTAGCGGTCAACGAAGCCTGGCGGCGTTTCGCCATCGATAACAGCACAACGCCCGGCAGTTCAGCCCGGCAAACCGGCGTTGGAATCAGCTATCTGGACATCTGCGCTGCCAGTGGCGACAGGAGCAAAGATGCCTCGAAAGTGCACGCAGGAATTCTGGCCGTGCTTGAAGGACGTTTGCCGTCATTCGAGCTCGAATATCCATGCCATGCACCTGGTCAGCAGCGTTGGTTTGTCATGTCCGTGACGCCGATGGGTGTTGCGAGGAACGGCGCAGTGATCACCCATACCAACATCACCCAGCGCAAACTGGTAGCGGCTGAACTGGAGCGCCATCGGAATCATCTGCGGGACCTGGTCGATGAACGTACGCTGGCATTATCGATCGCGAAAGAAGCCGCGGAAGCCGCGAATCGTGCCAAAAGCATCTTTCTTGCGAACATGAGCCATGAGTTGCGCACGCCCATGAACGGCATTATGGGCATGACCGACTTGGCCATGCGCGGGGTTACCGACCCGACCATCAGGAGCTATCTTACCAAGGCCAAGAGGGCGTCAAAGAACCTGCTTGTCCTCATCGACGACATCCTTGACATTTCCAAGATCGAAGCCGAACGTCTGACATTGGAGCATGTCGGTTTCAGGCTGGGTGACGTCCTCGAAGACCTTTCCGGTTTGGTCAAGGAACGCGTCGCCGAGAAAGGCTTGAACTTGACTGTCACGGTTGATCCCGCGCTCACCGATCGCCATTTTCAGGGCGATCCCCTGCGACTGGGACAAATCCTTCTTAATCTGGTCGGTAATGCCGTCAAGTTCACTGCGGAAGGGACCGTCACCATTGGCGCTTCGCTGATCACGGATGGAGCCGAGAATGTGTTGCTGCGATTCGATGTTGCGGATACCGGCATAGGCATCCCCGCCAGCGATCAGCAGCGAATCTTCCAGGCCTTTCAGCAGGCGGACGGCTCCACCACCCGAAAATATGGCGGGAGCGGACTCGGGCTGGCAATCTGCAAGCAACTGGCTCAACTCATGGGTGGCGATATTGGAGTTAGCAGTACTCCCGGCAAAGGCAGCAATTTCTGGTTTACTGTCAGATTGCAAAAGCAAGACACAGTTGATGTCCGTGTCCAGGAAGCCGCGCCCGAAAATTTTGAGGCCCTGCTCCGACAACATTTTCAGGGAGTTTCGATTCTGGTGGTGGACGACGAACCGACAAATCTCGTCATCGCCGAGATGCTGCTGGAGGACGTCAAGCTCGCAGTCGATACGGCCATGGACGGCGAACAAGCGGTCAGACTTGCGCAACACTGCGGCTATGCCGTCATCCTCATGGATGTGCAGATGCCCAAGATGGATGGGCTGGAGGCAACGAGACAGATTCGCGATATTCCGGCGCACCGGGAAACCCCCATCATCGCAATGACGGCCAATGTTTTCGCAGAGGACAAGGCACGCTGCAGCGAAGCCGGAATGAGCGACTTTCTGGTCAAGCCATATGAACCGGAGGCACTTTTTGCGATCCTGTTGCGCTCACTGAATCGAAACACAGGTGCGCAGTGATCGCGCGCGGCAATTGTTGTGTCCTGCCTATTCGATTCAAACCGGTTGCCTGCGTGATTCGATAGCATTGCATCGGCCTATGCGCCGGGACCGGCTACCCAGAAATAACGCTTGTCCAGGCTGACAAGGAAGTCACGTTAATTGCCGGCGAGCTGCTTGACCGGCATTCTCCACGCCTTTCACCCGGCCATCGCTCAAGGCATGATTTCGACATATTCATAGATCTCGGCGCCGATCAGCTGCCGCCGCACGGGCAGGGATGCGCGGATGAACCAACCATGCGGATCGCGTTGGTCGATTTCGCGGCCAATGAACTTGACCAGTTCGCAGATCGGCTCGACGACGTTGTTGCGGTAGCGCATGTCGTTCTTGACGTAGCCAAGGTAGAGATTCTTCAAGCAGTTGCGGCGGCACCACGAGAAGGCCTCGCAATCTTCGCACGGCATGCCGGGTGTCGGCTGCAAGGGGCTTTTCTTCAGCCAATTTTCCCGGATGTCTCCCATCTGCATCTGCGGCACATACATCATGTCCGGACAGGGAAAGATTTGTCCGCTGGGCATGACGTTGATCAAGTGCGTCGAGACCCGGCATTGCGTCTGCCCGGCATACAGTTCCCGGCCGCGCGTCGGCAGCACCTTGTTGCGCACGATGCCCATCAGCGGCACCAGCGGGTAAAGCGTATCGGTGCTTGCGAAGAACCTGTCGATCAATCGAACCAGCACTTTCTTGCGCTTTGCCATCGAATCGCCCGCATACATCTCGTCGGCGACGAATTGCCAATACAGATAATCGATGGCCTCATGCGCACAGGCCAGCTCGTCGAGTTCCTCGAAACCGGTATCGGGGTTGCTCCAGGTGACGCGTGCGGTGATGGTGCCGCCGACACGTTCATGCACCTGGTTGAGGTTTCTGATGACCTGCCGCCATATGCCCTGGCCGCGGTAGCCGTCGGTGATCTCCTCGCCGCCATCGATCGAGACGAGCACGTTCGAGAGTCTTGCCAGCATCCAGTCGGGCAGGTTGTCGAGCAGCGTTCCGTTGGTCTGCAGTTGATAGCGAAATTCCGGATAACGCTGCATGACCTGCTTCATGATGTCGAGATTCAGCGTCGGCTCGCCGCCGTAAAAAGTGACGTAGATTTCCTTTCCGGCAAGATGCCGTTCGATAAATGCGCTGAGCTGCTCGATGTCGTACTGAAATTCGGTTTGCGATCCCAGGACGTCGCCGACACCCAGTGAGCAATAAGTGCATTTGAGGTTGCACTTGAGCGTCGTGAGGAGTTGCAACTCAACCCGGTCGCCGACGATGGCATCTGGATCGGAAACTGGCGTGGTGCAGCTGGGTGCATCAAATTCAATGGTCTGGGTGCTCATCTTTTCCCTCGGCAAAGCCGTGCAAAATCGCCGAATTGCGATTCCGCGTCGATTTCAGCAGCGCGTGCCCGGCGTTGCTTCCGGGCTTGTTAACGTGAGACAACAAAAATCAGTGCTGGGTCATATATCGAGCGAAGCAAGCGAGCCAGTCGCCTCCCCCGCGCGGGGGAGGCGACTGGCTCGCTTGCTTCGCTCGATATATGACCCAGCACTGATTTTTGTTGTCTCACGTTAACAAGCCCGGAAGCAACGCCGGGCACGCGCTGCTGAAATCGACGCGGAATCGCAATTCGGCGATTTTGCACGGCTTTGCCGAGGGAAAAGATGAGCACCCAGACCATTGAATTTGATGCACCCAGCTGCACCACGCCAGTTTCCGATCCAGATGCCATCGTCGGCGACCGGGTTGAGTTGCAACTCCTCACGACGCTCAAGTGCAACCTCAAATGCACTTATTGCTCACTGGGTGTCGGCGACGTCCTGGGATCGCAAACCGAATTTCAGTACGACATCGAGCAGCTCAGCGCATTTATCGAACGGCATCTTGCCGGAAAGGAAATCTACGTCACTTTTTACGGCGGCGAGCCGACGCTGAATCTCGACATCATGAAGCAGGTCATGCAGCGTTATCCGGAATTTCGCTATCAACTGCAGACCAACGGAACGCTGCTCGACAACCTGCCCGACTGGATGCTGGCAAGACTCTCGAACGTGCTCGTCTCGATCGATGGCGGCGAGGAGATCACCGACGGCTACCGCGGCCAGGGCATATGGCGGCAGGTCATCAGAAACCTCAACCAGGTGCATGAACGTGTCGGCGGCACCATCACCGCACGCGTCACCTGGAGCAACCCCGATACCGGTTTCGAGGAACTCGACGAGCTGGCCTGTGCGCATGAGGCCATCGATTATCTGTATTGGCAATTCGTCGCCGACGAGATGTATGCGGGCGATTCGATGGCAAAGCGCAAGAAAGTGCTGGTTCGATTGATCGACAGGTTCTTCGCAAGCACCGATACGCTTTACCCGCTGGTGCCGCTGATGGGCATCGTGCGCAACAAGGTGCTGCCGACGCGCGGCCGGGAACTGTATGCCGGGCAGACGCAATGCCGGGTCTCGACGCACTTGATCAACGTCATGCCCAGCGGACAAATCTTTCCCTGTCCGGACATGATGTATGTGCCGCAGATGCAGATGGGAGACATCCGGGAAAATTGGCTGAAGAAAAGCCCCTTGCAGCCGACACCCGGCATGCCGTGCGAAGATTGCGAGGCCTTCTCGTGGTGCCGCCGCAACTGCTTGAAGAATCTCTACCTTGGCTACGTCAAGAACGACATGCGCTACCGCAACAACGTCGTCGAGCCGATCTGCGAACTGGTCAAGTTCATTGGCCGCGAAATCGACCAACGCGATCCGCATGGTTGGTTCATCCGCGCATCCCTGCCCGTGCGGCGGCAGCTGATCGGCGCCGAGATCTATGAATATGTCGAAATCATGCCTTGAGCGATGGCCGGGTGAAAGGCGTGGAGAATGCCGGTCAAGCAGCTCGCCGGCAATTAACGTGACTTCCTTGTCAGCCTGGACAAGCGTTATTTCTGGGTAGCCGGTCCCGGCGCATAGGCCGATGCAATGCTATCGAATCACGCAGGCAACCGGTTTGAATCGAATAGGCAGGACACAACAATTGCCGCGCGCGATCACTGCGCACCTGTGTTTCGATTCAGTGAGCGCAACAGGATCGCAAAAAGTGCCTCCGGTTCATATGGCTTGACCAGAAAGTCGCTCATTCCGGCTTCGCTGCAGCGTGCCTTGTCCTCTGCGAAAACATTGGCCGTCATTGCGATGATGGGGGTTTCCCGGTGCGCCGGAATATCGCGAATCTGTCTCGTTGCCTCCAGCCCATCCATCTTGGGCATCTGCACATCCATGAGGATGACGGCATAGCCGCAGTGTTGCGCAAGTCTGACCGCTTGTTCGCCGTCCATGGCCGTATCGACTGCGAGCTTGACGTCCTCCAGCAGCATCTCGGCGATGACGAGATTTGTCGGTTCGTCGTCCACCACCAGAATCGAAACTCCCTGAAAATGTTGTCGGAGCAGGGCCTCAAAATTTTCGGGCGCGGCTTCCTGGACACGGACATCAACTGTGTCTTGCTTTTGCAATCTGACAGTAAACCAGAAATTGCTGCCTTTGCCGGGAGTACTGCTAACTCCAATATCGCCACCCATGAGTTGAGCCAGTTGCTTGCAGATTGCCAGCCCGAGTCCGCTCCCGCCATATTTTCGGGTGGTGGAGCCGTCCGCCTGCTGAAAGGCCTGGAAGATTCGCTGCTGATCGCTGGCGGGGATGCCTATGCCGGTATCCGCAACATCGAATCGCAGCAACACATTCTCGGCTCCATCCGTGATCAGCGAAGCGCCAATGGTGACGGTCCCTTCCGCAGTGAACTTGACGGCATTACCGACCAGATTAAGAAGGATTTGTCCCAGTCGCAGGGGATCGCCCTGAAAATGGCGATCGGTGAGCGCGGGATCAACCGTGACAGTCAAGTTCAAGCCTTTCTCGGCGACGCGTTCCTTGACCAAACCGGAAAGGTCTTCGAGGACGTCACCCAGCCTGAAACCGACATGCTCCAATGTCAGACGTTCGGCTTCGATCTTGGAAATGTCAAGGATGTCGTCGATGAGGACAAGCAGGTTCTTTGACGCCCTCTTGGCCTTGGTAAGATAGCTCCTGATGGTCGGGTCGGTAACCCCGCGCATGGCCAAGTCGGTCATGCCCATAATGCCGTTCATGGGCGTGCGCAACTCATGGCTCATGTTCGCAAGAAAGATGCTTTTGGCACGATTCGCGGCTTCCGCGGCTTCTTTCGCGATCGATAATGCCAGCGTACGTTCATCGACCAGGTCCCGCAGATGATTCCGATGGCGCTCCAGTTCAGCCGCTACCAGTTTGCGCTGGGTGATGTTGGTATGGGTGATCACTGCGCCGTTCCTCGCAACACCCATCGGCGTCACGGACATGACAAACCAACGCTGCTGACCAGGTGCATGGCATGGATATTCGAGCTCGAATGACGGCAAACGTCCTTCAAGCACGGCCAGAATTCCTGCGTGCACTTTCGAGGCATCTTTGCTCCTGTCGCCACTGGCAGCGCAGATGTCCAGATAGCTGATTCCAACGCCGGTTTGCCGGGCTGAACTGCCGGGCGTTGTGCTGTTATCGATGGCGAAACGCCGCCAGGCTTCGTTGACCGCTACGATCATGCCGGTTCGATCCAGTACGGCAATCTGCGCCGGGACTGAGTCGAGGATCGCCGTCTTGAATTCCTCGCCGATGCGCAGTGCTTCTTCCATTTTCTTGCGCTCGGCGATGTCGTGCTCCATGGAGCGGGCATACTCCTCAACCGCTTTGTGAAGTTGTTCCCGTTCGATCAGATTCTTGACGCGTTGACGGGCAATTTCGACGTTGATGGGTTTGGTGATGTAATCGGCTGCACCCAGGCCGAGGCCCGCAGCTTCGGCCGTGGGGTCAGACAGCGCAGTCACAAAAATCACCGGTACCGACTTGAGTTTCGGATCCGATTTGAGCCTGCGGCAGATCTCGTAACCATCCATTTCCGGCATCATGACATCAAGCAGAATCAAGTCGGGAACCGACTCCGCCGCCAATCTCAGCCCCATGGCGCCGGAGGTGGCGATCTGCAGCCTGAAGTCGGATTCCAGGGCCATGCCAAGCGTGATCAGGTTGGCCGGCGAGTCGTCGATGGCCAGTATGTGCGGGCGGGCATCCATCAAGGCAATAAGTTCCAACTCTGGCTGGCCGCAATCTGGTGCAAGCGGTCAAGCGCTTCGTCGAAGCGGCATTCGGCCAGACACTCACCGGCGGCTTCGATCTCTGCGGCAATGTGACTTCCCTGCACGGCCTTCAGCAAATCCCTGAACGTGTGAATAGCATCGAACTCGTTACGTTGCAGCAGGGGTTCCAACTGCCGCAGCAACTGCGTCACCTGCGCAACATCCGGCATCCTTTCCGAAGGACTTGCCGCAGTCCCGGTGCAAGGCAGCCGGGATTTTTCAGGCAGCCATTTGCAGAGCACTTCCTTGAGCGTTTCGATCGCGATGGGCTTCGCAAGAAAATCATCCATTCCAATCGTCAGACAATGCTGACGGTCTTCTTCATAAGCGTCGGCCGTCAATGCGATGATGGGACGCCGCGGACGACTCTGTTCGGTTTCCCACTGACGTATTCTTTGCGTGGCATCGTAGCCATCGAGGATCGGCATGTGCAAATCCATCAGGATGAGGTCGGCAGTCTCACCCTGACGGATTGCATCCACTGCTTGCTGGCCGTCTTCGACAAAGACCACGGTCAACCCGAGCTTGTTGAGAAGTGCCAGCGCCACCTTGCGGTTGGTCGGATTGTCCTCGGCGACCAGTACCCTGCCCGACAAACCCATGGTTACCGCAGCGAGACCCGCATGGTTCAGTTCGGAGCGCTGATGCTGGCGCCTTTCCGCGCCTGCCGGGATGGCATCGGCAAGAATCCGGAACCAGAAGCGCGAACCTTGACCAGGTTCACTTTCGACCCCGGCTTGACCGCCCATGTGTTTTGACAGGCTGCTGACGATGAACAGGCCGAGTCCCGTGCCGCCGTAATGCCGGGTGGTTGTGTTATCGGCCTGGGAAAAGGGCTGGAAAAGCAGCTGACGCTTTTCCGCCGGAATGCCAATGCCCGTATCGCTGACGGCGAATTCTAGTTCGGCGGTCCGGCCGCGACGATTGATTTCACTGACCGCGATAGTCACTTTTCCTGCCGGGGTAAACTTGATGGCATTACTTACCAGGTTCGAGAGCATCTGACACAGCCGGAAAGGATCGCCCAGGTAACCGGAGCTGGCCACAACAGGTTTGGCCAATTCAAGAGCGATACCTTTCATGGTAGCATTCTCGGCAAACAGCGCACGGGTTTCGCGGAGAATCTGTTCCGGATCGAACGCCCTGGAATCAAGCTGGAAATTGCCCGACTCGACCTTGGAAAGATCGAGAATGTCGTTGAGCAGAGCAAGCAGGGTCAGGCCGGAATTGACGATGGTCCGGGCATAGTCGTATCGAACGTATTCCTCGAGTTTCGGCGTCAGCAGCATCTGCGCCATGCCGAGGATGGCGTTCATCGGCGTGCGGATTTCGTGGCTCATCGTGGCCAGGAAGCGGCTCTTGGCGATGTTGGCGGCCTCGGCCTGCAGCTTGGCGTGCAGCAAATCTTTTTCCAATTGCTTCTGCTGGGCAATATCCTCGAACACCCAGATACTGCCGTCGGCAAGATTGCCCGGCGTAATCGCCTGGCCCGAGAGGCGCATCCAGAGGGGGCTGCCATCTTGGTGGCGCATCTGCATTTCGGTCGTGTAACGGCTTCCCTGCCGCATTAGCTCATAGGCCTGGCTGCCCAGGGTGTTGTAGTTCTCTTCGCAGAGATACATCAGCGAGGTGCTTCGACCCTGCATTTCCTCGAGCGTGTAGCCGAACATCTCTCCCATGCGCCGGTTGGCCCAGACCTGCTTCCTGTCCTTGACGAAGGAAATGCCGACACTCGAATTATCCAGGATGGTGCCCAATTCGGCCATCCTTTCCTGCAAATCCTGCTGCAGCCGCTTGCGCTCGGTGACGTCGTGAACGATGGCCAACAGCATGGTCTTTTCGCTGACAGCGACGGGTGTGGAATACACCTCGACGTTGCGCAATTCCCCTGCAGCCAGCCGGTGTGTGAAGTTGAAGTAGTTGCGCCCTTCCAGCTTAGCCTTTTGCCGCTCGATGGCGAGCTCGTCCGCCGGCAATGTGTTGATTGCGGCGATCGACATGCCGACCAGTTGCTCCGTCGGGTAACCGTAATAGTCCAAAGCGGCCTGATTGGCTGCCGCGATCGTGCCTTCGTCCGGTTCGATCAGCAGCATGACGGAGCCATTTTTCTCGAACAACTGGCGAAATCGCGCTTCACTCTTTTGCAGCGCCACTTCCGCAGACTGGTCGACCAGCATTAGGATGCTCTGCTCCTCATGCCGGGATTCGTCGTGCAAATGGATGACATGCACGCCGCAGATCAGATTCTGTCGTTGTCCAAGGTTCAGATGGAGGAAATCCAGCACCTGGGGTTGTCCACAAACACGATCACGCAACACTTTGTAAAGGCGTTCACGGCTATCTGTGTCGAATAACTGGAGCGCCGAGCGATGTTGCAACGAGGCGACAGAACTCAAGCCAAGCAGATCGCGTGCTTGCAGATTAGCCTCGACGATGAATCCGCGGCTGTCGATGACGATGCTGGGCAGCGGCAGGTTGTCGAACAGGTTGCGGTACTTTTCCAGCAGCGAGGAAACCTCTGACTGTGCGACGCCGAGTTCCTGATTCTGTATCTCGAGCTCGGTCTGGTAGATGCGCAATTCCTCGACCAGGTGATTTTCCCCATCGCCAGACGGCGGGGAGGCCCAATCCGATGCTGCTTCCCTGCTTTGCGCAACGGCTCTGGCGGCGCGCTCGCGCAACTGGTCGAGATTGACGTGACGATTGCTCATGGCGAGTTGCGCAGATACCAGGCTGAGATATTGATATGACTGATCACTGCGCCGTACTCCTGGCCGAGGACCGGCGCAACGTTCATGATGAACCAGCGCTGCTCGGTCGGGGAATGGCAGGGATACTCGATGGAGAATGAGGGCAACGATCCTTCCAGAACGCCGCGCAATCCCTTGACTGCGGCCGAGCCGCCCTTGCCGGCATCGTCATCGCCGGGACTGCAGGCTTCAAAGTAGTTGACGCCGATGCCGGAATGCTTGAGGTCCTTGTCGCCGTTGGCGCGGGCGAAGCGGCGCCAAGCGGCATTTACCATGACGATGACGCCGTCCGGATCGACCACTGCGATATGCTCGGGCAGCGCATCGATAATCGACTGCAGGCGGCGGGCATCGTGGAAAGCAGTGACGTCAACGAATGTCGCGACCGCACCGCGCAGCGTAGTCGACGGTACGAGGTAAGGCAGCATGCGCGCCAGGTAGATTTTCTTGCCGTCAATCGTGTTGATTTCGCGCTCGTTCATGCGCTCGGTCTTGAGAGTGTCCTGCAAATCCTCGATCAGTTCCGGGTAATCCAACACATGGGTAATGTCGTCCAGCGGCCGGCCGACGTCCGTATCGCGCAACTTGAAAATCTGGATGGCATCCGGGCTGAAGCGGGTGATGTTTAACAGACCATCGACGAAGACTGTCGCCACGCCCGCCGCCCGCGCCATGCTGTCGAGGTCGGCATTGACACGGTTGAGCACCAGCATCTTTTCCTGGAATTCGGCGTTGACCGTGCTCATTTCCTCGTTGACCGACTGCAGCTCCTCATTGGAGCTTTGCAACTCCTCGTTGGAAGCCATCAATTCTTCGTTGGTGGCCTGCAATTCTTCGTTGGAAGTCTCGAGTTCCTCGATGGTGGCCTGCAGGCTTTCGCGGGTCGCCGCCAGCTCGCGTTCGAGGATGGTCAGGCGGGCGATGGTTTCGGCGTCGACGTTGACGGATTCGAGTTCCGTCGCCTCCTTGGGCTGTTCGGCTTCAAAACAAAGCAAGCAGTAGCGCTCTTCGCTTTCACTGGGCACCGGATGCGCCGACAGCCGGATCAGACGCTGCTGGCCATTGGGCAATTTGACCGACACTAGATCCGAGATCAGCGAGCAACGGTCCCTTGCCGCCTTGTACAGCAGCGCCGAGGCAACCGGTGTCAGCGTATCGGGCAAGAGGCGGCTCAGATCCAGGCTGGCCGCACCTTCCCGGGCATGCAGATAGCTCGAAATGTCGCCGTATAAATGTACGACTTCATGGGCGTTATTCACCATGATTGCGGGTGGCGCAAAGCGGCCCAGCAGCGCAGCGAGACCCGTTTCGGAGAGGCTCTTTTCGCTCGGTCGTTGCCGCCTGTGCACGGCCGTGGCGGACTTGCCTGATCCTGCATACTGATGGATCGCGCCGCGCTTGAGGTCGAGAAAAGGCGGCAGGACCGTGCCCTTGCGCCGGAACAGCTTGTGCTTGGCGCTGATGGTCTGCAGGCCTTCCGTCACAGCCGAGATGGACTCGCTCGAACCCAGCAGCAGAGCGCCGCCTTGATTGATTGCATATTGCAAGGAGCGCAGGGCGCGCTCCTGCGCGGCCGACTTGAAATAGATCAGCGTATTGCGGCAGACCACCAAATCCATCTTGGTGAAGGGCGGATCGGCCAGCAGGTTGTGGCGGGCGAAGACGATGCATTGGCGCAGGTCGTTCTTGATGAGGAAATTGTCGCCCTTGCGCACGAAGAATCGTTCCAGGCGCTCCGGCGATATTTCTGCCGCAGCCGATTCCGGATACTGTCCGGCCCCAGCGGTTTCGATGCACTGCTGATCGACATCGGTGGCAAATATCTTCAAGTTGGGCCAGCGTCGTTCGCGTTCGAAGGCTTCGATGAACAGCATGCCGATGCTGTATGCTTCTTCGCCGGTGGCCGAGCCCGCCGTCCAGACGCGGATGGTGTCGCCAGCCTGCCTGGTCGCAACCAGCGGCGCAATGACTTTTTCGGCGAGCACCGAAAATGTTTCCGGATCGCGGAAGAAGCTCGTTACGGAAATCAGCATCTCGCGGCGCAAGGTGATGACTTCACTACGGTCGTTTTCAAGCAGGTCCAGGTACTGGTAGAGCTCCGGGGTGTGGCGCACCTGCTGGCGGCGCTCGATGCGCCGCATCACGGTGGCCGGTTTGTAATCGGAGAAGTCGATGCCGCCAATCTGGTGCAGCAACTGCATGACGGCAGCAAAGACTTCCTCGATGGTCATCGTCGCATAGGGAATGACTTTGACGGCTGTCTGGATTTCCTTGTAAGGCAGGTTTTTGATGTGGGCGGCCAGGCGCAGGGCAGTTCCTCTGCGGGCAGGATGGCATCGACGATGCCTGTCGCGATCGCGCTGCGCGGCATGCCGTCGAAGCCGGCCGTATCCGGGTCCTGCACCATGACGAAGCCACCGGCTGCGTTGATGGCGACGGCACCACGCGTGCCGTCGGTGCCGGTTCCGGACAGGATGATGCCGACCGCGTGGTTGCCGTAGATATCTGCCAACGAGGTGAAAAAAATGTCGATGGGCAGAGTCAGCCCCCGCGAACTCTTGGGTGTCAGGTGAAGCCGCCCGGCCGTGACGTGCATGATCGACCCTGGGGGGATCAGGTAGAGGTGGTTGGCCTCGATCAGCATTTCGTCTTCGACCATGATCACCGGCATGTCGGTATGTCGAGCCAGCAGGTTGTTCATCATGCTCTTGTGGTCGGGTGACAAGTGTTGGACCACAACAAAGGCCGCGCCACTGTCCAAAGGGCAATGCTTGAAGAATTTCTCCAAGGCATCGAGTCCGCCTGCCGACGCACCGATGCAAACGACATAGCCGTCAAAATCGATGGGCATGCTGGGGGATTGTTCGTCAGGTTGCAGAGTCTTCGACAATTTGACTTTCTTGGGCATTCCGAGTTAACGCGATCGCGCAAGCGCCATGTTGTGCCTTGGGTAGAACTCAATGCACAAGTAATGACTTCTGCTCATTGTCATGAGAGACCGCCCCTACCCGCCTGACAATCTGGCATTTCAGCCGCTGCTGCTTCGAGGCTGGGAAAGGTGCGAATACCTGACAACATGCGCCGGCGCCGGTCCACACCGGCGCCGCCAGCCCATACCTCGATGCGATCCGGCAACTCCTTCCGTACTTGCGCCAGGAAGGGTAGGATGCGACGGCTCGGAAAGCCGATGCTGAAGGACAGCGCCACCACACGCGCCTGCTGACTGAGCGCGGCAGCGGCCAGTTCCGTTGCGGGTGTCTCCGGGCCGAGGGAAATGCAGTGGGCGCCCGTCAGCGCGAGTACCGAATGCACCATCAGCAGCCCGAGATCGTGTCTTTCATCGGGCGGTGTGGACAGCAGGACTTTGGGTTTTCCCGATTGCGGTTGTATCCGCTCTATCGCGACCAGCAGAAGGGTTCGTATTGTTTCCGAGTAAAGGTGTTCCTGATGCACGGCCAGCGTGCCGTTTGCCCAGCCATTACCTACCAGCAGATTAAGATTCGGCATGATAGCTAACGAGGCTCAGCCTCAGACCGACAAGTAATATTTCGTAGGTTAAAGTAAAGTGGCTCCGGTCGAGCCTGCTGGGACGTGCCCAGAATATAAATAGGAGCTCGAAGCTCAATGGGTCGGAAGACCCGTGGACGACCGGAGCCGGAGATGACGATACCACAAAGCGTTGG
>Ga0172368_10003155_pt1 | contig 20255 bp, 17 predicted proteins | sample Lak11m_FD_114540 | JGI IMG/M metagenome (GOLD analysis project Ga0172368, IMG submission 114540) | Freshwater microbial communities from Kabuno Bay, South-Kivu, Congo - kab_022012_11m | ecosystem: Environmental > Aquatic > Freshwater > Lake | place: Democratic Republic of the Congo: South-Kivu...
GCGGCGGGGTATTCAAACGGCGGCGACATGACTCATTACGTGGCAAGCGAGATGAGCGATGTGTTTGCGGCGGCGGGCGAGTTTGCCGGAGCGATTGGCAGTTCGGTGGACACGCCGCAGATCGCATATCGTCCGCCCAAGAATCGAATCTCGTTTATCAAGGTTCATGGCTATACAGACGGCATACGCCCGATCAATGGCGGCTGGGATATGTGGCACGCAATGCAATATGTGTCGGCGAGTGATGCGGCAAAGTTTTGGGCGCAGGCAAACGGCTGCGCCTTGACGCCAAAGGTTTCAAAGATCGAAGAGAAGGTCTGGGAAGTGTACGAGGGGTGCAACGCCAATACTTCTGTTGTGCTGGTTCATTATGACGTGGGTCACGTTTACCCGCCAAGCGCGACCCCACTTATCACAGAATTTTTATTCAAGCAGGTGAAGCCGTAGATAATATGACAGACAAAAAAGAAAAAATAGATTCGTTTTTGAAAACAAAATTAGACGACTACATTGATGAGACGGTGGAACTGTGCCAGCACGCCAGCATCTCGGCGCAGGGTGGAGCGGTGATGCGCGAATGCGCCAACACGGTGGCGCGGACTCTGCTGCGGCACGGATTCGAAACCCAAACTTTTGAAACGCCCGGCAACCCTGTTGTAGTCGGGCGGGCAAAAGGGACAGCGGAGCGCACCTTACTCTTCTACAATCATTATGATGTTCAGCCTGCCGATCCACTTGACTGGTGGACATCGCCGCCATTCGAGCCGACGATTCGCGATGGCGCGTTATACGCGCGTGGATCGAAAGACGATAAAGGTGAGTTCGTGGCGCGCATCGCCGCAGTGGATGCGGCAAGAGAGGCAAACGGCGGCACGCTGCCGTGCGGCGTCACCTTTGTTGTCGAGGGCGAAGAGGAAAGCGGCAGTCCGCACATCGCGCAGTTCGTTCTCGATCATCTCGATCTTCTCAAGTCTCATGGCGCAATTTGGGAAGAGGGCGGGATCGATCACAAAGGTCATCCGGTGAATTTATTGGGCGCGCGCGGCGTGCTGAAAGTGGAACTGGTGGCAGAGACGATGAGCATGGACGCGCATTCGGGCAGCGCGCACAATTTACCGAACGCGGCGTGGCGGTTGATCGAGGCGTTGACTACATTGCGATCAGCCGATGGAAAAATTTTGATTCGCGGATTCTATGATGACGCCAAGCCGCCGAGTGAATTGGATTTAAAATTCATTGACGAAGCGACACAGACCGAACCTTGGCTGCGCGAGAAATACAAAGTGCGCCAGTTCGTGGGCGGGCTGACCGGCAAAGATATCGAGCGCGCGGTGTTTAACCCGACGTGCAACATTCAAGGCATCATCTCGGGCTATATCGGCGAAGGCAGCAAGACAGTGATCCCCTGCCGCGCTTCGGTGAAAATTGATTTTCGTTTAGTGCCAGACCAAGACCCGGATGATATTTTTGAAAAGCTGTGCGCGCATCTAAAAGAAAAAGGCTTCGACGATGTAATCGCCAGCAAAGGTCGAGGGCGCATGTGGCCTTACAAGGCAAGCCCCGACAATCCTTTTGTAGAGTTGACGAGCCGCACCGCCGAAGAGGTGTATCAGAAACGGGCGATGATTCGCCCGATGAACGGCGGCAGCAGCCCGGTGTATGCCTTTGCTAAACCGCTCGGCGGCATCCCCGTGGTGCGCGCCGGAGTGGGCTATGCCAACAGCCGCACGCACGCGCCCGACGAGAATGTGAGGTTGGAAGATTTTCTCAATGCTTCGAGACATATTGCGAGGATTGTGGAAGGGTTTGGGGAGATAAGGTAGTTGGGTGATTAGGTTGTTTGGTGGTTAGGCTTGCCCTGAGCGGAGCGCGTGGTTTTCGCGCGAAGGGGATAGGTTATTTAGAAATCCCGCTCAACCGCGAGCCTTCTCGCAAGACAGGGAAATTTGATCGCTGGCTATCGTCCATAGAATTATTGGCGAGACTTTTTCCATCTTGGGTGCGCTTCGCCCGCTCTTCGATAAATTGGTTGATGGAGCAAAGAGACGAACAAGGATTTTGGGATTTCGGGGCAAGGACGAATGCGATCACGTTTTTGCCCTTATCTGATAGTTGGCGAGAAAGAAGGCAGCGTCAATTCGATTGGACAACGCGGAGCCTCATTTTATTGAGGCGTTATTACGACGAGGCGCGTTTTAGGCGCATCAATTTGTTTCATCCCACAAGAGATCATCAATCGCTACTCACGCGCCAGCTGCATTGCTCGCCTGATCACCGTTTGCGGATCGGTTTGCAGGGCGAAGACGGAGCGCAAACGCATTTGGCGATCAATGACAATGATCGTTTCGGTGTGCAGTAAGCTGTTGGTGCTTTTATCCACATACACTGCATAATCGTTGATTACAGATCGAATCTGATCTTCAGCCCCTGTTAAAAATTTCCAGCCGCTAAAGTTCGCGTTCCATTTTTCGCCAAACGATCTCAATACGGGCGGGGTGTCGGTGGCGGGGTCAATGGTGATGGAAAGCAGGATCACATTTTTTCCAAAATCCCCACCCAAGCCGTTTTGCACTTCGCGGAAGGTGGCGGCGAGGACGGGGCAAGTTGAAGTGCAAGTGGTGTAGATAAAATCCACGATGACCACTTTGCCGTGAAAGTCGTGCAGGCTAGTTTTGTTTCCATCCTGATCGATCAACGAGAAGTTCGGCGCGGGCGAGGGTTCGAGATCGAGGCCATTGATCTTCGGCACGGTTGAAAGCGTGTGTCCGGCGTGAGGATCGTTTGCCAAGGCGAAGGCTGGCAACAATGGCAATCCGCGCCACACGGTGATCGCGCCCAAGACGATCACGATCACTCCGGCGATGCGCGAGAAAAACGGGCGTAGAGTTTGTTGAGTCGCCATCATCCCCCCACTCCATGCAACCATGAGCAGCATCGGCACGGTGCCGAGACCGAAGGCGATCATGATCAAAATCGCCGAAACGAGTGACCCCGTCCCTGCGGCCGAAAGGGCAAAGGTGTACACCAAACCGCACGGCAGAAATCCATTGAACAATCCCAAGAAGAACGCACCATCCAACGAATCCCGCTCACGAAAAGTTTTGAAGAAAGGCCCCAAGAACGGACCCAGCCACAATCGTGAGGCAATTCGATTGACAAGATTCTGACCGGGCAGAAGTCCGAGTGTTTGCAAACCGACGACGACGATCAATACGCCGGCCAACGACGAGAAGAGAAATTGCGCGGCGCGAATGGCGGGGTTGGCGAGCAACGCCGCACCGACAAACCCGGCGACAGCGCCGATGAAGATGTAGGTAAAAAGTTTTCCGGCGTGATAAGCAGAGACGCGCATCCAGGTCGAGTCAGATCGATCTTTGACCAGACTCAAGGTGAAGCCGCCGCACATGCCCGCGCAGTGGATGGAAGCCATGAGGGAAGCGGTGAAGATGAGGAGGAGTTCGGCAAACATTAGTGATGACTCGGACGCTCAAACACAAGCCAGAGAAAACCGCAAAGACGCAAAGGGCGCAAAGATTTTTATAGTTTTCCTTCGTGTGCTTCGCGCCTTCGCGGTGTGTTCTGGTTTCGGTTAATCACTTCAGTTCGAATATGTCGTGCAGCCGATCAAACACAATGGCGTGTATCTGCCGCGACTCGAATTTAACTTTTTTGTCTACCACCGTTTTCAATTCGCCGCCGCTGTCGTCCATACTGAGCTTGACTGTGTGTTCGCCGGGCTCGACAAAAAATTTTCCGTAAACGTAGGACGAGCCTTCACTTCGCAAACCGAGCGGCGCGTAGGTATCTTCCAATACTACCTTGCCATCAATCTCCAAACGCAGGCGCGTGGGGTAACGCCCGGCGGCTTGTTGTTCGTTAAGATACTTCACCTGCTCATCGTGCGAGAGCTGCGCCAACTCGACAGAGGTGAGCTGTTTGTTTGCTTGCCGCATCTCGCCGTTGTTGCGCACGCCGAGTTCGAGCAAACTTTCATGGGCGGCGTAAGGTTGATAGGGGATGTCGGCGAAAAAAACTTGGATCGCCAGAACGATTCCTAAGATCAATCCGGCGCGCAGGAAATTAAGTGGCTTCGGCTTGGAGACTTCCGAAGTTTTCGCGGTGTGTGCGACTTCGGAAGTTTGATTTAGCGCAGCCGCAAACTCATTGGGCGGAGCGAACACGGTGCTGATCGGTTTGCCGATGTAATCACGTTTCAATCGCGGTTGTCGCGTGCGTTTCAATCGCGCTTCGAGCCACAAGTTGCCTTCGCGTTGGGCGCAATCGCCGGGCGGGCAGCCGATGATCTTAACTTCCGACGCCCCGGCATCGAGCGATTGACCGACGACGTTGGGATGCAGATCGCCGATACACGGGACAGTGATCACTTCCACTTTTGAGTCGGCGACACCTAAGAGATAGGCGCGCGCGCCGTGAGTCGCATGCCGCTCGCAGGTGTATACAATCGGGATCGGCGCGCCTGCTTTTGTTTTCGCCGCGCGGACGCGTGTGAGGAGTGAACGGTAATAATCAGTTGTTTTCAGATCGGCAAAATCGATCACCATCGGATCGCACGCGCCGAGGCAGATGCCGCACGACACGCACAGATTCGGATTCTCCATCGCCACCAGTTTGTGAGGTCTACCGTCGGTGCGTGGCAGCATGACGATAGCGTTATACGGGCAGTCTTCGGCGCACTTGGTACAGCCGTTGCAGCCATAATGATCAATTTTAATTTTGGCGGCCTGCTTGCCTTTGAACAGCCAAGGAAAGACGGTGATGAAACCAAAGATGAACAACGTTGCCGACCAAAAATAATTCGGGTTGACGCGAAGCGTGGCGGGGAGATAAAAGAGGAAGAACGGATCGAAGGTGATATTCGATGGAAGTTTTCCGAGATCGGCTTGCATCATGCTCGATACAGGTTTGATCAACGCGGCGGCGATCATTAATAAGCTGGCGGCGATCATGTAAAACTTGGGCGGCAGAAACAAAGCGCGATTCAAGCGCAGGATGTGAAACCAAAAGAACAGACCGATGACGGTGAACAAGGCAATGTGGGCGAACAGCAAAATCAAAAAGAAGACCCACGTTTGGTCGGTGGCTTCGTTGGTGATGAAGTTGAGCGTGAACGGCACGCCGATGGAGGGGAAGATATTGAAAGCGCGGATCACTGTTTCTAAAACGAGTTGGGCGCGTTCATCCCACACCAACCAATAACCGGTGAGTCCTTCGAACCACAAGCCGCCCACCAACAACATACCGCTAACCCACGCCAGCCAACGCGCTCCACGAAAACGATCTTGAAACAAGGTGCGGATGGCATGAAAGATCGTGGCGATGACTGCTGCGCCCGAAGCGTAGCGATGCACGCCGCGCATGATGAGTCCAACCCACAGCCACTGATTGTCAATGGCGCTCACCGCGTTGTAGGCAACGCGCGTGCCAAGCCCGGGCGCAACGTAGAAAATCGTCAGGTAGAGTCCGGTCAGCGCGACAAACAACAAGAAGAAAACGGAGATCGTGCCGGTGTGATAGAACGGGTTAAGTTGATCGGAGCCGATGAGGCGGTTGATAAAACTTTCCAGCCCCAAAAATATTTTTTCGATCTGTGTCAAGGTCGGGCGACCCGTGATCGGCGGGCGCGAGGGCGAGACGGCGACCCCTTGCGTAACGGCTTGCCATTCTGCCGCGCCTTCCTGCTCATCGTCTTCTAACGGCGGCGGCACACAATCTTTTTCGTCAACTTGCCCCAACAAATTCTTCCACGAGGGTCTCATGCTTTTCCTTTGAGCGCGCGAGGCGCAGAGAATTGCCGACTACAAATAAATTGCTCGCCACCATAGCGATTGCCGAAACGATGGGATGCAGCACGCCGACCATCGCCAAGGCAATGCCGATGACGTTGTAAAAAAATGCCCACCACAAATTTTGGCGGATGGTTTTATACGTTTCGCGCGCGAGGTGGATCGTCCAGGCAACGTGACGCAAGTCGGAGCCGATGAAACTGACGTCGGCGGTTTCGCGCGTGACATCCACGCCGCAGCCGAGGGCGATGCCCACATCGGCGCGGGCGAGCGCGGGCGCGTCGTTGAGCCCGTCGCCGACCATTGCCACCGTTTCATATTTTAATTTTGCTTCGCTGATCAAACGTTGTTTATCTTCGGGCAACAGATTGGCATGAACGCGAATGTTTAACTGATTCGCCAAGGCCCCTGCCGCCGATTCGTCATCGCCTGTCAACGCTTCGACGACGATCCCATCTTTGATCAACTCACGGATCACGCTCAATGACTCAGGGCGCACCGCCTCGCTAAAGCCTAACAACCCGCGCACTTCACCTTCCCACGCTACACACACAACAGTGCGACCTAACGATTCCAATTTTTCTTTTTGTTCGCGCAATGGGTTGAGGATGTTGAGACGACCAATGAAGCGAGTGCTGCCGACGACCATGTTCAAGCGTCCCGAGCGGAGCGGTGCAGCCGCGTAGTCGAGGGATGCGAGGGTTATAAGTTCACTGCGCCCCTCGACGGCGCGCACTTCGTGCGCTCCGCTCGGGACGCTTGTTGTTGATTCAATTTGACCTTCCACACCCAACCCTGCGTAGGCTTTAAAATTCTTAACCGGATGCATTGCAATTTTATTTTTAAGTGCGTAGGCGATCACGGCGCGACCAAGTGAATGCTCGGAGGCGGATTCGAGCGAGGCGGCGAGCGAGACGATGGTTTCTTCCGCGACGCCGTCGGCGGCAACACTATCGTTTAACTTAAGTGTCCCTTTGGTGAGCGTGCCGGTCTTATCGAAGAATACCGCTTTCACGTTTGCCAACTTCTCTAACGCTTCAGCGCTCCTAATTAATACGCCGCCCTCTGCGGCGCGACCCATGCCCGCCCAAATTGCGAGCGGAGTTGCCACGCCCAAGGCGCAGGGGCAAGCGATGAGCAAAACTGCTAAAGCAACTAACAAACCCTGAGAAGAATCAAAATACAAACTCCAAAAAACAAACGCGCTCAACGCCGAGAGAACGGTGAGAGGGACGAAGATAGCTGAAACCTGATCGGCGAGTCGTTGCACGGGCGCGCGGCGCGAGAGTGCCTCGCGCAGCAACCACACCAGTTTCGCCATCGCCCGATCTTCGCCCACGCCCGTCGCGCGCAACGTCAATCGCCCATCCACATTCGCCGTTCCCGAATACACAACGTCGCCTGACTCTTTGAAAACCAAATCGGCTTCACCCGTGATGGAAGATTCATTCACGCTCCCGCTTCCACTGCACACGACGGCATCCACCGGGATCAAACTGCCGGGGCGGACGATCACTGTTTCATTTAATTTGATCGTCGAAGCGGGGGCTTCGATCTCATCACCATTACGAATCACACAGGCCACGTCGGGCGCGCGAGTGAGCAATCGCTCCAATGATTCTGATCCGCGCGCGCGGGCGTTCAATTCGAGATAGTGACCGGCGGTGACGAAAACAAGAATGGTAGTAGCGGTATCAAAATAAACATCGCCGCCTTGCGCGAAGCTATAAAGCGAAGCGAAGTAGCCGGAGAGACTGCCGATGGCGATGAGCGTGTCGGTGCTGATTCGTTTTTCGCGCAGACCGTTCCACGAGGAGAGCAGGATGGGCGGGACGAGGACGAACATGGTCAGCGTCGAACCCAAGAGCATCATAACTTTAAAGAGGAGAACGATGCCTGCCGGGATCGTACTGCCGCCGCCGAAGATCAATGCCCGCGCCCAATCGTAATAGAGGAAGAAGCTCATCATCATCGTGTCCATGCTGAACAAGATGCCCCAAGCGAGCCGGGTGAGAATCTTCCACGCTTCGTCGTCGAGATCAGTTTGATCGAGATTGATGCAGCAGGAGGAGAATTGCCAGCTCTGGTGTTGATGGGCAGTGAGCTGACTCACGGGGAGAGTGGTAGACATGAACGGGTGAAGGGGTGAACGGGTGAAGAGGTGAAAAGGTGACGGAACACCGCTTCACCTTTTCACCTTTTCACCAAGTGAGCATTAATCCCCCGTCGCTCCAACTACCGCCGATTGTGGTTCAACTACTTTCTCACCGCCTTTGCGTAACAACGACCACGCCATAATGCCGACAAACAACGCGCCGCCAATCGCGGCGATGAACGCGCCTGCGCCCATTAAGACCATCGGCGCAAGCCAAGCAACGCCGGTGACAAAAGCGTCGTACGTTTTGCGCGGCGCACCGAGATCGCCCGCGCCCAAGAGTCCGAACACCAGGCCCATCAAGCCGAAGGCGAAGAGATAGGGTTGGATCTTCATCGCTTTCTGCCACGCGGTCTTGCGATTCACTTTGGAGATCATCTGGTATGCCAGACCCATGAACGCCAACGTCACGCCGCCAACGACCACGCTGTGATAATGGGCCGGAGTGCGGAGCGTGCCTTGTCGCGTAGCCGGATGAATAGACAGACCAAAGACGAACAACGCGGCAGAGAAAGCAAAGGTCATCACACGCGGTTCGTTCCACGGCATTCGTTTAAGCCACGCGCCCAACGCGCCATCGCGCGTGCGCCAGACCCACAAGAGGAGAAGCGGTCCCAGAATGATCACCGGCAAACTCAAACCTGTGTCGAGCGCGATGCCCCACATTTTTTGAGTCGGGACAGAGATCGGATCGTAGAGAAAGTATGGAAGCGGTGAAATAAGTGGAAAGACGGCAAAGAGCGTGAACAAAAATTTTGCAAACGTTTGATGGATGCGCGGCTCGCCCAAGAAAATTTCGATGACGGCGTACCACGCCACAACCATCGTCGCCACGCTCACATATTGCAAAGAATGTCCCATGCCCCAGAACATCGCTTGATAGTATTCGGCAGGGACGCGGCCGCCCGCGCCAATGCCCAAACGCAGAGCGGCGACGCCCAATGCAAGGATGGCAACAAGTGTGGCAAACGCGGCGCAAGCCATTCCGTATCCCACCAGCGTCAGGGATCGTTTTTGAATCGCGCCGACTAAATACGTCGCCGCCGTGAGGCCGACGCCCATCAGAAACGTGACGAAGCCAATAAAGAAAAGGGGCGTATCAAGAAGCGGCACATAATCGGTGGTGACGGCCTCCCCTTGAAAAGTGAAGAGAGGGATCGAGAGGATGATCGTTCCGAGAATCGAAACCGCGAAGCCGATCCAACTCGAGACACGATTCATCTTCACGCCCGATTGTCCGGCAACGTAAGCCCAGACGCTAGAGATGAAAGTGAGTAGCCAGATGGTGAGGGCAAAGGTGACGTGCGCGATGAGCATCACTTGAAAAGCGCGCGCCGAAGGAAGCAAGCGCACGCCGGGTGTGCGAGTCATCGCCACCAAAAATGCTAACGTGCCAGCGATGCCCGCCGCCGTGATGGCGTAGAGCAACCAACTGTAGAGGAGTTTACGTTGAGGGGCTGTGAATTCAAGGATTGGCATAAGTTCTTATCGTGATTCGTGATGCGTGATTCGTGACAACGCGCTCTCACGAATCACGCATCATGCGAAGCATCACGCTTTAGCGCATCCCCCACGCTTGCGAGAGCGTTACCCAATTTCCGAAATACAGAAACGCGATCCAGAAGAACAAGAGAAACACCAAGACCATTGTGCCGGGCGCTTCCCAACCGTTATGTTTTTTTTCCATGTCAGGCCTCCAACGGATTAAGGGATCGCGCTTCACGCTTGGGCATGAAGAGCGAACCCACACACACCACCACATACATGATGCCGCCTGTCACCGCCAACAATGTGCCGATACCGGCGAATGTCAACATCAAGTTCATCAACGATGGCAACTGCACCGGGATGATGGCATTCGTAAATGTCACGTCCCAATGACGGCGCGGCGCACCAAATGTGCCAGCCAGAGTCATAGACACACTCAAGAGGATCATGCCTGCGCCATACACCCACGGCTGCCAACGGACTAACGCCTTGGCGAACAACGGGCGACGGAAGACGAGCGGGATCACGTAGTAAGTGAAACCCATAAACGCTAAGGTGGTGCCGCCAACCACAGTGGCATGGAAGTGTCCCGTGATGCGCCAGGTGTTGTGCGCCAACAGATTCAACTGACCCGCGCCTAACACCACGCCCGTCGGACCGCCGATGAAGCCAAAGATGAACAGTGAAAGCATCAACGACGAGAAGCCCGGCTCTTTCCACGGCGCGTTCAACAACCAACCGAACAGGCCTTTGTTGTAACCTTTTTCGCGCATAGCTGTTTCAATTGCCGCCGGGATCGAGTAAGCGTGGATCAAACTTCCCAACACCGCCAAGTACATGGCGTAGCTGGTGTTAAAAAACTTCGTCACCGATTCGAGCCCGGGGTCTACCAACAAGTGATGCATCGAACCTAAGTTGATGAACAAGATGTAAAGGACAAACGCCGTGCGCGAAAGCTTTTCGTTCACCGGCTTCGAGCCAACGGTCAGCGTGCCAAGCGAATACCAGATGGCGATCATCGCCGAGAGATTCACTTGCTGCGCCGAGTGCCCAAAGCCCCAGAAGGTGACGCGATAGAAACCGGGATCGATTCCGGCGATCACGCCAAGACGCCACAACAACGTGGGGATGAGCGCCACCGCGCCGCTGCCCAGCGTAAAGAGGGCGATAATCGCTGCCGTGAGCAAACCGTAAACCGCGAGCGGCATCGAGCCTTGATAACGCCCTTCCTTCTTCGCTACTAAAATTGTCGCGATGAAGATGCAGCACACCAGAATCGCGCCAACGGCGAACAAGATGTAGCCGATGTAAAACAACGGACTGGCTTCGAGCGGCGGGTAGGCGCTGAACATCACGTCGGCTTCACCGGCGAGGATGATGTAGTTCACCATCACCGCGCCGACGAGCATCAAAGCGTAAGCCACCCACGCCAACTTCACGCCGACGAGCCGCGCGTTCAACAAAATACACGCGCCGAAATACAAACCGGCTGCCTCAAAAAACACCATCCAAAAGACGAGCATGTTCATGCCGTGCGCGGTGAGCAAACGATAGAACCACGGCGCGCTGAGCAAATGCACGTCGGGCCAGCGTGTGAGACCGATGAGCAAGGCGTACGTGCCACCGAGAGTCAACGCCACAATAGCGGTGACGGCATTCCAGATGATCAACCGCTCGGCGGCGACATCCACTTTAAGAGTCGTAACCGGACACACGCGATATTCATTGCGCGATCCGCTAAACACAGTGGGAGTAGCAACTGCTGCCATGTATCGCTCCTTTCTATTTCACGGTGATTCGCCCGGTCATCAAGTGATGACCAATGCTGCAAAACTCATTGCAGATCAAGCTGTACTCGCCTTTAGTGGTCGGAGTAAATTCCACAATGAAATCGTAGCCGGGCAGAATCTGAAGGTTGATATTGATCGGTTGAACCGAGAAACCATGCTGAACGTCGAGCGAGGAAATGTGCAGGTTGTACATCTTGCCCGATTCCAAGATCAAGATCGGAGTCCACTGCCACTTTTGCGCGGTGAGATAAATTTCCTTCTCGGCTTTAGGCTCAACCACCGGCACTTTCGTCGCGCCCTCTTCGCCTATTTTGTACTTCGCCACAAAAGCGTCGGCCAGCACTTTATATTGCGCCGGAGTCGTGCGCTTTGCCTGCTGGCCGCCCGGCAAATTTTGCGGGCCCAAATACGCCCAACCGAACAGCATGAAAAACATGAACACACACCACACGGCCGCAACGCTCACCCAAAGTTTTTCCTCGCGACCAAGCGGCTTCCACCATCCTCGTTCCGGTGAATAAATCGCCATATCAGTATCCTTTCCTATTTAATGTTGGCTATGTTGAACAGGCTCCACACAATGTAAAGCACTGTCGGCGTTAGCAACCCCGCCGCGAGGAGCACCCACACGTTATCGAAAAGCTTTTGCCCCAAGGTCACCTGTTCTTCCTGCTGGTTTGATTTTGATTCTTCAGCCATACACATCCTCCTTCCAAGAATGTAATGAACTTTCGGAAACTCTTTGCGAGTTTCGCGTCTGCCTAAAAGTTTTTGGGCTTTTCCTTCTTTAACTGAAAGACAGGAACTTGTCATTCCAAGGAACGCGTAGCGCGACGAGGAATCTCTAGGACTGTTTGAGAGATTCCTCGCGCCTGCACTGAGCAAAGTCGAAGTGTCGCTCGGAATGACATATCAAGCGTTCGCGTTAAATCTTGTAGAGCTTTTTGTAGCCTAGCGCCTTGTGCGCGTTTGAGATCGCCCACAAGGGGCTAGACTACGCTATGCACGCAACCAATTACTCAACACCACATCGCCGATCATGGCGAGAAACAAGAACAGCAAATAATAGCTAGAGTATTTATAATTTTTCCAAGCAAGGGGGATCGATGGAGCGCGGAGCAAACGCCACGAGGAGGCGACAAAACCGATTCCCAACCCCAGCGCGGCGATCAAATAAAAAATACCGAGATCGCGCGTGAAGACCGGCACCAAAGAGATCGCCAACGTCATCCATGTTCCGATAAGGATCGCCTTCACCGTCCCCTCCATTCCGATCACGACCGGCAGCATGGGGATCCCGGCACGGCGATATTCACCTTCTTTGCAAATCGCCAGACTCCAAAAGTGAGACGGCGTCCACAGAAAAATAATTCCGGCTAATGCCCACGCGCCTAAACCAATCGGGGCAACCGCGCCCCACGCCGCCAATAACGGCGCACTCCCTGTCCATCCGCCGATCACGATGTTCCAGGGAGTGCGTCTTTTTAGCCACACGGTATAGATCAGCACATACACCACAACCGCAATGCCGATATGTAACGTAACAATTCTTCCGAGCCGCCAACTGAGCGCCAGTCCGAGAATGATCATCAACGCGCCGATGACTAAAGCAAAAAGCGGCGTAATCTTGCCGGAAGGGATCGGGCGAAGCTTGGTGCGCCCCATCGCGTCGTCCACGTCACGATCAAAGTATTGGTTCAAGGCGGCGGCGCCACCTGCGGCAAGCATCCCCGCCACAAAGAGCTGGCTCAAGGCGTTGGCATGTTCGCTGGCGCCCTGCCCGGCTACCACTGCCGCCACCATCGCCGTAAAAGTTACCAAGCCAATCACGCGCCATTTAATCAACGCCAAGATCACCCCTGCCCATTCCCTCAGTTGATTCAAAACACCAACAACAGGTCGCGCTTCGAGCATAAGGTTGATGTTCTTGTCGGTCACGAGCAGCTCCTTGTGGCAAATTAAGTGAACTTTGGCAAACATTGTATGCCGCCTCACAAACAGGAGATATGATGAGTGTCATATCGCCTTCGTCTTTTTCTGGTGTTGTCCCACCTCAAAAACGTCGCTTTCAAATCGGACTGTTGCAGGTGCAAATCAAAAGGGCGTTATGCGATGAGTGTCATAAATTGGGCATGACAAACGTCACGCATTTGCGCGGGCAATTCGATATACGATGATCACTGTCGTAAAAAAATCTTTCTATTTCACAGGAGGTCACTATGGCATTAGGTGGATTTGCTAATCGAGTTGCACGTATTGATCTGAGCAAAAGGGAGGTTAAGTACGAGGGCATTCCCGAAGACTGGGCGCGCAAGTATATCGGCGCGCGCGGTTTGGGCGTGCGCTACTTATTGCAGAACGGACCGAAGACCGATCCGCTCTCGCCGGATAATTTGCTCTGCTTTATGAATGGCCCGCTCACCGGCAGTGAGGCAAACATGAGTGGGCGCATGGCAGTCGTTACCAAGTCACCCCTCACCGGCACTGTCACCGACTCACATCACGGCGGCTGGTCGGCGGCGCGGATGCGCTGGGCTGGCTTCGACGGGCTTCTCTTCAAAGGCAAAGCAAATAAGCCGACTTATATTTATCTTCACGACGAAAAAGCGGAACTGCTCGACGCCTCAAAAGTGTGGGGCAAGGGCGTCCACGACACCGTCAAGTTCTTCCAGAAAAAATATGGTGAAAAAGATTTAAGCGTGATCGCCATCGGGCAGGCAGGCGAGAAACTTTCGCGCTTCGCCTGTTGGGTCAACGAAAATGATCGCGCCAGCGGGCGCGGCGGCACGGGCTGCGTCGGCGGCAGCAAGAATCTTAAGGCGATTGTGATCAAAGCCGAAAAGAAAATGACGAAAGCCGCCAATCACGATGCGTGGAAAGCCGCTCATGATCGCGCGTTGGCAACCATCATGGACGAGAAAAATATCACTGCGCCGCGCAAAGGCGGGCTCTCGGTCTATGGCACCAACGTGTTGATGAACATCACCAGTAACATGGGCGCACTGCCGACAAATAACAGCCAAGTGACGTCCTTTGGCGACAAAGCGGAACACATCAGCGGCGAGCATGTCAAGAACAATGATCTCGTTGATGATCCGACCTGCCACGCTTGCCCGGTTGCCTGCAAGAAAGAAGTTGAGATCAAGGCGGGACCCTTCAAAGGCTTACGCATGGAAAGCGTCGAATACGAATCGGCATGGGCGCTCGGCGCGAACTGCGGCTACGACAGCGTGGACGGCGTCGCCAAGTTGATTGACATGTGCAACGACTTTGGCTTCGACACCATCGAGATGGGCAACGTCCTCAGCGTCTTCATGGAAGCCAGCCAGAAGAAATACACCAATGGCACCGGCACGCTGGTCTGGGGCGACGTAACCAACATGGTCGAGACCGTTCGCAAGATCGCTGCCCGCGAAGGCGTGGGCGACATGCTCGCCGAAGGCGCAGAACGAGCCGCCAAGAAATTCGGTCACCCCGAAATTGCCATGACCGTTAAAGGTCAGTCCATCCCGGCGTACGACCCGCGCGGACTCAAAGGCATGGGCATTGCTTACGCCACCAGCAATCGCGGCGCGTGCCACCTGCGTGCTTACACGCCCGCCAGCGAACTCAAGCTCATCCCACTCCCCACCGATCCGCTTGAGTGGAAAGGCAAAGGCGAGCTGACCAAAGTGCTGCAAGACATTCACGCTTTCTCCGACAGCCTTGACCTGTGCAAGTTCAGCGCATTCGCTGAAGGCATGGATGAATACGTCGCGCAGTATTCCGCTGTTCTCGGCATCCCCTTCACCGCCGACGACGGCATGAAAGCCGGTGAGCGCATCTACAACCTTGAGCGTTACTTCAACAATCAAGCGGGCTTCGGCGAAGGCAGCGACTATCTGCCCGAGCGATTCACCAAAGAACCTTCCACCATGCCCGGCTCCAAAGGTCATGTGTGCGAACTCGACTTGATGCTCGACGAGTATTACAAAGCGCGGGGTTGGGTCAAAGGCGTCGCGCCCGAAGCCAAGTTGAAAGAGCTCGGCATTCTGTAACACGATTTGCTTAAACAAAAAAAATAGAGACGCGCATTAGCGCGTCTCTATTTTTTAACCGCCCGCTCGCCACAACTTTTTTTCTAACTTGGGGCGGACAACCGCCAGTGACGCCGCCTCCCCGTCCAACTCCAACCTCACCTGCCCCACCTTCAACGATCCCACCTGAAAATCTTCCACTTGAGTCAATCGCGCCTGCCAACCTTCGCCATGCAGCATGCCATCGTCGCGCGCTTGCGCCCCCAGCTCTTCGATATATTCTCGCAAGAGCCACAACGGGATGCCGCGTAGAGTCATGCCAAGATCATTCACAAAAGTCTACCCACCCGCCACCGGCGGAAAGATATTCACCGTATCATTCGGCGCGATCACCGTCTCCATCTCCTGCTCCAAATGTTGGAAGTCACGCCCGTTGATCAAGATATGAACGTGCGGATACATCTTGCCATGCTCATCCAACATTTCGGCGCGCAGCTTCGGGTAACGCGCAATGATCTCGTCGAGCAGTTGACGAACCGTGACATTCTCTGGCAGCGGCAGATCAACCGTCTTGCCGCCGACCACCTGCCGATACGTTGCGTAGAAATTGATTTTCACAGACACCTCCTTGCCTCTTTCTTACCTCTGTGTAAGGGCGGGGCTTACCCCCCGCCCAATCGGGCAACCGCAAGGGTTGCCCCTACGGGCACTGGATCACACCCTGCGCCCACAAACAACCGCCACATGCCGGGAAGGTATTGCCAACGCAGTCCTCTTCATTCGCTTCCGAAAGATCGCAGCCGCCGCAGAAGGTGCAGGGCGCAAAAGCAAAACTCTGCACGCGCTCACGATAAGCGGTGTAAGCCTCATCATTCCACAGATCATTCACCGAACGCTGGCGCACGTTGCCTACAACGTGACGGCGCGAGAGGCGCACCTTGCGATGCAAATAACTGTAATGGGTGTGCAATAACGGCAAACACGGACTCACGTTGCCATCCCAACCAATAGACATCGAACCGCTCTCGATAAAATTGCACACATCATTCGCCCCGCCGAGATTGTTTCCGGCAAACGTCACGTTGTAGCCGCTGTCCAATGCCTTAAAGAATGCGTCGCGCGTGATCTCGTTGATGTCCATCTTGGGCAAATTTAGACGCGGCACCCACATCGAGGGCAGATAAGTAATGTTACGCAAAGTTCGCGTGTAAAGCATGTCGTCCTGCATCGGCTCGGTGCAGGGCAAAATGTTGCTCACCGAAAAGCTCATCGCGCCCAACTTGCGCCCCAACTTCAACACTTCCGGCAAGTCGTTGATGTTGCGCTTCATCGCCACAAAGGCAATGCCGATCTCCGGTTTGGGAAAGTGACTCGGCTTTCGCATCCGCCCGAACCGCTCCAGATTTTCGATCACCTTAGGCAGTTCGGCGCCCAGTCGCACGTCGGCATAACTCTCGGGAGTCGCGCCGTCAATCGAAACCCAAAGCTGATCAAGTCCGGCGTCAATCAATCCCCGCGCGCGTTCTTCAGTCAACATGGTGGCGTTGCTAATCATCTCCACGCGCGTGCCAACCTCTTTTTTAATTCGGGCGATCCAGTCGATCAGGCGCGGATGAAACAACGGCTCGCCGATGCCGCCGAAGAACACGGTGGGTAGTGGCGAGAGTTCGCGCAGACCGGCAACAATGCGCTCAAACGTTTCGGGCGACATCTTGCCCAGCTTTTCGTCCCACGCATTTCGCAAACAAGTGACGCACTCAATGTTGCAATGATCGGTTGGCTCGATATAAATTTTTGCCAGATGATTCACCGAGCGATGCAGGCGCATAAAATTTTTGCCTTCGTCGAAACGGACTTTTGCGCCGGGAGTCAGCCCGTAACGCGCCGCCACTTCAGGCGGCAACCTCAATCGCCCTTCATCATCTACTTCTGCCCACGCGGTGGTTGCCTTTGCTGTGATCATGTTGCCTCAATTTGATTCGTTGCCTTTACTCTCGCCAGACTTCCGAAGTTTTGAAAACTTCGGAAGTCTCGGAGACGACCCAGCGGGTCGTCTCTACGCATGGCGGTTTTTGATTCGCTCCTGCCCCGTATACACTCTCAAACTTCCCCGCCGCACATAACCGATCACCGTGATGTTCCACGCTTTGCCTAACGACGCCGAAAGACTCGTCGCCGAGGTGCGCGAGGCAACAATTGGCACGTTCATCTTCACCGCCTTGCTCAACATCTCCGAGCTAATACGCCCCGTCGCCAACAAAATCAAACCGTCAGTGGAAATGTTTTGCTTCAAGGCTTTGCCCCACAAGCGATCAATCGTGTTGTGCCTGCCCACGTCTTCGGCAACCAAAATTAATTTTTCGCCGTCGGTCAACGCCGAGGTGTGAATGCCCTGCGTGACGCTATAAAGATTCCCTGATTGATACAGATCGCGCATCCGATTAAAAATTTGATCGGGCGAGATCGTAGTGCGCGTGTTGAGCGGCTGGTGCTTGTGACTCAGATCGTCAAAGGTGACGCCGCCGCCGCAGCCCGAAGTGATAATCTTGCGCTGCACCATCTCTTCAATGGAATGATTCAGCCACACATCCACGCATGTTTCACTTTGCGAGAGAGTCAACGCGCTCACGTCGGCGACACTTTTGATCAGCCCCTCGCTTCGCAAAAATCCGAGCGCGAGTTCATCCAGATCGTGCGGCGTGCACATAAACGTCGCTAGCTCTTTGCCGTTGACGCTGATGCAGGCCAACGCCTCTTCGGTGATCGCGCCGTCCACCGATTCCCATTCGCCGTTATCGTATTCGTCGTAGCCGAGAGGGTAAACGCCTTTCATAGTATTCTCAATTCAGGATCGCTCAAACTCACTTGCGGCTGGCGCAATTGGATCGGCGGAAGTGATCGCGTTCTTGCCAAAATGGATTCTGCCGCGCGATGAAACGCCTGACTCGATTCTGATTCGGGCGAAGCGATCACAACCGGGACGCCGCCATCGCCGCTCTGCCGCACTCGCCCTTCAAGCGGAATCTGCGCCAAGACTTTTGTTCCCAGCTTTTGGCTTAATGCCTCACCCCCGCCCTCGCCAAAAATTTTTTCCTTCTGTCCGCAATGCGGGCAGACATAATAACTCATGTTCTCGATCAGCCCCAACAACGGGACGTCGAGTTGGCGAAACATCTCGCCGCCTTTGATCACATCTGCCACCGAGACAGATTGCGGCGTTGTCACCAACACCGCGCCGCTGAGCGGGAGTGATTGAGTGAGTGTTAATTGTACGTCGCCGGTGCCGGGCGGCAGGTCAATGATCAAATAATCAATCTGCCCCCACAACACATCACGCAAAAGTTGGCGCAACGCCTGATGCAGCATCGGGCCGCGCCAGATGACCGGCGCCTCGGCAGGCACCAGGGAGCCCATAGACATGACGGCGACGCCGTGCGCCGTGAGCGGGTAAATTTTCTCGCCCATGTTCATCGGCTTCTCGTTTGCCAAGCCCATCATCATCGGGATGTTGGGTCCGTGAATGTCGCCGTCGAGCAAGCCGACTCGATTCTTCATCTGCGCCAACGCCGCCGCGAGATTGACCGCCACTGTGGATTTGCCCACGCCGCCTTTGCCGCTTGCTACAGCGATCACATACTTCGCCTCTAAATTTAATCGCGTCGTGTCGCGCAGCTGCGAATTTGGAGTCACTTCAAAATCAATTTGAACATCGCGCATACCCTCAATGTTCATTACGGCGTGTTTAGCCCTGCGCTCAATCGGCACTTGCAACGGGCTGCCCGCCTCACGCAGGCGCACGGTGAATCTCACCACGCCATCGCGCACCATGACGTTATGCACCATGCCCAGCGAAACAATGTCGCGATTCACTTCGGGATCCAGCACCGTGCCGAGCGCAGTTAGAATGTGATCGGGTGTGATGGTGAGAGGGGGTTTGAATAAATCGAAAAGGTTTTTCATTTCGTCTTTGTAGGGGCGACGCCTGCGTCGCCCTTACGGGTTAGCGCGTCGGTCTTTACTGACGAAATCTTTTTCACCAGCGATCACATCCAAATGCAATGTCGCCATATCTTCAATCAAGATCAAATCAACAGGCGTCGGATCGAACGTGGCGATGACCTTGATATAGCCATGACATTCATCGCAGGTCTGTAGGCTGTATTTTTCTTCCTCGCCTTCAACAGAAATATACCCTAACGACTTAAAGTTGTCGTTCGCGCAAAAGACACATTGCAAACGCGGGTATGGCCAATCCGCTCCGCACAGCGAACAGCGGAGTCGGCGCGCGCCTTCTTTACCCTGTATCTCGGCGAAGGATGGCGCATTGCCGCACACCGGACACGATCCGCGCTGCCACTTGTCAAAATCGGCGTGACTGTCTTTTGCCCACGCGCGGAATGACGGGCGCAAACTGTGTTGGGCGATGAGACGTAATAAGTCAGAGTCCAATTTAAGATTAATGATTAAGGATTGGAGATTAGACCAAGCACCGGAAGCGAGCGCGCCCAAAACCTGAACGAGATCGAGTTGATCATTTTCAACCGCATGACGAATTTGCTGCGCGGCGGCAGAGCGCAGAGCCGCCCCATTGCCTTCCGAGATTTGCGTTGCCATTTTCGCCGCGTCGGGTTTGCCGCGCGAGAAGAGCGAGAAACTCTTTTTCTTCTCGTCCGCCACAGGCACACCGATTTTTTCTACGACAAGGCAAAGTTTTAAAAAAAGTTCGCGGGCTGCTTCAACGTCTATCGGCAAGTCTTCGTCAACAAGCACTGGAACGCCGGAATCAATTTTGTTTTGGATCGCTGCATCATCCAACGCAAGCGGCTCGACGCTTTTTTGCGCTTCACGCAGGAGCGGCAGTGTTTCGCGGTAAAACGAAATAGCTTCGATAAGTTCGGGGGTTTGTCCGGCGACTGCATTAAGCCGCCGCATGAAGGCTGCAAGTTGAGGATCGGAAGTGAGGTGTTGTTTGGGCATCGTTTGAAAATCAATGAAGAATGAA
>Ga0172368_10003156_pt1 | contig 20248 bp, 18 predicted proteins | sample Lak11m_FD_114540 | JGI IMG/M metagenome (GOLD analysis project Ga0172368, IMG submission 114540) | Freshwater microbial communities from Kabuno Bay, South-Kivu, Congo - kab_022012_11m | ecosystem: Environmental > Aquatic > Freshwater > Lake | place: Democratic Republic of the Congo: South-Kivu...
ACGGAGCTGCTCGTAGTTGGAACGCCGGCGCGCGACGATCGCCGCGTGGTCCGCCGTACGCGCCAGGTGCAGCGAAACGCGGGAGATCGCGACATCGGCCGCGCGCGGGTCGAAGTGACGAGTGCCCGTCGGCAGCCGCCTCCCGGCAATCGGAACGCGACGCAGCGGCCGGGCGAGAATCCGCATGGCCGATCGCACACGGCGGGCAGGTGCGATCCCGCGTGCCTCCCAGCCCGCCATCAGCGCCGAGGCGTAGATGTGCGCCGTCGCGGCCGCCGGCGGTGCGCGGCGCACGGTCGGCGCCGCAGGCCCGGACGGCATCCACAACGTGCCGCCATCCGGCACTGCGAGCGTCTTGTACAGACAGAAGACGGCCGCGTCGCCGCGCTGCCCCAGCGGACGATCGCCGTCCGCGGAGAGCAGCGAGAGTGCACAGTCCTCGACAATGGCGAGCCCCCGGCTGCGCGCGGGCGCGCACAATTCGTCCATGGGCTGCGGGAAGCCGGCGTAGTGGATGACGTATATCGCGCCCGTGTCGTGCGTGATCCGGGCGCGGACGTCCGCGGGATCGGCGCGCATAGCTGCATCTATTCGATAGAAGACCGGCCGCGCGCCGGCGGCCACCAGGGCCTCGACCTCGACGCCGTGGTGGTAGGCCGGAACCAGCACCTCGCGCCCGGCCAGGCCCAGTCGCAGCGCGGCGTGGTAGACGGCGTTGCGGCCGAAATACAGGTATTCCGTGCGATCGTCGCCGAAGGGGAACGGCAGGCGCGACGCGGTCGGCCGCAGCCAGTCGGACGGCACCGGCGCCGGCAGCGCCAGCACCGAGCGACGGCGCGCCTCCGCGTCGGGAGGCGCCTGCGCACCGGTCTCGGGCGAAATCACCTTGCGACTCCGGAGGCGACTTGCCGCATGCGCGCAGCCGCCCGTCGCGCGCGGTCGAGCGTGAGCTGCACCGCCGGGCGGAGCCTCGCGCGCGCGGCCCACGCGAGCCGCCCGCGAACGCCGGGCCGGTACGCGCGCAGCGTCGCGTGCGGACGCACGAGCGGCGTCCAGTCGCGCTTCCAGGGCATCGAATGTCCGAGGAATTCGAAGGTCTCCAGGCGCTCCTCGACGCAGCGCCCGAGAACCTCCGACATCAGAAGCTGCCCGGGCGAGCACTCCGCGAACGACGGCAGGTAGCCGGTCTTGGGCAGCATCCAGCGTCCGCCCGCGACGAGAGCGTACTGGAATGCGATGCGACGCCCGTCGAGCGCGAGAAACGCGAGCCGCAGGCGGCCGTCGCGGGCGAGCATCCGCGCCCATGCGGTGTAGAAGGCCAGCGTGTCGGGACGCGATCGGATCGCCGTTCCGCCGCTTCCTTTCCATCCCGCCGCCTCGATGTCGAACGCGTCCTCCAGCGCCGCGTCGAGCGCGTCGCCGCCCGTCACGATCTCGAGGCTCACTCGGCCGTGCTCCTCGAGCCTGCGGCGCCGGCGGCGAAGGTTCTGTCGGAAGCGCGCGTCGAGACGTCGATCGAGTTCCTCGCGCGACGACGGCAGCGGAATGTACGGACTGTCCATCGGCTCGCCGACGAGCACTACGAGGCCCGCGCGCCGCATCGAACGGGCCGCTGTTTCGAGCGTATCGCGCTCGCGCGGCACGTCGCGCAGCACGAGCACGTCCCAGGGCTCTTCGCACAGGCCGCGCACCAGGGCGTCGATCGCCGCGGACGCCTCCGTTTCCGGCGCTCCGAGCATGAAGCCGCCGCGCGTCGAGTGCGCGTTGGCCCACGCCCGCGCCATGCGCACCGGCACGCCGTCTTCGAGTCCGGGCGAGCCCAGAATCCCGACCGCGGCGGCAATGCGGCCGCGCGTGCGCGCGACGAGCACCGTCGGGGCGGACGAGGGCGCGAAGCTCTCGATCCACATGCGCAGGAAATCGTGCTCCATCGCGGGCGAGGCGTCGGGCCCCCGCCCCAGCGCGTCGTTCCAGTCCCGCCGCAGCCGCAGGAACGCCTCGCGGCCGCGCACCGCCTCGACGAGCGGCCCTTCGTCCGCGGCCGCACCCGCCGCGCGGCCGGTCTCGACGGCCTCCTGTCCCGACATGCTCCCCCCGCGGCAGGGCGCGCCGGCCTCTGCCCCGGAAGGCAAACTAGGCAGCCGGCGGGCCGCCGCCAACGTGCACGGCCCCCCGGTGTGCCCAACGGCGGCGGGTGCGATCGGGAATGCGCCGCATTCGTGCGGATCCGCTACTTCCCGATGCCCGGCAGGGACGTCTGGCGCATCAGGCCCACGAACGGCAGGTTGCGGTAGCGCTCGCAGTAGTCGAGGCCGTAGCCCACGACGAAGCGATCCTCGATGACGAAACCGACATAGTCGAGCGGCACCTTCACGCGCGAGCGCGACGGCTTGTGAAGGAGTGAACACACGCGCACGGACGCAGGCTTGCGCGTCGCGAGGTTGTCGAGCAGGAACTTCATGGTCAGGCCGGTGTCGACGATGTCCTCGACCACGACCACGTCCTTGCCTGCGACGGGCTTGGACAGGTCCGAGGTGATGCGCACGACGCCTGTGGACTCGGTGTTGTCGCCGTAGCTGGACAGGCCCAGGAAGTCCACGGTGAGCGGAAGGTCGACGTGCCGAACAAGGTCCGCGAGGAACATGTACGAGCCCTTGAGCACCGCGACGACGGCGACGTCGCGGCCGGCGAGATCGCGGGTCATCTGCGCTCCCAGTTCGGCGCAGCGCCGCTGCAGGGCATCGGCGTCGATGAGCACGTCCAGATCGCGGGCCAGGTCCATTCGCATCCTCCTCGGAATCACACGTACGCGTTGTTCATGAGCTCACCGAAACCGCCGCCGCCGGGCACGATGTACTGGCGCTCGTCCAGGCCGCGCTCCTCGTCCCACAGATCCCCGGGCACGTGCGCGAACACGTGGTCGGGGCTCATGCCGCGGTCCAGCCGGATGGCGTACACGACGGCGTCCGGGTGCTGCGCCCTCATGCGACGCAGGTACTCGGGCGTCACGATGAGGTGGATGTTCACGATCTTGCGCGGCGTGCCCTCGACCTTGCCCTTGTAGACGTCGATGGCCCTGCACAGCGAGGCGCCGGTGGCGCCCATGGGGTCGGGGAACAGCAGGATGGCGTCGTCCACGTCGCCGCCGATCTTGGAGCCGTGGATCTCCGCCCCGACCACGTGGTCGTCCTTGTCCGTGACGCGCGCCATGACGAAGTGGTCCTGGCGGACGAGGCGCGGATCCAGCGTGGTGTTGAGCAGATCGTAGCACACCATGGACGGCAGCGTGCCGGCGCGGGCGATGTTCACGGTGACGGCGCGCGTCTCGGGGTCCACGATTTCGCCGTGGAACACGCCGCGCGGCGTGTGGTCGATCATGCGCGTGGGGGTCGCGGCCTGGCGGCGGGGGAACTCCTCGTTGATGACCATCTTGAGCAGGTCGGTGTAGAGCAGCGCGACGAGCCGGTTGATCTGCGGCTGGAAGGTGACCTTGGCGCAGAGGGCGGCGAGCTGCGTGAGCAGGAACGGGTTGGCGACGATGTGCACGTTCGGGCCGTAGCGGTGCTCGATTTCGCTCAGGCGGAACGGCGGGTGGTCGTAGGTGTGGTCGCGCACGGACGCTCTCCTGCAGCGCTTTAGCCCACATGCTGGGGAAACAGCTCGCTCTGGCGCTCCTGTGTACCCTCTTCGGGAGGCGGCGGCACGAAGCAGCGCCGGCAGCGCGGCTCGTATTCGCCGAACCCGCCGACGACCACGCGCCCCGGCACGTCCACGGTGCGCTGGCTGCGGCTGGCGGGGTTGCCGCACACGACGCAGATGGCCTGCTCCTTGGTGATGAACTCGGCCACCGCCAGCAGCGCGGGCACGGGCTCGAACGGGCGGCCGCGGTAGTCCTGGTCCAGCCCCGCGCAGATGACGCGCAGCCCCCGCGCGGCGAGCGCTTCCACCGCCGTCACGATGGCCGGGCCCAGGAACTGCACCTCGTCGATGCCCACGACCTGCGTGTCGGGCTCCACCTTCTGCATGAGGTCGTCGGGCCCGTCCACCGCGACGCTCACGAGCTTCTGCGCCGAGTGCGACACGATGCGCTCCTCGTCGTAGCGCCGGTCGACGCGCGGCTTGAACACCTGCACCTTCTGGCGCGCGATCTGGGCGCGTTTCAGGCGCCGGATGAGCTCCTCGGTCTTGCCGCTGAACATGGAGCCGCAGATGACCTCGATCCAGCCGGCGTTGCGCGGTGTCAGGTGCATGGCGGCGCGATGGTCTGACAGACGCCGGCCGGCGTGTCAAACCTCGGGCGCGGCGGGCCCGCCGGAGGCCCTGCGGCGCGTCCGCGTGGCGAGCAACGCGCCCAGGAAACCGGCGAGGGCGGGCGCGAGCAGCTTCGCGCCGGCGCCCAGCAGCATGCGCCCGATGTCCTCGGAGGGCGGCTCCAGCAGCAGCCCGAGCGCGAGGTCGAGCACGCCGTACCACGCCCCGACGAGCCCCGTGACCGCGAGCGGGCCCGCCACCACCCGCGCGAAGATCGCCCCGCCCGCGAAGACGAGCAGCACCTGCGCAGCCGTCAGCGTCCAGACCGGCGCCTCGCGAAGCGCGCGCGAGGCGGCGGCGAAGGCGATCCACACGTACACGGCCGCCGCGAGCTGGCGCACGAGCGCGCGCGTCCCCGAGGCGAGGGCGGATGCGATTCGGCGCGGCTCGCGGTTGTTGTCAGGCGTCGTCATCCTGGACGCGTCCTCCGGGGCGGTGCGGGGTTCATCCTTCATCCTTCATCCTTCATCCTTCCGTAGAACACCTCGTCCAGGCACAGTCCCTGCGCCGGCGCCGTGGGCCCGGCAAGCCTGCGGTCGAGCCCTGCCAGCACGCCTTCGACCCACGCGGGCGGGTGCCGCCCCCGTCCGACGTCCACGAGCGTACCCACGATGTTGCGCACCATGTGGCGCAGGAAGGCATCCCCCTCCAGCACGAACACCATCTCGTCGCCGGCCTCCTTCACGTCCACTCGCCGCAGCTCCCGCACCGCGGTTTTCGCGGTGCAGCCGGCCGCGCGGAACGAGGTGAAGTCGCGGCGGCCGAGCATGTGCAACGCCGCCTCGCGCATCGCGCCGGCGTCCAGCGGGGCCGACACCCGCCACACGAAGTCGTCGCGCAGCGGCGACCGGAGGCGCGACCGCAATATTCTGTAGATGTAGCGTTTCCCGAGCGCCCACCGGCGCGCGTCGAAGCCCTCCGGAGCCGGAGCCGCTTCGCGCACCGCGACGCGCGGTGGCAGCAGTGATTCCAGCCCGAGAGTATACGCCGAGGCTGTCCGTTCGCTGGGCGCGTCGAAGGACGCGACCTGACCGCGCGCGTGGACGCCCGCGTCGGTGCGCCCCGCCCCCGTCACGCGCACGGGCGCGCCGCCGTGCAGCGTCGCGAGCGCGTCCTCCAGCACCTGCTGCACCGAAGTGCCCTCGGGCTGGCGCTGCCACCCGCAGAACGCCGCGCCGTGGTACTCGAGGGTGAGCTTCCAGGTGGTCAAGCCCTCTTCCGGCGCTACTGTAGCGTCACCGTGTGCAGTCGAAGTCCGATCACCTTTTTCATGTGGGCGAAGTCCTCGTCCACGGTGAAGAGTGACGCCCCGCGGCGGACGGATTGCGCTGCGATCAGGCAGTCGATTGCCGAGGCCGTCACGCCGACGCGCCGGCACCCGTTGGAAAGCACCGCGGCCGAAAGGTGATCCTCGACGGCGGCCACCTCGACCGGAAAACCCGCAAGAACGGCCCGGAGGTTCTCGAACTCCCGGTCGGTCCTGACCCCCGTAAGGACCTCCTGGAAGGCGATTGCGGGAATCCGCAGGTCGACGCCACGCCGTGCCGCAAGCCGACGCACTTCGATCACCGGTGCGGATTCCGCATCCCCGGGCTCCCTTCGGCGCCGGAGCCAGAGCGACAGGACAGACGTGTCCAGCAGAATCATCGGCGCCGCCGTTCCTTCTTGTAGTCCCATGCAGGATCGAAGTCGATCGTGCCGAAAGCGTCCAGGAACCTCTGCCGCCTGCGGAACTGCACGTACTCGCGCAGCGCCTCGTTCACCGTCTCCCGCTTGGTCTTGTGCCCCCCCAGACGGAATGCGTCTTCGAGCAGCTTGTCGTCGAGCGCCAGATTCGTCGCCACGGTCCACCTCCTACACATCATTCTACACATCGGCCGGCCGATGTCAAATGCCTGCATTTCCGCTCGAATCCGCTACCTCACCGCGTGCGCGATGGGAAACCGCCACCCGTCGCCGAACGCCCGCGGCGTCACGCGCAGCACGGGCGCGGCCTGGCGGCGCTTGTATTCGGAGCAGCGCACCAGGCGCAGAATCCGATCCACCGTTTCGCGCGGAACGTCGGCCTCCGCGCGCGCGATGTCCTCCGCCGACTCGCGCGCCTCGACGTGGCGCCGCAGCACGCGGTCGAGCACCTCGTAGGGAGGCAGCGTGTCCTGGTCCGTCTGGTTCTCGCGCAGCTCCGCGCTCGGGGGCCGCTCCACGATGCGGCGCGGCACGAGCCCGCCGCCCGCCTTCGCGTCGACGCGCCGCACCAGCGCGTAGACCAACGTCTTGGGCACGTCGCCGATGACCGCCAGGCCCCCGCACATGTCGCCGTAGAGCGTGCAGTAGCCCGTCGCCAGCTCGCTCTTGTTGCCCGTCGTGAGCAGCAGCAGGCCGAGCTTGTTCGAAAGCGCCATCAGAATCGCGCCGCGCAGGCGCGCCTGCAGGTTCTCCTCGGTCACGTCCTCGGCGAGGCCCTCGAACGCAGGAGCCAGCGCGGCGCGCATCGCGCCGAAAGGCCCCTCGATGGGAATCGAGCGGAAACCGATGCCCAGCGCGTGCGACAGCGCGGCGGCGTCCTCGTTGCTCATGGCCGCCGTGTAGCGCGAGGGCATCGCGACGGCCGTGACGCGATCGGGCGGAAACGCCTTCGCCGCGACGAGCGCCACGAGCGCCGAGTCCACGCCGCCCGAGAGCCCGAGCACCGCGCCCGTGAAACCCGTCTTGCGCGCGTAGTCGCGCGTGCCCGTCACCAGCGCTTCGTGCAGCTCGTCGAGCTGCGCCGAGTCGAGCTCCGGCGCGAGCGGGCTGAGGATGGCCGATGCCTCGCCGCGCACGGGCGAACGGCGCGTCTGCCGGACCGCCACGGAGGCCGGCGCCGACGATCCGCGCGCACGCGGCTCCAGATCCGCAACCACGATCTGCTCGACGAACGCGTTTCCTTCGGCCACCGTGCGCCCCTGCGCGTCGATGGCGAGCGAGTGCCCGTCGAAGAGCAGCGAGTCGTTGCCGCCGACGAGGTTCGCCATGGCGACGGGCAGACCGTGGCGCGCGGCGGCGGCTGCGATCATCCTGCGGCGCAGCTCGGGCTTTCCGACCGCGTACGGCGACGCGGAAAGATTCGCCACGAGCTGCGCGCCGGCCGCGTCCAGCTCCTCCATCGGATCGCGCGGGTAGCGCGGACGCGCCCAGAAGATCTTGTCGTTCCAGAGATCCTCGCAGATCGTGATTCCCACGCGCACGCCGTCGAGCTCGGCGATCGCCGGCGCCTCGCCCGGATCGAACCAGCGCGCCTCGTCGAACACGTCGTAGGTGGGCAGCAGGCACTTGCGGGCCCGCGCGACGATTTGTCCGCCGTCGACGAGCACCGCGGCGTTGTAGAGCCCCGCTCCCTCGCCCGCGTGGGCCTCGACGGTGCCGACGAGCAGGGCGAGCCCCCGGGGCAGGGACGATGCGCAGAAACGTTCCAACGCGGCGTGCGCCTCGTACACGAAGCGCGCGTGCTCCAGGAAGTCGCGCGGCGGATACCCGGTCACGGCCATTTCGGGCACGACAAGCAGGTGCGCGCCCGCCTCGGCGGCCTCGCGCGCCGCCTCCCGCACGGCGTCCAGGTTCCGGTCGAAAGCGCCTATGGTCGTGTCGAGCTGCGCCAGTGCGATGCGCATCGTCCCTTTTCTCCGGCTTTTCCGTGCCATCCGCGAACGGCGGGCGCGGCACGGCGCCTACTCTACCCGTGCGCGGCGCGCAGCGCAGCCGGCTGGTCCGCGACGGGCGCTTGCCCGCGCGTGTGCGGCGCCACAACTTCGCGGCGGGGCCGGCGCCTGGCGCCGTGCCGGGGGGACAGCTTGCCGGGCTGGGATCCGTTCCGCGACAGTTTCCGCATCCTCGACCGCTTCGGCGGCCGTTTCCGCGGCCTCATGGACGAGGGCGACGACGACGAGAGCGCGAAGGTGCCCGCGGCCGACGTCTTCGAGGACCGCGAGGGCACCACCTACAGCGTGGAGCTCCCGGGCGTGGCGCAGGAGGCACTCGCGCTCACCCTGGGCGCGGGCACGCTGGTGGTGGAGGCCGAGCGCGCGTTCGGCCATCTGCAGCAGCGGCGCGTCGAGCGGCTGGAGTGCCGCTGGGGCCGGCTGCGGCGCACGTTCGTGCTGCGGCCCGACGCGCAGCCGGAGAACGCGGTCGCGGAGCTGAACCGCGGCGTGCTTCGCGTGTTCGTGCCCACGCGGCCGCCGGCGGCGACGACGGTGCGCCGCGTCGTGCCCGCCGCCGGGGACGAGCCGGCCGCCGTTCCGCTGGGATAGCGCGATCGAGGGGAAATCGTGGGCAAAACGTCCGTCGCGCGGGCGGTCGCCGCCGCGCTGTTTCTCGTGCCGATGGCATCCCGGGCGCGCGTGCGCCTGTTGGACGCCGACCTCCGCGCACCCTTCGGGCAGCTCGCGCAACCTGCGGCTCTTCAGCTCGCGGCGCGCCTCGACGACGGCGGAGGCGGGCTTGTCTCGGGCCCGGGCAAGCCCGTGCTCGCGGTGCTCTTCAGCCTCGTGCCCGGTCTGGGACAGTGGCTCGTGAACGACCAGCCGGGGCGCGGGCTCATGTTCTTCGGGCTCGTGGCGGGGCTGGCCGTGTCGGGCGCGATTCTGGCGCGCTCGCCGTTGTGGTTCCTGTCGTGGGTGTTCGAGCTGGGAGCATTCGCGGCCTGGGTCTTCAACCTGTACGACGCCTGGGTCGGGGCGGGCGGCCGCAAGGCCGGCGGCGGCGCGGACGAGCCATCGGGATCGCCCGCGGCTCCCGAGCCGGAGCCGGCACGCGCTCCCGTCCCAATCGGCGTCGTCCTCGCGCGCTTCTGACACCACTGGTCGGCGGCGGTATGCTGCGCGCATGAGGCGCACTCGATCATCCTTCATCCTTTCCTTCATCCTTGATCCTGCTGCTTTCCGGCTGTCTTCCCGCCGAAGTGCGCACCGTGCGCCCGACGCCGATGGGCGACGGCCTGGTGTTCGTGCGGGGCGGAGGCGGCAACAGCGTCGTGCTCGCCCACGGACGGCGGGCGCTCGTCTTCGACCCGAAAACGTGGCCTTTCGAGCGCGCGGTGCGCGACGCGCTGCGCGAGGCCGGCGCCGACGCCGCGTGGATCGTGGAGTCGCACGCCCACTTCGACCACGTGCAGGCGGCCACTGAATATACGGGCGCGATGCTGATCGCCTCGCCTTTCACCGCCGCTCTGGCGGCGCACGGAAGCCTCTCGGGCGCGCTGCCGCGCCCGCCGGCGGTGCCCTCGCTGCCGGTGCGCACCCGTCTGACGCTCGACCTCGGGGGCGAGCCGGCGGTCGTGGTGGCGCTGGCGCCCGCGCACACGGGGGGCGACGTCGCGCTGTGGCTGCCGGCGCGCCGCGTGCTCGCGACGGGCGACTGCTTCGACGCGGGCTTCTACCCGCACGTCGACCCGTTCATCGGCGGCACGATGACCGGGTACCTGGCGTCGCTGGAGCGCCTGGCGGCTTTCGACGCCGAGGTGGTGCTGCCGGGCCACGGTCCCGCGGCGACGGGGCGGGATCTCGCCGCGTACCGCGACTGGTTGCGGTCCCTGCACGACGAGGTGGCGCGCGCGCGGCGCGAAGGCGCGTCGCGCTCGCAAATCGTGGAGCGTCTATCTCCGCGCGGAGCCGAAACGTACGAGGACCTGGGGCTGTTCTCGAGCCGACGCGCGGTGGTCGAGGCGCTGCTGGACGCGCCTTCCGAGGGGATTCCCGAAGGTCGAGGTCGCGACGTGCGGTCTGTACCGTGAGTTGCGTCTGGGTCGAATACGGGCCATCCTGTGGAAGGAGGTCCGAGATGCCCGGCACCGCCATTCGTTCGACTTCTGCCCGGAGAATCGGCCGCGTCGCGGCGCCGGCGGCCGAAAGGCCCTCCGTGGCCGAGGTTTCGAAGTTCCTCGGCTCCGGCGCGACCCGGCAATCGGGCGACTGCGCCCTGCTCGCGCCCGACGGCACGAAGGTCGCCCTGCCCGAGTCGGTGCGCCTTGTGCTGGGTCGCGCGGCCGAGTACTTGGCCCGGGGGGACTCGGTGACGGTGATTCCCTCGGCCAGGGATCTCACCACGCAGGAGGCGGCGGACCTCCTGGGCTTCTCGCGCCAGTACCTCGTCCGTCTGCTGGACGAAGGGCGACTCGCTTGTCGCAGGACGGGAAGGCACCGCCGCATCGCGCTCGCAGACGTGCTTGCATTCAAGGAGCGACGGGATCGCAGGCGTCGCGCGAAGCTGGACGCACTCGCGCGGCTCAGCCGGGAGACCGCCGACGGCTACTCCGAACTGAGGTAGCAGACGGATGGTCCAACCCCTCTTCGGCGCGGTGCTGGACGCATGCGTGCTGTTCCCGTTCACGCTCAGGGACACGCTCCTGCGCACTGCGGAAGCCGGCCTCTACCGGCCGTTCTGGTCCGAGGCAATCCTCGAGGAGGCGCGCCGGAGCCTCGTCGAGGGAGGCCGCGCGAGCGACGCCCAGGCCCGACGGCTCGTCCGGATCATGCGGGAAGCGTTCCCCGAGGCGATGGTGGGGGACGATCTGCGTCTCGCCTCATCGATGCCGAACAACCCGGACGACCGGCACGTCGCCGCCGTGGCGGTCCGCGCGGGCGCACGGACCATCGTCACTTCGAACCTGAAGCACTTCCGTCCGCTGCCGACCGGAATCCTCGCCCGCTCGCCGGACGACTTCCTGATGGAACTCTTCGACGGGAATCGTCCGCGGATGGAACAGCTCATTGTCGAGCAGGCTGCGGCGCTGAAGAAGCCCGCCGTCACGGCGGACGAGCTGCTGCGGGCGCTTTCGAAGACCGTCCCTGCGTTCGCCCGGGCTCTGACTGCGCCGCTGCGACACCGCGGACCGTAGGGCTGGGCGCCCGGGGGTTGGGCCTCGCCGAAAAGGTGCCCCGGTGCCCCGATGGCGAACCTTTTCGGCGAAGGTCAAGCTTGAACTCGCCTTCCAACATGGTTCCGCACTGGCTGCTCCCGGTCCCGTGCACGCAGCGTCGGGGAAGGCCGCTCGGAAGCTGAGGCCTACTCCCCGACCGCGATGCGCCTGGGCGAGCGGAACACCTCGTACTTCGCTTTTTTGCCCTCGACGGTGAGCACGACCGCCATGCCGTAGCTCTCGGGCCCCACGTTCATGCGCCACGGCAGCGAGTTGCCGCTGCCCGCGTTGACGTACAGCGCCTCGGCCGGCGTCAGCGGGCGGATCTCCTTCTTGCCCGACAGGTCCGTGGCGCGCCCGCCGCTCTCCAGCACGTGGTCGAAGACGCCGAACGGGATCTTCGCGGCGGCGATCGCGTCGGTCATCCTCTCGTCGCCGACGTTGCCGGCCTCGGGCACGTAGTCCAGCGCGAGCTTGCCGCTCTGCTTCGGCGGCCCGTGCGACACCAGCACCACCGGCCCGGGCAGCCCCGCCGCGAGCTTCGCGATGCCGCGCGTGTCGTCGTCCTCGTACACGCACGACGACGACTGATGCGTGAAACGCTTGTCGTAGTAGCCCGGCAGCGACACGAGCTGCACCGGCCCCAGGTCCGCCACGCGCACGAAGTCCAGGTTCAGCACGTTTCGGTGCGAGGCGTGCGCCGCCCGCAGCGCCCGGTTCCAGCCGCTGCGGCTCTCCATGTTCCCGATGATCGCCAGCACCGGCAGCCCCGACTCCGCCAGGAGGCCCAGTATCTCCTCGACCTCCGTCTCCATGAACGCCGTGTCGCCCAGCACGACGATCGCGTCCACGTCCTGCGACTTGAATTTCCCCAGGTATTCCGCAAGGTTGGCCTTGGTCTCGACGGTCTCGTCCTTGATGGCGCCCACGAGTCCCAGCCGGAACTGCGCTGGGTTCGCCCGCGGGCTCGTGCGCCACACGCGGGCGAAGGCGCCGTCCACGAGGTAGCGGTACGAGCCGACCTCGTACGAGCCGGGGGACGCCTGGCGGCCGTCGGCGGGACCCACGCAGCGCGTCTCCTGCGCCTCCTGGTAGGCGTCGAAGTCCTTCACCGGGGCCCCGTCCTCGTTCTCGACGACGCGGCCCGCAGGCGCGGGCGCCAGCGCCATCGGAGCGGCGGACGCGGCCGCCGGCGGCGCCGGGGCGGCCGCGGCAGCAGGGGCCGGTGCGGCCGCGGCGGGCGCAGGCGCCTCGGCGGCACGGGCCGCAGGCGTCGAAACGAGCAGACAGAGGGCGGGAAGAACGGCCGGACGCATGAATCCTCCGCTGCGAAGCGGCGCCGAAGGGCCGCACATGCTACGGACGGGGGCGAAGGGGTGTCAATCGCGGCGCCCTGCGGAGCGGTGCGGCCATGCACGTCGCGCTCTTCGGCGGCTCGTTCAACCCGCCGCACGTCGGGCATCTGCTCGGAGCGGCGCTCGTGCGCGCCGTGGCGGGCGCCGACCGCGTCTGGCTCATGCCCGCGTGGAAGCACCGATTCGGCAAGGAACTCGCGCCATTCGACGATCGGCTCGCGCTGTGCGAGGCGCTGGCGCCGCTCGTGTCGGGCCTCGAGGCGACGGCGGTCGAGCGCGACCTGCCCGGCGACGGCCGCACGCTGCCGGTGGTCGAGCACCTGGTCGCTCGCCACCCGCAGCACCGCTTCTCGCTCGTCGTCGGCACCGACATCCTGTCGGAGGCGCCGCGCTGGTACCGCTTCGACCGGCTCGTGCAGCTCGCGCCGCTCGTCGTGCTGCGCCGCTCGGGCGCGCCCGCCGTGCCGGCGCCCGCCGGCGCCACGACGCTCGGCGACGTGCCCATTCCCGCCGTGTCCTCGACGGACGTGCGCGCCCGGCTCGCGCGGGGCGGGGACGTGTCGCACCTGGTGCCCGCGCCCGTGCTCGCCGAGATCCGGGCCCGTGGGCTCTATCGACAGAATAAATAGGGGACAGGCGCCCGCCGTCCGGACCGGTCGACGACGAGGTTGCCGCGGCTGCGCCCGTGCTCCATGTCGGGGTCTCTGCCACACCGGTCGGACACGCCCGCGCCCGCGGCCGTTTTCTGGCGTCCGCGCCGCTTTCGGGCGAGTGTTAAGCTCCGGCCGCACGAGCGGCCTGCAACCTGCCCCTCGCCGGGGCGGGCCACCGGGAGCCGGCCACGTACACGCGCCCGCCAGTCCGAACCGGTTTCGCACGGGCCTGGATCCCCTTCGTCGCCGCAGTCTGCGCTGCCGCGGGCGAGGCGCGGGCCGCACCCGGCGCCGTGAACATCGTCGGCGGTGCCGACGATGCCGTTTCCGTGGACGTGGGCGGCAAGAAGGAACGGCACTTCCGCGTCGTGCCGTCGACGCCGGGGCTGGGCCTGCGCGCCGAGGGACCGGTGATCCTCTCCGTCCGGCTGCGGGTCCCGGGCAGCGAAATCGCCACGGGCACGCTCGCCATCGTGCGCGACGAAGGCCCCGTCAGCGAGAACCCGTTCCGGCTGCAGCCCTCCGCGGCGACCGCCGAAGACGGCCCCGTGAGCGAGGAACGCATCTGGCACGTGCAGGTGCTCGCCGGCGAGCACCGGTACATGCTGCGCGTCCTGGCGGGTCCGGCCCTGCTGCTGCGGGTGCTCAAGACCGGCAAGTACAGCCCGGAGCTCGCCCCCGAACCCGAGAAGACCCCGCCCTCGACCGCGGCGACGGAAGTGCCCGCAACTCCACAGGATTCGCCGCCTCTGCCGCCGGACGACGATGCGCCGCCTGCGTCCGCCGGACCTGCGCCGCCGCACGGGCCGACGCCTCCCGGGAAAACGGCCGAGGCGCCGGCGAGGAACGCGAAGCCGCCCGAGAAAGGCCGCGACAGGCCTGCCCCCGCGTCGCAGGCACCAAAGCCACCCGCGCGGGGAGCGCCTGCGGCCCCGGCGAGCGCCGCCGCGGGAGCGAAGCCGGCCGCCCCCGGCGAGACAGAGGTGCCCACAGCCCTCACCAGCCGGCGCGCCATCGACATTCCCGTCGTCGTGCAGCGCCGGGCCCCCAAGGCGCAGCCGACGTTCGCGCTGCCCGCCGAGGCACCCGGAACCACCGCTCCCGCCGCTGCGGCCGTCCCGCCGCCCGCCGTGCCTGCTCCCGCGCCGACCCGCTTCGCTTTCGCCCTGAAGGCAGGAGCGCACCTGTCATCGGGACGATTCGAGGGCGCCGGAGGGGGCGGCCTGCTGGGCGGCCGCGCGTGGGCGCTGCCCGTGGTGCTGGAGGCGGACGCGGACCTGTGGCCCTCGTTCGGGTTCTACGCCGAAGCGGGTCTGTGGCAGCTCGGTGCGCGCGCCGCGGTCGCCGGCAGCGATGCCGAGTTCGCGGGGACGACCGCCGACGTCGTGCTTTCCGCCCTTCCCGCGGGGGCGCTGGGCGTCGCGGTCTTCGTCCCGCTGACGGCGCGGCTCGGGCTGCGGCTGCGGCTGGGGGCCGTGGCTGCGCGGGTCGAGGCGAAGACGACGCTGGCCGTGCCCGGCACGAAGGCAATGGAGCAGCCCTCCCGTTCGGCGGCAGCGTGGGGCGGGACGGCGGGAGCGGGCGTCGAGCTGGGGGCGGGGCCCGGACGCGTCTCGATCGAGGCCCGATTCGTGGCGTTGCGCACGGATCTGGGGCTGCCCGGCGCGCTCCCCGGACAGCCCTACAACATGCAGGCGGGCGATGCCGGCGGGTTGCAGCTCCTGGCCGGCTACCGCTACGAGCCCTGAGGCGCGCGAACCGCCATGCCCACCCTCTCCGCATCCGTCCGTCGCAGGCCGAGCTCCCGCGCGGGGCCGGCGCTGGTTCTTCCCGCGCTGCTGGCCGCCTGCCCGTCGCAGCCCTTCGTCGTGGACGTGCCGCTGCGCGTCGTGTCCACCGAGCCTTCCGGCGGAGCGGCCGGCGTGTCGCGCACGGCGACGCTGCGCGTGCGCTTCAGCGAGCCGCTGCAGAGTCCCTCCGTCGCGAGTTTCCGGCTCGTGGACGCCGCGCCCGGCGGGTCGTCCGTTCCGCTGCAGTTCAACTACCCGGGCGCCGACGCACTCACGGTGGAACTCGCGCCGAAGTCGCCGCTGGGCTGGGCGCGGCGCTACGTCCTGACGCTGGGCGACGGTCTGGCGCGCGCACGCGACGGAGCGCCGCTCGCGACGCCGGTGCGGGTCGAGTTCACGACGGAGGAGCCTCCGCCGCTGCGCGTGGTCGCCACATCGCCCGGAGCGGGCGCGACGGGCGTCGGACGCAGGCCGTCGCTGTGGGTGCAGTTCTCCGAGCCGATCGACTGCGCGTCTTTCACGGGAAATCCGGACGTGCGCGTCGTCGAGACCCCCGCAAGGACGAGGACCGACAGCGCTCCCGTACCTCGTCCCGTCGCGGGCACGTGGAGCTGCACTTCGATCGCCGGCACCAAGGTCGATCAGGACGAGAAGAACGCCTGCGCGGCGGCCGGCGACTGCAAGGTGTCGTTCGCCTTCGCGGCGCCCGGACAGACTCCGGCGCTGGGACGCGGCAGCACGGTGACGCTGGAAATCCCCGGCGCGGCGCGATCGGAGCAGGGCTCGGTCCTTCCCGATGCTCCGGACGGAGGCATGGCGGACGCAGGCGTCTCGTCTGCGGATGCCGGAACGGCTGCCTCCGACGGCGGCTCGCCCGACGCGGGCGCGCCCCCGCGGATGGCGATTGCGAGTGCGCGGGCCGCTGGCAGCGGGGGAAAGCTTCCCGTCGACGTGCGGATCTCTTTCACCGTGGTGGAGCCGCCGCCGGAGCTGCTCGTGGGCTCGTCGCCGGCGGACGGCGCGCGGGGCGTCGAGCGCGGAGCGAAGATCGTGCTCGTCTTCACCGAACCGCTGGCTCGCGACTACGCGAGCAACCACTCCGTGCGCGTGGAAGAGCTGCAAGACCGCGGGCAGCTCGTCGAGGTGCCGGGTGTCTGGAGCACGCCGCCGGCGTGGAACGGGGTCGACACGTGCGCGAAGGCGGAGCTGTGCACGGCCACCTTCACGCCCGAATGCACGCCGCCCGCGTGCTCGTACACGTCCGCGGTCACGGTGAAACTCAAGGGACTGCTGCCGGGCAGCGAAAGGACTCCCCCGCTGCAGAGCGCCGCGGCCACGCTGGGCGGCGGACAGCTTCCGGCCGACCGCTCCGTGACGTTCCGCACCGAGGACCCGCCGGCCGAGGAACTCGTCGGCAGCGTCCCGACGGATGGCGCGGCCGAAGTCGATCCCGCCTCGGGAATCGTGCTGACCTTCAGCCGGCCGCTGGCGGCGGACTACGCCGCTTCGCTGCAGGTCGAGGAGGAACGCGACGCCCTGGCGCCGTCACGCTTGGACGCCAGCGGGCAGCCGACGACCGTCGTGACGGGCACCTGGAGCGCTGTCCCTCCATGGCATCCGGGCGACACGTGCGCCGTGGCGGGCCTCTGCACCGCCTCGTTCGTGCCCGACGCGCCTTTCGCGGCCAGCTCGCTCGTGCGCGTGAAGGTGCGCGGGGCGGCGGGAAGCGGCACGGGACCGGCGCTGGCCAGCGCCGAGGCGACATCGGGCGGAGGCCGGCTCGCCGCCGATCGCGTCGTCTCGTTCCGGACCTGGGACCCCTCACCGCTCGTGGTCCTCATGACGTCGCCCTCGGATCAGGCCACGGGCGTCCCGACCGACGCGCGCATCGCAGTCCGGTTCGGCGCGCCTGTGAACTGCAGCGCACCGCCGCTTGCCGGCACGTTCGTCGTCGAGGCCACGCGGCCCGCCACCGCTGCGGGCGGCGCGGCCGATCCGGCACAGGTCGTGGACGGGAGCTTCGCGTGCAACCCCGCGGATACAATCGTCTTTTCGGCGGCGCACGCGTTCGCGCGATCGACGGAAGTGCGGGTGACGCTCGGGACGGCGTCGGCGGCGACGTCGCTGCGCGCCGCGGACGCGACGAGCCGAGGGGGAGCGCTCGCCGGTCCACTCTCGTTTCGCTTCCGCGTGGAGGATCCGCCGCCGCTGCTCGTGACGGCCATCGTGCCCTCGGGCGCGGTGAACGTTGCCGCGGACGCGGCGCCGCGCGTGTACTTCAGCCGGCCCGTCGCGTGCCGCACCGCGTTCGACCCGCTGGGCGAGTCGCGCGTCGCGCTGCGCGACGCGACGGCCGGGGCCGCAATCCCGATTGCAGGCGCCACCTGCGACAACGACGACGGCGTGCTGGGCGACCTGGGGCGGGTGCTCACGGTGACGCCGGCGGCGGGAGCGCTGGAGGCGGGCCACGACGTGACGTTGACCGTGCGCACCGGAATTCTCGCCGCGGATGCGACCCTCGTGGGCGCGCAGACCTTCGGGCGTCTCGAACACGACGTGGCGACGACCTTGGTGATCGGAGCCGCGCCGCTGCGCGTCGTTTCGACCGCGCCGGCGGACGGCGACGCGTGGGTGCCGCTGGGCGGGGATGTGCGGCTGCGCTTCAACGAAGCCGTGGACCCGGCGTCGGTGACGACGTGCGTCGATCGGAATTCGCCCGAGGCGTGCAACGTGCTGCTGGTGCAGGGAACCGACGCGGCCTCGGGCGCGGCCGTGCCGCTGCGCGCCGTTTCCGCGACGGACTGGGACGCGGCGTCGAACGCTCTTCACGTCGCGCCGGCGACGCCCCTGGCTGCGGGCGCGTCGTACATACTACAGATAAAGAATACAACGGCCGGACCGCAGGCGGACGACGGCGCCTCGCGCATGCAGGTTCCGTTCGAGATCGATTTCCGCGCGGCAACGGGCGTACACGTGCTGGCGACGACGCCGGAGGCGGGCGCGACCGGCGTTTCCGTGTCGACGCAGCCTTGCGTCGAGTTCGACGACACGGTGGACCCGGCTTCACTGGCGGCGAACCTCGGGGCGACGCAGACCGATCGCTTCGGACGGATCGTGCCGGTGCCGCTGGACGCGGCGACGCCGTACCTCGTGTCGGATGCGGACGGGCGCACCGGCAACGTGGTGTGCCTGCACCCGGGCGCGGCGACGCTCGACGGCCTGCCCGGGACTCGGGCGCTGCTCCACGACCACGAGATCGTTTTCACCGCGGGTGCGGCGCTGGTCGTCGGAGGGCAGGCGCTCGGGGCCGCGTGGTCGTTCCGCTTCCGCACGGCGGGGCCGCTGCTGCTGCGATCGGTGTCGGCCCGCAACGACGTCGCGACCGTGGACGCGCTCGACGGCGGGACCGACGTGCCGGTCCGGCTGAGAATCGACGTGCGTCTCGCGGGGACGGCGGACCCGGGCTCGATCTCGGGAATCGGGCTTTTCAGAGGCGATTCGAGCGTGGCGGTGTCTGTGGCGGCGTCGGGCGACACGGTGCGCATTTCGCCCGCGGGCGACCTTGCCTTCGGCGCCGACTACCGACTCGTGCTGCCCGGAGGCAGGGGAGGGCTGTCGGATATCGCCGGGAACCTGCTGGAGACGACGACCGTGGCGACATTCCGCACCGGCGCCGGACCGACGACCGCGATGATCGGACCTCCGGACGCCGTGCTGCCGCTGCTGGCCGTCGTGCCGGTCGTGTTCAGCCGGGCCGTGTTCATGCCCTCGGCGAACACCGCGACGATTGCCGCGTTCGTGAACGGACGCGACCCCGTGCCGGGCGTCGTGGCGCAGTCGTCGGAGACCCGGCGGTCCGTGAGCTTCCACCCGCTGCCGGCGTGGCCCTCGATCGCTTCGGGAGTGCTCGTGAAGGTGTCGGGCGTGCTGGACGAGCGCGGGAACCCGGTTTCCGACGTGGTTTCGCGCACCTGGACCACCGCCGCGGCGGTCGCCGCGGAGCGACCGCTGCCGGCGACGCCGGCGCTCGTGACGCCGACGGCGGGAACCGAAGTCTCGGCGGACCAGACGTTCATCCTGCAGGGCCCCGGCACCGGAGCCGCCAACCGATGGCTTCCGGCGTCGCTCGCCGGCGGGACCGCGGTGCTCGCGCCCGCGGCGCAGACCGCCGCCGGATGTCCGACCGTGGGAGCGGTTCCATTGTCCGTGGTCTATTCACCGTCGCCTTCCGCGGGCACGCCCGACGCGGCGACCTTCGCGCCGGCCGACCCGACGGGCACGGCGCGCATCCGCGGCGGCTGCAGCTACGTGCTGCGCATCCGGCAGCAGGGACTCGCCAACCTGCTGGGACTGTCCGCGGCCGAAGGCGACGCGAGCATCGAGGCGGTGTACACGGGCGAAAGGCAGCGGCCGGCCGTGCTGAAGCGGGACATCCAGGTGCGGCGCCTGGGCGGCACGGGAGGGCTCGACACCGTACTCTCGGACGTGGTCGGACACACGGCGATCACCGCGGCCTTCAGCGAATCGATCGACCCGGCCACCGTCACCGCACAGACGTTCGTCGTGTCCGGCGCGGGCGCGCAGGTGCCCGGGACGCTTCGCGTCGCGGGTTCGACGGTGATGTTCACGCCGTCCGCGTATCTGCGGGCGGGCACGACCTACGCGGTGCTGCTGCGCGCGAACGCGTCGGGGTTGGCGGGCATCGCGGATCTGGCTGGAAACGCCTTGGCTTCGGATGTTTCCGCGTCGTTCTCGGTGGAGACGGCGCCGCCGGTGCTCGGGGCCGCGGGCGTCTCGCGGAGTGCCGACGGAAGCGTCCGGCTGGAGTTCGACCAGGCGATCGATCCCGCCTCTCTGCGCCACTCGACGCGCGCACCCGACGGATCGCTCGTGCCCGGATCCCTGGGGATTTCGGTCGCGGGCAGCGAGGTCTTCGGCACGCTGGCCGTCGACGCGGCCGCTCCGAGCGTGGTTGTCTTCACGCCGGCCGACGGTCCCCTCGCCGCCGGGACGAGCATCGCCGTGTCCGTGACGACGGGATTGCGCGACACCGCGGGGACGGCAGCGGCGGCGCAGTCGGTGACGAAGACCCTGTAGCCCGGCCCCCGCCCATTCTGAGACGGGTGCGGCTACGCCAGACCGACGGCTTCGGCGGCGTCGACCAGGCGTAGCCGTGGGGGCGGCGGTCCTTGGCGTACACGGCCGCCAGCGTATTTGGACAGGTGGTTTCGCTCGCGCTCGCGG
>Ga0172368_10003158_pt1 | contig 20241 bp, 12 predicted proteins | sample Lak11m_FD_114540 | JGI IMG/M metagenome (GOLD analysis project Ga0172368, IMG submission 114540) | Freshwater microbial communities from Kabuno Bay, South-Kivu, Congo - kab_022012_11m | ecosystem: Environmental > Aquatic > Freshwater > Lake | place: Democratic Republic of the Congo: South-Kivu...
GCCAGCACCTGCGCGCCTTTCACCGGCTTGAACCGTTCACGATACGCCAGCGCCGGGAATTGCCAGCCCTTGCCAACGACCCGGGTGAGCGGCTTCAGGAAAGGCAGCTCCTGCGAGGTGCGCATGAAGGTATCTTTCTCCTGTATGGTGCGCGAAGCCACGCCGACAAACTGCTGCAGCGTCGGGTTCGCTTCTTTATACGTGCCGTAACGGCCGACGCCGGCGGTGGCGAAGACCACGCCGCCCGCCTTGACCCATTTGTCCAGCGTGGGCACCAGGTTACCGGGGATGCAGTCGCTGACCAGGAAGATCACTTTATAGCCGTCGAGCAACTTCTGATTGGTCACATCCTCTTCGACCAGGATATCCGGCGAGGAGCCGGCAAAGGTGAGCGCGGTGTAGATGCCCACGCGATCCTGGTGGAAGGTCAGCCGGTCGTTGCGGAAATTTCGCGCTTTCGCGTCAAAGTTGTCATCCGAGATCTTCGCGTGATCCCAGCGCTCGGTGCTGTCGCTCACCAGCAGCGCGACCTTCGACGGCACCACCTGCGACGACTCGAGAATATCCTCGACCATGCCCATGGAATGGGTGATATCGCGGAGGGCGACCCAGCGGGCGGTGTCACGGAAGTCGATATAGTTCTCCGTGCCCGACTCGTTCATGCCGATGCCGAAAAAGTCCAGATTTTTGACGCCGTGCGCCAGGTGGGTGAACGCCGTACGGCGGAAGTCGCCGTCGGTATTGCCGGGTGAATGCGGCATGGTGTATTGCCGATTGATCGCCTTCGGATTGAAGCGCATGCCGGCGCGGAAGTGCTCGGAGACAAAGCCGTTGATCATCGGCGTCACCTGACCGAGCTGCCAGAAGTATTCACTGTGGCACCCGAAATCGGCGGCGCCGCGGCGAAACCACTTGATATACATGGTGGAATGCGGATAATAGTATGGGTAGCAGGAGTAGTTTGCCCCGCAGAGCACATCCTGTCCCAGCGCCTGCTTGACCGCCTTCGCGCCTTGCGCGACCCAGTCGATGGAGACATTCTCGTAAAAGATGACGGAATCGACATACAGCCTGGGTTTCTCAGCCGCTGCTTCCGCGCTGGAATCCGGGTGCAATTTGGTGACGTCCAGCTTCCCCCAGGAGGCACGCCAGTAGTCCGCCGGCTTATAACCCGGTCGATTAGCCTTCAGCCATTGCTGCCAGAGCGGAATGATCATCGCCTGCGGGGTCAGTTTGGCATCCTTCAGCGCCTTCTGCTTCTCCGCTGTCATATACGTAAACCACTCGCCAAAACCGATTTCATCGCCATAGTTGTACCAGCGCACGTAAGGCATGGCGCCGGGCTTGATCATCGTCGCTTTGGAAGTCGCGATATTCTCCGTTGTGGGCGGCCAGCGGTATTGCGCCGGGTCGGCCGACTCGCTTTTCGTCGGACCCAGGCCGACCTGTTGCAAATTCTTCAACTCGACGCCGGTTGGGAATCCGGTATTGCGCATGCCGACCGCCGCGAACAGTTGGGCGTAGTTCCGGCAATACTGGGTGTCCTCATTATAGTACATACAACCGCCGTAACAGAGCGGCAGCGTGGGCACTTTTCCCGGCGCCGGGGCGGCATTCACAGCGGCGAGGATGTTCTGCTGGGCCGTCAATACGCTGATCGCCTTCTCCCCCTTGCCCGGATACGGCGGGATGAAGATGCCGGCACTGGCATCCGCTGAGGTGACCGTTTCTTCGGGGGCAGTGGCGCCGATGGCGCGCACGGCCACCTTGAAGGGCTGCACACTGCCGCTGAACCAGAAACAACTGGTGTGCGCGGTATCCTGAACCTCCAGCGGCAACCAGGCGGTACTGGCGCCCGGGGCAATCTCTTTGGCCATCGCTTCAGGCGGACGGTTATACCACGGCTCGCGATTCGAATATTGGTAGGTGCTGAAGTCCGCGGGTTTGTCGCTCAAATTGGTATACTGGACTTCGTAGCGCGCGCCCACGGTGCGCAGGAAGGCTTCCAGGATGCGATAATAATTCAGTTTGTATTCCTGCCGCCAGGAATCCGTGGTATCGCTGCTGAGATAGAGACAATCGACGTTGCGGTCGGTTGTCAGGCCCGTAATCTGCGGTTGATCGACCGTCCGCAGCCACAACCGTGCCGGGCCAGCCACCAGGGCCGGCACTTCCAGCAGCTCTTCGTCGATGCCTTCGTTCCCCCAGGGAGGATCATATTGCGCCTGTGTTAATTCCTGCTCCTGAAAGGCGATGCGCAGGTTGTCCTTCGCGCCCATCACCTTCTCGGCCACGATCTTGCCGTTCTGCTCGACCGCCACCTTGAAGCGACTCTCGGTGAACGGCATATATTCATAACGTACCCACAGGCGGTAAAGGCCGGTTTGCGGTACGGTAATATCCCGGTAGGCGGATGCCGCGGCATCGGCAGCGGCCGCATGCAGAAAGCGCTCACCCGAGCAATGGCTGAAACCGATGGTATCGACGCAATAGTTGCCTTCGCCCATTTTCATGGGGCGCCAACCCTGCTGGATGGTGAAGTCTTCCGCTTCCATCGCGACGGCGGGCGCTAATTTAAATTCCTGTGCACGGACCGGCAGGAAGACGCCGAGCAGCAACAGCAGGAACAGACACCGGATGATACCTGGTGTGATGAGACGAGTTGCATTCAACATAGTTTAGTTCTCCGAAAATTGTCCGCCGCGTGGTGGGATGGTTTACCGATTGATCTTTTACTTCACATTGATCCGCACCATATCGCCGTAGCCCAGCTTGGGCAACGTGATAATCCAGGCGCCGTTTTCCACTTTCACCGGCACCTTGCCGCAAAACGCGGACACAGCCGCGTCCGGCGTGCCGGTGCCTGCCGGCGGACGGATGGTGAAGGTGATCGGCTGGTCATCCGGCTTGTTGTAGTTGGCGATGGGCAGAATGAAGGCGCCGTTGCCGCGGATCAGGCGGGTGTCGATGTAACCGGGGGTGATGATTTGCGGCTGCACGCCGGCAGCCGCCAGCGGCATTGCCATCACCTTTGCGGCATTCACATCGTAGTTCGTCACTTCCCGGTGCACGCCGTCGGCGCGATCCGGCACCCAGATTGGATTCGTCAGTCCGGTCCACAGATAGGCCAGCCCCGGCAGCGCCGCCAGGTAGAAGACTTTTCCCTTGCCAACCGCGCGCTGCAGCATCGCTGGTGATTTATCGTCCGCAAAGGTGGCCAGCACTTGCGCGCCTTTCACCGGGGTGATGCGCTCCTCGACCGCCAGCGCAGGGAATTGCCAGCCTTTGCCTACCACCAGGGTAATCGGCTTCAGGAACGGCAGCTCCTGGCTGGTGCGAATGAAGGTATCCTTCTCCTCGACTTTACGAATGCTGATGCCGAGCAGCGCCTGCAGTTTGGGGTTCGGCTCGCGGTACATGCCGTAGCGGCCCGCGCCGGCGGTGGCGATGATGGTGCCGCCCGTCCTGACCCACGCGTCGAGTGCTTTCGTCGTTTCGACGGGCAGCGAGTCGCCGACCACGAAGAGTACTTTATAGCCGTTCATCACCTTCGGGTTCAGCAGGTCCTCCTCCACCACGATATCCGGCGATTGGCCGGCAAAGGTGAGGGCGGTATATAGGCCCACGCGCTCCTGGTGGTAGGTCAGGCGGTCCTGGCGGAAGTCACGCGGTAATGCTGGAGAGAGGTGGTCGTTGCCGACCTTCGCGTGGTCCCACTTCTCCGTACTCTCGCTCACCAGCAGCGCCACTTTCGACGGCACCACCTGCGAGGTTTCCAGAATGTCTTCTACCAGCCCCATCGAGTGGGTGATATCGCGGACGGCGACATAACGTTCGGTATCGCGGTGGTCGATGTAGTTCTCGGTGAACGTTTCGTTCATGCCGATGCCGAAGAAATCGAGCCCCTTGCAACCGTGCGCCAGGTGGGTGAACGCCGTGCGGCGGAAATCGCCGTCAGTGTTGCCCGGCGAATGCGGCATGGTATATTGCCGGATGATCGCCTTCGGGTTGAAGCGGGTGCCGGCGCGAAAGTGCTCGGAAAAGTAGCCGTTCACCATAGGCGTCACCTGACCGAGTTGCCAGAAATACTCGCTGTGCTTGCCGTAGTCAGCGGCGCCGCCGCGGAACCACTTGATGAACTGCTCCGAGCTTGGATAGTAATACGGGTAACCGGACCAGTTGCAACCGGTCAGCACGTCCTGGCCCAATGCCGCCCGCACTGCCTTCGCGCGTTCGGCGACGAACTGGATTGAAACATCCTCATAGAACCGGACGGAATCGATGTAAAGCCGGGGCTTCTCCGCCGCGGCTTCCGCGCTGGCGTCCGGGCGCAGCTTCGTCAGGTCCAGCTTGCCCCAGGACATGCGCCAGTAATCCGCCGGCTTGTAGCCCTTGCGGTGTGTTTTCAACCAGGCCTGCCACAGTGGCAGCGTCATCTCCTCCACCGTCAGTTTCGGATTGTTCAGCGCGGTGCGCTTTTCCTCGGTCAGGTAGCCGAACCACTCGCCGAAGCTGATCTCGTCGCCGTAGTCGAAGGTGCGCAGGTAAGGCAGCGCTCCGCTTTTCGTCAGGCTGTCCTTGTATTTCGCGATATTCGCCTCGGTGGGCGGCAGGCGATATTCCATCGCCAGCACGCTTTTCGTTGGCCCCAGGCCCACCGCCTCCAGGTTCTTCTTCAGCGCGCCGGTTGGGAAACCGGTGTTGCGCATACCGAGCAGGTTGAAGATCTGCGCGTAATTTCGCGCGTAGGCATCGTCCTCGTTGAATAAGAGGCAGCCTCCGTAGCAGAGCGGCAGGGTGGGGGTCTTCCCCGGCGCCGGCGAGGCTTTCAAGGCGGCGATGATGTGCTGCTGCTCGTCGGTCACGCTGCTGGCCTTCTCGCCTTTGCCGGGGTAGGGGGGCAGGTAGATGCCGGCCCATTCGCCGGTGGACTGCACCGTCGCCTCGGGCTGCGCCGAGCCAACGGGCCGCACCGCCACGGTGAAGGGCTGCGCAACGCTGGGTGTGAAGCGCGCCATGCTCGAGTGGCTGGTATCCTGCGCGTTGAGGGGCAGCCAGGCGGAGGCGGCGCCCGGCGTCAGGTCCTTCGCGTCGGCGCTGGGATCGGCCATGCCCCAGGGGATGCGGTTGTAGGCATGCCCGACGGTAAAGCTCATCGGCTTGTCGCCGCGATTCGTATATTGCACTTCGTAGCGCGCGCCCAGCGTATCCACGATGGCATACAGGATGCCATACCAGGCTTTATACTTCGCCTGCTGGCGCCACTCGTCCTTGACATCGCTGGTGAGGTAAAGCACGTCGATATTCCGGTTGGCAGTGACTCCCGTAATCTGCGGCTGGTCAACCGCGAGCAGGCGCAGGCGCACCGGGCCGGCAGCCAGCGCCGGGATGTCCAGCGGCTCTTCGGTGATCCCCTCGTTGCCCCACGGGGGATCGTATTGCTTCATCAGTTGCGTGCCGTCGGACCACGGGCAGGTGCGCAGGCTGTCCCGCGTACCCATCACCTTTTCCGCGACCGTCTTGCCGTTCTGCTCAACGCTGACTTTGAAGCGCGTCTCCGTGAACGGCATATATTCGTACCGCACCCACAGGCGGAACGGCCCGGCAACGGGCACGGTGATATCCTTGTAGGCGGACGCGGCCGCATCCTTCGCATCGGCGAAAAGCAGGCGCTCGCCCGAGGTGTGGCTGAAGCCGATGATATCCGCGGCGTAGTTGCCCTCGCCGTTGCGGATGGGCTGCCAGCCGCGCTCGATGGTGAAGTCCTCGGCTTCCGCCGCCACGCCCGGCGCCAGCGTGAACGGCTGCTGAGCCCGAACGGTCAGGCAGAGCAGCAATGGAAAGAGCAAGGCTAAGGTCGCCGACACAAACCGTCTGGCCGCGATGGTGATGCTCATGCGATACCTCCGCAGGAAAGATTCAACCGGATAGCTGCTCATTTATTTAGCCGTGAACCACTGGAAAACCTGTTAGTTTTTGAGGCAATTATTTGAGGGCGATGTCACGTAGCCATTGCAGCAGGAAGGGGTAGGATGCCGGCGGAAAGGCGTGCCCCGAATTGGGTATCTCGTGCACGGTGACGTTGACGCCGGCAGCAATAGCCACGGCGCTGAATTCCTTCACTCGCGCGCGCGGGCTGTCGCGCCCTGGCTGGTAACCATAACAGATGAGCAGCGGCTTGCCTTTGATCAGGTCATATCGCTGCGTGCGGCCGGCGCCTTCGACGACGATAAAGGCCGAGAACCATTTGGCCGCCTCACCATTCGAGCAGTCGATCAGCCCCCCGACGGAGTGCGCGCCATTGGAAAAGCCGCCGAGAATGCGGTGATCGGGATCGATGTTCGGCACGAGCTCCGTCAGCCTGGCCAGCATCTGCTTATGCTGCTGCCACATCAGCGTGCAATCCTCATCTCGAATGACGTAATCCTTGGTATCGACTTTGAATAACGGCAGGGCGACACAAATGAAATCCTTCCCTCCGGCGAGCGCGCGGGCCAGTGCGGGATCGGACCCGTCGCCACCGTCACCGCCGTTGAGGAAAATGAGCACGGGGAACTTGCGCTGAGGGTCATAGTTGGTGGGCAGGTACACCGTCATCATCGCCGGTTTCTCGTTCTTCGCCTGCTGGGCATAAAACGTCTGCGGCATCCACGGGTAGGTGAAAGAGTAAACCTTCCCCGGCTGTAGTGTCGGCGGATTATTCGCGCTCGCCACCGGCGTGCCGTTTACCGTCCCGGCGCCATCCGCTACCTGGGAGTAAATTTCTACTTCGTTGGCCGCATAGAACTGCCCGCCCCAATTGCTCTGCACGCGTATGGTAACGATGCGCCCTTTGACCGGCTTATCCAGGAGAATATCCGTCCAGCCCGGTCCCGCGGCGTCGCTGATTTTCAGCTCTTTTGCGGCCACCGCCGGCGTGCCGCCCGTGACTGGGGCCAACGTATCACCCACAAAAATATCTACGACTTTGAAGCCGCGGTTGAAATTTTGTCCGGTGTAGTAGTTGGCGATGCGGATTTTGCTCACCAGGCAGGCGGTACCCAGATCAAATCCAAGACGCAACGGCGGGACGGGCGTGCGACAAATCCACCGTGATCGGGCATTGCCATCGGTCAATTCGGAAGCCGCTCCGATGGCTTTGTCATCCGGACCATATTGCATGACGGTCACTTTCGCCGAATCAACCTTATAGAAGGGAGCCGTATCCGAAACGGCAGGCAGACAGCAAAGCAAGGTCGCTGCCAGCAGGCAGATGATTGAATCCCTCAGCATTATCCAGCTCCTTTGAAGACAGACGATGACCGGATTGTACTTGCATTCTATTACTTTGTCATTGCACGAAAAGACTACCCATTCGCCGGCAGCCTGAAAGATGTCTTTGAACGGTTTTCTCCCGCTCACATCCTGTTTGTGTGTCGCCGGTTTCCGTTGCAGGTGGAAGTCTGCTACAATAGGCCCGCTATGCCGACTCTAGCGCAACCGAAGCCGATTGTCGCCATCGTGGGACGACCGAACGTGGGCAAATCGACCCTGTTCAATCGTCTCGCCGGGCGGCGCATCGCCATTGTCGAACCCACACCCGGTGTCACGCGGGACCGCCTGTATGCGGATTGCGAGTGGTACGGTCATCCATTTGTACTTATCGACACCGGAGGCATCCAACTTAACAAGGCGGAATTCATCGAAGAAATCCGCAAACAGACGGAATTCGCGATCAACGAAGCGGATGCCATCATCTTCCTGGTGGACGGCGTGGAGGGCCTGACCCCTATGGATTATGAGATCGCCGAGATGCTGCGGCGCACCGGGAAGAAGATCGTGCTGGCGGTGAACAAGGTGGAAAGCAAGCGGCGGATGGAGGATGCGGTAGAATTCTACGCCCTGGGATTCAGCGAGCCGTTCACCATCTCCGCGTTGCACGGTCAGGACGTCGATTTCCTGCTCGACCGGCTGGTGGAGCTGCTGCCGCCCCCGCCGGAGGAGTTGGAGGACCCGGACGAGGAAGAGCGGCTGCACCTGGCCATCGTCGGGCGGACGAATGTCGGCAAGTCCTCGCTGCTCAACGCCATCCTCAAAGAGGAGCGCGCCATCGTCAGCGAGGTAGCCGGCACCACCCGCGATGCGGTGGACATCCATTACGACTGGGACGGCAACACCTTCACCCTCACCGACACCGCGGGCATCCGGCGGAAAAGCAAGGTCGAGGAAGATGTCGAGTATTACAGCGTGGTGCGCGCCTTCAGTGCTATCGACCGCTGCGACGTGACGGCGATCGTAATCGACGCCGTCGAGGGGGTGACGGATCAGGACAAGCGCATCCTTGGTTATGCCCACGAAAACGGGCGCGGCATCGTCATTACGGTGAACAAGTGGGACGAGGCACTGAACATCGAGCGCCGCCGCCGACAACTGGAAGAAGGGGAACAACTGGGGACGACGGAGCGCAGCGAGCTGATCGAAACATTTACAAAATCGATCCGCGAGGAGATCATCTTCGCCGCCTACGCGCCCATCGTCTTCATCTCCGCGTTGAAGGAGAAGGGCATCGAGGAACTGTTGCGCACGGTCGTGGAGGTTTCCGAGCAGCACGCCATGCGCATTCCAACCGGCGAGTTGAACCGCCTGGTCAAAGATGCGGCGTTCGAGCATCCGGTGTCGCGCCGCGGCAAAGAGTTGAAAATCTATTACGCCACGCAGGTGCATGTGAAGCCGCCGACCTTCGTGTTGTTCGTCAACAACCCGGAGCTGGTGCACTTCTCCACCGAGCGCTACCTGGAGAATCAAATCCGCAAGCACTTCTCAATGGAAGGCACGCCTATCCGCATCAAGGTGCGCGAAAGCTCCGGCAGCAAAGAAGGCGATGAAGGCAAGCCGCGCGAGCGCCGGCGGCGGAGACGAGAAGAAGAGGCGTAAGGCAAGGTCTGTTGTTCGTTGCTTTTGATTTGCCGGAGGAATGGAACGCCCATGACGCCCAAAACCCAGGCCTTATACCCGCCGATCATCGTCACCCTGAAAGACGGCAACCCGGCTCTCATCCGCCCCCTCTCCACCACCGATGCAGAGGCGATGGTGACCTTCTATGCAGGCATACCGCGCGGCGATCAGCGGCATTACTACCCGCACCCCCTCGATCGCGAGCACGCACTGCAGAACGCCGCCCGTGCCGAGAGCCCACATGAGGTGGTGCTGGTGCTGGATGTCGACGGCGTGATCAGCGGCTACGCCTGGTATCGCTGGGATAACGACGACGCGGAGAAGAGCGACTTCGGCATCTGCATCGCCCGACCTTACCAGGAGCTCGGTGTCGGGAAATTGCTGATGACCCGTCTGCTGGAAATCGCGAAAGTCATCGGTCCCTCGATTATGTGCCTCACCGTTCAGCATGCGAATGTTCGCGCGGTGAAGTTATATACGAAAATGGGCTTCCAGCCCATCCGCGAGCAGTGGCTCGAACGCGACCCCTCTTCCGAATTCCCGTCGGAGATGGAGTATTACATGGAGCAGCGCGTGCGGTAATTGGTCGGTTGAGGCCTTTCTCTCCGACACGCCGGACCAGGTGCAGGAGACTGTCATGGCGCAAGTCGAGTGACAGCTCTGTTCGTTTAAGTTTTCGTTATGAAATTCAAGAAAATTTAATGCTGGGCAGGTTTACGGTTCAGCCCGCGGGTGTATGGTTAGTGATAACCGGTTGAACTCAAGTCCGGCTGAACAATCTTTCGCCCAAGGTCTTGCGTAAATCGTGCTCGAATCATTATAATGAAGCAGCGAATTGATTCCACTCTTGAAATTGACCGGTCGATAATCGTGACCAGAAATCATTATGGGTTTCCGGTGTATTCTTGAATTCATCATTACTCCGGTCTATATGGTTCTACAATGGCAATACTTGGCATCGATTTAGGAACATCAAATTCAGCGGCGGCGGTCGCGGTCGGTGGCGTTACCCACATGATCCAACCCGTTGAAGGACCCACGGAAGAAGGCCTTATCTTCCCGTCCTACGTCGCTTTCGACGTGTATGGCAGCCCTGCATGCGCGGGACTGCTGGCGAAGCGCCAGTTCCACGGCGCCGCCGATCTGATCGTCCGGCATGTCAAACGCCTGATTGGCCACTCCTACGATTACGTGGTGAAGAGTATGGAGTCGCAGAACGGCCTCAGTCGACGGCGCACGCTGGACGAATTCAAAGGTCGCATCACCCGCGGCGACACCGGCGAAGTGCTCATCCGCGTCGGCAAGCGGCAGGCCAAGCAATATACCCCGCAGGATATTGCCACCTTCCTGCTCAACAAGATCCGCGACGACGCCGAACTGCAGATGCGGCGCATGCACGGCACGCGTATCGATCATGTGGTCATCACCGTGCCCGCCGGCTTCGACGACGCCCCCCTGCGCGCCACCATGTGGGCCGGCGAGCAGGTCTTCGGCGCGGGCAACGTCCATCTCATCCCTGAACCCCTGGCGGCGGCTATTGCCAGCGGCACCCAGAAAAGTGAAGAGATGATTATGGTCGTCGATATGGGCGCCGGCACCACCGACATCGTGGTCGGCAACGTCGTGCGCGTAGGTTCCGGCTATGAATGGATCCCGGTAACGCAAAGCTGCGACGACGAGCTGGGCGGCTGGGATATGGATTACCAGATTCTCGAGCAATTGCTGCTGGACGACCGCAAAGCCCCGTATCTGCGCGACCTCTACCCGCATCTCGATCAGGTCAACCAGGGCAAGCTGATGGAGGCGATCGAACGGGCAAAAATCGCCGTCTCCACCACCGGCACCGGCTATGTCAGCACCGTGCTGGAGGCCACCATCGATACCGACCTGATTCGCAAACCGGTGATGCACACGCTGGATGAACAGATTTTACGCAAGGTGGTCGCCTACAAGGAGCCGCGCACCTACGAAGATCCGGGGTCGGTAGTAGCCCGCTGCCGGGCATTGGTGGAACGAACGCTGACGGAGATCGCTGACAACGATCCGAACCGTCTCGCGGAAGCGCGCGCCAGCCTCGACCGCGTCATCCTCGTCGGCGGTCCCATGCGCATGCGATGCCTCTACGACATGATGAGCGAAGTCTTCGCCGACCGCCCACAGGTGCTGGAAGCGTTCGATCCGCTGAATACCTTCCCCATGGAATGCGTGGCCCGCGGCGCGGCGATGTACCAAGGCGAACGGGTGATGCTGCAGGTGCCGCATACACTCAGCGTATTCAGTTGGAGCAAGGGCGGTTCCTATACGCCGGTCATCCTGCGCAATACCCCTTTCGAAGGCGAAGCGGAATCGTCTATCGAGGTGGAGGTCGAAGAAGGATCGAGCTGGCTGGACATTGTTACCGAGAAGGAAAATCTCCAACTCCCCGATTATCCGGTGCGCGAGCATCTGGTGCGCACGCCACGCAGCGGGAATCTGGAAGTGACGCTGCGGTGGGATGCCAGCGGCTGCCGCGTCTCGCTGAACGGCGCCGGCATCACCCAGTTCGAGATTCCCTCGGTGAGCGAGCAGACCACGCTGCGTGAGAACCTGGGACGGCAATTCGCCAACCTGCTGTATACGGCCCGCAACCTGCGCCAGCAGTTGGAAGACCCCCTCCTCCGCACGCGCATTGAGGAGATGTTGTGGGCGAATATTCGCAACCGCGCGCCCGAAGATATCCAGATTTTCGCCGGCATGGAGCCCGAAGTAGCGCAGGATTCGTGGAAAATCGGCGGGAAACCGGTGCGCGAGATCATCCATGAGGAAGCGGAAAAGGTACTGATGATCCCACCGCAGGACCTGGAGAAATGCGACGCACTGGACCTGCAATACTCCTCGAACCTGCTGGATAGCGAATTGAAGCTCATGCTGGAGAAGGGCTTCATCGAAGGCGCCCGCGAAGCGATGAAGGTGCGCGGTCTTTCGGATAAGGTCTTTAACGCCGTCCGCACCCTCCGCGGCACCACCCAGGAAAAGACCACGGTCGTCGATCTGCAGAACATGGTCAAAACCCTGCTGCGCATCGCGGAGAACGCCGAGATTGTCAATCCGCTCATCGCCGAGTTGAAAAATTTATTCGAAGAATTGACTCGGCATCCGTCCAACCGGGTGATGGTCGCCAACGTCGCCGTACGCGCCGCCGCACTGGCCGATGTGCTCCAGGACCAGGGGTATATCTCCCGCGACGCCATGCAGCGCGCCAAATTCGTGGTCGCCAAAGTCCAGGTCGAGCAATAATTTTCATAACGAGTGATAAATGGCAAGTGGCGAGTGACCGATCACTCGCCACTTGCCATTTATCATGCCATTAACCATTCCGGTTCATCGGGTTGCGAATTGGTTCCCTACCGGATAGGTCGTCTATCCGGTCCCTGTTGAACTGTTGTTCTCCACTCCTGCCATTTGCTCGCGAGTATCGAGGCGAAGCGGCGGGTGCAGGTTTGATTAAATCTACCACCACCTCGTGAATCACCGCCAGCGCCTCACGCAGCGTCCACTCGAGGCGCAGCAGCGGTTTACGGTTGCGCTCGCAGTCCAGCGCGGGGCTGGGGTAGGCGGTAATGCCGTCACGGGCGAAGAGGTAGCGGGCGCGCCAGAGATGGTAGGGGTCACTCACCACGATCACCCGCCGCCAGCCGTGCGCGCGGCAGATTTCGGCGGCGTTCTCCACGTTCTCACGCGTGCTGTGCGAGTGATCCTCCCGCAGGATGTCCTCCGCCGGCACGCCCAGCGATTGCGCCAGTTCCGCGGCGACAATGCTCTCGGGCCGGCCAAAATCGCCCTGGCCGCCGGTGAAGAGGAGGTTGCCCGCCAGCCCGCGCCGGTACAGCGCCACCGCCTTGCGCGTGCGCGTCCGCAAGCTGTCGCCGGCTGATCCGTCGCGCAGCACCCGCGCCCCCGGCACCACGATCACCGGCGCAGGTCGCGCTCGCTCGATCTGGCCAAAGTGATCCAGCGACACGGCGATGCCCAGCAGGCCTGCCAGCAGAATGCCGACCAGCACTGCCGATACCCGCAGCCAACGACGCCGGGAAGGATGGGGGAGAGGATGCGTTTGTTTGTCGGAATTATCCAATCATCCTCTTCTATTTATAGACAGCTTCCACGTCGAACACCGGCTCGGCTGCCATTACCAGCGTCCCGTCTTCAACCTTGCGGTAGAAGCAGGAGTAATAGCCGGTGTGGCAGGCGCCGCCGACCTGCTCGACGCGCAGCAGGATGCAGTCCAGGTCGCAGTCGAAGCGCATCTCCAGCACTCGCTGCCGGTGGCCGCTGCTTTCGCCCTTGCGCCAGAGCTTCTGCCGGCTGCGGCTGAAGTAAGTGCCGAAGCCGGTGGCGAGCGTCTCCGCCAGCGCCTCGCGGTTCATGTAGGCCACCATCAACACCAAGCCCGCTGCGTCCTGCACGACTGCGGGGATAAGGTCGGCCCCGTCCCATTTCAATTGCTCCAGATCGAGTGTTAATTCGCCTTCGTTCGGTTTCATCGATGTATTCCCCCATATTCGTGCTGCAGTATAGCAGCCGAGCGCCTTACGTGTAAAATCATTTACATACACCAAAACCGGCGGAGCCGGAACCCCTATCACCATCGATGTGTCAAAATGTGTCAATATGTGTCATATAACAGCGTTTTCCAGTCACTGATTCACAGGTGCGCCTTCCCGTCGATCAGGCTGACGATGACATAGAACCATCCGAAGATGCCGTGGATGATCGTCCAGAGGACGGACTGCACGTGCGACCACGAGATGATCATCGCCAGTACCACGCCGAATCCCACCCCGTATCCCACGCCGGCATTACGCGAGCCGTTGCTCATGAGTGCCTCCTATCCTTACGCTGCCACCGGAATATTGAAGACCATAGCATACCGGCATGTCTTCGAGCAGTCAAAGGATGATACACATGATGGGACACAAATATTATATGATAAAAATAAAAATGATTTAAATAATCTAATTAACACTTTATAGCGCGCTCCACTTGATTTATAGTTCTCTCGGCAGGAAATCGGGGGAACGGGCGCGAAAGTTGTTATCCGAATGGAGGTATCCAACCGTGTCATCAGCAAAGGTAGTTCGGATCGGCGTCATCGGCACCGGCGGCATGGGCCAGGGGCACCTGGGCAGCATGAAAGACATCGAAGAGGTGCAGTTGACCGCGCTCTGCGACATTGACCCTGAGGTAGCCGAACGACTCGGCAACGAGTATAGCGTGCCGCATTTCCTCAAGCACCGCGATCTGCTCAAGTCGGGGTTGTGCGACGCCGTGATCGTTGCCACCCCACACCCGTTCCACGCGCCTATCGCCGTCGACGCCTTCCGCGCCGGGCTGCATGTGTTGAGCGAGAAGCCGATTTCGGAAAAGGTGAGCGCCGGCGATAAAATGATCGCGGCGGCGAAGGAGAGCGGCAAAACCTTCGGCGTCATGTTCCAGTTGCGCACGTATCCGGCGATGATGAAGGCGATGGAGATTGTACGCAGCGGCGAACTGGGCCGCATCTTCCGCACCACCATGATCTCGCCCGAATACCGCAGCCAGGCCTATTACGATTCCGGCACCTGGCGCGCCACCTGGTCCGGCGAAGGCGGCGGCATCATGATGAACCAGGCCCCGCACATTACCGATATGTTCATCAATCTGGCCGGCATGCCGTGCGAAGTTTATGGCCGCACCGAGACGCGCATCCATAATATCGAGGTGGAAGACCTGGCAGAGGCCATGCTCACCTATCCTGACGGCGGGACCGGCTACTATTACTGCTCGACCAACGAGGCCGGCCCGGGGCAGATGATCGAGGTGTTCGGCGACAACGGCAAGCTGGTCTACCGCAACGGCGAGTTGAAATATTATCGCTTCACCCCGTCCGTTACCGAGTTTACCTGCACCAATACCGAGATGTGGGGTGGACCGAAGTGCGAGGAAGTGCCCCTCGAGCTGGCGGATGTGAATCCGGGCCACTCCGTGGTCACCCGCAACTTTGCGCGCAACATCCTCTACGGCGAGTCGCTGATCTCCCCCGGTGAAGACGGCATCCGAGCGCTCGAGCTGGCCAACGCCATCTGGCTCTCCGCCCACCTGAAAAAGCCCGTCCAGCTCCCGCTCAACCGCCAGGCCTATGACCGCTTCCTGGCCATGAAGCGCAAAACCTCTACCTTCGTCAAAACCGCCGCCGCTGCCCAGCGGACGACCGATCCGCGATTGGCGAAGTGATTAGTGATTAGTGATAAGTGAGTGGAGAGTAGTGGGTAGTAGGAAGTAGGTAGTGAGGGACCCTTCCCGTGCACGGGAAGGGTCCCTTACTTATCACTTATCACTTATCACTTATCACTTATCACTTATCACTCCCCACCCATCCCGCCACCTCCTCCCGCACCGCCCGATCCACCGCCAGCACTTCATCCAGCGTGGGGTGGGGGATGGGGGAGTGGGCGGCCAGCGCGCGCTCGATCAGGCGCGGGATGTCCGGGAAGCCGATGCGGCCCGCGAGGAAGGCGGCGACCGCTGCCTCGTCGGCGGCGTTCAGGCATGCCGTGGCGGTGCCGCCCGCCTGCGCCGCCTGGCGCGCCAACGCCAGGCAGGGGAAACGCGTGAAATCCGGCGCGGAGAAGGTGAGCGTGCCCGCGCTCGCCAGATCGAGCGGCGCCCAGTTGCGCGGCAGGCGCTCCGGGTAGCCCAGCGCGTATTGGATGGGCGTGCGCATGCTGGGCACCCCCAGTTGCGCCAGCAGCGAGCCGTCGCGGAACTCTACCAGCGAGTGCACGATGCTCTGCGAGTGGATGACGATGTCGATGCGCTCCAGCGGCACGCCGAACAGCCGGTACGCCTCGATCACCTCCAATCCCTTGTTCATCAGCGTGGCGGAATCCACGGTGATCTTCGGCCCCATCGCCCATGTCGGATGGCGCAGCGCCTGCTCCGGCGTGACCTGCGCCAATTGCTCGGGGGTCAGCTCGCGTAGCGCGCCGCCGGAGGCGGTGAGCAGCAACCGGACCAATCCGCCGCGATCCTGCCCCTGCAGGCACTGAAAGATGGCGCTCGGCTCGCTGTCCACCGGAATGAGCGTCGCGCCATGTTCGGTGATCTCGCGCAGCAGCAGTTCACCCGCCGCCACGATGGGTTCCTTGTTCGCCAGCGCGATGGTTTTGCCTGCCCGCGCCGCCGCCAGCAACGGCAGCAGCCCGGCCGCCCCCACCATGCCTGCCAGCACGATATCGGCCTCCGCGTCCGCGGCAATCGCCTGCAGCCCCTCCATGCCGGCCAGCACGCGGGTGCCCGTCCCCGCCAGTGCCTCGCGCAGCGCCGGCGCCAATTCCTCCCGCATGATGACTGCCACCGGCGCTGCAAACCGCCGCGCTTGCGCCGCCAGCAGCTCGACCTGCGAACAGGCCGACAACGCGAAGACGCGGAAGCGGTCGGGAAACGCGGCAATGATGTCCAGGGTCTGGCGGCCAATCGACCCGGTAGACCCGAGAAGGCAGACGGATTTCATGCCCCAAGTATAGTGGGAGACGGGTTAAAGTGTAAAACCGGGGGCACCTAACCCCCCAGCCCCCTTCCCTACGAAGGAAGGGGGAGTAACGGAGGGATTGCGAGAACGGCTATTGCTGATAGACAGGCTTACTCCCCCTTCCTTCGTAGGGAAGGGGGCTGGGGGGTTAGGTGCCTCGCTTGTGTGAAAATCGTCACAATTTCACGCAATCCCATCGGTGTCGCAATGATCGCCAAACATACCGCCATATTAGAGGTAGCATGGTCAGGAAAACACCATCCGAAAGGAGCAGACACCATGAAGCGCATGAGCTGTCTCATGGTATTGTTCATCCTTAGCCTCGCTGCCTTCATGCCGGCCAATGCCTTGCCGGCCTTTGCCCGTCGCGAAGGGGTATCCTGTCAGATGTGCCACTTCCGTGTGCCGGAGATCGCCGAAGATGGGCGCGCCTATCTTCTTCGCGGTCTGCGTGAAGTGCCGCCCAGCACCACGACCGGAGCAGAAGCCCCTACGGTGCCTGCCCCGGCACTTCCTCTGGGGATGCCGCTGGAGATAAACTGGGCGAATTATATGACGGTTATGGGCGACTCCGCCGTCATCGCGGCAAAGGGAGAGCAACTGGCGTTTGATGCCGGCGGTGTCGATCTGTGGGCAGCCGGTCCCCTCGATCCGCATTGGAGCGTCTCGGTGGACGCTGCCTTCGATACCGAGGGGGGCGGCGTGGATATCGAGCAAGCATATGGCCAGTACATCACGAAATGGAGCAATCAATTCGGCTCGCTGCGGTTCGGGCAGTCGCTGCCGTTTGCCATCCTGGTCAACCAGGGAGGACCGGTGCTCATGCCGTTGAGCGCGCCGGTTATCCTTGAGGCGGAAGCGGATACCGGCACCGGCTGGACGCCGACCACGCCACTCCGCACTGTCGAGGTAGGCGCGGTCAATCTCTCGCGGGGCGATGTCTACATCGGCGTCGCACAACCGCATCTGGATACCGACGCGGAGCCGCATACCGACATCTATGCCACCGCCGATTATCTGATTGGGCAGACCAATGACCTGATCACCCTCTACGGATATTTCGGGAAAGCGTCGCTGGAGGAGGAGGAATCGTTCCATCGCATCGGAGCATTTGTGAACCTGTATTTTACCGACTCAAAGGCTGTGCTCGGATATTTACGGGGCAGCGACGATACAGTCGAAGGACCGGCACTCGACAATTCCGGCTACTTCCTGCTGCTGGAGCATCTACTGTCCGAGAGCCTGTCGGCCTACGCGCGCTACGATCATTTCCAGCGCGACCTGTTCGATGACGGAACGGAATCGACCAACGGTCCGACGATGGGAATCCACTGGTGGGCGCAAAGTCAGGTCTGGGTCGTCACGGAAGCGCAGTTCCTGCACGTCATGGGAGAGCCCGCGGGACAAACCTTAACCCTCGGGGTGACATGGGCGTTCTGACGGCATGCCTGACCGTGCCTGTGACACGGTGGGACGGTATTACGACTTGAGCGAAGTACCGTCCCATTGTTTTGTAGCCGTTCACGGGGGTATGCCTCTTTCTCTTTCTCTCCCGCGTGAACGGCTACCTAAAAAGCATCCTTCTCACCAAGTAAGCCCTACGAAGATGAATCTCCGCGAGGCTTGCGGGGGGGAGCGGGGGCTTTCAGAGCAAGATCAAGAGCGTGCGCAAGAGCAAGTAATGCCGAATACTTTACCTAACCTGACGTCTATGCCCCCTCATGCGATTCGGTTTATTTTCCGGCGCCATATGGTAACTCTGGGGTAGGGAATGGCCGCTGGTGTCACCATTCCGTGCTACAATAGGGACAGGGGAGTGAACACGATGCGTCGCATTGCGTTCGTTATGATGATCGGTCTGCTGCTGGTGTGGGGTGAACAGGCGATGGCCGGGCTGATCTCCATCACCGGCACGACACGGCTGGACGTCAGCCTGCGCGATGCGGACCGGGTGGAAGCGCTGACCGCATTGTTCGCCACGGCGGGCGGCGCGCGCACGCTGCTCCTTTCCGACGGGGTGGCGGGCCGCATCGACCGGCTGCAGCTTGCCGGAGTCTCCTTCGACGCCGCGCTGGCAGGTATTCTCGGCCCCGACTATCGGTATGAAGCCGAGATGCAGCACGGCGCCGTCGCCTATCACATCAGCAATCCCGCCATAGTGCCGGCGGTAGTGGCGCCGCCGGAACCCGCGCCGGCGCAGGCCGCACCGCGGGCGGCCATGCCGTTCGACCCGTTTTCCATCACGCTGACGATCACGTCGCCGTCCAGCGGCGGCAGCCTGAACCTCGGCGGTGGATCGCTCACTCGCGCTTCGCGTCAGCCGCAGTCCGCGCCGCGGCAATACGGCATCCACTACACGGAGACCTTCCCCTTCATCCTCATCGACGAATCCTTCGATCCCTTCGGCCGGATTATCCGCACGCCGCAGGTGTATTACCAGACCTTCGGGGCCGGATTCGATATCAACGGCTCGCGCATCCATCCGTATCTCGACACCCCGACCGGCGGGCTGACCATTCCCTCAAATCTGGGCGCAGGCACGATTTTCGGCGGGAGCAGCGTTACGATACGACCATAAGGCACAAGGAAATAATGCAAAATGTAAAATGCAAAATGCAAAGTGCAAAATGGGATGCTATTCCAGCGGTCCGTAACCTATCATGATAGCTACCGCTGACGGATATGGAAGACACTTTGCACTTTGCATTTTCTAATTTTCATTTTGCATTCACCTATACAGCATATGCCGGCGCCAGCAGGCTGTTGCCCACCCGCACGATCTTCGGCTCGCCCAGCGCTTCTTCCCAGGGAAGGTGGTAGGGGATGCCGGGCAGTAGGTCGAAGCAATTGTCTACCAGCGGCAATTCGCCATCCACATCCAGGCACACGCCCCAGGCGAAGGTGTCGGAGCGCAATATCAGCATACCCCCTTCACGCTTCATCTCGATCTTCGGTTCGGCAAATGCCAGGTCTTTGAAGCGTTCGAGGAACAGGCGGTGCCGGGCGATGGGACGGCCTTCCCGCAGCAGCATGGCGAAGGCGCCGCTTTTCGTCAGGCCCAGCGCCTCCCACTCCGCGCGGGGGAAGGAGGCCAGCGGTGTCGCGGCGTTGGCGGGCAGGCTGGCCGCCACGGTGTGGTCGAGCGGCCGCGAGCCGTCAAGGGTGAAGAGGCCGTAGCAGACGCTGCCTTCCCAGGATTGCGGCGTGTCGTTCACCCCGTAAATCGTCACCTGGCCCTCCTCCTCGGCCACGACCACGGTGATGGGCCGGAACGCGCGTCGCACCGGGTGGTAGGCCAGCTTCCGGCGGCGGTAATAATCCACGATGGTCCAGCCGTGGGTGACCGGCCAGGAGTCGTTGTAGCTCCAGAAGATGGCTGACGATGAGCTGAACATGCGGCGGCGATAATTGGCGATGTATTCCCGCAGTCCCTCCGCCTGCAGCAACGCGCTGGCGAAGGCATAGTCCTCCCAGTCCATCGCCAGCGGATCGCGACCCAGCCACAGTTCGACCGTCTGATAGGCGTGCCCCAGTTCCCCCTGCACGGAGTCCATGCAGGCAAAGGGGTTGTCATGATGCTCCCAGGTGGGGGAGAAGAGGCGGCGTTCACCCTTCGGCAGGAATTGCCGCAGCGTGGCGGGCGTGGAGGCGCCGAGTATGCCGCCTTCGTTGGGGAAGCGGTCGATATTGCGCCGGTATTTCCAGAATTCCGCCCCACCCGGTTCCATCGACACCGTCCACGGGTGCTGGTCGCCGGC
>Ga0172368_10003160_pt1 | contig 20229 bp, 27 predicted proteins | sample Lak11m_FD_114540 | JGI IMG/M metagenome (GOLD analysis project Ga0172368, IMG submission 114540) | Freshwater microbial communities from Kabuno Bay, South-Kivu, Congo - kab_022012_11m | ecosystem: Environmental > Aquatic > Freshwater > Lake | place: Democratic Republic of the Congo: South-Kivu...
AATAGAAGCATCGCGATAAGCTTTATACATTTTCAATTGTCTCTCCAAATCCCCATCGCCGTCTTCTTCTTCGCAAGAAAAAGAAGGAACCAAAACTTCTGATTTTATGGCCAAAAGCCTGGACGCGACCAACAAAAAATCCGCGAGCTCGGAAGTTTTAACATTGTTATTCATTTTTTCAACTCGAACCAAATACTGATCCGTTATCGCGGCCAAAGAAACCTTTGTTATGTCAAGTTTCTCTTGTTCTATAAGTTTTAAAAGAAGAGTAAGAGGTCCTTCAAATTCCTGAGTTTTTATTTCATACATAAATTTAAATCCAAATTTTGTTTTTAAAAATCATAGCCCCACAGATTTCTCATAAAGTTTTAAAGGAAGCTTTTTTTGTTTTGAAAATCTTATTGCTTTTACAGCTTTTAAACCTTTTTGCGTTATTTTAATCCTTGTGATATAAAGTTTTTCCATTGTCTTTATTCCGTAGCCAACAACAAAACCTCTTGATATAAGCCTTTCAATGCTTTGGGTCATTATTCTGGAAGAATTTGAGCTTTTGGCGCGAGATAAATTTTTTGGAATTATTTTTTCAATCTTAGACCTGAGCACACCGTTTCTCTGGCTAAAACACTCTTCCAAAATGAATTGTTGCAAACAAGAAAACATATCATAAATTAGCAAATAAAAAAGCTAATCTTGCTCTGAAATTTTTATCCCAAGCTCGTCAAGTTGTTTTTTTTCAACTTCAGAAGGCGAGTTTAGCATCACGTCTTTGCCGGCTCCATCTTTTGGAAAAGCGTAAATATCTCTTATTGAATTGCAATCAAGAAGCACCATTAAAAGCCTATCTATACCCGGTGCGTTGCCTCCATGAGGAGGAGCTCCGTATTCAAAAGCCCTTATCATGTGTCCGAATTTTTCATCAACCTGTTCTTTTGAATACCCGGCTATCTCAAAAGCTTTATACATTATTTTAGGATCGTGATTCCTTATGGCTCCGGATGTTATTTCAAACCCGTTCAAAACATAATCATACTGATAAGCCAAAATATCAAGCGGATCTTTTGACTCAAGCGCTTCAAGACCTCCTTGAGGCATTGAAAAAGGATTATGAGCGAAATCTATTTTACCTTGCTCTATTTCGGATTCTCCATACATTGGAAAATCCGTCACCCAACACCAAGCCGCCTTTGTATTGTCTTTAAGTCCCAATTTCGATCCACACTCGCCTCTTACGGCGCCAAGAGATTCGCATACGGTTTTCCATGCTCCGGCGCCAAAAAATATTATATCGCCTTTCTTCGCTTCCACGGAGTCTATTATTTTTTCAACGATATCCTGTTCCAAAAATTTAAGTATTGGAGATCTTAATTCGTCTTCAATAATTATATAAGCAAGCCCTGACGCTCCTTTTGATTTTGCTATCTCGGTAAGCTCGTCTATATCTTTTCTTGAAAAAGAAGAAGCGCCTGAAGCGCAAAAAGCTCTAACAACCCCACCTTTTGAAACAGCGTCTGAAAAAACCGAAAACCCGCATCCGCGAACAATATCTGTAATCGGTTTTATTTCCAAATCAAAACGCAAATCAGGCTTATCTGATCCGTATTTTTCCATCGCGTCTTTCCATGATATTCTCGGAAAAGGTTTTGTGATTATCTTCTTGCCTGAAAATTCCTCGGTAAGCTCAACCATCAAAGGATCCATTATATTAAAAATATCCTCTTGCTCAACAAAAGACATTTCCATATCCAGTTGATAAAACTCCCCGAAAGCTCTATCCATTCTCGGGTCTTCGTCTCTAAAACACGGCGCTATTTGAAAATATCTGTCAACCCCGCCAACCATCAAAAGCTGTTTGAATTGCTGAGGAGCCTGGGGAAGAGCGTAAAACTTCCCGTGATAAAGTCGCGATGGAACCAACCAATCGCGAGCTCCTTCTGGCGAAGAATTCGCAAGTATAGGTGTTTGAACTTCTCTGAAATCTTTTGAATGGAAATATGCTCTTATTCTTCTTATCATCTCGTCGCGCGCCTTCAGCATGTTTTGAAGTTTTTCTCTTCTTAAATCAATAAACCTGTATTTTAATCTTATGTTTTCGTTAGCTTCAAAATCCGGTTTATCAAGCTCAAACGGAGGAGTTTTTGATTCGCTGAAAACAACCAAGGCGCTGCCGTCTATTTCTATTTCTCCGGTTTTTATTTTTTCATTAATCATGTTTTCCGGTCTTTGTCTTACCGTTCCTTTTATTTGTACAACAAACTCGCTCCTTATTTTGTTCGCGTCTTCCCACGCCTGTTTTGATCTTTCCGGATCAAAAGCTATTTGCGTTATCCCCCATCTGTCTCTTAAATCTATAAAAATAACTCCACCGTGATCTCTTCGCGAATGAACCCATCCCGAGAGCTCAACCTGTTTTCCGGAGTCCTCTTTTCTCAATTCTCCGCAATTGTGTGTTCTATACATATAATTATAATCTATCAATTTTAAAGGAAAAAATCAAGAAAAACGCTTTATTTGACAATACAAAATCATACAAAAAAAGAACCCATCATAATAAGCCCAAAAATTATGGCAAACCAACCAAATGATGATGATCTGGCTATTTTAATCATTGCTTTTATTGTTATCAATCCGAATAAAAAAGAAAAAGCCAAAGCGATTATTTTTTCTTTTGAAAAAGAAAAATCGGAAAAATTAAGAACAATATTTCCGGCAAAAACTATGGGAAGACTCATTAAAAAAGAAATCCGCAAAGACTCCTCTTCTTTAAATCCCCTAAAAAGAAGCGCGCTCACGGTCATTCCGCTTCTTGAAAGACCCGGCAAAGAAGCAAGACCTTGCACAAATCCCAAAATTACTGAATCATTTTTTTTAAGATCAACACTTGACCTTGAACCGATTGACTTTGATTTTATTTGAGAATAACCGGTAATCAATAAAAACAACCCTATAAAAACAGATACGACTTTCCCTGCTCCTTCAAATAAATAATCAGCTCCTTCAAATAAATTCAAAAACAAAAAAGCCATAACCGAGCTTATTGCGGTTGACCAAAAAAGAAAAACAAACAAAGGCTTTATTTTGTTATCATCTCTTTTAAAATTTTTTAAACACAAAATCAATTTAAAAACATCTTTCCTCAAATAAATAAGCGCGGAAAAAAATGTTCCAAGATGCAAAAAAAGAGCCAGCTTAACACTTTCGGTCAAGCTTCCATAAGAAAAAAACTTAGAAGATATGAAAACAATCAACCCCTCAGAACTTATAGGAAGCCATTCTCCGACTCCTTGCACTATTCCTAAAATAGCGTATTCAATCATATAGAATTTTCACGAATGTTTACCCTTTGAGATATAAAATAATGTTTTATTATTTCTATAAAGCCTATTACCCATAAACATACGGAAAATATAATAAACCACTCTCTAATGGAAATAGGCTCGGTTTTTAAAACTTTCTGCAAAAAAGGATTGTAAACAGCAATTACTTGTATTAAAAACCCGCCGAGCACAGCCCATATAAGCCACTTGTTTGAAAATTGATTAATTTCAAATACAGAGTGTCTTACGCTTCTAACAGAAAAAACGTAAAGTAAAGAATTTATTCCAAGTGTCACAAAAGCCACGGTTCGCGCTTTTTCCAGATTTCCGGTTGTTTTAAAAATTATAACAAATAAAACCATTGTTGATATTGCGGTTATAACGCTTATGGAAAAAATCAAAAATTTACTTTCAAAATCAAGTATTGGCTCGCGCCTAGTTAATGGTCTTTCGTTCATAATTTCGTCTTCTTCAGGCTCCTGAGTAAGCGCCAGATGAGGCAATCCGTCTGTCACAAGATTTATCCATAATATCTGAGCTGGCAAAAGAACGAGCGGCCAACCAAAAAACAGACCTGTCATTATTATTATTATTTCCGCAAAACTATGCGAAAGAAGATATAAAACGATTTTTTTTATATTATCAAAAATAACTCGACCCTGCCTTATGGCGGAAACTATTGTTGAAAAATTGTTATCCAACAAAATCAAATCCGAAGCGTTTTTTGCGACATCAGTTCCGCTTCCCAACGCAACGCCTATATCAGATCTTGAAAGAGCCGGGGCATCGTTGACACCGTCTCCTGTCATGGCGACTATATCTCCGTTCTTTTGAAGCGCCTCTATTATTCTAAGCTTATCCTGAGGAGTCGCTCTTGAAAATACCTTGATCTTTTTCACAAGAGAAGCAAGCTCGGAAGAAGACATTGAAGCAATATAATGTCCGTCTATTATTTCTTCTTTGTCAGGATCCATTCCTATCTCACGAGCTATCGCAAAAGCAGTGTTTTTATTATCTCCTGTGATAATTATTGTCCTTATTCCTGCTGATTTGGCCGCCATCAAAGTCTCTTTGGCCTCAGGTCTTATTGGATCTTTTATACCCCATAATCCGACAAAAATACAATCTTCATTCCACGATGGAATCTCATCAAAACCAAAAACATCAACACCGACTCCTTTATAAGCCCCTGCGATAACCCTAAGACCTTTAGAAGACATCTTTTCGTAAATTTTCAAAAGTTCCGCGCGTTTTTTCTCAGTAATGTTTTTCACGCTTTTGCCATCTTGATATCTTGAACACATTGAAATTATTTTTTCCGGAGCTCCTTTCAAATAAACCGTGTTTTGTTTTTTTGTCCAAGAGTTTAGCGTTGCCATGAATTTCTTTTTTGAATCAAAAGAAATTTCATCAAATCTTGTTCTTTGTTCCGAAAGATTTGCCTCAAAAAACTCAGAATCAGAAGCAAAAGCCAAAAGCGCTTGCTCTGTTGGAGATCCTGAAATTATTTTTTCCAAAAGATCGTCTTCTTTTGTGTTTTGTTTAGGCTCTGCGGAAGCGATTATTGCGTCATTGCAATAAACGCCTATTTGATTAAGTTTTTTTATCTCAATGGATTTTTTTAAAATATTTGAATCTGTGTCGACGTTGTTCTGCGTTTCAAAATTATGATTTTCTGTTGCAATTTCTACTACTTTCATAATGCCCATAGTTACGGTGCCTGTCTTATCAACGCATATAACATTAACAGATCCCAAAGTCTCCGCGGCAACCAACTTTCGCACTAAAGATTTCTCCTTAAGAATTCTTTGCATTCCCAATGCCAAAATCACAGTAACCCCCACAGCCAACCCTTCTGGTATTGAAGAAACAGCCAACGCAACAGAAATTACAAACATTTCAGAAATTTCATATCCCCGAAAAATACCAACTATGACCAAAATCAAACAAAGAAAAAGAACCACAATACCAAGCATCTTGCTGAAAGAATCAAGTTTTTTTTGCAAAGGAGTTCTTACTTCCTTTGATTCTTTTACAAGTTTAGCTATTTTCCCTATCTCAGTATCCTCACCTGTTCTTACAGCATAAAAACGTCCCCTGCCCTCGGTAACCATTGTTCCAGAAAAAACCATGTTATATTGATCCGAAATCGTCAAATAACCTTCTTTTGATCTTGCCGCCTTATCTACGTGTTCGCTTTCTCCTGTAATGGAAGATTCGTTCACTTTTAAATTCTCAGCCTCAAAAAGCCTTCCATCAGATGCTATCTTATCACCAGGATACAATAACACAACATCACCGGGTACAAGCGTGTTTGATTCTATTTTTCTTTCAACACCATCGCGCACGACCCAAACACAATGAGTTATTATCTTTTGTAAAGATGAAAGAGCGTTTTGAGCTTTATATTCTTGAAAAAAACCAACAGAAACGTTTACCAAAACAGTGGCCAAAATAACATAAGCGTCAATAGTCTCGCGTATTAAAAAGCTAATAACAGAAGCGAAAAGCAATATATAAATCAACGAGCTGTTAAATTGTTTTATAAAAAGATCAAACAAAGAAAACTCGTTTGTTCGCGGTAATTCATTTTTGCCTAATTTTTTCAACCTCAAATCAGCATCTTCGCTTGAAAGCCCTTTCTTTGAGGTTGATAATTTTTGTTCTATCTCGGATATTGAAAAATTATACCAATCTTCTTTTTGCGAAGGCGGCCTTACAATTTTTACATCTTCTATCCTTTTCATTTTTTTGATTTTATTTTAAAATTCTAAAGTTAAAAAATTTTTTAAAAAATCAAAATAAACTAGTGCCAATATTATATTAATATAACATAAAGGGTATATTTATGACAAATCAGGTCTTGCCAAAAACTCGTTTATTTGATATGTTTATCTAAATTCTAAAAATGAGCGCCCATAGCTCAGTCGGTAGAGCAGCTCCCTTTTAAGGAGATGGTCGGGGGTCCGAATCCCTCTGGGCGCACCACGCTAAACTAAAAACGTCTAATAAAGGCGTTTTAATTTACGCAATATATGATATTATTTACTTATGAAAATAATAATACAAAATCCCAAGTCTCACTCAAGAAACCTTCTAAGGCAAGCCGGATATTCAATGTCTCAAAACAGAAAAGGAGAAATAAATTTCTCTCGCAGGCTCGGTCCTTCTGAATACCCCAAATTTCATATATATGTAAACAAAGAGGAGGTGGGAGAAATAATTGAAATGGAAATGCATATTGACGAAAAAAAGCCTTCTTACGAAGGCTCAAAAGCCCACTCGGGTCAATATGATGGAGATTTGGTCGAAAAAGAAAAACAAAGAATTCTGAAATCAATGTCTTGCTGAAAAAAGCTTGATATTATTAATACAAATGAAAAAATATAAAAACAGGCCGTTTCAAAGGAGGTCTGTTTTGATATTCAATATGTGCATCTTCTGTGAATATGACGTGAATTCACATAATCAAACTATCGCGATACAATAATATAATATGCCAGAAAACACATCAAACTCAATAGAAAAATTACCTCCGCAAAACATGGAAGCCGAGCAATCGGTCATTGGTTCCATTTTGATAGACCAAGAAGCAATAGTCAAAATAGGAGATGTCTTGACAGCTGAAGATTTTTACAAAGAATCTCATAAAATAATATACCAAACAATAGTAGAACTTTTTGAAAAAAGAGAACCAATAGATCTTCTTTCTCTGACCAATTCTTTGCAGGAAAAAAAGAAGCTTGAAACAGTTGGCGGGAGATCTTATTTGGTTGATCTTACAAATGCTGTTCCTTCGTCTTCAAACGTAATAAACTACGCACAAATAGTAAGAAAAAAATCAACTCTTAGAAATTTGCTTTACGCTTCATCAGAGATAACTCAACTTGGATACAACGAAGGAGATGATGTGGACGCGATACTTGACCTTGCCGAGCAAAAACTTTTCAGAATATCGCAAAGATCAATGAGGCAAAACTTCATCAACATAAGATCAGTGCTTAATGATACTTTTGAAAGAATAGAAAAATTACACCAAGGCGACGGAAAACTAAGAGGAATACCAACTGGATTTTTGGATCTGGACGACAAGCTATCAGGCCTACAGAGTTCAGATTTGATAATTTTAGCCGCAAGGCCTTCTGTTGGAAAGACTTCGCTGGCGCTTGATTTTGCCAGAAATATGTCCATTAATCACAAAAAAAGCGTTGGTATATTCAGTTTGGAAATGTCAAAAGAGCAACTTGTGGACAGGCTTTTGTGCACTCAAGCAGGAGTTGAGCTCTGGAGGATGAGAACCGGAAAACTTTCACAATCCGAAAATAACGACGATTTTCCAAGAATAGGCCATGCCATGGCAGAACTTTCCGAGGCCAATATTTTCATAGACGATTCTCCAAGCGTCAACATTATGGAAATAAGAACAAAGGCCAGAAGACTGCACGCCGAACATGGAGTTGATTGCATAATAGTTGATTATCTTCAACTTATGGAAGGCCGGAGCAAATCTTCGGACAACAGGGTCCAAGAAATAGCCGAAATAACAAGAGCTTTAAAATCAATAGCAAGAGAATTAAACATTCCCGTGGTTGCTCTTTCCCAGCTTTCAAGAGCAGTTGAGCAACAACAAGGCCCGGCGATTCCAAAACTCGCGCATTTGAGAGAATCTGGAACAATAGAGCAAGACGCGGATATAGTAATGTTCATATACAGAAAATCCGCGGACAGAAGATACAGGTTGGAAGAAATTCCACAAGAAGAAAGAAGCGTTGCTGAAATACATATAGCAAAACACAGAAACGGGCCAACAGGAGTGGTAAACCTATTTTTTAACGAAAAATTGGTAAGTTTTCAAAATCTGTCAAAAAAACCTCAAACATACAACAATTTTGACTCTTACTCTCCTCCGCCGCAAATCTCTTCAGAAGAAATAATGATTGACGAACCGGAAATCTAAATGTAAAATTTAATTTAAGATTCAAAATTAAGCCATATAATTCAGAACAAAAATTATGTTTAACAAATTAAAACAATTCAAAAACTTAAGAAACCAAGCAAAACAGCTTCAAAACGCTCTTTCAGAAGAAGAAATCGAAGTTGAAAAAAGTGGAATCAGAATAAAAATGAACGGTAATCAGGAAATAATTTCAGTAGATGTTGACAGAGATCTTCTAAACCCTGACAAAAAAGAACAAATAGAAAAAGCGATCAAAGAAGCGAATTTGGCAGCCATTGAAAAGACCAAAAGAATAATGGCGCAAAAAATGCAATCACTCGGCGGGTTTGACCAGTTCGGACTTGGAGGCGAAAAGAATTAAGAATATCCGATATTTTAAATATGTCTTCTTTGCCTGCATCAATACAAAAGTTGGTTGATCATTTTACGACCTTGCCTGGCATAGGTCCAAAAACAGCGGAAAAGCTGGTGTTTTTTTTATTAAGAAAACCAACAAAAGATTTAAAAGATTTTGGTAAAAGTTTATCAGAGATTCCTGAAAACGTTAAAATATGCTCTCAATGTCAAAATTTTGCTGATTCAGAATTATGCTTTATTTGCGCAAACCCAAGAAGAGACCAATCAATAATATGTGTGGTCGCGGATCCGCTTGATTTGATAGCTCTTGAAAATACAAAAAACTTCAGAGGCGTTTACCATGTTTTGGGTCATAATATAAATCCACTTGAAGGAATTACTCCAAATGATATAAGAATAAAAGAGCTTATTCAAAGAATAGAAAAAAACGAACCGAAAACAAAAGAGATAATACTTGCTCTTGACGCGAATACGGAAGGAGAAACAACAGCTCTTTATCTTGCGAGAATTCTCAAACAATATAAAATAAAAATAACAAGAATAGGCAAAGGATTGCCAATGGGCTCTGATATGGAGTACGCTGATAGCATTACTTTAACATCAGCTCTAGAAGGAAGGCGTGAACTCTAAAGGAGGCGCAAGATGAGAAGAGTGATGTCAGCGGCAAAATACACCGCAATCGTTCTTTTGGCTGAGGTTGTTTACTCAGTCGTATACATAACAGGCCCGAAAAGGGCCAAGAGAGTGGCAGACCGGATTCTGTGCTTGACCGGACTGTAAGTTGCGAAACTTCTAACAAGAACGGATCAAGAATAACAAAAAAACGCGAAACCATGCCACTACAACAACAGACGAGTCCTTACGGATCTCGTCTGTTAAATTTTTTATTAAACTGTTATCTTTTCTATTTCAAGCTCTGTAAAATCCTGCCTGTGTCCTATCTTTCTTCTATATCTTATCTTGTTCTTGTATTTTATAACATCTATTTTTTTTGCTCTTCCTTGTAAAATAGCCTTCGCAAAAACTTTAGCTCCTTGCAAAGAAGGATTGCCTATTTTAACCTCAGAGCCGTCTTCGTGAGCTATGAGCAAAACATCAGAAATTTCAACACTGGCGTCTTTTTCTACGTCCAATTTCTCAACTTTTACTCTTGAGCCTTCTTTTACCTTGTATTGTTTCCCGCCTGTTTTTATTACTGCGAACATAATAAAACAGTATACACCTGTTATCAAAAAAAGTCAACAATGTCGCCTATTTTAATACCATTTTCAGACACCCAGCCTGATTTAACCTCTAAAACCATATCGCACGGCACATTGGAAGAAAAACGAGTCACTTGCCCGTCTTTTGAAAAAATTGGAACATTTTCTTGAAAACCGATCACTTTGTTTTCTAAAATCCACACAACATCAAGATCAAAATTCATGTCCTTCATCCAAAAATTCCTTATTTTTTTGTCATCAAAAACAAAAAGCATTCCATGCCCATTTTTAAGAACCTCTCTATTTGAAAGCCCTTTTGAATATTCTTTTGGAGAAGAAGCGATTTCAACCAATAAATCAATTGATCCTATTTTTAACAAATTTTGAGAATTTTTGTTAGTCATAAAAACAACAAAAGAAATACCTGTCAAAAATAAAAAAATCAATGCGAAGATATATTTTTTGAACGTTGAGTTGACCATAAACCTAAAAATATCATTACAAGTCCCAAAATCAAAAGTGAGTATATTTTTCCTTGAGTCTGCAAAAACAAGGAAGAAATACCAAACAAAGCCGAAAGGCTCCAAAGCAAAAAAACACTCTGTCTGTGCGAAAGACCTGCTGTTAAAAGTCTAAAATGCAAATGTTTCCCATCAGAAGACGCTATTGATTTTCTCTCTAAAAAAAATCTTCGACCAACAACCCAAACAACATCAAGGATGGGTATACCCATCACCAAAAGAGCTGTGGCGACTTTCCCGCCGGATATTATCGCCAATACTCCCAACATAAATCCGGAAAAAACACTTCCACCTTCTCCCAAAAATATTTTTGCCGGATGCGCGTTCCAAAACAAAAAACCGAAAAAAGCCCCACCCAAAATAATCGCTAAAAGAGCAACATCAGGCTGATATGTTTTATCAGTCAAAGAAAGCGCGAACAATATCAAAGATCCTATTGTAACTATTCCAGAAACAAGTCCGTCCAAACCATCCAAAAGCTTTGTAGTGAACATGGTTCCGGAAAGCCAAACAAAAGTGAACACATCAGCGATCAAAACAAAAGAAACAGCCCCAAAAAACGGAAGATTAAAATCATAAACAAAAGAATCAAGATGCACCACCGCTTGTCCAAAAGGATTTGTGACGAATTCTACCCCTATCCCTGATCCTATAACAGAAAAACAAGCCAAAATCGGAGCGATCAATTGAAATCTGGGTTTTAAGTTTAATTTATCATCAACAAAGCCGCCAATCATTAAAAAAAATCCTCCTATGAAAATCCCATAAAGGAAATTTTCGCTCACATATTTACCAGGTAAAAAACCAAAAAACAAAGCAAAAAAAACTAAAATCCAAAAAGCAAAAAAAACAGCAAAACCACCCAAAAGGGGGACCGGCGCCTTGTGTATTTTACGAGGCTCTGTTGGGTTATCAACTATTTTAAATTTAAAAGCTAAAGTCTTGACGATTCTTGTCAAAACCAAAGATAAAAAAAATGCGCCTAAAAAGAAAAAAACAAATTTCATATCCTATCAAGATATGTCTGTAAAATTAAAGCGGCTGCGGAAGAATCGTCTTCTCCTTTTGAAAAAGAAGATCTCGTGCTAAACCTCTCGTCTTGTCTGGAAATTTTTTTGCCGAATTTTTCCAATTCTTGTATGAATTTATCAACTTCAAGAGCTTGTTTGCCAACTTCTCCTAAAAGAGTTATTGGATAGCCCACTACTATTTCGTCTATATTTTCGCTATTTATCACATTCTCAATATCTTCCAAATTGGAAACTATTTTAAAAGGAGTCGCAATTTTAACACCCTTTGACAAGGCTAGCCCTATTTTTGATCTTCCATAATCTATTCCCAAATAATTCATAAATCAATGAGTTAATATTCTTGGTCCTGATTTTGTCACAACTATCGTATGCTCAAAATGAGCCGAGGATTTTGAATCAGAAGTCACAACGCCCCATCCATCGGACGATGTTGTGACATCATACGTTCCCAGTGTTATCATCGGCTCTATGGCAAGAACGGATCCAACTTTTATTTCTTCGCCAAAGCCTCTTTTTCCATAATTAGGTATCATAGGCTCTTCGTGAACCGCAAACCCAACTCCATGACCGGTAAGCTTGCGCACAACTCCAAATCCTGCGCTTTCCGCGTGTTTTTGAACCGCCTCCCCTATATCGCCTATCTTTGCACCGCAAACCGCTGCTTGTATCCCTTTTTTAAGACATTGCTTTGTCACCGCCAAAAGCCTTTGCGCTTCTTCTCCGACATTACCTATCGGCACTGTGACGGCGTGGTCTGTAAAAAGACCCTTGTATTCCATTCCAAGATCAAGCCCTATCAAGTCACCATCTTTAAAAACCAAATCAGGATAAGGTATTCCGTGCACAACCATTTCATTCGGAGAAACACAGAGCGCATTTGGAAATTCCGAACCAGCTGGCCCGAATCCTTTAAAAGACGGCTTTCCACCAAGTTGAATTATTCTCTTGTCAGCATATTCGTCAAGATCACAAGCCTTTGCTCCGGCAACACACATTAAAACAAGCTCTCTCATTATCTGAGCCAATTTCGCGCCTCCTTCGGCTAAAATTTTTATATCTTGTTTTGACTTGAGCCTCATGTTGTTTGTTAAGCCGCGCTCGCGGCAAAGGCCGCAAGCGTTATTCAAAAATTTTCCAAATTTCTTTTTCAACTTCTTCTATGGAACAAGTTCCGTCAATTGTTTTTAATATCTTTTCATCCTCATATCTGCCGACAAGAGGCTTGGTATCTGTATGATATTGCAAAAGCCTTCTTTTAATCGCCTGAGGTTTATCATCTTCTCTCTGCTCAAGATTTGAACCGCAATCATCGCAAATATTTTCTTTTTTTGGAGGATTGGTTATCAAATTATATATTCTGCCGTCATTTTTACACATTCTTCTTGCTGAAAGCCTGAGAATTGACTCCTCTTCAGGTATATTAATAAGTATAACATTCGTTGGTTTTACTATTTTCTCAAAAGCATCGGCCTGAGGAAGTCTTCTTGGAAAACCGTCAACAATCACCCCACCATTTTCTTTTATGGCGTTTATAATTTTACCTTCCATAAAAGAGCTTATATATTCATTTGGCAAAAGATTGCCATCGGTTATTACCGAAGAAATATATTTCCCATCATCGCTCCCGGAAGCTATCTCGTCTCTGAGCAATTTTCCGGCTTCAAGATAAGGAACGCCTAATTTTTCTGATAATTTTTTACCTTGGGTGCCCTTTCCTGAACCTTGCGGACCCAAAAAAATCACTACTGGTTTCTTGCTAATCATAATAAAAACATAACATATTTAGCTTATAAAATCAAAAAACGAGCTTTTGCTCGTTTTTTTAAAAATCACAATTTAATCAATATTTTTCATAATCTCGCATTATAAGCTGCGAATTGATTTGTTTTACTGTTTCTATTACAACCGACACCACTATAAGAAGCGAAGTTCCACCTATAACCAAATTAGTTCCTGTAAAATTCTGAAGAGCAAGCGGAAGTATGGCTATTATTCCAAGAAACAATGCTCCGGCCAAAAGAATTCTATTGGAAACAGAAGACAAGTATTGAGATGTTTCCGCGCCCGGTCTTATGCCTGGAATAAAACCTCCTTGTCTTTGAAGATTTTCTGAAATCTGATCAGGCTTAAAAATAACCGCTGTATAAAAATAAGTGAACCCAAACACAAGAAGAAAATACAAAACTCCGTAAAACAATTGATTTGCAAAAACAGAAATAATAAAAAGGGAAATTTGCCTTACCGCGTCTACTGACGATTGAGCGAAAAATTGTGCCACCAAAGGAGGCAATAAAACTATTGAAATCGCAAAAATTATAGGGATAACTCCGGCCTGATTAACTCTCAAGGGTAAATGACTTCTTACTGCTCCGGACATTGAATTTCCTCTTGCGAATTTTGAATAAGTGACAGGTATGTTTCTCTGTCCTTCTGTTATAAACACAACTCCGGCAACTGTCACAATTGCCACTATCACGAAAAGTATAACATTCATAAATTGCGATTGGTCATAAGTTGAGAATACTCTTAAAAGAGAGTTTGGAAGACCTGAAACTATACCAGCAAAAATAAGCAATGAGATTCCATTTCCGACCCTTCTTTCGGAGATAAGTTCTCCGAGCCACATAAGAAACATCGTACCTGTAGAAACTATTAGCATTGTCGTCATAAGAGTTCCCACACTCATCTGCCCCATTAAATCCGCGCCACCTGTTCCCCCAGATCTTTGTAAAAAAGTTATGGTTCCATATGCTTGTACAAAAGCCAAAGGAATGGTTGCCCATCTTGTCCATTTTGCTATTTTTTGTCTTCCGTGTTCGCCTTCTTTTTGCATTTCCTCCAAACTTGGAATAATCATTCCAAGCAATTGAAAAATAATGGAAGAAGTTATGTATGGGCCAACACCAAGCATTACGACTGAAAAATTCTCAAGTCCTCCACCTGTCAAAATATTCAAAAGTCCCAAAATTTGATTTGAATTGAAAAGCGCACGAAGACCAGAAACATCAACACCCGGGACAGGTATGTGAGCGAGCACCCTAAAAAGCACAAAAACAAAAAGCACGAAAAAAATATCGTTCCTTATTTCTTTGGTTTCCCAAATTTGCTTTATTTTTTGAATTATCATAAAGATGATTCGCAAACTCCGCCAACTTTTTCAATTGCGGATTTGGCTGTGTTTGAATAATAATGCAGTTTGAGCGTAAGCTTCTTTTTTATTATACCACTGCCAAGAACTTTAACACAGCTTTTTTTTGTTTTTACAAGGCCTGTTTTTATCAAAGCTTTCATATCAACCACATCTCCATCTTTAAAATTGGAATCCAAATCTGATAAACTTATGGTTTGTATCTCAATTGAATCCCTCTTAAAACCTCTCAATTTAGGAGTCTTCATTATAAGCTGTTGAAAAGAACTTCGTCTATCGAGCCCTCTCCTTCCTCCTGATCTTGCTTTTTGTCCTTTGAGACCCTTTCCTGAATAAGTTCCTCTTCCGGAAGAATTACCCCTCCCGGCTCGTTTTTTACGCGTTTTCAACTTGTTCGGCCTTTTTAAATTTTCCATTGAATAAGCCATATATTCCTAAATTACGGATTTTAATGCTATTTTACTCTGTTTCAGTTTCAGACTTTTCTTCTAAAATATTCTTATTTTCAATTTTTGCTTTCTTTGGGTCTCTTAAAGAAGAAAGAGCCTCTAAAACCGCTTTCGCGTTGTTTATTTTATTTCCGGTTCCCATAATTTTACCTACTATATCTGAAATTCCGGCAAGTTCAAAAATCTGCCTCACAACACTTCCTGCGATAATTCCAGTTCCAGAAGGGGCTGGTTTTATAAGAATATGAGAACTGTGATTTTTAATTCTTACTTCATGAGGAATGGTGCCGTTTTCGGTCATTTTCACTCTTATTACATTTTTTCTCGCGTCATTTAACGCTTTTGAAATAGCAATCTGAACATCAGCGCCCTTGGCCATTCCTATACCAACTCTCCCGGCTCTGTCTCCTATTGCGATGGTTGCTCTGAATCTCATGCGTTTTCCTCCGGCCATAACACGAGTAACTCTTGCCAAATCCAAAACAGCTTGATCAAATTCATCTTTTTGCTCTCTTTCGTTGGGTCTTCTACCTCGTTGTTTTTTGTCCTTTTGCATAATAATCAAATTATAATTTCACTCCCCCTTTTCTCAATGCTTCTGCGAAAGACTTTATTCTTCCGTGATACTTCTTATCGCCTTTGTCAAAAAGTGCTGATTCTATACCAAGTTCCAAAGCCTTTTTTGACATTTCCTCTCCAAGCATTGCTGCCTTTTCTGTTTTAGTTCCTTTTAATTTTGCGTCAGAACCAGATAAAACAGTTTTTCCGATTTCATCGTTTATAAATTGAACACGCAAACATTTAAGAGATGAAAAAACGGATATTCTTGGTTTTTGTGAAGTTCCGCGAATTTTTGATCTGGTTCTTATTTTTCTTCGAACTCTGTTAAGAGTCTTCTTTTTGGATTCAATGGTATTCATATTTTTAATTATTCAGATCCTTTGACCATTTTTCCGACCTTTCTTCTCAAAACCTCGCCCGAATATCTTATACCTTTTCCTTTGTAAGGCTCTGGCTTTTTCAAAGCTCTTATTTGAGAAGCTATTTCCCCAACTAATTGCTTATTAACTCCCCAAACGGTTATTGAGTTTCCTTCTGTTTTTGCGCTTATTCCTTTTGGAAGTTTAAATTCAACAGGATGAGAAAATCCAAGATTAAAAACCAATGCGTCACCTTTCAATTCAACTCTGTAACCAACTCCTGTTATTTCCAATTTTTTTGAAAATTCTTCAGTAACACCTTTTACTGCTCCATTAACAAGGCTTCTTGCCAATCCCCAAAAAGCTCCTTGCTTTTTGTCGTTTTCGTTTGGTATTGAAAATACCAAAGAATTCTCTTTTTGTTCAATTAAAACTTTTGGAGGCAATTTAACAATATTCTCACCTTTTGGACCGGTGATTTTCACTTCATTGCCATCTATTTCAGCTTTAACGCCTTCTGGCAATTCTATGGGTTGTTTTCCAATTCTTGACATAAATTTATGATATTTCGCAAATTATTTCTCCGCCAACACCTTTCTTTTTGGCTTCCCTGTTTGTCATAACTCCTTGAGGAGTTGATATTATGGCTATTCCATATCCATGCAAAACATTTGGCAATTCATCTTTTCCGACATAAACTCTTTTTCCGGGTTTGCTTATTCTTTTTATCGAAGAAATTGACGCTTGCCCGTTTTCTTTATAAGAAAGCTTTATCTCTATGTCCTTTTTGCCGAAGTTTTCTTTTTCTTTAACCGAAGATACGTATTTTTCCTGCTCAAAAATCAACGCAATTTTAAACTTTAGCTTTGAAAAAGGAATCAAAACGCTTTCTTTTTTCGCCAAAAGCCCGTTTCGCACTCTGGTTAACATATCTGAGATGGGATCTGTCATCATATTAGACCTAAAATTATTCAATAAATAGTAATTTTTACCAAGAAGCTTTTTTAACGCCTGGAATCTCTCCTTTTCTCGCCAATTCTCTAAAACAGATTCTGCACAATCCGAAATCTCTCATATACCCTCTGTTTCTTCCGCATTTAAAACATCTCCTTATTGTTCTGGATGAAAACTTCGGTGTTCTGCTCGCTTTTACTTTTAAAGCTGTTCTTGCCATATGTTAATTCTTTTTAAAAGGAAATCCTAATTTGGAAAGCAAAGTAAATCCATCCTTATCGTTTTTCGCGGTTGTCACTATGGTTACCTCTATTCCATGCAGTCTTGCAACGTCATCTCCCGCGACTTCGGGAAAAACATTGTGTTCAGAAAATCCAATTGTGTAATTTCCATGTCCGTCAAAACCTTTTTTAGCTATTCCATTAAAATCACGGACTCTTGGAAGTGTGACTGAAATTAATTTGTTTAAAAAATCGAAAGCCATTTTTGATCTTAAAGTCACCTTAATTCCAACAATTTGACCTTCTCTTATTTTAAAATTTGAAATTGATTTTTTGGCTTTTGCTTTTTGAGGCCTTTGACCTGTTATTTTTGAAAGCGTATCTATTATAACATCTTCCGGAAGAGTGCTACCCTGTTTTATCCTGCAATTCAAAACAACTTTGGATATTTTTGGCGTTTCCAAAATATTATCCACTCCAAACAACTCTTTTCTGTTAGGCAATATATCCTGTTTGAATTTTTCTGAAATTGATTTAAACATATTTACTGAATAGTTGATTTGCATTTTGAGCAAACTCTGTCTTTTGAATTCTTTTCTTTGTCAACTTTGTAACCTATTCTTATCGGTTTTGAACAATTGGGACAAATCACTTTAACGCTTGATGCGTCTATTGGCGAAGGAAACTGAATTTTTTGACCTTTCTGATTTTTGTTTGAAGGTTTCAAATACTTTGTCAAAAGATTAACGCCTTCAACAGAAACCCTGTTCATTTTTGGCAAAACTTGAAGAACTTTTCCTTCTTTTCCTTTGTCTTTTCCGGCGATTATTTTTACTGTGTCATTTGTCTTTATCTTCATAACACCTCCGGGGCTAATGAAATTATTTTTGAATAACCTTTCAACCTCAACTCGCGAGCGACCGGTCCGAAAATACGCGTTCCTTTAGGATCTTTGGATTTTTTATCATTCAAAATAACAGCCGCGTTTTCATCAAATCTTATATATGATCCATCAGGCCTTCTTAATTCCTTTTTTTGTCTAACCAAAACACCGATTACCACATCTCCTTTTTTAACCATGCTGTAAGGCTGAGCTTCTTTGACGACTAAAACAATTTTATCCCCTATTCTCGCGTATCTTCTCTTATTTCCGCCCAAAATAGTTATACATTTCAACTTTTTCGCGCCGGTATTGTCAGCTGAATTGATTTTTGTCATTAACTGAATCATATTGTTTCAATTATTCTCCATTTTTTTGTCTTTGAGATCGGTCTGCATTCTTCAATCATAACTTTTGTTCCTGCTGCAATATTTTCACCTCTAAAATCACACGAATATCTTTTTGAAATAGTATATCTTTTTTTATAGCGAGGGTGAATCTTGACTGTGTCAACTCTAACCACTGCGGTATTTTGCATTTTACAGCTGACAACCTCACCTTTCAAAACACGCCTAATTTTTTTATCTTTTGATTCCATAATTAAATTTTACTCTGTTTTTTAATTTCGGAAAGCCTTAAAAGCATTCTGGCCATATCTTTTCTGCGCTGTCCTATTTTATGAACATGTTTTAAAGCTCCGGCATGCGCTTTGAATTTCAAATCCACGAGCTCTGCTTTAGCTTTTTCCAACTCTTCTTTTATTTCTTCTTCTCCAAAATTTTTAATTTCAGACCATTTCATAATATTTACTCCTTTTCAACAAATTGAGTTTTTACAGGAAGCTTATGAGACGCCAAAGTCATTGCTTTTTTCGCTGTCTCTTTTTCCACTCCGTCTATTTCAAACATTACAGTCCCTCTTTGCACTGGAGCGACATATCTGTCAACAGCTCCTTTCCCGGCTCCCATAGGAACTTCCGCGCCTTTTGCGGTAACCGGTTTATCCGGAAAAATCCTTATCCAAATTTTTCCGCCCCTCTGGACATATCTGGTCATAGCTCTTCTTGCTGATTCTATCTGTCTTGACGTAATCCAGCTCGAAGTTGTCGCTTTCAAGCCAAAACTTCCGAAACTTACTACGGTTTTTTTGCAGGCTTTTCCGTTTAATCTGCCCTTTTGCATCTTTCTATGTTTTACTTTGCGTGGCATCAACATATTTATCTCTTGGAAGTTATTTTCTTAATTTGTTTCAAAACATCTTCTGAATCTTTTGACTCGTTTTTATCTTGATCATCTAAAATTTCACCTTTGTAAATCCAAACTTTTATTCCTATGCATCCATAAGTCGTGTTTGCTTGCACTTCCGCGTAATCTATATTCGCTCTTATTGTATGCAAAGGAACACTTCCCCAGCTCAATGTCTCGCATCGCGCTATTTCAGCTCCGTTGAGTCTTCCTTTTACTTGTATTTTAACACCCTTTGCTCCCGCTTTCTTTACATTCTCCATTGTTTGCTTTACAGCTCTTCTGTAGGGCATTCTTTTTTCTATATCAAATTTTATATTTTGTCCAACAACCTGAGAAGAAAGAGAAGCCTGTCTTACTTCGTGAATATTCAATTTTATCTTATATCTTCCAAACAATACACCAGTTTCTATCTCTTTTTTCAACTGCTCTATTCCCTCTCCTCCACGACCAATCACCATTCCCGGCTTTGCCGTGTGAATATTTAACACTATTTCGTTATCTTTTCCAGATCTTTCTATCCCAACGCTTTCAACTCTTGCTTCGTTAAGCCTCTTTGACAAAAATTTTCTTATCACAACATCGTCTTCGAGGTATTTTCGAAAATTTCTCTTATTCGCGAACCACTTTGAACACCAGTCCTCTATTACTCCCAAACGATGATTTTTTGGATGGATTTTTTGTCCCATATTATTTCGGGTCAACTATTCTATAAATTAATTATTTTTCGTTTTTTAAAACCTTTTCTTTTTTTGATTCACTCTTTTTTTCAGATTTTTTATTTTCTTGATTTTCAGATTTTTCATCTTTTAAAACTTTCTTTGACTCTGATTTTGCAGGTACAGATTTCTCTTGTTCCTGATTTTTTGATTCATTTTTTGAAGTTTTGTTTTCCTTTTCTTTTTTTTCTATGTTTTCAAGTATAACAGTTATATGACTTGTCCTTTTTCTTATCTTTCCGGCTCTTCCAAAAGCTCTCGGCCTGAACCTTTCCAAAGTAGGACCCTCGTCAACAAAAGCTTCTTTTACTA
>Ga0172368_10003161_pt1 | contig 20228 bp, 21 predicted proteins | sample Lak11m_FD_114540 | JGI IMG/M metagenome (GOLD analysis project Ga0172368, IMG submission 114540) | Freshwater microbial communities from Kabuno Bay, South-Kivu, Congo - kab_022012_11m | ecosystem: Environmental > Aquatic > Freshwater > Lake | place: Democratic Republic of the Congo: South-Kivu...
GAAACACTACCAGGGCAATTACCAGGACAAGCTGCTGGCCAACATGTCAATCTCCTATTCAAGCGTGCAGGGCCTGTCCTCAAAGAATCTCAGTTCCTATTACAATGCCGACCTGCGAGTGCGCAGGCTGCTTCCTGGCACAATCCTCTCGTTGCCTTTTGACGAGGCCTTGGACTCAAGCGGCTTGGTGTATGACCACTCGCAGTTCCTGTCCCACGCAGTAAACAGCGGAGCGGCCTGGAATTCAAGCGGCAGGTCTGGTGGAGCCTATCTGTTCAACGGGTCGGGCAGCCAGGTCAACCTGTCAGCAGGGCAGCTGGCATTCGGCACAACAGACTTCACGGTTTCAGCCTGGATAAGCCCCAACAGCTCGGTGAGCGCCAGCTGCGGCCCGCAGGCAATCTTTGTCGCGGACAACACAGGACTTTGGAACGAGCAGGGCACGCTGGGCTTCACGCTGAACGGGCCTGACGGGTTTGCTTCCGGAAGCGCGTTTTCGGACCTTTTGAACACCTGGACGCACGTTGCGGCAGTCAGGCAGGGGAGCAACCTCTCGCTTTATGAAAATGGAACTCTGATTGGCTCGGTTGCAAGCGCCGCAATCGGCAATTACTCGGTCACCTCGGCAAGCGCCCGAATAGGCGGCTCTCGCTCCTGCAGCGCGGGCACCAGCACGTTCTCAGGCAAGATGGACGGTTTCCAGGCATTCGCCCGCGCCCTTGCCCCTGAAGAAATAGGCCAGCTCTACAATGACACAGGATTATCAGTGGACTCCAAAATCCTGGCGCAAAACTAGCGGAACAGGCCGCCCAACAACGGCTGCTCTCCTGCAGGCTCCAAAGTGCTGGCGCAAAACTAGCTTCTCCTCGAGGGCGCCATGGCAAGTATTATTAAACTCACAAGAGATGTTAGCCCATGATTGAGACGAAAATAGACCAGCTAGTCTCAGTCGTCCAGAAGCAAAAATCGGTGAGCCTGGACGTTCTGGCAAAAAGCACCCAATTGCCCTCACCGACAGTGGAGCTCATATGCGCAGTGCTGGAAAAGGGCGGCATAGTTGACCTGATGTATCCGCTCAACATAGCCGAAAAGCCGTCCGTCTCCTTCCGCATGCTTCCCGTGGAGCCCCCCTCCCAAATCGACGATGACATAAAGGGCAAGACGATTTCCACCTACTCGTTCATGTCGGACGGCGTGCCTGCCACGGTGAGAATAACCGACACTGAAAAGGAGAAATACTACTGGATAACGCTCTCCGAGTTCGGCACTGCCACCAAGATTTTCCTGGACCTGATAAAAGACGAGATGCTGCGCACCGTCCCGTCAAGCGCCAGCTCGGACGTTTCCGACGTGGAAAAGGCGACCGCAATCCGCGAGGAGTTCCGCAGCCTCATCCGCAAATACATTTTGCAGTTCAAGCTCGGCAAGGATGTCGAGGAAGTGCTGGTGGGCATGCTGCTCCACAAGCTATTTGGCCTGGGCGAGATAGACATCCTCAACCAGGACGACTGGCTGGAAGAAATCATAATCAACAATGCGAAGAGCCCGATAGGGGTTTACCACCGCAGGCTGGGCTGGCTCAAGACCAACATATACATGCCAGACGAGGATTCAATATTCAACTATGCCTCGCAGATAGGCAGGCGCGTGGGCAGGCAAATTGCCACGCTCACGCCAATATTGGACGCGCGGCTGGAGACAGGAGACCGTGTGTGCGCCACGCTTTCCCCAATATCCGCGCACGGCAACACAATAACCATCCGGCGCTTTGCGCGCAACCCCTGGACAATCGTCAACCTGGTGGGCGAGCCGGGCTACTCCATGACTGCGGAAATGGCGGGCATGCTCTGGCAGGCAATCCATTACGAAATGAACGTGCTTATTGCAGGAGGCACCGCATCCGGAAAAACCACGGCGCTGAACGCGCTTGCCTCCTTCATCCCGCCCAACCAGCGCGTGGTGACTATAGAGGACACGCGCGAAGTGATGCTCCCGCCCTACCAGTGGAACTGGGTGCCGCTGCTCACGCGCGCGCAGAATGCCGAGGGCCTGGGCGAAGTGAGCATGCTGGACATGCTGACCACCTCATTGCGTATGCGGCCTGATCGCATCATACTGGGAGAAATGAGGCGCCAGCGCGAGGCCGAGGTGCTCTTCGAGGCGATGCACACCGGGCACTCGGTATGTGCCACATTGCACGCCGATACTGGCATGCAGACGCTGCGCAGGCTCACCTCCCCGCCAATAAGCCTGCCCCCGTCCGACCTGGATGCCATCCATCTGCTGGTGGTGCAGTACCGCGACAGGCGCAAGAACGTGCGGCGCACGCTGGAAATTTGCGAAATAGTGGGCGGCGAAAAGGAAGCCGAGCTCTCCACCAACACCATATACAGGTGGCGCCCGCGCACCGACACATTCGACATGGTGGGCGAGCCGAACAAGTACCTCAAGGAGCTCAACTTGCACACAGGAATGACCAAGGACGAGATATACCAGGACATCAAGAACCGCGCCACCATAATCAAGTGGATGATCTCCAACAAGCTCTACGACATAGAGAGCGTGGGGCGCGTGATGGCGCTTTACTACGGCAAGCCCAAGGAAATACTTGACATCGCCAAGAAGGCATTGGCCGAGAAGGAAAAGGAAAAAGACAAGGAGAAGAAGTAGGGGTCAAACATGGCAAGCGGCGAAATAAAGCGCATTCCACTCATGCTCCTGCCGCTCTCGGCCTGCGACACCATAGGCTCCCGCTTCCGCGGCGTGGGCGTGAAGATAATCACCTTTTACCCGAGCGTGCGCTACGACCTGAGGAACCTGAGCATAAACTACCCGCCGGAAAACTACTGCGCAATCTCGTTTTTCTCTGCAGCCATCTGGGCCATAATCGTGGGGCTCCTGGTCGGCATGCTGCTTTTCCGTAACACCACCCTCCCTCCCGCAGTAAAGGTGGTGGTGCCCATGCTCGCGATTTTCGTGGTCACGATATTCTTCCTGATATTCCACCTGTCCTACCCCAAGACGATTGCAAAAGGCATTGCAACCAAGGTGGACCGCGAGCTCATATTCGCCATGCGCGACATGCTGATCCAAATAAGCTCGGGCGTGCCGCTGTTTGCGGCCATAGAGAATATCGGCAATTCGAATTACACCTATATCAGCCGCGAATTCCGCACAATCTCCAACCACGTGAAGACCGGCTCCTCGCTGACAGAGGAAATAGAAGCAATGGCTGTGCGCACCCAGTCCGACTACCTGAAGAAAACCTCCTGGCAGATGGTGACGGCCATCCGCTCGGGAGCCAACCTGACCAACACTCTCAAGGGCATTGTGCACATGCTGGTGGAATACCAGTTCTCCCTCTCCAAATCGTTCAACGCAGAGCTGAACTTCATTATCCTGATATTCCTGATGACTGCCGCGGTGCTGCCCACAATAGGCACCACGGTGATGGTGATATTCTCGGTGTTCGGCATGCTGGGAGTTACGCCTGAAGTATTCGGCGGGTTCGTGGCCCTGAGCTTCACGGGCCAGCTCTTGGTAGTCGGCTATGTGAAAATGAAGAGGCCCACCTTCTTCGAATGATGTGAACCATATGGCAAAATACGTGATTGAAAAGCGCTTCTCGTCCTTCTTCAAGCCGCGGAGCAAGGATAAGGTCTCCTCCCTTCTTTCCTATGCCGGCATAGAAACCAGCCCTGAAATATGGATAGGCTCCAGGATGCTCATGCTTGCGCTTTTCGGGATTGTCGGGTTCCTGGTTCCAATGACCGTTTTCCAGTACCTGGACCTGAAGGATTTCCCCATACTTGCGGACACCAGCCTGCCTGCCAGGCTGGTGGTGGGCACAGGAATGGCAATCGCGTTCATGGCCATCATCGGCATGCTGCTGTACATGCACCTCTATTACCTGATATCCGAGCGCACCCACCGCGTGGAAAAGGTGCTGCCCGACTTCCTGCTGATGGTCTCGGCCAACCTGCGCTCGGGCATGACCCCGTTTGCGGCTTTCCAGGCGGCCGCCAGGCCGGAGTTCGGCCCGCTGCAGACGGAAATACTCTACATTTCCTCTCGCTCGCTTGGAAGCGAATCGTTCTCGGACTCCATCAAGCAGCTGACCAACAACATAGACAGCAGCATGCTGCGCAGGATGGTGGCATTCTTCGAGAACGAGCTGAAATCCGGAGGCAAGCTAGCCTACCTGCTGGAAACCTCCGCGGAGGAAATCCGCGAAACCGAGGAAGTGAAAACCCAGATGGTGCTGGCAACCAAGTCCTATGCGGTTTTCCTCGCATTCATCCTGATATTCGGCCTTCCGCTGCTGCTGGGCATTTCAACGCAGTTCCTTGGCACATTCACCAAGTTCCAGGGGCACCTTGAGGAGGGCGGCGGCGGGAAGCAGTCCATGGTTGCAGGCATGTCCTCTCCAAAGCTGAAGGTGGACGTCAAGTTCATTGACCAGATGGCATTTGTCATCATAGTCGGCACCGCATTTTTGACCTCGGTGCTGATAGGCGTGATTTCCGAGGGCAAAGTTCTCTACGGTGTAAAGTATTTCCCGCCCCTTGCCATGGCTTCGGGCGTGATGTTCCTAATCTGCAAGACCATGATAGGCGGCTTCATAGGCTCCATGGTTGCCTGATGCTGCTGCCCAAACGGAATCCCGCGGAATTTTGTTACAGCTCCCATCCGCCTTTTTAACTTTTTTTGCCCGATACACCCCTATGCCAAAAGTGACCCTTCCAGACGGCAAAATACTCGAGGTGCCTCCAGGCGCCACCGCAGCGGATGCGATAGGCAAAATAGGCAAAAAACTCCTTGCCGCAAGCGTTGCCGCAGAGGTGGACGGGCGCAAAGTGGACCTTTCCTCCGTTCTTCCGGGCGACTGCAAGCTGAAGGCATACACATTCGACTCCAAGGAGGGCAAGGAAGTGTTCTGGCACTCATCCGCGCACCTTCTCGCACAGGCAGTGCAGAGGCTCTATCCAGAGGCAAAGCCAACAATCGGGCCTGCAATAGAGGAGGGCTTCTACTACGATTTTGCAGACGTTCCAGCATTCACGCCGGAAGACTTGGCGCGAATTGAGGCTGAAATGGGAAAAATAGTGGCAGAAAGCCAGCCAAGCCATCGCGTGGAGCTTTCCAAGAAAGAGGCGCACAAGCTTTTCGCGGGCAACAAGTTCAAGCTCGAAATGATTGACGAAATAAAAGACGGCGAGCACTCGGTCTACTACAGCGGAGACAAGTGGTTTGACCTCTGCCGGGGCCCGCACCTCGCCTCCACGGGCCAGATTGCGGCATTCAAGCTCACGAAAGCATCATCCTCCTACTGGCGCGCCGACTCCGCGAAGGATTCGCTCCAGCGCATCTACGGAGTCTCATACCCGGACAAGAAAATGCTCGGCGCCTACCTTACGCTTCTGGAGGAAGCGGAAAAGCGCGACCACCGCAAGATAGGGGTGCAGCACGGCCTTTTCATGTTCCACGAATGGAGCCCGGGAAGCCCGTTCGTTCTTCCCAAGGGCACAATAATTTACAACGAGCTTCTCGCGCTGCTGCGCAGCGAGTACATAAGGCGCGGCTATCGCGAGGTGGTCACGCCCCAGCTTTTCAACAAGGCGCTCTGGGAGCAGTCAGGCCACTGGGAATACTATAAGGAGAACATGTTCGTGCTTCCTGTGGATGACACGGAATTCTCCCTCAAGCCCATGAACTGCCCTTCGCACATGCTGATTTACAACAACAGCGCGCATTCCTACCGCGACCTGCCCCTTCGCATTGCGGACTTCTGCATGCTGCACCGCAACGAGCTGAAAGGCGTGCTTTCTGGCATGACGCGCGTGCGCAAGTTCTCGCAGGACGACTCGCACATCTTCTGCACGCCCGAGCAGATTGGCAGCGAAATAGACGCCATGCTGGACTTTGTCAAGTTCATCTATGTTGACACCTTCAAGTTTTCCTTCAAGGCCAAGCTTTCCACCCGCCCGGAGAAGTACATGGGCGAAATAGCGCAGTGGGACGCGGCGGAAAAGGCGCTTGAGGACGCCCTCAAGAAAAACGGCATAGAATACACGATAAACGCCGGCGACGGCGCCTTCTACGGGCCCAAGATAGACTTTGACGTCAAAGACGCGCTTGGCAGGGCATGGCAGCTTGCCACAATACAGGTGGACTACCAGATGCCCCAGCGCTTCAAGTGCGAATATGAAGGCGCGGACGGAACCAAGCACACATGCGTGGTTCTCCACAGGGCAATAATCGGCAGCTTCGAGCGCTTCCTCGGGGTGCTTACGGAAAACTACTCTGGCAAATTCCCGGTCTGGCTCTCGCCAGTGCAAGTCACGCTTCTTGCGGTTTCCGACCAGTACAACCAGGCGGCCGAGTCGCTTGCAACAAAGATGCGCGCCTCCGGCATACGCGCAGAGGCTAATTGCAAGCAGGAGACAATCGGAGCAAAGATACGCGACGCGCAGCTGGAGCACATCCCCTACATGCTTGTGATTGGGCAAAAGGAAAAAGACTCGGGCAAGCTGGCAGTGCGCACAAGGGACGGGAAGGTGGAGAACGACGTGCCCATCAACCTGTTCATCTCGCGGGTAAATGACGAAATAAAGAGCCGCTCTTCTTAGCAGTAAGGGTAAGGAAAAATAAAAAGCAAAAAACAAAAGAAAAAGGAAAGGAAAAAAGAGACTACTTCTTGGGCTTCTTTTTCCCGGCAAGCTTGTCCAGGATTTTCCTGTGGGCCATCAGCCGTATCGCGTTTATCTTGATGAAGCCCACGGAGTCCTTCTGGTCAAAGCCGCCTGCCTTGTGCATCGAGCCCAAATCCTCGTCGTAAAGCGAGGTGGGCGAGGAGCGGGCGCGCGTCCAGACATTGCCCCTGTAAATCTCAAGGGTGACCTTGCCGTCGATGTACTCCTGGCTCTTGTTGAAAGCCGCGGTGAGAAAGTCCATCTCGGGCGAGAACCAGAAGCCGTTGTAGATTATCTCGGCATAGCGCGGCGATAGGGTATCCCGCAGGCGCATCACTTCCCGGTCCATTGCAATTGCCTCGATGTCCCGGTGCGCAGTCAAGAGTATGGTGCCTCCGGGCGTCTCGTACAATCCGCGGGACTTGATGCCCACGAACCGGTTTTCCACCATGTCAATCCTTCCCACGCCGTTCTCGGCGCCCACCTGGTTGGCATATACGAACAGCTCCAGCGGGTCGGTTTTCTCAGTGCCGTCGTTCTTGTTGACTATCTTCACAGGCGTGCCATCCTTGAAATGCACTTCCAGCCAGGTGGATTTGTCCGGCGCCTTCTGGGGGTTGACTGTGCGCGAGTAAACGCTCTCCTCCGGAACAAAGCCAGGGTCTTCCAATATCCCTGCCTCGTGCGAAATGTGCATGAGGTTCTCGTCCTCGGAATAGGGCTTCTTTATCGTGGCTGAAACAGGGATGCCGTTTTTCTTTGCATAGGCAATCAGGTCGTCCCGTCCCTTGAACTGCGCGAGGAACTCAGGCGTCTTCCAGGGGGAAACCACCTTGATGTCCGGGTCAATCGAGTAATAGGTCAATTCAAAGCGGACCTGGTCGTTCCCCTTGCCGGTGGCTCCGTGCGAAACATAGGCAGCGCCTTCCTGCGCAGCCACCAGCATCTGGTGCTTTGCAATCACTGGGCGGGCAAGCGAGGTGCCGAGCAGGTAGCGGTTCTCGTAAATCGCATTTGCGCGGATTGCAGGGAAAATATAATCAGTGACGAATTCCTTCTTCAGGTCCTTGATGATGACTTTCTTGGCGCCTACCTTCATCGCCTTTGCCTCGGCAGCCTTGAAGTCCTCCTGCTGGCCCACGTCCGCCATGAAGCAAATAACCTCGTAGCCCTGGTCAATCAGCCACTTCAGTATGCAAGAAGTGTCCAGGCCTCCGGAGTAAGCAAGCACGAGCTTCCTGTTTTCCGCATCAATTGTATTGAGGTTTTCACCGTCGGATTCGTCTCCCATGTCATCACTCCCACTACACGTTGTGGCACAGCTTTGGCTTGCCGCTATTAAAAGAACTGTGTTCCAGGCGGAACAAATGCGCCGCCCTACTGGATAGCCTCAGCCATTTCCGTAAGCAGCTTTTTCGGATCCGGCGATTTCACGAATGCGGAGGCAACCAGCGCCCCCTTTGCGCCGAGTTCCACGGCTTTTTTCACATCCGCCGCATTGCTTACTCCTGCGCCGCACAGAACGGGCGTCGCGTTCACCTTGGCAACAGCGCCCACCGTTCCACTCACCACTCCGGGTTTTGCGGTTGAAACGGAAATGCCGCTTCCAATAAGCTCGGGTGGCTCCACTGCAATGTAAGTCGGCAGGTATTTCGCCAGGCGCGCTGATTCCTCGGCATCCTTGGTGCAAAGCATGCTTTCAAGCCCGGCTTCCTTGAGCCTCGCAATGGTCTGGGATATGGCTGATTCCGGCAGCCTGTGCTCAGAGTGGTTCACCAGGCTCCCCTTCGCGCCGCAATCACGAAGAGCCTCCACGGTGAGCGTGCCGGTGAATGCGCCTTGCGCCGCCGGATCCACGTGCTGCGCGAAAACATCTCCGCACACAAGCGCTGCCTCGCGCAAATCCACTGCCTGCGGGGCCACGATTATCCTGACACCGGTAAGAAGGGAAACTTCGGATGCCATCTGGCAGAATTCCAGCCCTTTCTTGCCAAGGGACTCCTTGTAGACTTTCAGGTTGAGCGCGATAATGGGTTTCATGTGGTTTTCACTCGGAATAACATTTTAAACGCTAGCAGGCGCCGCGCCTATGCTGTAAATATCCCTCTTGCAGCCCTTTGTCCTCTCCAGTTCGCCTGCCAGTTGTGATTGCACCAGCCGTTTTACCTTCATATAAGCTTCCTTGCCGACCTCCACATTGCCTATTGCATACCTCTTGCCTTTTGCATTGAAGCAGAACATGCATTCGGTGAGGTTCTCGCAATTGTGGCAGAAGTAGCAGTCCGTGCATGCATTCGAGTCATTCACCTCGAAGCAGCGGGTCAGCTTGGTGGAGCTGTAGCACTTCATGCAAAAGCTGCTGCCTGCCGCCTGTTCGTCCTGGAGCATATCAAACGATGTGCGCTGAACGGTTTTAAACCCTTCTTTGCCTATCTCCGTTGAGGCCGCAAGGCCAATGACTGCAAATTGGATTTGTCGGAAAGCAATTTCCGAATAAGCCGACGTGGCAGAATCCGGTATCGCGCTAGACTCGAGATCTGATGCCGTTTCTGTACAGGAAATCTAGTGCCCCTCGGGGCTTAGGAGTTCAAATCTCCTCGTCGGCGTTGCCGTGCGCAGCACGGCATGCCTTCCAACTCCGCAGGAGTTGGATCGCCTCCGTAACTCAGCGGTAGAGTGCCAGTTTCGTACGAGAAACCCTGAAATTCTTGAAAATGGGTTTCAGGAGGTTCTTCTCCCCCGTAGGAGGGGGTTACGGAAGAACCTCAAACCTAGGGGGAACCCGCAGGTGCCCCTTGGGTTCGGAAAAACTGGAAGTCGTGGGTTCGATCCCCATCGGAGGCTATAATCTCTATATTGGGTTTATCTTTTTCTATCTCGTAAAAGCCCATGTTCAAACATTTAGTTTATATTTGAAAATTGATTCAGACCCCAAATAAGCCAAAATTAAGCCCTTCTGCTTCAGTCCAGCTTCCCACACCAGCCTGCCGCCATTAAGCCCTAGAATGCCATGCAAATACGCATGGTGCGATTCTACAGTCAATTCTACGCGAGATGCTGCAAAAAAGAGAAACTTATTTCTTTAGCGGATGCCCATTTAGGAATGTGGTTACTGCCTTCGAGATTTCATAGATAGCATAAAATACGGTAGAAAGAATCAACGCCCCAAGAAATGCCCCTATAACCACTGGAACATCCATTCCACCATTCTCATCTTTTGTTTGCATGGCCCACGAACCAAATAAGAAGAATAAAAACACGCCTAATATCAAGATAGACCATTTGCTTTCGTTCAACCATTTGACGACATCCATCTTACCACCTTAGATATTTTTATGGAAAAATGTAAATAATCAAGTGTAACCGTAGTAATCGCCGATTACTCTTTCTTTTGAATTAAGAAACCCCAAATTAATGCATGACTTACGTCTCCCAAAGAACATATGATAGCGGAACACCTGCGCAACGTGCCGGATGGACTGTCGATCAAACTATAACATCTGGAACTGGAAGCAGTGGCGGTAGTGGCGGCTCTTATACGGGCAATCGCACCGAAGCGCAAAAAGTAGAGGATAAACGACTTGCTGAATTGGCGCAAGTCCAGGCATTCATAAAGGCGCGGGATAGCGGTTTAAATATATCCTGGGGCGACTTTGTAAAATCTTCTGGAGACATAGGTTCCACACGGCCTTCGGACATTACACCGCAGACTGCAAGCAACCTTGAAGCATATGCGCGAGCTTTGGGGCAGGGGTATATTGGTTCGTTTTCGCAATTCGAAAGCAATCAGATGGGTGGCGCAACTATCAATCAAAACCAACCAACCCAACAGGAGATTATGGCTAGGGAGCAGGCGCAGACCCAACAATACTACATAAATACACAAACGCGCCAAATGCAAAGCCAGGAAGACATCCAAAGAAGCGTTGCTGAGAAGATGGGGGTTCCTTATGCCACCGTTGCAGAAAATTGGAATAAGAAAGATACCTACACTGGAAAGACCTTGCAGGAGCAATATCAAGACTTCCTGTTTAGCCCGAAAAAGCAAAGTTCAACATCTCAAAATCAACAAGCAATAACAAATGCGTCTTTCGATTTCTACGTTTCAAATAAACCCCCCGACCTTTCCCCTAGAGTTTCAAAAAACCAATTCGTAGATGTTCAGATTCCAGACCCTTTTGGATTGCAGAAGATGAACATGGTAACTGGAAGGGGAGAGCCAGTAACATTCACGGCAAGCTCGATTGTCTTATCAACTTCCACGAACAGGCCATTTGGAATATCAACTCCGGCATCCCCTCTAGGTGCGCCACAGGAAGTAATAACGAAAAGCATAGCTACAACGCCATTTGCAACAACTTATTCTGGCGATGTTTCAGCAACAAAGGCGGCATGGCAAGTGTTGGAAGCACCAGCGCAAACTCAGAAAGAAGAACCAAGACTAACAAGTCTCCAAGGCATAGACGTTTCAGGGGATATAGACAAGCGTTGGCAGGAGATGATAAAGAATGGCGATAGCATTTACTTTGGAAAAAAACCATCTGACGACATTGGGGCTACCATTTGGGGGGCAAAGGTATTCTTATTGGAAGGAACCGCAGTAGAGGGAACTAAAATGGGGCTAGGCTTCACACAAGCCACGACTAGTTATGGCGAAGCATTGCGTTATGGAGACCCTAGATACTCCTATTGGATTGGTGCAACTCAAAGCATTGCAGGAACAAAGCCTATGCTGTCTTATGAGGCAACCGAACAGCTATTCAAACAGGGAGGCCAAGGAGTATTCGCAACTTTTGCATACCCTGTAACTCTTGCAGCTTTAGGGAAGGCGCAGGGTTTTATCTCCGAGGCTACGGTTACATCCGCATCAACAATTGGGGGATTCCCGGTAATAAAACAAGCCGGGGCTGCGGTTGCGGCAGCTTCCCCATTTGAGATATCTGGAGCAGGAATTGCCAAAGCGGTTACATCCCCACCAGTATTCTTTGGAGCTTTGAGTGGAATAAGCGCAAACCAGATTTCAGACGACCCACGTGTTGGATTTGGAGCCGGAGTTGGGGCATTCGTCTCTTTGAGAACTTTTGAAATGGTGGGAGAAAAAATCATTTCCGGCAAACAATCTTCTTCCGAGTATAAACCTCAACAATTTGCCGAAACTCTGTTTGTTAAGGAAAAGACATACGAAACCACGGAACAGGCTGCGAAGTTCTTTTTGAAAAGCTCTCCAGACGAGTTTGCCAAAGCTGCTTCCGAAGGAACTAAATTTGGAGCTTACAAGAATGCGCAAACTCCAAATTGGGAAGTTAAACAGGCTGCCGGGGAACGCCTTGGATTCGGTTCAATTGAAAGGACAAACTCCGCGAAGTCTGGTTTTTCTGGCGAAGAACTTAGAATGGCAATCGTAAAAGCGCAAGGCAAGGAATTGCCAGCAAGATTCATTCCAGTAGAATATGGGCGAAGCGCAAACGGCCAAGTGATAGGAAGGATAGAAATAAACCCTGAATATGGGGAGGTAATGCGTAGTGCAGATTATCTTGCCGCAATAAAAGGAAATAAAAACGCAAAACCGACATTCTGGGATTGGTCTGGAAAAAAGATAACTGGTTCTCTAGGAATGATAAACGAGGCAAGCCAAGATGTTTCAGGTTACTATGTTCAGAAGTTGGTCAATGCCGCCCCAGGCATAAGGCCGCCTGAGATAGTTTCTAAAACAATAGATGGCATGGAAAGCAAATTCATTGAGCCATCAACCAGGAAATTTGTAGAAACCAAATTCTCTGCAAATGTCGCATTGGATAAAGCATTAAACCCGGAGCTTTCAAAGATATATGAATTTGGAAATAAACCACCTCTTAAATCAAAAACATCTTTGCTTGAGGTAAAACCAAATACCCCGCTAGTAGCTGCTTTTAGCATAGGGGCATCGTCAAAACAATCCCAAAATAATAACTTTAACTTACGCCAAAGTTCAATAAAATTTGAAAATAGATTCTCACAGCAGCAAACTCAGTTGCAATCTACAAGGCAAAGTTTGCTAGTGGATATGAACCAGGTATTAAATCAGGGGCTTGTTATAGGAGTAAGACAAGGTGATAGACAAGGGCTTAGGCAGGAAGCCCTCCAAACAATACGGCAAGATTTGGTTATCGGACAGAAACACGAGTTGAAACAGGATATTAGGCAAGACCTGGTAACTGGCCTTAAGCAAGAGCTGAAACAAAACATAAAAGAACCGCCTAAAACGGGTTTTATTCTTCCACCACTGCCACAATTGGATTCTGAAGGTTCTCCAACTTTCAAAAAAACGAAAATAAAATCACATTACCAGCCTTCCTTTACGGCAATATTGTTTAACATCAAGGGTAAGAAGGGAAACATAGAGCAAAGCGGCTTTGGATTAAGGCCCCTGATTTCAACAGGAAAATCTAGCAAGAAAAAGCGCAATTGGTGGGAGTTATAAATGGTGATTTGATGGATAAGAAGAAATCGCTGTGGGCTTTTCCTGTGCGTTTGACAGTTCTGCGGAAAATATAAACTTAGTTTTCCTTTTTCTTTTTTTACTTTTCAATTCGTCTATTACTTCCTTGAGCTTTGTTTGATCTGGCTTCTCAATCGACATTAGGAAAAGAACTGCTTGCCTATAAGTTATTTTTACTCCTGCTTCAGTCATTATATACTCTATAAATGCATCTACCTTATCCTTAAAAAGCTGTGGAACCTTCATAGGTATCGGTTTTTCAGATCCATCATGAGGGAGTAAATAATCAGTGCGCATTCATTTCTCCTCCTTGCCATTGCGAGTAATAATCCAAAGCCCAACCGATGCGATAATAACTTCCAGAAGTGGGAACCCCCACGATGGAAAGAAGGGGGAGAACTGCGCAACTATATTCTGCACCAAGATTGTCATTCCTGAAGAAAGTAGAACTGTGCAGGCCGTTGTCAATGCAAGCTTCTTTGTGAAGTTGCGGTAGTCGATCAACTTCTGGTTAGTTTCATGCAGCATTATTTCGCCCCTAAACGTTTCTCCTTGGCCTCCAATTCCTTCTTCTGCCTAGAAATTTCCGCAAGCTCCTCCAACCGCTTCGGCTCGGCATCCTTCCAATAAGCATAGCAATACTTCAGGAGTTTTCCAACGCCATCCGTATTGGCTAGCCACTCATTGGCAAAGCCGTTTGGCTTCTGTTTTTTGATTGGTATGCCCACAGTCCTAAAGTGAAGTCTCTCGGCTTCAAGTGCCATAGAGGTAAGCTCCGGTTCATTAAAGTATAGGGAAACCCTGAACAGCCCCTTTTGCTTTATTTTTCCATTCATTAGTATCACCACGAAACTAATTCAGTATGCCCAAAATTGGCATCTCAAAAACATCGTGTCTTAGCCCCGGCCCCAAAACCGAAGCTTGGCTTTCTTGCCGATCTAGGCTATCAGATAGGCTTCTAAATGGGTAATTCCAGGATGTCTGCCCGAGTATCGGTGTTGTTATGAATTCCATCAGCGATAACCTCCATCTTTAGATTCTTGTTTCAGCGTATTGTGAAGAAACACAACAACATCCAGAAGATACACACGGCATTCGGCAAGATTCCGGCCAACCGCTTCCGCCTTCAAACCGTTAAACTCGACAGATAATTTGGCTCCAACAGGTGAAGGGTCTTCATCAGTTACTATTTTTTGTTCTGCTGAAGATACGCCATCTCTATCCGGCTCTGCTGAATCATGCTCGATAAAAACTTCAGGGTTCTTAGTTGGTGGTTCCATTGGCAAACCTCGGTTCTTTTTTTGGTAGTTTTCCTTCTGCCCTTAGCTCTACAAGACTCCTATATACCCAATTATAACTTGGGAAAGTCTCCTCGCCCTGGCTGTCAGTGTAAGAAAGTTGCAATTGTAAGTCGGCAACACTAATTGATGGGTGGTCGCGAACAATTTCAAGTATTTTTTTAATTAAACTGTTTTTATTTTTGAATTTAGTCATGGTTCTCATCCTCCTTGTGGTTATCTATGAAAGAACTAGTGTGCAACGATAGTGGCGCGTGCGTATTAGTTGAGTCTGATTTGCTTTTGAGCAAACGAGCAACCAAGCCTGCCGATCTCTGGCCTATATTGAGTTTCGACTGTATTAGCGCCGTATCATACGCGCCATTTTCATTCTTGTAGTCATCAGGTGAGACTAAGACCATATCTCTATATTTGTTAATGTCAGCAGGCACTCGTTTATTTTTGCTTGGCACACCATCGCGATAACGTATTCCAGTTTTCTCGGTGTTGTTAGCATCGGATATAATGCCTGATAGATATGCATCACGTCGTTTTTCATATCGCTTGGCTAGGTGTGGTTCTGGCTGCTTGGCAGTCCATGATAAATATTTTACGGGTCGTCCATCCTCTCCATTAAAAACGAGGAATGGCATTCTAGGCGTTGCACTGCTTGGATCAGGAACAACGACTTTGAACTTGAATTTAGTAATTCCTCGCTGATGCCCTAAGACTTCAATTGCGAAGTCCATCATGTTTCTTACTTGCGGGTCAATCAATCCAAAACTTGGTGTGGTGCAAAGAACGGTTATTGCTCTTGGCCTAACGGTTTGAAATATAGCTGATAGGTTTTTGTTGGATCTTGTTTGAGAATCGCGATTCGATGCGCCCACCCCAACCTCGTCGTATATTATTACAGAACCAGGTTTTAGCTTATCGACAATCTCGAAGAACTGTTTGCTACTAAAAACCACATGATCGAGTGTAAAGTTAGGATCTAGCAAAGTCGCCATGCGCAAGGCAAGATAGCTTTTGCCAGCGCCTTTCTTTCCATAAAGAACGCAACAATTGCTCTCTCGTTTCCTTTGAATTCTGTATTGTAACATCATTAGAAGTTTTGACCCCATTCAAACCACCATATCGACCTTTGCATCCTGGCAGGCAACTATAGCCCGGTATAAAATCACCTGGCGGTTTAGATTTTTACAAGTCTCCAATTCCGCCTTGTATTTTTGTATCAGGCGGTCAAGTGTTCTTGCACATTTTATTTTCACATTCATATTATTCGCCCCCTATAACAAGCAGCTTTTCAAAAGCTGCTTGTGATTATTGAAAGCAGGGATAACCATCAGCTTCGATTCGGTTGTAACTTGAATCTGTGGATAGGCCTTCTGCTCTTGCAATCTCGCCAGTTCCTTCTCTGCCTGGGTTAGTTTATTCCTACAAACAAGGACTGCCCACTCAGCAACAAACAAGGACTTGCAACGCTCAGAGCAGAATTCGAACCATTGATAGTTTGAATAAAAACCTTTGTAATATGCTACATGGTTGCCAAGCTGGGTCGAGCAGTAGAAACAGGACTTGTTTATACTGGTGGAATGTTTATACATAGAGGGGTTCATTGAGTTCCACCTCCATTTACGGGCTGCGCTAGCCCGGATTTGATTACAAATTCGGCTTCAGTTTGTGGAAGCTCGGCAACTTGCCCAGCTTGGAAAGCACCATAAATTTTCTTATCGGAACCTACCCAATCTTGGCTTTCCTTCAAAAAAAGAACTGGAACAGGTGGCACGGATTTTTTCATATCACTTGCATCTGGCACAGATGGAACAGGTTGTTTGATGGTTAGATATGATTGATTTGAGCTATTTTCATCATTTTGGCACACATGGAACACGTTTTTTTTACTCTCGCGCGTGAGAGAGGTAGTAGTTAGTATTTCCTGTATGGAGTTGAAAATTCGTGTTCCATCCGTGCCACTTTTGGAAGTTATGGACAGCCCGATATACACACGCTCACGCTTGTTTCCTTTGCGTGGTTGGGATTCCTGGAGCTTTCCCATGTTGCGGTCTGAAAACTCACGCTTAAACTGCAAGCCACCAATTGGAGGGAGTTTCTTTTCCTTGCAATATGCCATGTATGCGCTGTAAAGGGCATCCTTGCTTATCTCATCCTCAACATTGCCAGTGAAGCTGCAAGAATCATATTCAAACGCAGCAACTGTGTCTGATGCTCGTTCATACAACTCCCTAATCTCATCAACTGGCAAATCATTGACAAAGGCAGCCTGGGGCAAGAAATTTCCCTCATCATCCAGCCAAAGGCGCAGCTCTGCAAGGGCCTCATTCAAGAAGCCAGACAATTCCGATTCTGTGGTCAGCTCTTGCTCAAGCCCAATCTTTGCAGCGCCTCCATAAAATTGCCTTTGGAAAAAGAACAAAATGAGCCGTCTGAAGAATCCATCTGATGCATCTGGGCTCTTTGGCGGCTTGTTGCTTGCAGTGATTATCTTGGCAAATGGGGCGATTGTGTAGCCCTGCACGCCCTTCCTCTCAATTCGTATTCTATCAGTGCCGCTTGTCATGCTCTTTATTGCATCAAAGTTTTTCACCTCTGAAACTGTCATTTCATTGGCTATGTTGGCAAACTTTCCTTCCAAATCAGCAGGCGCAAACCTATCATAACAGAGTTTTGTGATGGTTGTGTTGCTCACGTTTTCAGCGCCAAGCAAAGCCTGGAGTATTGAGCAGAATATGCCCTTTCCATTCGCTCCAGCCCCAATCAGGAAAAATAGCTTTTGAATTGGATAGCTGGGCCAGAGGCAATAAGCCGCCAGTTGCTTCAACCCTCGCACCATCTTTGAATCTGGCTCTGCATCTTTGCTCTCAGAGCAAATTTCATTGATGAACGTGTCAATCTTCTGGCATTTTGCATCTGGGTTGTATGGAACTGGAAGCTTGGCAGTGAATCCATACTCTGGCGCATATGGCTTAAGCTTGAAATTCCTCAAATCCAAAACGCCATTTTTACATGGGATGAAGTGCGGTGGAGCTTTTTCAAGTTCATCAAAAGAGGCAACTGCGTTTTGCGCTTTCACTGCCTTGATTATCTCCTCTCTCGCTCCAGAGGCGCAGTTTGGCGCAGTTGTAGCAAGAAGAACATTCAAAAGTGCCTCAGCCCTCTTTTCAAATATCCCACTTGATGGATTGTAGATGTCTGCAACATCCTCTTGCAAAGCATGGCGGATTTTCGCCTTTCCTTGCAGCCATTCACTGAGAACATCTGCATAAACCCTGAAGTCAATTTTATTCCCCTTGAGGATGGCAAACTCCTTCGTTAGCCAGACAACCTCATAAGATTTGAAGAAGTCAAGCAGTGCTGGAGGTATAATTGCATTTTGCCCATCAAGGGCCTTGAAGAAGTTTCCAAAAGCAGAAACAACAACTCCCGAATCGTGGGCATCAAATCCATTTTCATGGACAAAACCAACAATATTCTCCTCCCTTGCGTAGTCTGCATAGGTTGGATGTTTTTTCTGAAGATAAAGCTCCAAAAGCTCACACAGCTCTGGCTGCGGCTCAACTATGGCATCCTTGATAATTTTGAGCGCCTTTCGCTTGCAGTTGCTGCAAACCTGGGGCAGCCCTTCCAAATTTTCAAGCGTTTCATCAAGGTCGCACATTTCACATTTTGTGCGTGTTGTGCGCCAGGTCTTATAGGATGGAAGTGCCATGTTCAACACCTCAATCCAGCCGCAGGCTGCTGCCCAGGCTGCTTAAATTCAATTTTGCTTATCTCTGTGAGCAGAATGGCCTGCTCTCCGCTTATAGTCCTCAAAAATAGGTGCGTGTCGCTAACACCTGTTATTGTGCCGTCATAAAAAAAGACTCCATTCGGGCGCTTATGCCCGATACACACCTGCCAACCTATCTTCTTTTTTAGTTCTTCGCACATATCTCAACACCTCTATCTGAGGTCGCTTGCCAGGTCAGAGCTGCAAACTTGAGCCTGGCAAGTGCCATTTTTCAGCATGATTTTTTTTCCTCCACAACAAGCCTTCCGGCATCGTCTATTTTCGCGTCAAGCTCATCCCGGTATTCCTCAGCGATTGCCTCGGCAAGTTTGCGAATACGAAGGTCAGTGTTGTTCATAGGCTCGCCTTTTTTTCGTCGAGGCGGAGATAATTCCAAAGTGCCGCCTTGCAAAGCTGAGTTCTGAGAAAACCAAAGCGTTCTCGTTCCTGTATCGCCGTTGCAAGCGGGCTATTCTCCTCAATCTCCAAGAGAATTCTCATAGTCTCACCGTCGTCAGGAGGCTACCCCCCCATCAAGCTCAGTATTACAGGAGGCTACCCCCCCATCAAGCTGGCACTAAAAGTACTCACAGCTTATATTTAAAGCTATGCTTTAACGAGCCTATTCACCTCTAATCGAAAAGCCAAAACTACCCATTTATATACTTTTTTTACAAAATAATAACATGGGAGAAATAACGCACTTATCCGAGGTAAAATTGGCTCAGAGACCATCGGCCCCGCCCCCGGCATGGATTGAACTAAATGAACTAGAGCAATGTTTTGTTGTTGTTCTTTCGAAACAAACTTCTGCCAAAACTTGGTGGGAGCTATACGACGAAACAACAACGCAAATTGTTGTTAGAGTTATGATTAGAAAAAACACCGAAGCTTTTGAGAGGTTTCCAAAAAGTTGGTTTGAAGACGCACAACGTTATCAAAAACTAAATGAACGGCTGCAATACTTTCGTGGAAAGAGTATTTCAATCCCAAGCCAAAGAACGTTCAAGAATATTATTTCTTTTTTCGAATACGTCGGTTGGATTGGTTCTGTTCGTAGGATAGAGGGAAAAAGACCAAAGAAATACTATTTTCCAAGCCATGCATTGATCGAGAAGCTTTCTCCAGCCATCAAAAAATATGTCCAAGAGAATGATCTTAACAATGGAGGTTCTATATGAATGTGATTCATATTATTTTACGAGAAAAATGAACTCAAGCCGATGTCTGCATTTACCAAAATCGAAATATTGTTTGGTTCTTAGGAAGGGTTAGCCCCGTTTGACTGTGCGCCTTGCCCGGTCAGTTTCTAACTTCTCCAATTGCCTTTGCATCTTCACCATCTGTTCCTGCATCGAAATCATATCAGACTTTGCTTTGTCCTTGTTGAATGAAAGCCCGCAATAGGCGCAAAGCTCGGCATCATGCATATTTGTTTTCCTGCATCTGGAGCATATCTTCGGTTCTAGCTTGTTTTCTGCCTTTTCCTTCTCAACGGGCTTGTTGTGCATCGCGAGGATTGAATTATCCACGTCGCGCCCTGAGATGTGGATATAGACACTCGCCATCTGGCTGTCCTGCTCCCAGCCGAAATAAGCCTTCATCTGAGCGTCGGTCAGCTTGGATGCCAGCCTGGTCGCCGCGCTGTGCCGGAACAGGTGAGGGTATATCCGCCTGTTCATTCCGGCCTGAGAAGCCAAGTCCTTTAACATTGAATTGACTGCCGTATCTGAAAGACTGCTCCCATAGTCCTTCCTGCTGATGTTTGGGAACAGGGGGGCATCCTGCTTCCTTAACGGGTGCGCAGCCAGCCACGCAGCCAAAAAAGGTTCGCTGTCTATAACCAGGATGCTGCGCGAACCCGTCTTGGTCTGTTCGGGAATATGGATTCTCGCGCCTTCCGATATAAATTCAACGTCGTTCCTTTTCAAAGCCCTAAGCTCCGAATTCCTAAGCCCTCCCTCGTAAAGAAGCGAAACGATGGCTTTATC
>Ga0172368_10003164_pt1 | contig 20218 bp, 20 predicted proteins | sample Lak11m_FD_114540 | JGI IMG/M metagenome (GOLD analysis project Ga0172368, IMG submission 114540) | Freshwater microbial communities from Kabuno Bay, South-Kivu, Congo - kab_022012_11m | ecosystem: Environmental > Aquatic > Freshwater > Lake | place: Democratic Republic of the Congo: South-Kivu...
TAACTCCTATATATAAAACTTTATTGCTTTGACCTGTTGCTATGTATACATGATATGATTTCATTGTTTTTTAGATTCCCGCCTCCGCGGGAATGACAGAGGGGGTTGCGGGAATGACAGAGGGGGTTGCGGGAATGACAGAGGGGGGGTTGCGGGAATGACAGAGGGGGGGGTTGCGGGAATGACAGAGGGAGGAGCTTGATTCACTATTCCCATTCCAAATTCCAAATACAATATTCTGGATTCTTCCTACTTAGTCTTCTGTCGTTATACGGACCACTTCCTCCAGAGTAGTTATGCCGGCAAGCACTTTTAAAAAGCCGTCTTGGCGCATTGTTAACATTCCCTCGCTAACAGCCGCATCAGTTATATCGTTTGCCGAAGCCCTGGCTATAATCAAGTCTTCAATCTTTGGTGTTACATTGAAAACCTCATAAATGCCTATCCTGCCCCAAAAACCTGTATTTTTACACGACTCGCAACCCTTTCCTTTATAAACTTTAAACTTTTCATCCTCAATGAAAGGTATATTATCATATCCTATATCTTCGGTTTTTTTCTTTGGAGATTTTTTTGACGGTAAAAAATCCCCTAGCGCAGTTTTCATCGCATCAGTTAAAGCGACACTGAGAGTCACTTCTTCTTTACAGTTTTCACATATTTTTCTCACAAGACGCTGCCCGATAATCGTGTTGACAGTCGAAGCGATAAGGAAAGGCTCTATTTCCATATCAGTCAGACGAGGCAAAGTACTGGCAGCTGAGTTGGTGTGCAAAGTAGATAAGACTGTATGACCGGTTAAAGCCGACTGGACTGCCAAGTCTGCTGTTTCTTTGTCACGAATTTCACCAACCATTATCACGTCCGGATCTTGTCTGAGCATAGAGCGAAGACCTGAGGCAAATGTCAGACCTACTGCATTGTTGACTTGAATTTGATTAATACCGTCAACGTTGTACTCAACGGGGTCCTCAATAGTGATAATATTCACGCTAGGTTTGTTGAGTTTAGTCAGGATAGCATATAGCGAAGTGGATTTGCCGGAACCGGTCGGACCGGTAGCTAAAATCATGCCATGTGGCTTTTTGACACCGGCTTCAATGATTTTATAGGCCCTGCCCGCTATGCCAAGGTTTTCCAAAGTGATGAGACCGCCTGATTTATCCAAAAGCCTTATTACTATCTTCTCTCCATAAACAATTGGTGTTATCGATATTCTGAGATCTATCTCTCTGCCTTCTACTTTTAGGTCAAAGCGCCCGTCCTGAGGCACTCTATGTTCATCAATTTTAAGTAAAGATAATATTTTAACCCTAGACACAAGCGCACTATGAATATGCTTAGGTAATGTCATAGTGCTATAGAGAATACCATCTATACGGTATCGTATCTTGATATCCTTTTCCCTGGGTTCAATATGAACATCAGATGCTCTGGATTTGGCTGCATAATCCAAAATAGTATTTAAGGCTCGTGTGATAGGAGCATCTTGAGTAATCTTGGCAGCATCCTTATCTTTCTCTTTAGGTTTTTCCTCTTTGTCCTGCGAGACTTGTATCTTATCAATGTCTTCCATCACCGTATCCACTTCCATCGTATAGTCGTCATATTGGGAAAGTACTTTGTCCATACTTTCTTTTGAAACAAGGTACGGTTTAACTTTCATGCCCGTCTTTTTCTCTATATATTCTATAGACTGAATGTCGTTCGGATTAGTCATGGCAACATTCAAGTAATCCCCAATCTTGCCAAAGGGAACTATCTTGTACTTTTCGGCCAATGTTCTTGTAAGTACATTTAAGACTTCCTGCTGAACTTTCCTGTCGCGAAGATCAACGTAGGGCATCTCTGTCGCGACCGCCAAAACTTTGCAAAGCTCCTCCTGCTTCACCGAGGGCATATCTTTTAGAATCTTTTCTATTGAGCGACCTGTCTCAGCGCTTTGGACTTTAATAAGGTCTAGTTGTTTTTTTGTAACTAGACCGAGTTTGACTATAAGGTCTTCGAGTTTTTTATCATTTTTAACTGGCATTATCACATCTGTCATTCCCGCGTAGGCGGGAATCTATACAATTCCTGGATTCCCGCCTACGCGGGAATGACTAAAAAATTATAGGCTGGCAAAAGGATTATCCCGTCCGATATTATCCATATTGGGAACACCATAATCTTTTCTTTGTTTCAACTTTTCAATCTCATCATTGTTTATGTTGCCGGTAAACTGAATAGTTTCTTTTGCCTGTTGTACTTTTACAGGAGATTTTGTTAAAGTTCTCAAAATAATCGTAACAGAGCCTATAATAATACAAACACATACTACAAGAGCGGCTATATCTTTCTTTTTCATTGCTGCGCCTCCGTTTGCGGGTTACGATAATATGCTTTATAAGTCAAGTTAACGCTGAAGTTGTTTTCACCTGAAATAGAGAAGTGATCTAGATGGACAAATCTGAGCGCTTTTTCCGAGTTTGCAAGCAATACTTTAAAAGCGTCGTAGTTAGGTAAGTTTACCTGGTTTGAATACGTCATGGTGTCGACAACTGATGAAGCCGCCCCCTCACTGCTTGCGCTTGCAGATGTCGATGAGGCGCTATCGCTTTTTTGAGTACCGGTAAAACTTCCGCCAACCCCTTTTTCCAGTTCACTTAACTCTATAAACACATCGCCAACTTCTTTTTTTGTAGGGATAGCCCTATATACAATCTTGGACTGTTCTTTGAGCTCTTGTTCTTTGACTTTAAGCTCCTTAAGTTTAGCTAGTTTTTGCTCTTTTACAGACAAAATTTGTTTTTTCTCTTTCAGCTGACCGTCTACTTGTTTGATGCTTTTTATTGTCGGAACTACTATAAAAACTATCGCCAAAATAGCTATGATAATAGCTCCCACGACAATACCTATCATCCAGTAATATTGTTCTAGTTTTTTACTTGAGTCTACCATAAAACCCCCTCTGCCATTTCAAAAGTAACACTAAAGCTTATCAAGCTATTTTGGGTATCATACCCGTCAACATTTACATTTTTAAACAGCTTGGCACCGCTTTGAGTATCGTTTTCTTTATGCTCATACGATTCAAGCGAGTTAATAAGCCTGGATATAGACTGCACGCTTTTGCCGCTAGCTTTTGTGCTAAATTTATTGCCTGTCTGGCTAAATTCTGTAAACTGAATATCGTTTGGAGTAACTTTTTCAAGAACCGGCAAAAACTTCGACCATTTTGCCCCGCTCGACTCTATGTCATTTATGGCTTTTAGCCCCTGCTCTATGTTAATAACCATTTCTTCTATATCTTTATAATCTTTTAGTTCTTCATCTGTTTTGGCAATTTTCTTTTTAGTATTATCAAGAATGATAACTTGCGACCATTTATACCCTTGTAGAATAAGAATGACAACTAAAATAACCGCCAAAGAAACAACGGCGCTTAAAGTCACAAAAAAGTTCCTCTTTTTAAGCTTGATTTTTTGTAACCTAATATCAGAAACTAGATTTATTTTTGACATATTAAAGTCCCCTCATTGCGAGTCCAACAGCGATAGCGAACTCTGAAGCATTTTGGTTAAGCTGGCTTGTTACATCCGGTTTATGGACTACTGAGTTCCATGGGTTACCGTAAACTACACTTATCCCCAACTGTTCAGCAAAAAACGGCTGCAAACCCTGTAACTTAGAACCTCCGCCGGTCAACTTAGCCATTGGTATGGCTTGTCCTTTTTCTTCCATATAATATTTTACAGAACGATCTATTTCTTCTGCAAGATTTTTCATAATAGGTTTAGCTGCCTTAAAAAGCTTGCCTTCCATTCTCTCCTTATCAACCCCAAACTTTATTTTAAACTGTTCAGCTTGATCTTCTTCTATATTTAAGTCTTGAGCTATCGCTCGAGTGATGACCTGTCCTCCGATAGGGACACTTCTAGCCAGAGACATGACTCCGTTTTGGACTACGGTTATTTCAGTGGTTAAAGTGCCAATATCAACAATAGCATAAAGTTCCTCGTTCGCATGAAGTGACCTGGATACAGCCATATAGTTCACTTCAACTGCCTGTAAGTCAAGACCTGCATCATCAATCAATTCGGACATTTTTTGAGTTTTGGCTTTTGGAGCGGCGATAATCATCACCGATATTTCTCCTGTATTTTCCGACACTCCTATAATCTGATAATCTATTCTGACATCGTCTATCTTTAAGGGAATATTTTGTTCTGCCTGGTATAAAATAGCCTTTTTGAGTTCGTTCTCCGGCATTTTAGGCAGTTTAATAATAGTAGTGAATATCGTACTCCCGGGAAGAGATACGACCGCGTTTTTTGTTACTAGGTGCATAGAATGCGCCAGTTTTTTTATTTCTCCGCTAACCTTTTTTTGATCTAAGGCGCTATCGCTTTGGGCTATACCTTTTTCCAACGGAGCGCTGCCAAAAGCAATAAGTTCATATTTGCCAAAAGATTTTTTCAGTTGGACAATTTTAAGAGAGCTGCTTCCAATATCTATTCCGAAGTAATCTATATTTTCTTTTAGCTTGTCTAGGATAAACACAAACCCCCCAAGATCATTATAAGCGTTTTCTTACTCTATTAAACAGAACTTTGAAATGGGTGTCAACATATTTTTCGCTCTCCGCTCATTAGCGATATAATGTGAACATAAGAGAGATATATAGTTTTTGTCATTCTGGGGATCCGGCAACTGACGAAGACTCCAGAATCCTCTTGTTAGGGACGTTAAGGGTCAGACCTTTAAAAGGTCTGACCCTTTTGACTTTGACTGTTAGTTCTCCTGAGTTTACAAGGTTCGACCTTGCACAAGGTCGAACCTTGTAAGTGAATTATGTGGAAGTTTATGCGTAGTTGCTAGTTCGGCGGAACAGGATTTTCTGTACCTGACTGATGGGGAGTAACGGTAATCTGAGTACTGCAAGTTGTTGCTCCAGTGTTGTCATAAAGAGTATAAGTAGTTGTTTTAGGTGGCATGAGACTGATCGGGCTCGTTGAAATCGGTATATCACTCAGTCCTGGAGCGCGTAGCGTAAAATGAGTTTTAGCAGGATCACCAGACCAAGACATGTTGACGCTTTCTCCTTGTCGTATGGTTTGTCTGTTTGGAGTTAGGGTGCAGGAAGGAGAAGGGGGACTACTGGGACAAGAAAATTTTACACCCCATGTAGCTACGCCATTTTCCCAATGTGGCAGGTTAATATGCTTTATAAATCCGCCAAAATCGTCTAGCCCGGCTGCATATAGCTTACATTCTTCTTTTGTAGGGTCACATAGTGTTTTATCATAACTTGACACTTTAACATCAAAACTATGACCTCCCGGTTCCTGATTGGCCAAGTAGAGTGGTCCTATAATATTTTGGGGGCTCCAGTTCCAATCATCATCATCTGATAAGTTAGGGTTATCGCCTGACTTATATAAATGGAAGCGAACACGATTTGATTGCCCATCGCCATCAGCGTCATATGTCCATCCTTTAGCTGAGATGTCGCTTGTGGCAGAATCACATGATACCTCTTTAAGCTCACCTTGAGGATGAACATGCAACTTCAGATAGATTGTGCCGTCGTTATCAGTATTTTCATTTTGATAAGCTCCATAATATGTTTCCCACTTGTTACTCCAGCTTGTAAGCGTTGCGTCAATAGGATCATCACCGCCATTTGATTGGAGTTTTCTATCTCTATAGGCAATATTCTTGTAACCACTTTTTTCTATGTCATAGTGCCACCTTGCATTACAGCTTAATGAGTATGACTCTTTACTGCCAACACTAATATTGCCATTACTATCAGATGTAGCTGTCACAGTCCTTGGCTCAGGATGTGTATGTGCGCCTGTCCTACCAAGCTCTTTAGTTTTACAACCTGGCGCAATGCCATAAGGCTGTACCACTCCAGGTTCATTATTATCAGTCAGTTGGGCGGTCACTTGAACTCCGGCTAACTTCAGCGAAGGATTTGATCCATCAACAAAGGTGCCGTAAGGTTGGTTGAAGTGTGTACCGGTCACACAGTCTGAACAGGCATAATATTTCTTGGGGGCACTACCAAGCCACCAAGTATCACAATGCAGGAGATGAGCTTTTGCTTCTTTTACTCCAAAAAGTTTATTACCGGTAGAAACTAAACTCTTAATTTTATCAGAAGCTTCCTTTTGCGTTCTGTCAAAACGATAGCTTAAAAGGTTTATTTTGGCTTTCTGGACCACGCTTTGTTTGAAATCTTCCCAGTCATTATAAGACCCTGAAGATAATCCTTCGAGTCTGTATATCATATAGTAGCCGCCAGAAGACCGAAAAACAGGTGTCACCTCTCCAACTTTTTTTAGACTTGCAACCGCCGCCCAGTCTTCTCTGCCCTCGAACCTATCCTTTTCGTTTTTCGCATTTATCCCCTTATAGCGAACCCAGTTGTTTGATAAAGTATCCCAAGTGTTCGCTCCGGACTTTAGTACCTCTAGCTTCTTTAAGATTTCATCTTCCTTTGCCCCGTTTTTCATAAGAGTATAAAAGTTGTCTTCGAGAACTTTTTTTGAGAGATCCTCATCCTTCTGCTTCTGCTCTCCTTCCGCCGTGCTCCAGTCATATCTTATGTAGACTCCATAAACGTCTCTGTCTCTTAGCATAGAAGAAGCAAGCTTTTCTTTTAGAATCTCTGTTTTTTGGTTTGCTTTAGCGTATTCAGGAGTCCAACCATATGCATTCTTGATAGCTTGTTTATAGGCTTCTTCATTTTCATAAGCGGCTACAAGATCGTTATATTTTTTATTTATCTCCTCATCTGTAACGGTTATTCCTCTTTTTTCTGCCTCGCTCTCAAGAGCTTTTGTCAAAATCATGTCTTCAACTTGAGAGGTAGCGCATTGTTTGTTGGATTTTTCATCTTTGTTATAAGCGTAAAATCCCTCGCACTTTGCTTTTGCATCATCATACTCGGTTTTTGTCACCTTTTTGTTGCCATAAGTTGCAACTATGTCACCTGATGATAAATACCAAACCGCTCCAACAACCATAACCGCTACCAAAACTGATAACAAGCTGACCGTTATCATAAACTTTTTTGAATGGTTAAGAAAAAAGTCCATAAATCCTTTTTTGTTGTCTTTTGATGCCATTTCCCCTCTCAGATATTAAGTGTGATATTTTAAGAACTAAATAAAAATGTATATGAATATAATATACCACTTATGATAGAAGTTGTGTCAAGCTTTTTCTTGCTTTCTAGCTTTTAGCGAGATAGTTTTTGTCATTCTGGGGATCCGGCAACTGACGGAGACTCCAGAATCAAAGCCTTTGATTTAATATTTCAAAGGTCTGACCTTTGTGACTTTCTAGTTCTCCTGAGTTTACAAGGTTCGACCTTGCGCAAGGTCGAACCTTGTAAGTGACTAGTTTAATTTCTGTTTAGTTCGGCGGGGCGGCTTGGTTCTCGGTACCTGACTGATGAGGTCTGACATCAACTGTAGCGGTGGAGCCAAGACTACACGAGGGGATATTATTACCACTTGAGTCAACTATTGTATAATCGGTTTTCTTGAGCGGCATCACATCTAAAAAACCTGTGTCATTAGATCCGTTGGCAACAGTGATATAGCTCGGAGGACTGCCTACTTGTTGTTGCTTGATTTGAAAACTAGTTGGCAATGATGCCAAGTTGAGAATCCAATTCAACGTTACGATCTCTCCCTGAAAAACAGGGGGATTTGAATCAATGAAGATGCTGCAGCTTTCTGATATAGTACTAGGGTTCGTCGCTGAACAACTTTGATCGCTTCCACCAAATAATCCAGAACATGTCCATGACCAAGGACCATTTCCGCTAAAACTTGTGGGATTTGGTGTACCCTTATCACAAAGGTTCGTCTGAGTTGCAGCATTCATTTCAGTCAAAGTGCGGGATGTTCCATCATAAAGACCGCATTTTCCAGGACGTGGACTAGCGATTTTTAAAACAAACTCTGTACTCGTTGTAAAACCATTCATAGCATATGCATGTGTCCAGTATTTATTACTGTTTGGGTCTTTAATAAAACTACAGCCCTCTATATTTTTTATGCCAAGCGGATTAGCTGCCCCTGCATTACAACCACCTGTTCCAAATCCTGCGACATTGCAAAAGCCAGGACGATCATCTGAACAGTCGCATTCCCCGTTGTTTTTACAAGTATATTTGATACCATTTAACGGCATATATACATCTCCCTCTATATGATCAACTTCATAGCTCGCGAAACTTGGTTCGGTAAGATCCAAAGTTTCTTTCAAAGGAGAACAGTTACAATTAAAGTCAAACCCCCAACCTGTCCTGATGGTTGTCCAGGCGCCCTTGTTCCTCGATACTGAACTTCCTTGAAAACGGGGGTCGCTGGGACTTACAAGATTCACATCTACCGTGCGAAAAGCTCCAGATGGAGGTCCTGGAGATACGTCCCATACCTGCCAATAACTTGGGGGGGACTGCTGGTTATTTTGACGGAATGCAGCCGCATACAGACCTGGGTTGTTAGGATCACAAGCGGGAAGTTGACAATTACTCTGATGGCAATAAGAGTTTGTGCCAGGATAAGGATCGGCTCCAGTATAGCCACTATCATGATCTACTGGAACATCAATCATCATGTTACCGTTTATATCTCTGACAAAAACATCAACTTGGATCGACCATGCTTTAACATTGGAGGGAGATAGGAACAGTCCAATAGCTATCGATGTTATAAATAGTAATAAGGTTTTGGGTTGCATTACTTAATCCTCTCCATATATGTTTTTATCTGAGATTGGTCTCTCTGGTCCATAAACCATTTATCAAAATCTGTTGTTTCGCCATTTCCGCCCTTGCCGCTAAAAGATACAACAGCATATGCAGAGTCAACACCATTTATATCTTTCACTAATATTTGGTAGAAACTCTTTTGTGATGAGTCAAGTTTTTTAATCTGCTCATATTCATTATAGGCATATTGAAAATCTGTCGGCGCAAACTTGTCTTTACCGAAGGATTCCGTAAAGGTTATTACATATGGCTTCCAGATACTTTGGCCCAAGATAAAATCTTTCAGAACATTGTCAACTTCTTGGTTATAGTTAGTTTTTCCTTGCTCAAGGCGAGCTTTCATATCATTACAATATTTCTCCGCATATTCTCTGTGAGAATCTTTTTTAGCTTTTGCATCAGGTTTGTTTTTCATGTCATCCTGATCTGCCCTATCAAATCTACAAAAAATAATATATCCTTCTTTCCACATAACAATCTCCTGCTTAAGCGTTTCTTCTGCAAAACTTAGCTTTACATAGTTACGGTATGCCTTTTTGACAGCATCATCTCTGCTGTCGTAGTCTTTATATTTTTCTTTAGCCTTGAGCACTAACATGTCCTCATCAAGAGTTATTTTTCTTTTTGCCAGCTCACGCTCCAAAATCTTCATGTCTATCAGCTGATAAAGAATGCTGGACTTTTCACCTTCTGTAGCACCTTTTGAAATTTGAGGGGTACCTCTTCCGGTAGATGCAAAAAGTCTTTCATTATAATCACTGATGTATATTTTGTCTTTACCAACAGTAGCCACAACAGAGCTATCTTTTTTGGGGTTAAAAATCCCAGTATAATAATAGATAAAAATAGATATAGCCAACAAAGCAGCCACTGTACCAAACAATTCAACAATTCTCAGAGTCCTTTTGGAGGATTTTTTTAAAGCCATGGACTATTCTATAATCAAGTTAGTAACTTAACTCTTATTCTACCATAAATAAAAAAGCTGTCAAACCCTTGCAGATTCTTCACTAATAAGCAGTGTAAATTTGTACTCAAATGATTACACAAAACTTGTCCGAGCAAGTTTTAAGAAAATATGAGTACTTAGCAACAAGTAGTTCTGGTATGACAACGTCTGACGTTTCTTGATTAGAATCAAAACCTTCATTTGATAGAAAAGATTCTGGAGTCCTCACGTCCCCAGAATGACGAGTTATTGTAGAGGAAAATATCCATCCTTACGGCGCAAGCCCTGTAGATGTCCGCAATTTTATGACAAAATCTATACGTCATCCTTGCATGAAAAATACCCCGATAATTGAGAAAGGCTGCTTTCTTTGGTTCTTCTCAATTCTCGCGCCAGGATATACTTTCCAGCCATGTCATCAGTGGAATATAAAATGAGTGAAAGAGAATAAAAAAACGGTCACTTGTCTTAAAAGACAAGTGACCGAAAGTGAGGTACTATTTAGGGATAGTTGAAGCAAGCGCCGCACACATTCAGCGAATCCGCTCCCACGCTTATCCTGAACCGCGATATACCTGGTGGTACCAAGTACGCGGTCAGTATTAAGCGGCTCTCACCAGAAGCTATGTTGCCCACCGCGAGAGGAAAAGAGTCGAGAGGAACAACACCTTTTGTGCACACGATGCTTTTTATTTCAGTGCCGTACGCATCAGGTCCTGTATTTTCTAGCATAAGCTGGACTGTCAGCCTGCGCGCCAGATAGTCATCATAACTTTCCCAAAGAACATCAGCCACCTGCATACTGATAACCGGAGGCGGCTCTATGCAGACAGTAAAACTGCCGTTGATAGAGCTAGAGTTGCCAGCATTGTCTGATATCGAACCAGTAATAGTATACTCACCATTAACCAATCCCGTTACCGTACAATTGATATTACCCGAAAGTCCTCCGCTATCTCTATAGCACCCAGAAAGCGGAGAACCGTCAACAAATACGTTCATCACACCATAAATCATCCCTTCCGAAAAAGGGGGGTCATCATAGGCAATAATAATAGTGGTGTCAGTTGTTGTGACTGTGTCATTGCCTGTAGGGTAGACAATACTCAACATCGGCGGTGTTACATCTACCATAACAGTTACAGTAAAAGTAACCGTTACTGGATTGCCCCCTGGGGACGGAGTTATCACGATATCATGTCCGCCAGGAGTAGCAGCATCAGAAACAAAGAACTGCGCCATAAAGTACGGCGAGGTACCCTGGCGTACTAATGATCCCGACCCGAGATCGGAAGTGTAACTAATGCTCGAGACACATGAGTCTGCCTGAACATTCAGGCCCGCATATAAACCACGCCCATAATCCGGCGACAAGACGGGATACTCCACCCCGCCAAACACCGGCGCATGCAATACGTCACCATCGCAACCATACTGAGCCAGAGCCGAAGGAGAAACTACAACCGACGCCGACAGAGAAATGGCAACAACCATTGTCATCAACGCCATTACGCATATGGCAGCTATAATCAGCTTCTTCATCTTTCTCACCCTTCCTTTCATTCCAAGATTTTCAGAATTATACTTATCAAGATGAAAAATCTATATTATATGACAGGCACTCTCCGCTACCTTGCGGATATTGCCTGATTATTAAGTTATCAACATGCACAGCTTCTAGCAAAGCCAGTTAGCTTATAATACCATATAATATCCACCCTGACAAGTATCTTATTCCCATGAAGCTTGCTTTGTGCTAAAATAGACGGGGCAATTTAAGAATAAATACAAAAGGATTCCTCGACTCGTCACTAGCATGAAGTCACTCGGAATGACAAATACAAATGAGCTTATCTATAGGGATAGTTGGACTGCCAAATGTCGGCAAAAGTACGCTTTTTAATGCTTTGACAAAAAACAAAGCGGAAGCTTCGAACTACCCATTTTGTACTATTGATCCAAATGTTGGTGTTGTAGAGGTTCCCGATGAACGCCTGAAAAATATTGCCGCGGTAATCCCAACGCAAAAAATAGTTCCGGCAATTGTGGAGTTTGTAGATATTGCAGGCATAGTAAAAGGCGCAGCAGAAGGCGAAGGGCTAGGCAATAAATTTCTGGCAAATATCCGTGAGTGCGATGCTATCTGCGAAGTCGTCAGAGTTTTTACTGACAAAAACGTCACGCATGTTTCCGGCAACTTAAATCCTACTTCCGATATGGAAACGATTCAAATGGAACTAATCTTAGCTGACCTTGAAACCGTCGGAAAAAGAGTAGCTAAGTTAACCAAAGATGTGAAAGGAAATCCGAAACTACAAACCAGCTTTGACCTTGCTCAAAGAATTCAAAGCGAGCTAGAAGCAGGAAAAACGGTCAGAGAACTCGGACTAAGTAAAAAGGAAGTTGAAATAATTAAAGATATGAATCTTCTGACGCTTAAACCTCACATTTATATATTTAATGTAGACGAGGAACACCTAAAGTCAGATAATTTCCAATTTCCAATTGCCAATTTCCAAACAAATCCCAATAATCAAAATCCAAACAAAGACAGTCATTCTGGAGACGTGAGGACTCCAGAATCTAAAGCGAATACGAATCCTGGGCAAGCCAGAATGACAAAGGGTAACTATGCGCTGATTTCGGCAAAAATAGAGTCAGAGTTAAACGAGCTGTCTGACGAAGACAAGAAAGAATACCTGGCTGAACTTGGCCAATCTGAAACCGGACTGAATACTTTAATAAAGAAGAGCTACAAACTTCTAGGTCTCCAAACCTACTTCACGGCCGGCGAAAAGGAGATCAAGGCGTGGACAATACACATAGGGGACAAAGCGCCTCAAGCCGCCGGTGCAATCCATACTGATTTTGAAAAAGGATTCATAAAAGCCGAAACTGTCTCATGGGATGAACTAGTTGATAATAAGGGATGGGCAGGTGCCAAGTCTGCCGGCAAAGTCCGCCTCGAAGGTAAAGATTACGTCGTCCAAGATGGTGATGTGATGATTTTCAAGTTTAATGTTTAAGATCTTGTCATCCTCGGGCTTGACCCGGGGATCTAGATTCCCGTCGGAGTTTATCCGCCGAATGTCCTGGATTCCCGCCTTCGCGGGAATGACAGAAGGAGGGCGGGAATGACAGAGTGGGTGGGGATGACATTAAATATCTAGCCAGATTAGAAACTCTTTGTTCCCTTTCGCACCAGTGATGGGAGACTCTGCTAATCCTTTTACGGTAAAGCCAGCGTTCTCGCTAAATCTCGCAATATCTTCAACAACTTTGTTCTGAATTTCTTCGTCTTTAATCACACCCTTGCATTTATCGGCAATCTCCTTACCGACTTCAAACTGCGGCTTGATAAGCAAAACTACTTCAACATTCTTGTCATCCTCGGGCTTGACCCGGGGATCTAGATTCCCGTCGGAGTTTATCCGCCGAATGTCCTGGATTCCCGCCTCCGTGGGAATGACAGAAAGAGGCGGGAATGACAGAAAGAGGCGGGAATGACAAATGGATTTAATCTTAGGAATTATTTTTTTAAGCGAAATAAATGAAACGTCGCAAACAAAGAAGTCAATTTTCTCAATTGTCATTCTGGCTTGTCCAGAATCCTTTTTGGCTGACAATTCTGATTCTGGACACACTTTGCTTGCCAGAATGACGAGTTTAGAAAAATCCTCCCAAGAGTTAATGTCCCGAAAGTTCGTTTTTTCCATCACAACAACTCGGGGGTCTTCGCGCAGTTTTTGGTCAAGCTGACCATAGCCGACGTCAATCGCATATATTTTTTTAGCGCTATGTTGTAACGCGAAATCCGTAAAACCGCCGGTAGACGAACCAATGTCACAAATGACTTTGCCGTCAAAATCCAACCCAAACTCCTCATATGCTTTTTGAATTTTAAGCGCTCCACGGGAAACATAGGGGAACTTTTCTTTTATTTCAATATCAGCGTTTTCATCAACCAAAGTTCCAACTTTATCAATTTTTTTACCGGAAACTATAACTTGACCCGACATTAAAAAAGCCTGCGCTTTGGCGCGGCTTTCTGCCAGACCTTTTTCTGTTATTAAAACATCGATTCTTTTCTTTGCCATTATTTAGCCCTTTCTACATATGATCCGTCACGGGTATCTACGCGAATCCGGTCGCCTTTTTTAACGAACAAAGGCACATTCACCGAGAGCCCTGTCTCAATTTTTACCGGTTTTGTCGCGCTTGATGCTGTATCGCCCTTTAAACCCTTCTCTGCCTCAGTAACAGTAAAATCCATCTTTATCGGCAAATCTATGCTTATTGGATTGCCTTTGTATAACTGAAGCTGGTAAACCTCCCCCTCAATCAAAAAATTTTTAGCACTTCCAATAAACTCGGCTCCTAAAGAAAGCTGTTCGTAGGAATTTTGGTCCATAAAAAAGAAGCTTTTTCCTTCAGAGTAAAGGTATTGAGCTTTTTTTCTTTCGATGTTTACTGGGTTAAACTTGTCGCTTGAGCGAAAAGAAGCATTGAGAGTTACACCATTTGTAAGTCCCTTGATTTTTGTCTTCAAAACGGCGCCACCGCGACCCATCTTTGTATGCTGGGACTCTACCACTACGTACGGCTCGCCTTCATATTCAAAAACAGTGCCTACCTTTAGATCTGAAATATCATACATAACAATTTAGTGCAAAACTCAAAACGCAAAGTTCAAAAATCTAGTAATCCGCTGCGCGAATTTTTTAATTTTAAATTATCATTTTGCATTCTGAGATTTGAGATTTGTATTAATTTTATTTATTAACATAAGGAAGCAGTGCCAAGATGCGCGCTCTTTTTATCGCGAGAGCAACTTTGCGCTGATGCTTCACACAGTTGCCTGTCCTTTTTCTGGATTCAATTCTGCCATAGTTTGATATGAACTTTTGCAGTCCTTTTGCATCTTTGTAATCAATTTTTAAATCTTGATCGATACAAAACCTGCATCCCTTGCGTGGAACATACATTGTCGGTTTTTCTTTAGAACGGTATGTCATCGATGTTTATCTCCTCTTCCTCTTTATCTTCTTTTTTAGCACCTTTTTTAGAATCTTTTTTTGGTGCTTCTTTTGTGTTAGCTGTCATATCTTCTGCCGGAAGATCACCGCCATCTCTACGGCTATCTACAAAAGCTATATCAGAAGCTACTATTTCAGTCTTTTGTCTTTTGGCTCCATCTTGGCCTTCCCAACTTCTTGTCTGCAGACGTCCCATCACGTGAACTTTCCTGCCTTTTGTCAGATATTGACTGCAAAGTTCTGCCAGTTTGCCCCAAACAACTACTTCATGAAACTCTACTTCATCTTTTTTATCACCATTTGCATCTTTCCACGAACGGTTTGTCGCAACACCGAAAGAAGTGACAGGTTGGCCGTTTGGTGTATATCTGAGTTCCGGGTCGCGTGTTAAGTTTCCCATTATGATTGCCAAGTTTACATTTTGCATGGCTTTCTCCCTTGCCCCGACCTAAGCGGCGGGGTTTTTAGTTAAATATTCCTAGGACTCTTTATCCGGTCCTATTATTTCTTGTAATTTTTCATCGAGTTCTTTTTGTCTTTCTTTTTCTTCTTTTTCTTTTTCAACTTTTGTCTTTTGAGGTTTCCCAACGCTTTCGGTCTGGACTCCGACTTCTCGATCACTTGGAGCCTCCGCTTTTTCCGCCACTTTTGGTTTTGCCCCAGATTTTTTTGTCGCTTTTGACATGTCTCGGGGTTTTCCTTCAACTTCTTCTTCAGCCAAAACCACTAAAGATCTGATGACTTCTTCCGAGAGCCGCATAACTCTTTCCACTTCTTTGACAGAAGATGGTTCCATCTCAACAAGCAAACATTCATAGATACCGAAAGAGTTTTTGCCTATTTCATAAGCAAGCTTCTTTTTGCCCCAGCTATCTTCATTTAATACCACGGCGCCGTTTTTTTCCAGTGTACTTTTGACTTTTTCTGTGGTTTTAGCCGTACTTCCTTCAAGATCTGGGTGTATAATATATGTGATTTCGTATTTTTTCATTAAAAAAATTCCTTTCCACGGACCCATTTAGGGGCTTCCGAACTTTGACGGAAGCAAAAATAGAATGTTACTTAATATTAAATTTACTGATAAGATTATAGTTGATAACGAGGTAAAAGTCAAATGCAAAAACTAGCTTCACAATTTCAAAACATATCAGTTGTTACCAGTCAAGAACGCATCGTTCTAGGTCCTTTGGTTGACATCATTATCGACCCCGCAAATGGCAATGCAGTTGGGATACTTTTTAAGTCTATCCACGGCAACATGGTAACAAACACCCGTGATATTATAGGAGTAGGATTAAACTTTATAATGATTGAGGGAATAGAAAAAGCTTCAGAACCTGATGAAATCATTAGAATAAAAGAAATTATGGACCAAGAAGTTGAACTTGTGGGGTCAAGGGTAGTAGACGAGACAGGTAGAAACTTGGGGCAAGTCAACGACTGGTGTGTAAATTTGAAAACAATGAGACTTGCGAGACTGCATGTTACTTCTTCAAAGTTATTCAAGTTTATCCGCGATGATTTGATAATATCAATCGACGACATTATCACAATAGAAAAGGGTAAAATAACAGTCAAAAGCGGACTAGTAAAGTCTGGCAAAAAAATTTCAAATTTAGTCAAAGAGGGAAAGCCCGTCAGGACAAAAGCAGCCCCCATGAAAATGGATAACAAATAAATCTGCTATATCCCGCTTAGATCTATGCTATCAAGTTCAGATGTATTATCAAGATCGTTAATATCTATATCATCAGCATTTTGAATCTCATTTTGGATATTTGTAAGCTCTGTCTGATTTGTGCTGGCCCTTTTGACTGGAGTTTGAGTAGTAACTGCAGCAGTTTTTGTGCCAAGAACACCACTGTAATATAGCCAACCTATAAAACCAGCGCTCAAAAGTACAGTTGTCATCAGAACTGCCAGTAATATTTTAAGCGTATGAGTCATCTCTATTTCTTTATTCATCAGTGTCTCCTTCATTTACTATTTCCATAGCATTTTTCAAATCTCTGTGAGCCGTTTTAATTGCCTTTTTGGCTTCTTCTATTTTCCCGGCATCAACTAATGTCTTGGCATTAGCTATTTGAGTTTTAGCATCACTGACTAGATCCGTAGCTTCAGCTTTTTTGATCGCATCAGTTATTGTAGCAACTTTTTCCTCAACTTTTGGGATAAAGGCTTCTATTTTTGCAATTATCTCCTGAAGATGTGTTTTATGGATAGCAGCAACAATATCTTTGATGACTCTCTTTGCTTCTTTAACATCAGCTTTGAAACCTTCCATCGCACTTTTTAGCTCTTCTTTTGTAGTCGCAGAGTTCACAGCAGTTTTCCTGGTGTTAAACTTGGCTATCCACTCGTCAATTTTTGCATTAAGCTGAGTTTTTAGGTCACTCGAAATAATATGCATATTTTGGACCCGTTCCTTGATCTTGTTAAGTTTTTTGATTGCCCGATCAATTTCCCTGACAGCTTTCTGTTTTGCTTCGGCAAGTTTTTTGGCCTTTTGTTTTTCTTTCTGTACCTCTTGCTTTTCTTTTTGCTGGGCTTTAATTTTTTTATCTCGAATCCTGTTTTGTTCCTGTTTTTTTTGAGGGTTTTCTTGTCCAACTGTTTCATGCCCTTGAGTATTTTCATTTGCGTCTATACCTTCAGTCTCAGCTTTCACGGCTACAACCGAACATGATAGAAATACGCAAAGAAATACAAGAATAAATTTGATAGATTTTTTCATTTCCTCTCCTTATTAAAGTTACAAGAAAATAATAATCCGACTAATTTATAATGTCAATTTTCTCCATTTGGTTTATAATCTCTTTCAGTGGTACAACATAGTATTAGACAAATAGTGCTCGCTTTTTTTGGTAACTTAGTTGTTGCTATTTTGAAGTTTGTGGTAGCCGGCATATCTGGATCCGCGGTAATGTTTTCTGAAGGTCTACACTCGGTAGCTGACACAGCAAACCAGCTTTTTTTGCTTTTTGGCATAAAAAGAGCCGAGAAACCGGCTGATGATGAGCACCAGTTTGGTTTTGGAAAAGAACGGTTTTTTTGGAGCCTTATTGCCGCCTTTGGTATTTTGATAATCGGCTGTGTACTTTCTATCCAAAGAGGATATCACGCCATCATCCATCCTGAAGAAATCTCCCACATTGAGTGGCCTCTGCTAGTCATAATAGTTTCGATAATTATTGAGGGTTATGTCCTTTTTGTAACATACAAATTTCTGCGTAAGACCAAGGGCAGAACCAGTCTCTTTAGATATATCGACGACTCTGCCGAAACTGCGGTGATAACAGTATTTTTTGAAGACACGGCTGCGGTTTTAGGGCTTCTTATCGCCGGCATCGGCATCACACTTTCCTATTATTTGCACACTTCACTCTATGACGGCATTGCCTCGATCATCATTGGTCTGCTCCTAGGCGGTGTTGCGATATTCTTGGTTAACAAAAATAAAGAACTTCTAACCGACCAGTCGCATTTGGTAATAAATAAAAAGGTGGAGGCAATTTTTGTCTGCCATCCGGCAGTAGAGAGATATCATGATCTTCGGACAATCATCTTCGGTCCTCACCACGTGGTTGTTGTTTCAGAAGTTGAATTTAAAGAAGAGTTTGTTTATGAAGACATGGATAAACATCCAAAAGAAAATCGCATGGAATATACTGAACATGTCATAAAAAAAATCGGCATGTTGACTGACCAACTTGAAACTCAAATAAGAATTATGTGTCCCGAAGTGAAGGAAATCTATCTAGAAGTAGAGCAAGATAAAGTTATTGCAAAGGAAAAAGAAGAATCCTTGATAAATTAGGCCTTAAAAAGCCCTTGACAGTGGACAGACAAAAGAGTATCATTAGTGCCATCGTCATAAAAAAGAGGATGTTGATGTTGACAATATTTTTGTGGGTCATAGCCTTTGGCTTTACCTACGGTATTATCGCAAGATAATGATAAAAAACTCCCCCAAAAGGGGATTTTTTATTTGTGGTATACTTAAAACATGTATGATCCAACCAAGCCTTACAAGAAACAAATCTTTGAACTAATCAGTCAAACATGGACAAACCCCTATGTCTCAGTCAAAAAAGACGTTTACCCGATTATTACGAAAAAATTCAACCTGCCAGAAGTCGACCACTCTGATGGCATTGGGAGTAAAGGCATTTATCACTGGCAAAAAAGAACTTTCAAAGCTGCTGTTTTGGACGCTTTGGCAATGAACTTGAATGACTTGGCTCTTATGAGGGCCGTTCCCTATAAACTTCAAAATCACATAATCATTCCTGAAGATGATAATGAGGCAATCTTAGAAATTATCAAAAGTTTATCAGAAGAGTGCAGGAGAAGAAATATTGTTATTACGGGAGGAGAAACATCTATTCAAGACAATATTCAGGGAATGGATATAGGTATGACTGTGTCGGGAGTTATTCCTAAAAACAAAGCTAATAAAATGAAAGTGGGCGATACACTCGTTGGCTTCAAGAGCAGTGGACTTCAGTCTAATGGATTCTCAAAAGTTAGAGAAGTCTTTCAAGATGAAATCAGGACAGAGTTTACAGAGCCAACAAAAATCTATTTAGATGAAATCTTGGGAGTTGATAAAAAATTCAGTATCAACGGTATGATGCATATGACCGGAGGCTCTTATACAAAACTCAAGGATATTTTAGGTAGTGCAGCTATAGAGGTTACAAATACACATAAGCTAAAGCCCCAAAAAATATTTTATGATCTGTATAATCAGGATATTTCTGACGAAGAAATGTATAAAACATTTAACTGTGGCATAGGTTTTATAATCTCGGTCCCTGCTCATGATGCAGACAAGATTATAAAACTTTATAAAGATACAGATATTATTGGGAGGGTTGTTACCGGTAATGGTGCAGTAAAAGTTAAGTCTTCATTCAGCGCTAAGGAAGTGATTTATTAATTTATAAATTCTCGATCACTTGTTTAAAAATATCATAAGAAAAACCTTTACGGGTCAGTGCCTCATAGGTTTTTTGTTTTTGAGCTTTTGGGTCTTCCTTAGCATATTTTTTGAAAATTTTTTCGGCAATTTTTCTGGCATTTTCTAGCTCAACTTGCTCATCTTTAGAGTTAATAGTCCTCTCTATGATTTCTTTAGCGATGCCTTTTTTCATCAGTTCCAACCGCACGAGTTTTTTGCCTTTTTTGCTTTGTTCAACATACCTCTCAGCAAAATCTTCATCATTTATAAATCCCTGTTTTTGTAGTTTCGGGATAACTTTCTCGATCTCTTTTTCCTCAAAGTTTTTCAATAACTTTTGCTTAATTTCTGATTCTGTATTTGCACGATAAGACAGGATTAAGAGCGCTCGGTTGTAGACTTTGTTCTCCTGATCGTCATTTTTAAGCTCATCAATCTCTTTTTGAGATAGCTCCTGACCCTTGGATAATCCTGAGTCAAATAAAACTTTTTCA
>Ga0172368_10003167_pt1 | contig 20213 bp, 16 predicted proteins | sample Lak11m_FD_114540 | JGI IMG/M metagenome (GOLD analysis project Ga0172368, IMG submission 114540) | Freshwater microbial communities from Kabuno Bay, South-Kivu, Congo - kab_022012_11m | ecosystem: Environmental > Aquatic > Freshwater > Lake | place: Democratic Republic of the Congo: South-Kivu...
AGAGTTAAAGGAAAATAAGCGAACGCAAGGGCTAACTCCAGTCGGGCTACGCCCTCCTTCCGTTAGCCCTTGCATAAGTAGTAAGAACAAAATTCTGTAAACTAAATTTAGGACTTGACAAAACAAAAAATTTATGACTCCTAATTCGTAATTCTACCCAACTATCGTTCAAAATTCCCTATATTTGCAACGTAAATTTTAAAGGATTGTATGGATTTCATCGAGAAGCTGAGAAAAATTAAAGAGAAATATGATAGAATTAACGACCACCTTTCCGACCCGGATTACCTGAAAAATACAGAAAAATTAATTTCGCTTAGTAAAGAACGAAGTGAGTTGACGCCCATTATTACCGTCTATGATGAGTATTCGAAAACTATTTCCGACATACAAGGGAATAAAGAACTGATTGAATCGGGCGCTGATAAAGAGCTTTCCGAACTTGCCGAAGCGGAACTTGATGAATTGAAAATCAAAAAAGAAAAATTGGAAGACGAAATTAAAATTCTCCTTCTCCCCAAAGATCCGAATGACGACAAAGATGTTATCATGGAAATCCGCGCCGGCACCGGCGGTGATGAAGCCGCTCTTTTTGCGGGAGATTTATTCAGAATGTATTCCCGCTTTGCAGAAACGCGCGGATGGAAAATCGAGTTAATTGATATTAATGATACCGGCGGACTCGGCGGTTTGAAGGAAGTAATTTTCTCCGTTACCGGCACAAGCGTTTTTGGCGATCTAAAATTTGAAAGCGGCGTGCACCGCGTACAGCGCGTTCCCGCAACGGAAGCAAGCGGACGCGTGCATACTTCAGCCGCATCTGTGGCGGTTCTGCATGAAGTTGAAGATGTGCAGATAGAAATTAATCCAAGCGAATTAAAAATTGATGTGTACCGCAGCGGCGGCGCAGGCGGACAGAATGTAAACAAAGTTGAAACCGCCATTCGTATCACTCACTTGCCTACGGGATTAGTTGTACAATGCCAGGATGAACGTTCTCAATTAAAGAACCGGCAAAAAGCAATGAAGGTTTTAAAAGCCCGTTTGTTCGATATGAAACAGCGCGAGCAAAATAAAGAAATTGCGGCTGCAAGAAAATCGATGGTTGGTAGCGGCGATAGAAGCGATAAAATTAGAACGTACAATTATCCGCAGAACAGAATTACCGATCACAGGATTGGACTAACGCTCTATAATCTTTCCGGAATTATGGAAGGCGATTTGACCGAGCTTATCAATCAAATAAAAATGGCGGATAGAACTGAAAAGTTACAAGCGGAAATGGTGTGAGTAGGATTTCAGTTTTCATTAGTTGAAGTTTATAAACATGTCTAACATTAAATTCACTTTTGATTTTCAATTAGTACACTTGGTTGACAAAGTGTAAAAAATCTCCGCTTTTCAACTGGTACAATCTTTGGGTGTAAGACAAATCATTCAAGGAGAAATAATTGAACAAAGTTGTCACCTCTCTTTTGCTTTTTAGTTTTTCGCTTTATCTCTTTTCCGGTTGCGCGGCTCCGCAGCAGACGCAAGTAACCGGCGAAAAGCAAAGAGCCGTAAATGAAAATCTTCCCGTAGTTTTTTCTTATTCAAAAGAAGATGTTTACAAAGCCTCAATTTTAGCAATTCAACAAAAAAGTTTTCTGATTACGTTAAGCGATCCTTTTACCGGAATAGTGAGTGGAGAATATGCATCTACTTCTCTGCTGCCGGAAGAAGAAGCGGCGCTGGCATCGCAAAATTCTGAATTTGCATCTACGTGCGTTACTATCCTCGGCATTTTATTAGTGGTTGGACTTATCTATGCGATTGTGAAATCAAACGACTCTTCTTCAAACAATAACTCATCAAATCGAAATCACGAACATGAAAGTTATGATTCGGATTATAGCTCATCGGACTCAAAAGTTTATTCCTATAAATACACGTTATCCATCTACTTAACCGAGTTAGATAAGGAGAGAACCGAGGTTCGGCTTCAACTTATCAAAATGAATTTAGAAAACGGAGCGGTGGTTAGTCAAACGGAAATGCCAAATGAAATGTTCAACAAACACTTTTATAAATTGATGGAGAATTCGTTATCTGAATAATTGTCGTGGGGATTTAGCGGGGACTACGAGGAGCGGATCCGATCGTTGTCGGACTTGTTGAAGACTTTTTCTTATATTTATTTCACTGAAATTTGCAAATTAATTATTCGGAGAATGAACGTTGAAAAAGTCTTCACTCGTTTTAGTGCTTCTCGTTTTTTATGGATTTTGTTTCGAATCGTTTCCGCAGCAAAAGGAATTAACGATTGATTTAATCCAAACAAACCGTGACTTTTTTGGAAAAAGTTTGAACGGTGTGCAATGGTTTGCCGGCGGAGAAAAGTTTTCTTTTTTAAAAAGAGAACCCGAAACTAAAACGACTTCCATTTATGCACACGACTGCAAAACCGGGGAAGAAAAAATTCTTGTTTCCGGTACTGATTTAAAATTAACTCCCGATGCAAAACCGTTCGTCATTCAAAACTATGAATGGCTCCCGAATGAAAAATATATTTTATTCACCGGAACGCTTCCTGCGCGTTCGCTTAAAACCGGCGGCGCGTTTTACATTTATGAAATTGACGCGAAAAGATTTTTTCAACTTGCCGATTCGGAACAAGAACAAGAAAATGTAACCGCATCTCCGGATGGTGAAAAGCTTGCCTTCGTGCGCGGCAACAATGTTTTTGTAGTTGATATTCAATCACAAAAGGAAACGCAAATTACTTTTGACGGCAGCGGCGTTCTGCTTAACGGAAATTTTGATTGGGTGTACGAAGAAGAGTTCAGCATCATTAACGGAATCGAATGGTCGCCGGACAGCAAACGAATTGCGTTCTGGCAGTTGGATCAAACGCAAGTTCCCGAAATGCACATCGCAAAATGGGATTCGCTGTATCTTAATTTTCTTGACATGCGTTATCCAAAAGCGGGCACCCGCGGCTCGCTCGTAAAAATTGGGATAACTGAAATTGCTTCACCAAAAATCATCTGGGCTGATTTGGGCGAAGAAACGGACATTTATATTCCACGCATTAAATTTACCAACGACGCGAATCTCCTTTCCATTCAAAGGTTAAATCGATTACAGAATAAATTGGATTTGCTTTTCGCCGAAGTTGAAACCGGAAAAACCAAAACGATAATTTCAGAAACAGATTCGTGCTGGATTGATATTGATGATAACTTAACGTACTTAAAAGAAAAAAAGCAATTCGTTTGGACTTCATGCAGAGACGGCTTCCCCCACATTTATCTTTTTGATTACTCCGGCAAACAGATCGCTCAACTTACAAAAGGAAATTTTGAGGTTGATAAAATTCTTAGCGTTGATGAAGCGAACAAACAAATTTATTTTACCTCTAACGAAAGAAGTACGGTTAATACGGATTTGTACACCGTAAATTATGAAAGCGGAAAACGAAAGCGCATCACCGAAGCTAAAGGCTGGCACGCGGTAAATCTTTCTCCAAATCAAAAATATTTTATTGATGGATATTCCAACGCCAATCTTATTACCTCAACGTTTCTGTTTAATAACGCCGGTGAAAAAATTCGTGATCTTGTTGTAAATGATATGTCGGCATTTAAAGACTATAATCTTTCGCCCATCGAATTTTTCCGATTCAAAACAAGTGATGGAGTTGAACTTGACGCCTCGATGATTAAACCGCCAAAGTTCGATCCCGCAAAAAAATATCCGGTGCTGGTAAATAATTACAGCGGTCCCGGTTCTAAAACCGTAGTGGATAAATGGGGAAGAGATTTGTGGCCTCAGCTTCTCGCGCAAAAAGGATACATCATTTTTGCCCTTGATAACAGAGGCACAGGCGGACGCGGCGAAGCGTTTGAGAAAATTGTTTATAAGGATTTAGGTCACTGGGAAGTGAACGATCAAATTGAAGGAGCAAAATATCTTGCATCGCTTCCGTTTGTTGATTCAAGCCGTATTGGTATTTGGGGCTGGAGCTACGGCGGGTATATGGCTGCGTTAACTTTAGAAAAAGCCGCCGATTATTTTAAAGCCGCAATTGCCGTTGCCCCCGTTACCGATTGGAAATTTTATGATAACATTTATACCGAGCGGTACATGTCAACGCCGCAGTTAAATCCAAAAGGATATGAGACAAGCTCCGTTCTAACATACGCAAATGAATTGAAAGGGAAGCTGCTTCTGATACATGGAACCGGCGATGACAATGTTCATTTTGAAAATTCAGTTGCGCTCGTTACAAAATTAATTGAAGAAGATAAACCGTTTCAAACGATGTATTACCCGGAAAAAAATCACGGCATCTACGGTGGCAAAACACGGCTGCATCTTTACCGGTTAATGACGGACTTCATTTTAAATAATCTTTAAATAGTAAAAAGTGGAAAGTAGCAAGTTGAAAGTAGAACAAAACGTTGAGGCGCCGAAGCCGTTCTTTAAAGGAATAAGGTTGGAGACTCCAATCGCTTTTTACTTTCCACTTTTCTCTTTCTACTTCGCAAAGGAATTTCATGAATAGAGAATTGATTGAAAATAAATACGTCCGCTGGCTTTATCTTTTCCTGGGATTTTTCTTTCTCGGGCTTGGCATTCTCGGTATTATTCTTCCCGTAATGCCGGGTGTTGTCTTCGTAATTATCTCAACCTATTTTTTTTCACGAAGCTCTCACAAATTTCATGATATGCTTATTAACAATAAGTACGTGGGCAGTTACATCCGCGACTATTATTCCGGTGTGCCGATTCCGTTAAAAACAAAAATACTTGCGGCGCTTTTCATGCTCATATCGCTGGTAATTGGTATTTATTTTCTGTGAGGTAAAAATGAACATTCAAATTTTCGGAACAAAAAAATGCAGAGAGACGCAAAAAGCCGAACGATATTTCAAAGAAAGAAGAATCCTTTATCACTTCCGCGATCTAACTGAAAAGGGAATTAGCAAGGGCGAACTCGATAACATTTCCGCCGTAATTCCTCTTGAAGAATTGATAGATCGCGAAGGAAAACAATTTGAAAAACGGAATTTGAAATTCATGAAGTTTGATATTGCCGCGGCATTATTGAACGATCCGCTCCTCTTAAAAACTCCCGTTGTGAGAAACGGCAGACAAGTTACCGTTGGCAGCAAACCGGAAGTTTGGAAAACGTGGGCGTGAAAAACACTTTTCTTTTTGGTGATGAGCATGGTTGTAGTTTTTAATTATCGCGGTTAGGAAAAAAAAGTATTACAAAAGCACAGTTAATCGCGTGGGGCATAAAGCGATTGAGGAAATTCCATCAACAAAAAACTATCCGTGACCTCAGCTTCCGTCATTCACTCAAAATTTGAAAAGAGAAACGCTTCACCTAAATTAGCATTAAGATTGTTGGAAAATTTTTATTTAATTTATCTGGAGATCGGATGAGCAAGTTTACCTACGTTATTAAAAGAAGCGGTGCAATCGTTCCGTTCAATGCTGATCGTATTGCAAACGTTATTTATAGAGCCGCTGTTTCTGTCGGTGGACGCGATAAAGTGAAAGCTGCCGGGCTTGCCGGAAAAGTTGTTGCGTATATGGAATCGCATTTCGAAGAGGGATACAAACCGCACGTTGAAGAAATTCAAGATATTGTTGAAAAAATTTTAATTGAAAACGGACATGCTAAAGTGGCAAAGGAGTTTATCCTTTACCGTCAGCAATCTTCGCAAAGAAGACAGTTTGACTCGCGTCATTTTTCAAAACCATTAGAAAATATTCCATGGGGAAAAGTCTGGCACTCGCTTGATTGGGCTGTTTCGCATAATCTACATACGGTTGCATCAATTAATGACCGAATCAGAAAAGGAGATTTTCCGCAAATCGTTCATGAGTCCGAAACAGCATACGAGACGCAGCTTGATACCGCCGCAGAGCTGATAAAAGAGAGAAGCGGCGAGCTGAAAATGGTGATGGTAAGCGGTCCTTCTTCATCAGGTAAAACCACTACAACATATAAACTTGAACAGCGTTTGAAAAAAGCGGGAATGCGATTCGTACCGCTCATCGTTGATAATTATTTTTTCGATCTTGAACTTCATCCGAAAGATGAGTTCGGCGATTATGATTTTGAAACTCCGCAATCACTCGATCTTGATTTGATCAACAATCATCTTAAACGACTTGCCGACGGCGAAGAAGTAAAAATTCCTTATTACGATTTTAAAGAAGGGAAAGGGTATCCCGACCGTACTGCAATCCGGCTCCGTGAAAACGAAGTGCTGCTGATTGACAGTCTCTATGGATTGTATCCCGATTTTAGTAAAGAAATTGAAGCTGCACAAAAATTTAAACTCTACTTAGAGCCGCTTCTTCAAATGAAAAATAGTAACGGCGAATATTTACGCTGGACAGACTTGCGCTTGATCCGTCGGATGCTTCGCGATTCCGTTCATCGCGCTTACAAACCGGAACAAACGCTGCTGCATTGGCATTACGTCCGCTCCGCAGAAAAGAGAAATATTCTTCCCTACTCAAGCACGGCAGATTATATTGTGAATACTTCTATGGCGTATGAAGCGCCGCTTTACAGCCCAAAACTTTTAACTGAGTTTGTAGAATGGGAAAAGAAATATGCGGGCGATCCGCTGCGTGAAGATGCGTACGTGCGCGCAATTCGCGTAAAAAAAATGCTGGAAGAAATTGAACCGGTCGTAGATGATTCGCCTGTTCCGGGAGATTCCGTGCTGCGTGAATTTATTGGCGGCAGTACAATAAATGTGCATTGATAGGAAGTAGTTATCAGTAATCAGTTATCAGTCCGTCGCGGCAAATCAGTTTGGTGTAGATGTATATGGTGATAGCGAAATCATTTTATTGATGTAGTATGAGGATCATCTAAAAGGTTTTCTCTCCTAATTCCTAATTCCAAATTCCTAATTAACAAAGTCATTGTACCAGAAAGGTTTTGTTTTTAACTCGTCAAAGTGAAGAATTTTTTTGAACAGTTGAATTTCTGCTTCCGTGAGATAGGGAAGAATGGTAGTTGGAAGCGCGGTAATTCTTTTAGAAGATAAAATTTTTACCAGCAGTTCTTCCTTAAGAAAATTTATCCGCCGGAATTCATTAAAGACAAAGAGCAGATCAAAAATATTTGTTCTGCCGGAATCAAATTCAAGTAATATTCTTTCTGCAAACGGTTGAAGATATTCGGTTGGAACGGCATCAATTGAATAATAGAGCTCGGCAGCTTTTCTTCTCCCATCAGCTTGTTTCTTCGAAATAAAAAAAAGAAAGAACTCACCCCGCTTCATATCATTCAGCTTTTCACGGAACTCTTCTTTTTTAATTTGCGAAAAATGGAAAAAGACATCAGCCGGATAATGCAGACTTTTTAAGAAGCCGAATCCTTTTTCGTCAATCTTTTTTACGCGGCAGAAATCTAATTGTTCCAAAATCATTTTAGATAAATCATTTTTTTTGTTTCAATAAAATTACCGGCGCGCAGTTGATAAAAATATACTCCGCTTGGGAGATTGTTGGTGGTTTGTTGTAGGTTGTTAGTTGTATTAAAATTGATGGAGTGATGACCAACTTGCTGTTCTTCATCCACCAAAGTTGCAATTTCTCTACCGAGGAAATCAAACACCTTCAGATTGACTTTGCTGTCCACTGACAACTGATAACCAATAACTGTCGTTGGATTAAATGGGTTTGGATAATTTTGAAAAAGCTCAAATGTAGCCGGTTGAGTTGGTGACTCACTTTCCACTTTAGTATAAACATCATTCAACTCTCCGGGAGTGCCATACTTCTCAGAGGCTTTCCAGCTTTGCGGAAGCGAATTATCAAGCTGCGGATCGCGCAGTGATAACGTGCGCCCCGTTCCGTTCGCCAATGAATCCCATTCGCCGGATGAAGAAAAAGGAACTTCGTCGATAAGATTTCCGTCGGCATCAATCAATTTAATGGTGTCGCCCAGACTGCTCAATCCGAATTGAAAATTTCCCAAAATATTTGTTTCGTTCGGATAAAATGATTTGAACTTTGCCGTATCTCTGCAAAGAATAAAATAACTCTCTTCTTTCAAAAACACTTTTTCCGGGAAAAGAAAAACGTTATTCTTACTATCTTCAAACTTCCAACCGGAAAGAGAAGTTGATTGCGCGCCCGGATTATAAAGTTCAATCCAATCTTCCGTATCAAGTGAAGGAGATGATTTATAGTTGATTTCATTGATCACAACGCTTGTTACCTTCAATTCCGCCGGTTCAAATACAGCGGTTACGTAATAATCGGTTTGAAGATTCACGGTTATCTCCGGTGAAGTTGAATCCGAAACGCCGCTCCATTTTACAAAGCGGTAGCCCGGCATTGCAAGCGCGCTAAGTTTAAGCGGTACGTTTTTGAAAAAAATGTTAAGAGAATCGTTATTCTTGATTTCAACTTCATGCGCAAAGATTTTCCCCCAAACCGGATTGTTCCTTGTAATTCTTAATGCTGCTGTTCCGCTCAAGTTAAATTTGGCAGTAATGAATTCTCGCATAGCGGCGGCGCGGTTCAAAGCAAAGTCTCTCATAACTTGAACATTTACGAGCCAGTCTTTTCCCATCGTAATAGATTTTTCCCATCGCTGTTTATGCCTTGGAATTTCAGAAGCGATCACTCCGCTTAGACTATCAATAACAGAAATTACATGAGCCGGCTCGTATGTTGTATTCATGTGTACTGCAAACCGTTGAATAAATTCATTTCTGAATTCGGTATTTTCCAAAAGTTTTCTCAGCATCAATGTTGCCCACGGCGGATTAGGCCAGCTTGGTCCATCGGTTGCGGTTGCCAGCGCGAGCGTGTTTGAAAAATATTGTCCGTTCCCGTTTCCGCCAAAGGTAAAATCAAGATCGTAAATCATCCAGCGCCATTTACCTTTTGGAGATCTTTCACGCCACAATTTCATATTCGAACCGGGCCAATCTCCATTTGCAGAAAAAATTTCAGCGATCTGGTAATCAATATATTCGTCAATATCAACAATAGATTTTACGTGTTCATAATTTGAAGCCGCAGCAATATTGTAATTAGTAAAGAACGCCATCATCTCATTGTAAGCAATAATATCGCCGTAGTTCGCGCTTCCCGCTTTACTTATTTGAATAAGATCAATCGAATCTTTGTCCACACCGAAATGAGCTGCAAGATAATTGTCGTCTAACTTTTCGCGAATATTATGAATGCCCCAATATTGCCCGTTAATAAAAAGAATTGAAGGACGGTATGCTTGATGATCGACTTTCATGCCTTGTTCGATTAATGATTGCGCAATTTCTTCGCGGCACATGGTACGCCACCAATCTTGAGCCCCGCTGCGCAGCACAATATTTTCAAATTCATTGATCAAAAGATTCGAGAACATCCGGTAGTTAAGCGTGCCCATTCCATATTCAGGGCGAAAATAAAAAGCGAGTGATTTCATCGGGTAGATGCGGCTGCAACCGCCGTAGATTTTTACACCGGCAGAAGTTCTAAACGCAAGCGATCGATCTTGTTCAAAAAATTCCAACTCGATTTGCCGCTCCCAATCTTGATTCCAGTTTTTAGGACCATCGCTGCATAATGCGGTTATTCCATTTATGCCTGCAACGTAAATGCCGATTGAATCGCTGAAAAAATTTGCCGGATCGGTGACGAGCGAAAAGATGGGGAGCGTTGTCGGCTCGTTAATAAAGTATGAAAACGTTAATGTGTTGCTCGGAAGGTATCCGTTTTTAAATGCTCTCACTCTTAAAACTGAAGTTGAATCAATGTGAAGCGGCTGAATAAATTCGGCGCTTGCTTCGGTTGGAATTGTACCGTTTAGCGTGTAACGAACCGCGTCAACAAAATCGGGGAAAGAAACGGTAACGGCAATTGGCGCGTTATAAAATCCGCTTTGATGCGAGACGGAAGGCTCCGGTAGTTTATTATAAAATGAAGTGGAAAGATTTTCTTTTCCGGGTGAAGCGGGAAAAAAATTGTACCACGCTGCTTTTCCATCGGGGAATCTTCCAAATGAAATATCTGTCTGTTGAAGAAAAAAAGTAATTGAATCCACCACTTTACCAAGCGGATTGAATAAACAAGCTTGCTGCCCCGAAGCGCTCAATTTAAAATTTGTGTGGTTGCCGGTATCTTTTCCATCGCACCAAATAACTATATGACCTTGCGGAGGAACAATCACATCGGTTTGAAAAATGAATTTTTGCGGTTGGGAAAAATCATCGGTTACACTGTAATTTTTTAGATTTATAGGAAAGAGATTGTTGTTATAAAGTTCAAACCAATCGGAATATGCGTGATAATCGGGATCAGCAATTGCGGTAGTGTTGGAAGCCATGATCTCATTTATATAGAGCGATTGCGGTAAACTTTTCTCTTGAATTAAAAAGTAGAGAAGTAGAGAAAAAACGAAGGAGTAAGTTGGATTAAGCTTTTTCATAATAACATAAATTCTTAATCCAACTTACAAAGAATAAAACCAAATTGGTGTGTTGAAATGCTACCGCAGTAAAATCATTTTCTTCGTTTCAACAAAATTACCTGCGCGAAGTTGATAGAAGTAGATTCCGCTCGTGAACTTGTTTGCGGTTGAGTGATTGACATCCGTCGCGTTAAAATTAATGGAATGATTCCCTACAGATTGTTCTTCGTTTACCAAAGTTGCAACTTCACTTCCAAGTACATCGAAGACCGTTAATGTAACACGACTGTTTGCAGCTAACCGCCAATTAATTACAGTTTCCGGATTAAACGGATTCGGATAGTTTTGGTCAAGTCCAAATTCTTTTGGAAGGGAAGATTCATCTTTAACATCGTCGGCGGTGATGTCGAATTTTACAAAATTGATGTTAAATCCGCCAAAGAAAAAACTGAGAGAGAAGGAGTGTTTCCCTTCAAGAAGAGGAATATTATTTACCGCAATATTTCTCCATGAAGTCCAGCCGCCGGTAGCGGGTACATCGATGAATGTTCCGATATTAATTCCGTCCATCCGCATCAGAATTTTTCCACCGCTTGCGTTTGCAGCAACACGAATCGTAAGATTATATGTGCCGCTCTGCGCAACGTTGACGGCGTAGTTTAAATATTCTCCCGTGTTTATCCAACCGACGTCATAACCGTTTGAAGGAGTGTCTCCGCATTTTTCAATATCAACGCCGTCGTTACGGAATTGTCCTCCGCTGTTCCACGTTCCGTTGTTTCCGGTATTTTGGTAATCGTTATCCTTGTAAGCAATACCGTTTTGCCCTTGATCATAATTAACTGCGTAGATTATTCCGGGAATAGTATTATCTGCAAACGGCACAGTCGCAGTAGTTTTCACCTGTCGGAACATCGCGTCTATCACTCCTTGATTTTGCCGACAGCTATCAAAGTTTAAATATTGGGCAAATTTTGTTAACGCGTTCACCGCATACTCAACAGTTGGTTTGGTTGCTTGATTGCTCCAATATTTTAAAAGGTAATCATACTCCGCCGGTTTGGTAACATACATCAGACTATTATTTCCTTCAACTTTTTTCAAAGTCCACCAAGCCCATCCGATGTTATATGATTCCATCAATTTTATCACGTCGGTAAACCATTGATTCGAGTTCTCGCCCGATTCACCAAGCCAGAGCGGGCGCTGAGCGCTATTTCGTAAATCAAGAAGATAGTTGATCGAACCGACATCCGTCCCATTCCAATATTTGTGAAAACTGTACGCCATGTTTTTATCCCACGGAGGCGTTAAGGAATTAAAATCCGTTGCGTACCAATTCCCTTCAATAAAAATGATATGGTTTGTATCAACTTGCCGGATACTATTTGTGATGGAAATAAAAAGATCTTTTAACGGTTGATTATTACCGGTAGAAAAGGTGTAAGCAGTTTCATTTATCAGATCGTATCCGCCAATCCATTCTTTATCGGCGTAACGGGTTGCGAGAGTTTTCCAGAGTTGAATGGTGCGCTGCTGTGCAGTCTGATCTTCCCATAACGGTTTGTACGCGGGATTATAATCCGCAATGTTGTCTTTACTTTGTCCGCCGGGCGCCGCATGCAAATCAAGGATCAAATAAATTTTACTTTCTTCGCACCATTGGAGAAGGCTGTCAATAGTGGCGAATCCCGCTTCGGAATAAATGAAAGCGGAATCTTGCGGAGTTAAAAGATTGAAATGCATCGGCAGTCTGATCGAATTAAATCCCCATGCTGCAAGTTTTTGAACATCTTTTCGTGTTACAAAATTTGCGCGGTACAGGTTGAAAAATTCATCGGTTTTTTGTTTGCCGATGAGCGCTTCGATCTTTTGCCTAAACTGCCAGGCTGCATTTGCAAACGATGAAGTTTGCAGCATGTATCCTTCCGGCAGCAGCCAACCGCCAAGTCCAATTCCGCGAAGTAAAACGTTTTGCCCGTTTCCATCAACGATTTTTATTCCGGAGGTTTTCAAAAATCCTTGAGAGAAGAGCGATGCGGAACCAATTAAAAAAAATAAGAAGATGAAGATGCGTATTGTGATTTTCGTTTTCATGATTAAATCTGATAAAGAGTTAGTTTATATTCAATTAATTGTTCTGCAAAGAGCAAAAATCAATCCAAACTCCTCCGTTGAAAATGGTTGTTGACGTTGATTTTACGGCTTCTAAACGGCAGCGGAATTATTATTCTAATAAAAGAGAAATTATCTCTTTGATAAGGAAATTTCCCTTACACAAACCTGCAACGTTTTTCCAACTGAATAACTCACCTTCCGCAATTGTAGGGCGATTCTCCGAATCGCCCGTGCATTTTGTTTTCAAATATCAATTTTTCGAGCGAAACAGTTCGCCGTCGGCGAATTCGCTCTACAATTTTGCGTAAGGTGAGTGAATAAGTGGACTTTGACAAAAAAAATTGTTAGGTTTAACCGGTGAAAGTGAAAAGAAAAGACGTTCATGCTTTCCTTTTTATAAATCACGATCGCGTTTTAACCGATTCATCAAAGCAGATTCGGAACCTTTGGAAAATGGTAGAATGAAAAGAAAGATTCAAATGCTAAATCTTCTTAAAGGAAAAAATGGGTGGCGGCGGAACTCTTTGTCCCGTACGTTCCTCTTTCAATTGCTCATCAAACTTACGCTTCTTTTTTTCATTATCGGCTGCGGCAAAAAATCGGAGCCGGATTACGAACCGCAGTACGGCGACACTCCCGCTGTGAAAGCTCAAAAAGTTGAATATATTTTTGCAGTACATCCGCTGCACAATCCGGAACGCTTTTTCGAAATTTATCAACCGCTCATCAATTACATCAATGCGAAAACTACAGCATTTTCGTTAAAGCTCGAATCATCAAAAGATTATAAAAGTTTCGAGAACAAACTCTACAATCGTAAATTTCATTTCGCACTTCCGAATCCTTATCAATCGGTGATCTCAACTAAATACGGCTATCATATTTTTGGTAAAATGGGTGATGATGAACGATTCAGAGGAATAATTGTTGCAAGAAAAACAGATCATATCCGGTCGGTTTCTCAGTTGAACGGTGAAGCGATCAGTTTTCCTTCCGCAACTGCGCTTGCCGCCGCCATGATGCCTAAATATTATTTAAAACTGCGCGGACTTGACGTAGAAAAAAATGCTCTCTGTCGGTACGTCGGTTCGCAAGAATCCTCTGTAATGAATGTCTATCTCGGCAAAACAAAAGCGGGATGCACATGGCCTCCGCCGTGGGAAATGCTGATCATGCAACGCCCCGAGATAAATGCCGCTCTTGAAATTGTCTGGCAGACGGAACCGCTCATCAATAACGGGCTGGTGGTTCGCAACGATATTCCGCAAGACCATCTCGCCCTTGTTGAAAAATCTCTTTTCGAACTTCACAACAGCGGCAAAGGTAAAACGATTCTCAACCGGATGGACCTCTCACGTTTTGAAAAAATTGATAATGATAAATTTGTCGCCGTTGTAGAAAGCTTTTTGCAGAAATATAAAAAGGAATTCGGGAGTCTTCCTAACGGAGAAGTGGATAGAAAATGATGCGCAAATTTTGGAAATGGATTTGGAGTACGTCCATCCGCCGGCAGTTGGTTATCGGCGTTGCGTTTGTGCATCTTGTGCTGATGACAATTTTTGTTACCGACCTGGTTCAACGGCAGCGGGTGTTTTTACGCGACCGGGTAACGCACGAAGCATTTACAGGCGCAGAAATTTTAGCGGCGAGCGCCAAAACTTGGGTGCTCTCTGATGATTTTGTCGGGCTGCAGGAAGTCATTTCAGAATTTTCAAAAGATACGCGAATCCGTTACGTGATGGTTACTGATAAATTAGGGCACGTGCTCGGTCATTCATATAAAAACAAAGTTGGGCTATATTTAACTGATTCAATTAGCGTAATGCTGTTAAATAAAGATCCGAAATCAACGTTGGTTTTTTCCAATGAACAAATTATCGAAACAGCGGCGCCAATTCTTTTTAATAATGAACTTCTCGGATGGGCGCGCGTCTCCCGCAACACTTCCGAAGAAACCGTTCACCTGGAATATGTGAGCAGACAGGGATTATTTTATACGTTAGCCGCAATTTTTGTCGGTACCTTATTCGCCATATTTCTTTCAAGATTTATTTTGCGGCAGCTTAACCTTTTATTGGAAGGAACACGCCGGTTAGCCAAACATCAATTAAAAATTCCGATAAAAATTACAACTGCAAACGAAGTAGGTATAGTTAGCCTGGCGTTTAACGATGCGATGGAACAATTATCAATGCGCGAAAGCCAGCTCCGCGCAAGCGAAAGATATAACCGCGTCTTATTTGAGCAATCGCCGATTGGACATTTGTTGACCACTATGGATGGTAAATTTGTTGATGTTAATCCGGCGTTTTCAAAAATTATCGGCAGAGAGATTGATGAAATACTTTCGCTTACGTACTGGGATATCACTCCCGAAAAATTTTATCCGAAGGAACAGGAAATCTTAACGTTGCTTAATACCGTCGGCAGTTACGATTCGTACGAAAAAGAATATTTTCATAAAGATGGGCGCCTTGTTCCCGTTCTTCTTAAAGGATTAATCATAGAAAGAGATGGAGAAAAATATATTTGGTCAAGCATTGAAGATATAACCGAACGAAAAAAAGCGGAACGACAGATCAAAGAGTTTAATGAAGAATTGGAACAACGTGTAATTCAACGAACGGCGCAATTGAAGGAAGCGAACCATGAATTGGAGGCTTTCAGCTTTTCCGTTTCTCATGATCTTCGTACGCCGCTGCGCGCCGTTGACGGTTTTTCGGAACTCCTTCTTGAAACGCATTACGAGTCGCTTGATGATGAAGGGAAACATTTTATTTCCACCATCCGCCGTAATGCAAAACAGATGGGACAGTTGATAGATGATTTGCTTGCCTTCTCGCGAACCGGCAGAAAAGAAATTGCCTATTCAAAAGTAGATATGAACCTTCTTTTTGAAAATGCGTATGAAGATTTGAAAAATGAAGTGAAGGAAAGAGAAATTGATTTTCTGCTGCATCCGCTGCCGCACGCGCACGGAGATTATGCTTTGTTAAAACAAGTAGCGGTTAATCTGCTTTCCAACGCCTTCAAATATACCCGCAGGCAGCAACGTGCAAGTGTGGAAATCTCCGGAAGTGAAAATGAGAAGGAAATTGTCTATATTATAAAAGATAATGGAGTTGGTTTTGATATGCGTTTTGTTGATAAAATTTTTGGAGTTTTTCAAAGGCTTCATAGTGTGGAAGAATTTGAAGGAACCGGAGTTGGATTGGCGATCGTTCAGCGCATCATCTTAAAGCATAACGGCAGAATATGGTGCGAAGGTAAAGTGAATGAAGGAGCTGTCTTCTATTTTTCTCTACCGGTACCATAGAATTTAGCTTGTAACTTTCATTTGAAATTTTTAAAATCTTTTAGAAAATCAATTTTCTTTGTTGAGTTTAGTAAAACGGCAAGAATCCTTTAAACCAAGAAAAACTATCTTGAGGTGAAATGATGAATGCAAACGAAGTAGAAATTTTGTTTGTTGAAGATAACCCGGACGATGCGGAGCTTACGCTTAAAGCGCTGCACAAAAATAAAATTGTTAATAAAGTGTTTCGAGTAACGGACGGTGAAGAGGCGCTTGATTTTATTTTTGCGAGAGGAAAATTTACCGACCGAAATACCAACCAGAAACCCAAAGTAATTCTCCTCGATTTGAAGCTCCCCAAAATAAGCGGCATCGAAGTGCTGAAGCAATTGAAAGCAAATGATGAAACAAAAGTTATTCCCGTGGTTATTTTAACCTCTTCAAAAGAAGAGATGGATATTGAAAAATGTTACAGCCTTGGCGCCAACAGTTACATCATAAAACCGATCGCGTTTGATATGTTCATGAAAGCCATCTCGGAGTTAGGGCTCTACTGGCTCATCTTAAATCAATCGACGAATTAAATGCACAATTTTTGAATTGTTTTTTTATCTAATGTTCGGAAAGTTTTTTGGAAAACACGTTAAACATTTTAATCCTGGAAGATGTACCTGAAGATGCTGAACTGATAGCGCAGGAGTTGCAGCAGTATGGTTTTACGCTAAAGATCAAACGCGTTGATACCGAGGTTGAGTTTTTAAGCGCGCTGTTAACTTTTAAACCCGATATTATTCTTGCCGATTATTTGCTCCCTTCGTTCAATGCTGTGTACGCATTAACCGATAAAAAATCCGTCGCTCCCGACATTCCTTTTATTGTAGTAACCGGCTCGGTGAGCGAAGGCGTTGCCGTGGAATGTATGAAAGCCGGCGCTGATGATTACATTCTAAAAACGAATCTCAAACGGTTAGGCGCTGCCGTTTCTTCCGCACTAAAAAATGCCGAGATACTGAAAAGTAAAAACATTGCGGAACGAAAAATTCTTCAATTGATGCGCGCCGTTGAACAGAGTCCGACGATAAAAATTATTACGGACTTGAACGGAGTGATCGAATATGTTAATCCGAGGTTTGAAGAACTTACCGGATACACGGCGGAAGAAGTTATCGGCAAAAAAGTGAGCCTATTGAAATCGGGTGAAATGAAAGATGAAGATTATAAAATACTATGGGAGACGATCACTTCCGGTAGAATATGGAAAGGCGATTTACACAACCGGAAAAAGAACGGTGACCGTTATTGGGTCTCGGCGTCTATTTCTCCTATAAAACTTGATGACGGAACCATCATCAATTATGTGGCGAATGAAGAAGACATTACCGACAAGAAAATGTTTCTTTCGGAACTTGAAACCGCAAAGCAATCCGCCGAAGAATCAAATAGAATGAAATCTTCGTTGCTTGAAAATTTAAGTCATGAATTTCGCACACCGCTGAATGGAATTCTCGGATACTCCAGCATTATTGAAAACGCCGCTACCGAAAAAGACTTGAAAGATATGGCTAGAGGTATCAACACTTCCGGAAAGCGATTGCTGGATACTTTAACGGCAATATTGGATTTATCCCAGCTTGATACTGAAAAAAATCTTATTCAACTTGAACCTATCGATACAATCAAAGTTGTACAATCGGTAGCAGACGAGTATTCTCCGCTGGCAAAACGGAAAGGACTTGCACTTCATTTTACCATCAAAGATGAATCGTTTGCAGCCGTTGCAGATGAGCGGCTGTTGGGCAAATCGCTTTCGTATATTTTAGATAACGCAATAAAATTTTCTCAGCGCGGTGAAATTAACATTGAAGTTTTTCCCGTAATAAAAGAAGGATTGCCGTTTATTCAGTTTGATATTATTGATACGGGTATCGGGATTGCAGAGGAAGATCAGTCCGCTATTTTTAAAGAGTTTAAACAACTAAGCGAAGGGCTTGGAAGAAAATATGAAGGAACAGGAATCGGATTATCTTTAGCCAGGAGGATGGTAGAATTTTTTAATGGCGAAATTACAATAAAAAGTGCACGAGGCGCCGGCTCAACTTTTTCAATTATTATTCCGGCAGTAAAAAGGGAGAGAACTGTGGCAAATGAAAATCACGTAGTGTTGGAAAATGAAATGCAGCGACGAAATGAAAAAGTTAAAATCCTTTCCGTTGAAGACAATTTGGAGAACCGGACTATTATTAAAAAGTTTTTGGAAAGTTTTTGTTGCGTTGATGATGCGGTAAACGGAATTCAAGCTATTCAAAAAGCGAAGAGTGAAAAATACTCTCTTATTTTAATGGATATTAGTTTGGATGGCGCTATCGACGGCAAAACGGCTGCAAAAGAAATTCGAAAAATTGAAGGATACAAAACCGTTCCGATTATAGCGGTAACCGGCTATGCGTTATTCTCTGATAAAGATCAATTCATGCAGGAAGGATTTGATGGGTATCTTGCAAAACCTTACCGTAAAAATCAGCTTATCGAAATTATTAACGAGCGCTTGAATATCTAAAAACCGGTTGAACTTGCTCAGTATTCTTTATACTCGGCAAATCCTTTCTTTACAAGTTCGTCGTTCACATTAAAGGATTTTCCTTTTGCATCTGCAACCCAAATTTCGCCAAGAAATCTTCCATATTTTTCTCTGGCATCTTTGATGGTACGCAGCGTGATCTCTTTATTCAAAATTACACTGCGGAGAAAATCCCGCGCAAGGAGTCCTTTTGCTCTTTCATTTCCGCGCAGTTCCGGAGCGTTGATTCCGTACAGACGTATTTTTTCATTTTTAATCCATACATGCAACCCGAGATCAATATCCACGGTACACGTATCGCCATCGTAAACGGCTGTTACAAATGCTTTGTATTGAAAGAGTTGTAATTCCATGTTTCACCTTTCACATATTTTAAATATCTTGCACAAAACTTAGGAAATAAAATAATCTTATGACAGCAAAAACAATACTGTTCGTTTTTTTATGGAGCGCAATCTTTACACCGGATAATGTTTCTCAAGTTCAATTGAAAGGACTTGGCGCAGAAACGGGCGTTGGCGTGTTAAGCGGAAACTCGCCGCAGATTTTTGCGTACGCAATATCTATTTTTTCCGATGTTGTTCTTCAGTTCGAAAATCCCGCAACGATGAGAATTGAATTACTCTTGCTGCGCGATTTTAATTCTTTGATTCCCGAAAACCGGCAGAACAAATATTATCCTTCACTAAAGGGAGGATCAATTAAATTGCTGTTCCGCCAGTCTTTCTTTAAACAACTTTATTTTGAAGAAGGATTTGGTCCTTTAATTTTAAATGATAAAACGTACAGCGATGTGAATACGTGGAATTACGGTGCGGTTTTTTCTTTCTCTGCGGGAATTTCTTTTTATGAATTAAGTGAATCGGGATTTTCGCTCTCTCTTCTTGCTGAGTTTGGAAATACCTTCACGCAAACAACTCCGCAATATTTTTTTGTAGCGTTGCAATCGAAATATAATTTTTAAAAAAAGGTTTAAAATAAAAAAGCCGTCTTAAGAAAGACGGCTTTAAAAAAGAGGAGAATCTTTTCTTACAAGTTATAAGTGATTCCGGCTCCAACATACGGGAAATAACCAACACGAGCTTGAAGAGCGAAATCTTTGCTCAACCAATAATTAAATCCTGCAAAACCGCTATAGAAAAATCCACCGGCAGTAACCGTTGGATCGGTAGCATACGCTGGTTTTGTTCCACTCCATTCCCAGGTAGCAGAAGCAACGTTGTAACCTAAAGCGAGACCTGCAAAGGTATCAAACTTAGCGCCCGGTGAAAAGTGATACGTGCCTTGAGCGGCAACAATAATGTTGGTGTAACTCCATTTTCCACCGTAAAAACCATAGGATAAATCTTCGCTTGTGCTTGCAAAACCGGCAAAACCGCCAAGTTGAAGATTTTCATTGATGTTGTAGAAATTAAATTCTGCAGCAATAGGAATAGCGCCGGTACCGGTCAACCCACCGCCGCCAAAGCCGGCTAACAGTCCTAAACTGGATTTACCAGAGAACTGACCGAATGAAAATGAACTAACCAAAAGAACCAAAGCGAAAACAGCAGTGAACTTTTTCATTAAGAACTCCATTAAATTATGAATGATATTTACTAAGTGTTTTTAATCTCTGCATAAGAGAGTTGTAAAACACACCGCAAAAGTTGCAATTCTAAATCACTGTTGTCCGGTAAAAAACTAAAATGACAAAAAAGATGCATTTGTGAGCTAGGAAGAGAATATTTGAAGACAAATCAAAAGAGAACCTCCCTACAGATAAAAAAGGGATAATTGAT
>Ga0172368_10003173_pt1 | contig 20191 bp, 19 predicted proteins | sample Lak11m_FD_114540 | JGI IMG/M metagenome (GOLD analysis project Ga0172368, IMG submission 114540) | Freshwater microbial communities from Kabuno Bay, South-Kivu, Congo - kab_022012_11m | ecosystem: Environmental > Aquatic > Freshwater > Lake | place: Democratic Republic of the Congo: South-Kivu...
CATTGTTGAGAGCTCTTCCGATGGCTCGGTTCTGCGGCTTATAGACAAGCCTGTTTCCTACGGTTCAAAGCCACGCGCCCTGGTGGGGCTATATTATTTTTCAGATTCAAAGCTGTTCTTCAAATGCCTTGAAGCTGCAAGGAAAGAGGGCAAGCACGAGATAAGTTCAGTTGTAGAAAAAATGATGCTGGCTGGCCACAAAATATACACCAAAGAGTGCGACGAATGGATAGACTGCGGTAGTGTTGACAACTATTATAGGGCAAAGCGCAGGCTTCTGCAAAGCAGGCACTTCAATACAGTGACGGTGGATGAGCTTTTCAACATAATCTCCAAATCAAGCAAAAATGCTGAAAAGCTAGAAGCGGAGTATGGGTGGTATTCCGGCTTGCCTCTACCAATCCAATCTTTCACACCTAGGGTTTTTTCATTCTCCAAGTCGCCCCGCCCAACGCTCCAGCTTGAGTATTATGGCCATCCCTCTCTCTCAGAATATTTTGTTTATACCTTCATACCAATTGACATTTGGAATAGCGTGTTTGACCATATATTTGGCATGCTCGGGGTTTTTAGGTCATATGCTGGTGAATTGGGGCCAGAGGATTTCTCCCGTGTATATCTGGAAAAAACGCTGGAACGGGTCAAAATGTTACGTTCCTCCTCCAAATACTGGCGCGACTGGCTCGATTGTGAACAGTTTACTATCAATGGCAAGATCTGCCCTGGTTGGCCAAAAATAATGAAACTTATCGAAAATACCGACTTCTACTCAAAAAAAGACGTTTCAATCATACATGGAGATCTTTGCTTTACTAACATACTTTACGACCTGAATGGGCACACTCTCAAAATCATCGATCCACGCGGAAGTTTTGGCAAGCGCGGAATTTATGGCGACACGAAATATGACCTTGCCAAGCTGCGCCATAGCACACACGGACGGTATGATTTTATAATCAACGACTTGTTCAATATCAGCGAGGATGGAAGCGTCTTCAATTATGAGATTTTTTCCAGTGACTGGGCGAATGGTGTCTCTAAAAGCCTAGATTCCCGGATAGAACAGATGGGCTATGACATAAAAACAATCCAGACAATCGAAGCGATCCTTTTTTTTACAATGATCCCGCTTCATTCTGACAAGCCATTGCGGCAGAAAATGATGGGTGTGCGGGCACTTGAGCTGTTTAGAGAGGTGTGCAATGAGAATAGTGATTGATCTAGACGGAACCATCTGCGAAATCCGCAAGCCAAATCAAGACTATGCAAATGTAAAGCCAAAAATGGCTGCTGTGCGGGCAATCCGCACTCTCAAGCGTGAAGGCCATTCAATCATCATATATACTGCGAGACATATGAAAACCTGTGATGGAAATGTCGGGGCTGTTATCGAGCGCGTAGGTTCCACTACCCTAAAATGGCTCAGACAACACGGGGTCCAATATGATGAAATACATTTTGGCAAGCCTTGGGGTGAGATTTATGTTGATGACCAGGCAATGCCTCCTATGTGGGGCGCCGTTCTTGCAAAGGCACGCAAAAAAGTGAAAATATGAAGCTGGTCATACCTATGGCTGGGCGCGGGCAGCGTTTCCTGGACGCAGGCATCACTACCCCCAAAATGCTCATCAATGTCCGCGGAAAGCTCATTGTCGAGTGGGCCCTTCAAGGCCTGTCATTCATCCCTAAAAGAGACACAATTTTTGTCATTCTCAAGGAACATGACGAGAATTTTGGAATCTCAGGAGTTCTTCGCGAAAAATTTGGAAACGATGTGAAGGTATGCACAATTCCTGCCGTGACTGGCGGCCAGGCATGCACGGTCGCCGAGGCTCGCCACCTGTATTTGCCTGATGAGCCGCTTGTGATTTTTAACTCAGATACTTATTTTCGGTCGCCATCTCTCGAAGCGTCCCTTGCCTGCCTCGGGGAATCATGCGATGGGGTGATAGGTGTGTTCCCATCAAAGTCTCCCGCATATAGTTATGTGCGGTTTTCCAAACCAGGCTCAGTGGCTGAAGTGGTGGAGAAGCGCGTCATATCTGATTGGGCGACTTCCGGCCTCTATTCATTTGCCCGCGCTTCGGATTTTCTTTCCGCTCTCAGCGAGTCAGTTCAGAAAAATGAAAAGTCATTTGGCGAGCATTATATCGGCCCTCTCTATAACACACTCATTTCGAATGGGGCAAAAATCAGGGCAGATTTCGCAGCCAATGTGTTTGATCTGGGCAATCCCAACAAAATCACGGAGTTTGACCTTGGGACCGACTGATTTCTGTCTTCTCTCTGCACTGGCGCACTTTCACATGGCATACATTTAATATGGTGTTTTTTCATTATCCGACCACGCGGGAGATCCAATGATTCTCTATTTTGACAGTTATATCACGGACGAGCAGCTCAACAAAGGGCTATACAAGGAAAAGAACAGGACTCGTACGGGCTGCGTCAACTACAAAATGCCTGATAAGTTGGCAATTGCCGAATATTCTCTTGCAAGTTACTCCTGCATTGATTGGTCGCACGTGGTAGTCAAGTACGACCTTCAGAACCCTTCCCGGGCGAATGAATTCGAGGCTTTTGTGAAGCAAATTTTCCCAAAGGCAATATTGATCCGCGGGCGCAGTGACAATCAGAAAAAATTCCAGGAAAGTGTCCGGCTGCTGGAAAGTTTTGGCGATGATTGGGTGTTCTGCTCAGATAATGTTGACCATCCATTTATTTCTTACGAAAAAGAGACGCTTTGCGCCGGCCTTAAGATGGCTGTTGAAGCTCGCAAAACCAACAAGTTCGTGGTACTGTTCGTTTCCCACTGTTTTGAAAATTTAAGCAAAGTTGACAAAAATTCCATCATTTTCCTTGATGAACACTCTCTTCTTTCCGAAGATGAGAAATTCTGCTATTTCGAGGCTAAGGACCAACGCCCATTCTCTCAGGGTATCATCAATATCGGTCTAATGCGCGAAGTGTTTTTTTCTAAAGATTTTGGCAACAAAAGAATCGTAAAACTGGATCTGGCGCCAATCCGCATTCCTCGGCAATATTGCATATTGCCTAAAAAAGAAATATGCGAGCATTTCGATGGCTATTCTCATCTTCCCAAGGTCGGTGCAAATATTGATGAGATCATACCCCCTCTTTTCATCCCGCCCGGATTTTTTACAAATGATATCAAAATAGCAGCATATTACCCTGATTATAGGGAAGGCTGGGTCAACATAAATCCATCTTCTGAAAAATATTCCTTTATTGACAATAAGCACGGAACTGATCTAAAGATACTCGTGGAACACATCCCAATTTTTTGGAAGAGCCGTATCTCTCAAGTGGATGTCAATCCCAATGCCGACGTAGACTTGATCCTAGCTGCATATCGTCAAGACAGGATCATCAGGAAAAATTTCATGAAAAGCAATTTTGCTGTACGTTTAATATCCAAGCTCAGGAACTTCAAGAACATGGTATCGTTTGCAGTATCAAATCCTGATGATGTTTATACGGAAAAAGGAAGTTTTTTTTCGAAGATTGCCAAAAGGACCCTTATCGGTCTGGTTAAAACCGGCCACAAGTTTAACGTGCTTTGCAATGCCAAGAAGTGAATCTCCTTCAAAGGCAATCTCAGCCACGGCACATCATCCAGTTATTAACCTGACGCCGGATGTTTTTCTGAGGCCTTGAACTGCTGAAGTCATTTCTGGAAGAGAGGGGGTTAGCGATATCTTTATTTATCCCCGCCCCCACGGTTTAAGTGGTTTGTCCGAATATGCAGTATCAAGCTCCTAAAGTGATTTTACCATGCGATTTGATTCTTTAGTCTCATATATCCGCCCCTTCGACTCTATAGATTCGGATTTGCTAATCATTATACCATGCTTTAATGCCTATAATGATCTAGTAAGGCATCTCGAATATCTGTCCAAACAGTCTTACCAATCTTTTAACATCCTTGTTGTCCTGGGCTATAAGTTTGATGATAAACTGCTGTTCGATTACCTTTCAAAAAACAAATTCAATTTTGGCATTTTTGTATGCCGGAGGAAGGAAGATAACGGTTCTGCCGGAGGTTTCTTCACTGGCCAAAAGTATGCATTGGAAATGAAATACAAGTATGTCATCTTGGCCGAGGATGATTGCCACCCTGTTGACAAGGACCTGGTCGAGATCCTGTACCGGAACAGGGAAAAGGACTACGTGAGCCCGATGATAGTCTATATCGCAGGGGATTACAAAAAGCGCGGGGTGGCGGGGCCGCACCACTACACTTTGTTCTCCCGGGAAATCTTCCAAAAGTTCGGGCTATATTTTCTGCCCCTGTATCACGGTTCGGAAGATGTTGAATACACTGAAAGGATATCTGCCCCCCGCCATATTGTGCAGGCCAACGCCCAGCACCCTTTCAAACTCGGAGGCACGGTGCTTTTTGGGATATTTGACCGCTCTTGGCTTTTTCTTCACCACGCAATCGTAATATCCAGGAACTTTCGTGCCACGGTTTCAAACCTTCTCCAATTTGCCATTCTCACTGCAATTTCCCTGTTCTTTTTTCCGCCGTATGGCAAGAATGTGTTTTTCATCACAAATGGGCTCCTGCTCTCCAACACGTATGGCAAGAAAGCTCAGGAGAGGATAAAGACGGGCTTTGAGGGGTTCATTTCCATCTCACCAGAGCTTGGCGGGTTTCTTGAGGTAAAAGAGCAAGATCCTGCCTACATCGACCTGCCTGGCAAAGCAAAGATAAGTTCCATCCTCTCTGAGGCTCTGTCCATGTGGCGCAAGAGCCTGAAAATCGAGCGCACCTATAGTGTGTTCAAGGTTTTCTTTTATGCGGTTTTTTCCAAAAAGGCATATGTCTGCATTGACAGGAAGGGCTATTTGCTGGTATGCGACAATTCGTTTTTGCCGCTTCACGTTGCAAAGCTTCTGGCTTTCTGCGTTTTCCTCCCAGTTTATATCCTCTTTGCCTTCGCGGTCTACCTGCCCCTGAAAGCGGTCAACCAGCCAAAGACTCTTGCATATGGGCTCGAATGATAATGCAATCCGGCAAATTCGGGTAATTTTCATGAATATTGTGGTTCCTATCGCTGGCAAGGACCGGAGCTTCGATGAAGCCGGGCAGTTCAAGCCATTTGTCGACATTTCCGGAAAAACCCTCATAGCTCGCTGCACTGATAGCCTCAAGGGCATTTTTGACGACAAGGCGAATAAAATAATTTTTATCGTCTTGGAAGAGCATGAGCGGAAATTTTCGGTAACCAAGCACCTCAAGGAGATTTACGGGGAGCGCGCTTCAACAGTTCTGCTTCCCTCGCCAACTGAAGGTGCAGCATGCAGCGTCCTTGCCGCCAAGGACAAAATAAATAACGATGTCGAGCTTTTGGTCTACCTTGCTGACATCCATTTCAGCGCAGACGTTCAAGGCGCAATCGAACGGTGCAAAAAAGAGGCTCTGGCTGGCTTCATACCGTGCTTTCCATCATCTGACAAAAAATACAGCTACGCTGTTTCTGGGGCTGACGGTTTTGTGAAGCGCGTGGCTGAAAAGGACGTCATCTCAACAGATGCGAGCGCTGGATTTTATTTTTTTTCAAAAGGGCAGGATTTCGTTTCCTCTGCTGAACAAATGGTTGGGGAAAATGCGCGTGTAAATGGCATGTTCTATGTATGCCCGATTTATAACTGGTTGATTGCTCGTGGTGGCAAAGTGCTTCTTCTGCCCGCAAGGTATGATTTTGGACTAGGCTATCTGGAAGAAATCAAATCATTTACGAGATTTTATTGCCGCTATTACGAGTCGATAAAGCACAGGATATTCTCGCATAGGGGCATTTTTGCATCCTCTCCTGAAAACTCGTTTGCTGCGCTTGCAGAGGCCGCTGTTTCAGGGTTCTCCATAGAGCTCGATGTCAGGATGACTAAGGACGGGGTTCTTGTCGTGGCTCATGATCCTGACATGTCGCGTCCCTTCGGTGTTACAGGAATCATCGAAGACAAAGACTACTGCGAGATCTCTTCATTGGACTATTTCAGCCGGGGCACAAGAATCACAAGGCTTGACGAATTCCTGCCTTTTTTTCGCTTGAATTCAAACCCCAAAAGCCAGCTGGCACTGCACGCAAAAAAATTCGATTCCCGCCTAGCGGACGGAGTTGCTCGCGAATTGCTCAGAAATAGCTTGGTGTCCCGCGCGTTTGTATTCGACATTTCCTGCGAAGATGCGATGCGCATGAAGGATTCTCATCCATATATGCGGGCCGGGGCCAGCATAGTGGATGATTCCGCAAAGGCAAAGAGCAAGTCCTACTATGTTTCCTCGGAGCTGGATGAGCTATCCATATTTGATGTTTTCTGGCTTGACGAGTGGTCCAATTTATATGGGGAAGAGTTCCTGGGCACCATCCGCGCTTCTGGGAAAGAGGCGATTGCCATTTCACCTGAGCTTCATCGCGCAGATGGCAACCGCAAGCGCCCTGCGGATGTATGGGAAAACTTAATTAATTGGGGCTGTGGAAACATATGCACTGATTATTCGGCAGACCTATATTCGTTCATGGTTGATAAGGATGATAAAAGCAATCATTTTTGATATGGATGGCGTGCTTGTTGATGCCAAGGACTGGCATTTCGAGGCGCTCAACAAGGCACTCAAGCTATTTGGCTATGAAATAAGCCGCTATGACCACCTGGTCACATACGATGGGCTGCCAACCAAGGTCAAGCTCGAGATGCTTTCTAAGGAAAAAGGGCTGCCGCCTGCGCTTCACGAGTTCATATCTGAGATGAAGCAGCGCTATACTCTTGAATATGCATTCAACCGCTGCAAGCCTCGCTTCGAGCACGAATACGCGCTGTCCAAGCTCAAAAGCAGTGGCTATCACCTGGCAGTGTGCTCCAACGCAGTGCGCGAATCAGTGCAGATAATGTTGGAAAAGAGCAACCTGTCTCACTATTTTGAGTTCGTTCTGAGCAACCAGGATGTCAGGAAGTCAAAGCCCGACCCTGAAATCTATTCAATTGCAATTGGGCGGCTGAAGCTCAAACCTGAAGAATGCCTCGTGATAGAAGACAATGAGAAAGGCGTGCGCGCCGCAAAGGAGGCTGGTGCGCATGTGATGGCCGTGAGTTCGACTGGCGAAGTCAATTACCAGAACATAATTGAAAAAATAAAAGGAATCGAGAAGAGGGCGGAAAAATGAACGTCATATTCCCAATTGCCGGTCCAAAGCTTGTTTTCACAGATTCTTTGGGCAACAGTTCCTGCAAACCGCTAATCGACATAATAGGCAAGCCGCTTATAGAAAGAATATTCATAAACGTCAGTACCTCCCTTCCGGGCAAAAACAATTACATTTTTGTTGTGAATGATTCCGACTGCACAAACTTTTCCTTGGATTCCGTGCTTTCACTGCTTTCACCGAATGCGCACATAGACCGGCTCAAAGGGCAGACTCAGGGCTCGCTCTGTAGTTGCCTTGTGGCCATGGGGCACATAAATCCCGACGAGGAGCTGCTCGTTGTGAATGGCGACCAGCACGTCGATTATTCACTCGAGAAAATAATATCTTATTTCCGCGAGAGGAAGGTTGATGGCGGCGTGGTGACGTTCGATTCCATTCACCCGAAATGGTCATATGTGCGCCTTAACGCGGACGGGGTAGTAGTGGAAACGAGCGAAAAGCGCCCATTAAGCCGAAATGCAAGCGTTGGCATTTACTATTTCCGCAAGGCATCTGACTTCATAGAGTCTGCCAAAGGCGTAATACGCAAGGATGCAAATGTCAATGGGGCATACTATGTTTCTTCGGTTTATAATGAAATGATACTTCGGAGCCTGCTTGTTCTGCCTTATAAAATACCGAACGCAAGTTTCTTCCCACTCGACACACCTGAGACAATTGATGCGTTTGTCAAATACATACAGAGGCAAAAAAATGACTAGCCTGACAAGTGGGTTGAACGTAGTCGTGCCAATGGCTGGTCTTGGCTCTCGATTTTCAAAGGCAGGCTATAGCGTTCCAAAGCCATTTTTGGATATCTTCGGCAAATCCATGATTCAATGTGTTGTGGAAAACTTAGAAGTTCCTGGGGGCAACTATATAATTTTGGCAAGGGGCGAACACCTATTTACATACAAAAGCCAGATCGAATCAGCAATGGGCAGTCGTTTACATTCCGTAGTGCCAATAGAACGCTTTACTGAGGGTGCAGCGTGCACGGTCCTACACGCGCGCGGTCTTATAGACAACGACACTCCTTTGCTCATAGCCAACAGCGACCAAATAGTGGATATAAACATGGGGGATTACGTGCATGACATGGTTGCACGGAAGCTTGACGGATCCATACTTGTCTTCAAAGATGAAAAGCTGGACCCAAAATGGAGCTTTGCCAAGCTGGGCTCAGACGGATTGGTCTCAGAAGTGCAGGAAAAGAAACCAATCAGTGATCTTGCAACGGTTGGCATATATCTTTTTTCAAAAGGCAGTTATTTTGTTGACGCTGCAATTGACATGATTGCCCGCAACGATCGCGTGAACAACGAATTTTATGTATGCCCAGTGTATAATTATCTCATACGCGCAGGCTTCAAGATCGGAGTCTATGAGATAAAGGAAAGCCAAATGCACGGAACCGGCACACCTGACGATTTCGAGAGATACAAGAAAATTGTTGCAAAAGCGCAGCGTAAGGGGTAATTGCTTGGGAAAAATCATCGTGACTGGCGGGGCAGGTTTTATCGCCTCTCATCTATCAGAATCGCTATGTCGGAAAAGCGATGTTGTGGTGGTTGACAAGGCAGCCCTGTCCTCTGACCTTTTCAGAGGCAACGTGCGATTTTTGAGAGAGGACATACGGCACGCACAGCCACACGTCTATGCCGGAGCCGACTCAATCTATCATTTTGCAGCTGACCCAAGTGTGCAGCATAGTTTTTCAAGCCCATCTAGCTGCTATTCTGACAATGTGGAAGGCACGTTTTGCGTGCTTGAGGCTGCAAGGAAAAATGATGTGAAGCATGTAATATTTGCCTCAACGTCTGCAGTCTACGGCAACGCAAAAATGCCAACTCTTGAATCTGCGCTTCCATCCCCTGTAAGTAATTATGCGGCATCCAAGCTTGCAGGCGAGGCATTCCTCCAATCCTACTCTTCCTGCTACGGAATAAAAGCCACCATAATTCGATATGCCAATATCTTTGGCGAGCGCTCGCGGCACGGCGTGATGTATGATTTTTTTATGAGGCTTAGAGCCAGTCCCTCGCGCCTTGCGATACTTGGAGATGGAAAGCAGGAAAAATCCTACCTTTACATAAGCGACGCAATCAACGCCACGTTGCTTGCAGCGGCAGCACAGACTCGGCCCTTTGATATATTCAATGTAGGCAGCGAGGAGTCTGCAACCGTGGCTGAAATTGCAAAAATGATTGCAAATGAGATGAGTGTACAACCCGCTTACTCATTTACTGGTGGCGAAGCCTGGAAAGGCGACGTCCCGCTGATGATGTTGGACATAACAAAAATCAAGGCGCTAGGTTTTTCACAAAAAATCAGCTTTGCTTCTGGCCTGAAAAAATACATATCCTGGCTAAAAGCGCTCTAGCCTACCACTCCTGATACATCTGAGCTATTCTTTTTGATCCATAATAAGCGATAAGACTTGCAGATGCGCTTCTCAGCATAACGTCTCCTTTGGCAACGCCCTCCATTATGTTCACAAGGTCTGCCTCATCCTTCCAGTAAATTCCTTCTCCTTGGAGTATCTCCCTGAATTTTTCAGTATCTGTTGCGATGATTGGAAGCCCAATACTTGCCGCCTCGAGCAAAAGCACCGGAAGGCCTTCATCGTCATTAGATGTGAAAATATACGCCTTCGACTTTGAAAGCTCTTGGAAAAAATCAGCGTCTCCAATCCCTATCCTGACAGAAAGCCTCTCGCCAATATCTTGTGCCAGCTTTGTTTGTCCATCATCAAGGTTATTTGTCATTAGAAGAGCCCGACATCCATTTGCCTTCTTCAAGCAGCGCAGGAACAACGCAAGCCTTTTGAAGCCAACGTTCCTGCCAGCCCAGACAAAGTCATATTCCTTTGCAGACGCTTTTTTTTCCGCATATTTTTCCAGCCGCTTCATCGGTATCGGGTTCGGTATCACAATCGAGTTTTTGAGCCCTTTCGCGTCAAGCGCCTTCCGGTTGGCTTCGGTGAGGCATATGACCTTGTCCACCATGGAATTGAGCAGGAATATGTTCTGGAAAGTCGGCTTGAGGCTTGTATGGGGGTTATACGCCACCCTGTTCCTCCCGGTTATCCTGTTGAGGATGAGGAAAGGGAGCGCGCTTATCAGGGATTTGCGGCAATGGATAACTATCCTGTCGCCTTTTTTTGTGCGGCTGGCCAGCTCCCCCATTGCGCCCAGTGTGCTGATCTTAAGGACGTTTGCCCCGCCAACTTCGTTAATCACATCTATTCCGCTTCCAAACGGAAGATTTTCATGGTAAGCCTGGAAAGTTTCAGCCATAAAAAAACCTAGGGCCGCGCATTGCCCTTTTTTCTTGCAACCAGGAGCATCTCCCCCGTGTTGACTATTTTCTTGCCGTTCCTGCCAAGGATTTTTGTGGACAGGTAGAACAGCACATTGGCCAAAACGGCGCACATCGTGTTTGCCGTGAACATCGCCATCCTGGCAAGGGACCACCTGTAGAGGCATGCGTTCATGTCAATCAAGGCAAGCTTCAGCCATCTTGGGATTCCGCAGCGTTCAACCAGCCTTATGTTGATGAATGGAAAAAACGGTATCATCCTGCATTCCCTGTTCTCAAAGCCCGCCCGTTTCAGGCATGTCTGCGCAGCCATCACATTGTACAGGGCGATGTGCCCGTTCTCATCAATCAGTTCGCCGCTGGGCTCAAAAAGCTGGTTCTCTGTCGGGAGGACCATCAGCAGGGTCCCCCCTGCCCTCAATTTCCTGTTGAAAAGGCGCAGGTATTCCATGGGGGTTTCGAGATGTTCCAATACGTGGGAGCAGTAAATGGTGTCGACCGTGCCATCTTCAAAATCCTCAAGCCCGCCCGCGCACCGCACGCCCATGCGCTTCATCATCTTGCGGGCGGCTTCATCTATCTCGACAACCGACACGTTTGCTATCCTGCGGGTTTTTTCGCCAAGCCGCCCCCCGAAATCAACAACCACGCCGCCCCAGCCGCTCCGATTATCGAAATGGAACCTATATGCGTATTCGGATTCAAAAAAGAAATATTCCTCCAGGCTCTTCCCGCCGGCAACCACCGTCTTCTTGGCGTAGCCCTGGTAAGGCCGGGCAGACTCGTCGAGTTTTTTGCCATCCATCAAACCATCCCGCCTTTATGCCGCAAACAGCGTTAATCCGCACGCCGACTGTTTAAAAGCATGAGCCAGAGCCTCATTCAAAGCGCCCATAGCCAAGGATATTTTTCCTGTAGCTTGGCCCAATGCCCAAAAGCCTTTTGCACAGGATATCCCGCGCCATGCAAAATGCGGCGCCAAGCGCCATCCCCCAGAATGCCGCCGGGACGCTCCTTTTCGCCTTGCGGCTCAGCCCGAACACCCTGCCGCCTTCAAAATCAACAAAATCCACATTGTTCAAGATAAGGAAAATGGGGAACGCTTGGAACATGTTCCCTGTCATGCCAAGCTTCAGGTCAACACCGATTTTTTTTTCGCCGGCAAGCCCGGAAGCGGTGAAGAAAAGCGCCATCCTGGCCATCGAGCCCAAGCCGCCTTCCCATGGCCGGGCGATTTTTCCGGCAAGGCCCCTTTGGGCCTTTCTGCCTGTGAAAATGAAATCATACTCCTGTCCGCCATCTGCCGGAAGCCTGCGGGTTTCCCTGCTAAAATATTTTTCCACAACCCCCCCGTCAAGCAGCATCTTGTCCATCCCGCCCCCCGAGGCGCGCTCTTCCACGCGCGCGCCTTCTGACGGGAAAATCGCCTTGAAAAGGCCCACATACAGGTAGGGGTAAATGGCATATTTTTTCTCCCGTGCGCGCGCCTCCCCGATGAAATGCTTTGCGAGGGAAAGGTCGGACAGGAACCTGGCAAAAAACCTGGGCTTTGCCCCGGTCACAAGGTCATGGTAGAAAACAGAGCGGTATGTTGCAGCGTTTTGCAGGCAGGTTTCAACCACTTTCACGCCACTCTCGCCTGAGAATGTCCTGAGCCTCAGCATATATTCAACATCGTCGGCCCCCATGAATATCGGCAGGAAAGTGTACCCCAGCTTCTTGAAAACGCGGGCAGACACCAGCGAATAAAGGGAAGTCTGCTCGGCGCGCCTTTCCGGGAGCGCGTCGGACTTTTTTTCAGGCCGCACCACGTACCTGCCCAGCACGGCATCGGCATTTTCCCTCTTTGCGATTTTTTGCATGGCTGCCAGGTAGCCGTTGCCTTCCGGCAGCCTGTCAATGTCCGCCCACACCGCATATTCGTAGCCGTTTTCCACCGCGAACCTCTGCCCGGCATAAACAGCGCCTGCAAACCCATAATCGAATTTCCTGTGCAGCTGGAGCAGGCTTATCCCTGCCGGGCATTTTTTCACTGCCTTGTCCATAGGCCCCAATACCAGGAGAACATCGAAATCCCTGCAGGTCTGCCTGGAAAGCACGCGCAGGTGCCTTGCAATCGCCGCTTCGGCTTCCCCATACGCCGGCAGGATGACAAGTATGCTGCCCTTGCGCCCGGGCCTGCGCCGCTTCAAGTCCGAGAAAAGCCCGCCGTACTTTGGGGGCTTGGCAATGAATCGGGAAAAATCCTCAAATTCCAGGCATGCGTCTTTTCCGGGCATAATACCATCTCAGAGCGCCTTGTCGCGGACCAGCTTGAGGAAATCGCCCTCCACGCCCGCCAGGTTGGATGCGTTCGGGGGGAAATGCACTTTTTTCCTTTCCTTTTTCCACGCCGCCAGGTTAAGGCACGCCTGCGCCGCCCTTGCCGGCAGCAGAAGCGTTGCGAAGGCAAGCCTTGCCGCAAACTCCGGCCTCGTGCATCCGGCAAGCTCGATAATGTCGGTGTAAACATGGTATTTCCCGAAAAGCGCAAGCGAAGCAAGCGAATACGGGATCTGCAGCACCCTCAATGGCGAGGTATTGGAGAATGAGCCGGTGCCCCGCACCTTTTTTATGGCAAAAAACTGCCTGTCCTTCCCGAAGTCGGGCGCCTCAAGTATCCTGAAAAGATGTGCCGGGCCGATGATTTTTTTGAGGCCTGAATCCGAAAGGGCGTCTGCGAAAAAATAATAGAAGCAGTGCCATGCAATGTAGTTGAGGCGGGCGCCCCCCTTATACTCCGACACGAACAGGATCGCCTTGAGCGTGCCGTTTATGTATGGGTAGTATTTTTTCTTCTCGGCCATCTTATGGTATGCCGTGAACCCCGAGAAATGGTGCGAAAAAGAGCCGTGCGCGTACACGCTCACCGCGCCATGGCTGCGAAGGCGCTCGCCGAATTCATAGTCTTCCGAGCCTTTCCACACATATGGGACGGAAAAGCCGGCCTTTTCAAACACTGCGCGCGGATAGACGCCCCAATTATTCACATTGCTTGCAATCGGCGCGAGATTTTCCTTTATCCTGTACCGGGGCAATATGGCCGCATGCATCCGCCTTGCCATCCGCACCATCCCATAGAACGTGCGCCTTGAATCCAGCACCGAGTCGAGGTCCGCCACCACGATTGTTTCATAGCCAAGCCGGTAGCCCAGCGCCTGGCCTTCAAAAAAACAGCCCGACGTCCCCAGGGGGTGCCGCTCGGTTGCGTGTATTGCCGAAAGGCCCGGGTTGCAATATGCAAGGCCCTTCCTGTAGATGAAAAGGAAATCAACCTCCTTGCCTATGCCCAGCGCGCCTATGGTCGTGTTGAACTCATCAAGCTGCGCAAGGCTGCCAACCGGGCTGAATACAAGTATCTTTCTCCGCCCGCCCTTGCGGCAATCCCTGACATTTTCAAGGAGCGGGGTTTTTGGGAAATTTGAATGATGCACACCTTCACCCCTGCGCCGCCTTGAAATCTTTCAAGAAGGCCAAAACCTCGTCCTTTGTGGACGGGACGTGCAGCTCATTTTCGAGCTTTCCCGTGCTCACATCCAAAAAATCGGCGTGCTGCCCGGTTTCAGAAAGCCTGACTCCTGCCATTTCCGCGAACTCGCCCAGGGAAATGTTCCCCCGGCCGGCAACATTGTATGTCTCCCCCCACCTTCCCCTATCTGCGAGTTCCATGGCTATCCGGGCAACCGACGCAGTGCCCATAAAATGCAGCCTTGACTTTGGCGAAACGAAAAGCTTGCGGAGCGTGACGATATCGTGCGCCGGGCCTTTTTTCATGCCTGGCCCTACCATGCCGGCGAGCCGCAGTATGAGCCAGCTTTTCGCATATTTCTTCGCCACAAGCTCCCCGCAGTATTTTGAGAAACCGTAGTTTGAAAGCGCACCCGGGTCTATTTTGGCGTCTTCGCGCGCGGCCTCCGGCGCGCTTTTGTCATTGTAAACCTCCACGGTTGAAAGGTGGATGTAATGCCTGCATGGGAAGTCCTTGAGCATCCCAAGCGTGGCGGCGGCATTCATCTCAAAGTCCTTGGCCGGCTCGGCATCCGCCAGCCGCTTGCTCGAATTCCCATTTGCGTTTATCAGGATGTCAAAGTGCGAGCCTGCGAGCTTGGCATACTCCTGCCTGCCAATCCCGACAACATCGTATCCATTCCCCTGGGAAAAGGCATTGCAGAACGCCGAGCCAACGAAGCCTGTGTATCCAACTATTCCAACTTTCATGAAAACCCTGCCGGATTCCTATAACCTTGCCTTGCCCTGGTTCTCCACGAACCAGCCGTAAGTCTTTTTCACGCCCTCTTCCAGCCCGACTTTCGGCTCGAACTTCAGGACCGAGCGCATGCGCGAGACGTCAAACACCTTCACCATGTGCCCGTCGGGCTTGCTCGCATCCCAGCGTATTTCCCCCTCAAAGCCGACCACGCGCGCCACCGTCTCCACGGTTTCCTTTATGCTCACGCCAATCCCCGACGAGACATTTATCGGAAGCTCTTCGTGGTGGCGCTCGAGCGCGAGCACGAACGCATCGGCGACGTCCTCGGAATAGACGAAGTCCCGCACGGGCTTGCCGCTTCCCCATGCCAAAAATTCCTTGTCGCCCCTCTCCTTTGCGAAATGGAAGCGGCGTATCAGGCCGGGCACCACATGCGAGTTCTTCTCGGAAAAGTTGTCGAACGGGCCATACGCATTGCCCGGCATGAGCGAAACCCAGTCCAGCCCGTACTGGCGCCTGTATGCCACGAGCTGGAGGTGGTTTGCCGCCTTGCCAAGCGAGTAAAACATCGCGTTCTCGTCGGGCAGCCCGCCTTCCCTGAAAAGGTATTCCTCCTTTATGGGATTTGGCGCGTTCTTGCCAAACGAGCAGCCGCAGAAAGAGTAGATGAGGCGCTTCACGCCCGCGCGGCGCGCCTCCTCGAGGAATATGGTGTTCATGCCCATGTTCTGGTAGATGAACTCGCCGGGGAGTGTTTTGTTTGCCATTATCCCCCCTACCCGCGCGGCCAGGTGGATGGCTGCGTCCGGAGAGATGTTTTTGAAAAGGGCGCGCACGTCTTTCTGCTCGCCCAGGTCGTATTCCTGCCTCGAAGGCGCCACGACTTCATGCCCTGCATCCTTCAGCTTTGGCACAAGGCTGCTGCCCAAGAAGCCCCGTGCGCCGGTTACAAGTATCCTCATGTTTTCGCCTTCCTGCAGGTTTCAATAATTCTTGAAGCGGTAGTCCCTGAATGCCTCGTACCCGCGCACAAGTTCGTCTATGCCTCCCTCAAGCGGATAGTTGAAAGTGAAGCCCGTGGAAAGGATGCGCGCGTTTGACACCACATAGTTCCTCTTGTCAGGGTCCGAGCCTATCTCGGCATAGAAAATATTCAGGGCGGGCACGCGCTTCTTTATGAGAAGGCAAAGCTCGTCCTTGCTGATATTGTAATCCGGATGCCCGAGGTTGTACGTCTTCCCGCCTATCTTGCCCCAGTTCGCCATCGCCCACAAAAAGCCGCGGGCGGCGTCGCGCACGTGCAGGAAGTTGCGCTTGAACTTGCGCTCAAAAAGCACAATGGACTTTTCCGTGACTGCCTTGCAGACAAAATCATTCACCAAAAGGTCGGTCCTCATCCTTTGGGAGAATCCAAAAAGCGTGGCAAGCCTGAAGCATGCGGAATCCCCTGCTGCAATTACCGCCTTCTCCGCCTCTGCCTTGCTTTTGCCATAGGTCGAGATGGGGTTCAGCGGGGAGTCTTCAGTGCACGCTTCCTTGCCGCTTGTGGCGCCATACCCGCTATTGGTGGTGGGGAAAACCACCTTGGCGCCAGTTTTCCTGTGCTTGAGGATGGCAAGGATGGCGCTGTGGTTCACCATCCACGTCATCTCCGGCTTCTGTTCCGACGCCGGGAAGCCCACCACGGCTGCAAGCGGGAAAATGAAGTCATAATCCCCCTGCTTCAAAAGGCCCGCCATGAATTTTTCATTGGTCACGTCCCCGAAAATGAACCTGAGCTTGCCCGAGTGGAACAGGTTGAACAGGGTATTTTGGGAATAGGACAAGTTGTCCACCACGGTGACTTCAAAGCCCCTCTCAACAAGCATTTCCACAAGCACCGACCCCAGGTATCCCGAACCCCCGGTGACCAGCACTTTGGTGCCATTGCCTGCCATGGCTGAAAGCGCACTTTCCACCATGTCGGAAAATTCCATCCTCATGCCATTCCCCCCTGCGTAGTTTCCATCCTGAACCTATAAAAAGACTCTTTCTGATATCATGCCATGGACAAGGTGGCAATCAAGGCACGGGCACCCTCGCGCATAGGCATAGGCGGAGGGGGGAGCGACCTGCCCTCGTTCTTCGAGTTCAACAAGGGGGCAGTGCTCAACGTGGCCATCAACCTCTACTCCTACACCAAGATGACGCCAAATGGCGCAGGGCATACGCGCATCATCTCGCACGACTGGGGCATCACGCGCGACATAGACAATACCGAGCTTGAGTTCGGCAAAAACACGGATGCCAATGTGGATATGGTGAAGGCCGCGATGGAAGTCGCCGGGCTGTCGCCGAAAGAGGGCTACGAGATGGTGGTGCACTCCATGGCGCCGAAAAACTCCGGCCTTGCAGGCTCGTCCGCCCTTCTCGTTTCCCTGCTTGCCGCAATGTCAAACGCGTCGGGCAGGCCCATGATGGACAGGCACAGCTTTGCAAAGCAGGCCTACCTTGCCGAGAGGGTGATGCTGCGCAGGCCAGGGGGCTACCAGGACCAGTATGCCGCGGTGTTCGGCGGCTTCAACTTCATCGAGTTTAGGAAGGACGGCATAAGCGCCTACCCGCTGCGCCTCGAGGAGGACCTGGCAGCCGAGTGGCACTCGTCCATGATGCTTTTCGAGACCCCGTTCCCCCGGAAGCAGCTTGCGCACGACATCGAGCGGAAGAAGGAGGAGGACGTGAAAATCGGCGGGGAGAGCGTGGAATACCTCAAGAAGATACGCGACTACGCGTATGGCATGCGCGATGCCCTGATAAGCGGGGACACGCGCACCATGGGCGAATTATTGCACCTGTCATGGCTTGAGAAAAAGAGGCTGCCGGGCGTTTCCACCCCTGAGATTGAGAAGCTTTACAACGTGGCAAAGGAGAACGGCGCATACGGCGGCAAGCTCTCAGGCGCGGGCGGCGGGGGCTTCCTGTTCCTTGTGTCCGACGTTGCGGACAGGAAGCGCATAATGAACGCAATGGAGAAAAACGGCGCCCACCTGATCAATTTCGATTATGACTTTGAGGGGATGGTTTCTTGGAGAACGGCGTATTGAAGCAGGCGGCGCTTGACCACATCGAAGCCGCGAAAAAGGTGCACTCCGACCACAAGCTGCATTCAGCGTCCCAGGAGCTGGCCTCGAAGATTGCCTATGCATTCAAGAACGGGGGCAAGCTCCTGGTTTTCGGCAACGGCGGCTCTGCAGCGGACGCGCAGCACATGGCTGCGGAGTTTGTGGGCAGATACATGAAAGAAAGGCGGGCGCTTCCCGCAATCGCGCTTTCCACCAACATCTCCTCGCTCACCGCAATCGGCAACGACTACGGCTACGAGCGCACATTCTCGCGCCAGGTGGAGGCGCTTGCCTCGGAAGGCGACGTGGTGGTCGGCATATCCACGAGCGGCAACTCGCAAAACGTGGTGGAGGCGATGAATGCCGCACGCAAGCGCGGGGCGTTCGCTGCCGCGCTCGTGGGCGCACAGCCATGCAAGCTTGACGACGCGGCAGACCTGGTGATACGCGCCCCGTCGGACTCCACGCCGCGCATACAGGAGATGCACATCCTTCTCATCCACGCAATCTGCGAAATGGTGGAGAGCGAGTTTTCCAACTGAAGTGCCAACATGCGCGTCCTATACTTCGTCCACACCTGCAACGAGAAAAACGGCATTGCAGCCCACGTGCAAAACCTTTCTGGCAGCCTTCCAGCTGATGTGCGCTTCCAGGTGATAGGCGGCAAGGGCGCGTCGCTTCCGCTCTTTTCCTCGCTCCGTTTCCCCATAGGCGAATTTTTTGCAGCCCTGCGCGCGGACTTTGACATCATCCACATCCACGGCTATGGCAACTTCTACTCGTTTTTCGGCGCCATCATTTCCATTCTTCGCAGGAAGCCGCTTGTCTGGACAATACACGGCTACCCCCGCATCAAAGGCGCGCGCAGGCTTTTCTACCTCGCCTACCGTTATCTCATGGCGCCGCCCATTTTCTGGCGCGCGAAGCGCATAATCAGCGTCTCAGGCGACATACTTCCCCTGCTTGCAAAGGAGACCAAAAAGCCGATAACCGTGCTGCCAAACGGCGTTGATTTGGGGCTTTTCAAGCCAAGCAGCGGCTACAGGTCGGCGCGGCACGCCTGCTTTGTGGGCAGGCTTGACCCCGACAAGGGCGCAGCGCGCCTGCTCGAATGCTCAACATTGCCCCTGCTGTTCATCGGGCCTGACGAGGCAGGCACGCGAAAGCAAATATCCGCCGGGGCGAAAAGGCTGGGAAGGAAGGCGGAATTTTCCGAATGCGGCTACAACGGCATGCCCTCCCAGTACGAGCGCTGCAGGTACGTCGTCCTCCCCTCAAAATACGAAGGCTTCCCCCTCACCATGCTTGAGTCGATTGCAATGGGCCGCCCTTTCATCTCAAACGACGTCGGGGAAGTGAAGGCAACGCTCTCCTCCCTTTTCAGCAATCCCTCGCGCTACCTCCTGAGCGGCGATGTCGGCAAGAAGATTGCGGAGCTTGAGAAATCCGACCTCACATCCGAGCTTCGGGAAGCGCGCATCAAGGCTGCGAAATATTCCTGGGGCAGCGTGGCCAAAAAGACGGCGGCAATCTACTTTGAAATTGCGTGATTTTCACGGCAGCACTTTGCCTGCTTCCTCAAGGGACTTGAACGTCCCCATGTCCAAGAACATGCCCTTGCCGACATAGGCATAAAGCTCGCCCTTTTTCGCAAGGCGCGGGAAGCCGTCCCTCTCCATGGAGAAGCTTTCCGGAAGCTTCCCATCCTTCACAAGCGCGGCAAGCTCCTGCACGCCGCCCTTCTCGATTATGTATGCGCCCGTGTTGAAAAGCCCAAAACCGCTTGCCTGCTTTTCGCGGAAGGACGACACGCAGCCGCCCTCATCAGCCACCACCTCGCCGCGCGCTTCAAGGCTGCCCTGCATTGCAAACACGGTTGCCTTTGCCGCGCGCCTGCAGTGGAACGAGTGGAAAGAGTGCAGGTCAATGTCAAGGTAGCTGTCGCCGTTGAGCACCAGCGAGGTTTGGCCCAGCAGGTGCGCGGCATTCACAAGCGCCCCGCCAGTGCCAAGCTGCTCCTTTTCCTCGGAGTATGATATTTTCAGCCCCCATTTCTTCCCGTCCCCGCAATACTCCTCAATCATCTTTCCCCGATAGCCTGTGAGGATAAGGCAGCGCTTCAGCCCCATGCGCGCAATCTTCTCAAGCAGGTAGTCCAAAAACGGCCTGCCCTTCACCGGCACAAGCGGCTTTGGCACCTTTTCGGTAATGGGGCGAAGGCGCGTGCCCAAGCCCCCGGCAAGCACCACTGCCATAATCTCGGAAGGTTTTGCATCCATAATCGCACGCAAGGTTTCACCCAAATA
>Ga0172368_10003177_pt1 | contig 20175 bp, 26 predicted proteins | sample Lak11m_FD_114540 | JGI IMG/M metagenome (GOLD analysis project Ga0172368, IMG submission 114540) | Freshwater microbial communities from Kabuno Bay, South-Kivu, Congo - kab_022012_11m | ecosystem: Environmental > Aquatic > Freshwater > Lake | place: Democratic Republic of the Congo: South-Kivu...
GAAGACTTGAAAAATATTATCACCGTGAGGGTGTACTTCCAGAAGACTGGAAATTCTCTATACAGAGAGCAGAAATGCTCATTTCAAGATAAGTCCCGATGACTGATGGAAAGGAAAGCCTCGTTAAAATTGAGGCTTTGAGTAAGCAAGTAGCAGAAGCCATATTGAAACATGATCGTGTGAGGCTTATATCTCACAACGATGCAGATGGCTTATCTGCTGCCGGGATTATGTGCAATGCCCTGCACAGGAAGGGCATACTTTTTCATACTACTATCGTTGGCCAGTTTGACCAAACGACCATCGAATTGATACAAAAAACATCCGGCGATCCTGTCATCCTTTGCGATATGGGAAGCGGCCAGGTAGAACTTACTTCTAAAATAAAAGAAGCAATAATAATAGACCATCATAAACCCACGGGAAAACTGGAACATGTCCATTTCAATCCTCATCTTGCAGGAATTGATGGCTCAACCGAATTATGCGCTGCCTGCGGCGCCTACATGGTAGCGCGCCAGATGGGCGATAATACTGACCTTGCAGGACTTGCTCTTACAGGTGCAATGGGAGATAAACAGGCGTTTTTGGGCGGCAATAAATTTATCCTTGATGAAGCCATCGAAAAAAAAGTTGTTACAGTCACTAAAGGTCTCAAGATGGGGGATGCCCCTATCGAAGAGTTATTTGAGTTTAATGTTGACCCTTTTCTGGATATTACCGGAGATAAAGAAAAGATCAAGGAATTTCTGGATAAGCTGGGTATAAAAGGGGAATTAAAAAATCTTTCAAATGAACAATTGACAAAACTTTCTTCCGTCATCATACTGAAGCTTGTAAAACAGGGAAGTTTTGCTGCCGTAGATTCACTTATCGGTGACAATTATACTCTTGACAGGGAAGTTGTTCCGAATATCTATGATTTTATAAATATCCTCAACGCCTGCGGCAAAGAGGAGGTGCCGGGCATTGCCCTGGCGCTGTGCATGCGGGATGCTTCTGTCATTGACGAAGCAAGAACAATTGTGCGTGAAAACCAGAGCGTTCTTATAAGAGCTATCAGGAAAGCACAGGATCAGCTTAAGTCAGCGCGCAGTTTCAGGTATGTGCTTCTTGATGATTCAAGCGGCACCGGTATAATTTCGGGAACTATGACGCGTTATCTGTATCCTGATAAGCCTTTCATTACATTTAACGAAGTTGAGGGGAAAATAAGGATTTCAGGACGTGGAACGAGGAAACTGGTTAATGCCGGACTTGACCTTGCAGTAGCGATGCGGGAAGCCTCAGCAGCGGTCGGAGGAATTGGGGGAGGGCATGATATTGCATCGGGAGCCACCATTCCCATAGGAACAGCCATGAAATTCATAGATATTATAGATTCGATCATTGAAAAGCAACTGAGATCAAAAACATGAAGATCAAAGGAAAATTGACTTTTAAAAGTGACAGGGCAGATGAACTGGTAAATATTATTGCCCAAACACTTGCGCCGGATAATGTTCCTGATATGGAAACCCGCATTACAGAGGATTGCGCAACGGTAGGATTCAAGGGAGAGAAGGTGGGAACTGTACTTTCATCGGTTGATGATTACCTGATGAATGCAAAAATAGCCTATGATATACTTCTCCAAAAGTATTAAGTATCCATTGCTCTATTTAACGCATGATTTTTGTGAGCTTATTCACATTTTAATCATATTTACCCGGAGGAAATTAATTGGCAGTAGCAAAGACAGAAGGCTGGAAGGCCAAATCGTGGTACAACCTTGTTGCACCTGAAATGTTCGGAAAAGCAAATATCGGAGAAACAATAGCTGATGAGCCGGAAAAGCTGATCGGAAGAAATATCGAAGTCACACTCGGAGAATTGACGAACGATCTTTCCAAGCAAAATACCAAATTGATTCTTAAAGTAGACAGCGTGGGCGGCGACTCCGCGTATACTAAATACATGGGGCATCAACTCACACAGGATTACCTGCGCTCACTTGTAAAGAGAGAAACATCTTCAGTTGAGGCAAATGTTTCCGTAACGACAAAGGATGGTTATACCATAAGAGTAAAGCCGTCGTGTTTCACTATAAAAAGAGCACGAGAGGCCCAGGTCAAAGCAATTCGCCATATAATGAATACTGTTATACAGGCAAGAGCGAAGGAATTGAATATGGAGCAATTCGTCCAGGATATTGTTACAGGAAAACTGTCCGCCAACATCTACCATGATGTAAAACCTGTCTATCCGCTCAGAAGAGTCGAAGTCAGGAAAACCCAAATAGAGGCTGAACCTGTAGCCTCATAAATATTTTTTTTTTCAATAAATGTGTTTTAGAGATTATTGTTTCTCTTAACATCATTCACTTTTTCTTTCAGTTTCTCATTATCGATCTTTAACAAGATAAGTGTCGCTGTGAGCAGGAAATACGCTGCAAAATTTGCAAGGAGATAATATAATACAACTCCACCAATACCTCCTCCCTCTCCAGATGGGCATGGCCCGACAACACATGGATGCATTCTTGAATAGAAACGGACCGAAAGAAAACTTATAGGAACACTTATGAAACCGATTATCCCGAAAACCGCAGAAAGCCGGGCTCGTTTTTCAGGCTCCTCGACCGCCTGGCGGATCATAAGGTAAGAGATGTATATTAAGAACAGGATAAGGGATGTATTTAACCGGACGTCCCATGATACCCAGTAAGCATTCCATGCCGAACGTCCCCATATTGATCCAGTGATAAGTGTAAGGAGTGCAAAAACGACCCCAACTTCTGCGGCTGCTAGCGATACTATATCCCATTTCTGCTCTTTTTTTCTGAGATAAAGTATGCTTGAAATAAATACAATAAAAAAAGACAAATATGCTGATATTGCGATGGGTAGATGGAAATAGAATATTTTGAAATTATTCGGGTCACCTGCTGCCTGGCCTGGATTTATCGGAACTGGGGCAATAAAAAAATCAATATATACCGAGATCAATATCAACGCGGCAGTCATCGCATAGACAATTTTTTTTAACATACTATTACCAGATTATGTTTCATATCTCATAATATTATCCATTGAGAGTTCGAAATCGAAAAATTTTGCTTTCAAATTCTCAATCTTCTATCGTATATTCAAACACCATTTGTGCAACCACAAAAAAAATGATATCATACACCGCAAGTATCTGAAGCTCACCTGAAATATCTGAAATATCACCATTTGCAAGCATTGTCGCCGTTGCGGTTACCGCGGACAGGATCACAGGGATAAGAACGGGAAATAAGATCACAGGTAGAAGTATTTCACGCGTCCTGGTATTTACGGTGAGCGCCGAGAGAAGTGTTCCTACGAAGATGAACCCGAAGGTGCCCAGTATTATAACTAGAATTAGACCAGGCAGATTCTTGATATCATAACTGAAAAGCACAATAAATATCGGCAATGTGGCAATTTCCATCAAAAACATCAGGACTGCATTGGACAGGACTTTCCCGTTATAGATATCGCTTCTGTCAACAGGGCAAAGTTTTAATCCATCAAGGCATCCCTCTTCCTTTTCACCGGCAAATGAGCGTGACAGGCCAAGCATCCCTGCAAAAGTAAACGCTATCCAGAGCATACCCGGCGCAAGTATATCTATGATTTTCTTCTTGAGGTTTGGAATATATATTGTCGCATCATTTCCGAATGCAAAGCTAAAGATCACGATAACAAGAAGTGCAAAAATGACCATTGAATTAAGCATCTGTTTTGTCCGGAATTCTGCCAACAAATCCTTTTTAGCAATCTGGAGAAACTTCATTTTCGCTCCTCCACATGTTTATCATATATCGCCCTGCACTGGAGAAGGTCATTGATCTCGTCCTCGTTCATCTCATGCGCAATTTTCCCGCCCGTGAGGATTATCGCCCTGTCGCATAACGAAATGCCGTGCTCGATATCATGGGAAATGAGGATGCGCGTCTTATCCTGCGCATTCGTACTTCCAAGGATCCGATCAAATGTTGCGATCGCATGCTGGTCTAATCCCGTATAGGGTTCATCAAGGAAAAGGATCGGGGGATCATGTATCAGGGCTCTTGCTATTGACAGACGCTGCTTCATCCCGCGGGAAAAAGTCCTGACGCGGTCATTTTTCCTGTAGGACAATCCAACCTGCTTTAACATGTCATCGATGCGTAGATCAAGCTGCTGCGTATCATACATCTTTCCGAAGAACCTGAGATTTTCGGCTGCTGTCAATTCATGGTAAAGATATGTATCATGCGAGATTACGCCAATTTTTTTCCTAATATCAATTGGATTTTCTTTAATGTCAAAGCCGTCTATCGTAACATTACCGTATGTAGGACTGACAAGTGTTGCCAGTATCTTTATGAGCGTAGTTTTTCCAGCTCCGTTTGGTCCGAATATTGTAAGGAATTCACCTTTTTCTATTTTGAGAGTGATATTTCTAAGGACAATATTTGTACCGAACGATTTTGATAGGTTTTCAATAGAGATTATAGGGATTTCTCCTGTGATTTATTGGATAAATTATACATAACAAACGCTGATTATTCTTAAAGGAGTAGTAAAAACTTATAATTAATGGTGCTGAAATGATATACATTGGCGGTAGCAAAGCTAAAGAACAAAAAGGACTATTTGATTATAATTAGGGTGATTACTCTCAATTGCTTTCCATTAATGCTGATCGAGGTAAAATATGACAAAGACGCTCGAAGAGATCATAGAAGCGATCAAGAAGCGAAAAACGGTTTTAGAAGAAAAATATAAAGTGAAAGAGATTGGCATATTTGGCTCTTATGTTAGAGGAGAACAGACAGAAAAAAGCGATGTTGATATATTCGTTGATTTTTATGAATTGCCTGATGTTTTCAACCTGTTAAAATTAGAGCGGTCGCTTCGTGGAACCTTAAAATGCAAGGTTGATGTGGTAAGGAAAGGGGCGATAAGAAAAGAACTTAGAGACCAGATCATGTCAGAGGCTATCAAAATATGAACCGGGATTACGGACTTTTCATAAAAGATGTACTGGATGCTATTAATAAAATAGAGGAATTCATCGGGAACATGGACTATGGAGAGTTCTTACAAGATGATAAAACTTCAACTGCGGTTGTTAAAAAGATAGAAATCATAGGCGAAGCTATGAAAAATATCCCTAAAAATGTTCGAGTTAAATATAATGCAATACCTTGGAAAGACATAGTGGGGATGAGAAACAAGATTACTCATAATTATTTCAGGATTGATTATGAAATTGTGTGGAATGTTGTGAAATATAAGTTGCCACCATTAAAAATCCAGGTAGAACAGGTATTTAAAGACCTGGGAAATAAGGATGAGCTAGGCGAAAATGCAGATAAAAAATAAGTTTTTATATATATAAAATGGTGATTTTATTAAACATATCCTTCAGGTAGCTCTTGATGTTCTTGAAACAGAACGCGCAATACAGATAGCAAAAGAAGCAATAGAGGGCGGAGCGGACTGGATCGAGGCAGGAACACCACTTATAAAAAGCGAAGGCATGGATGCTGTGAGGAAGTTAAAAGCAGCTTTTCCCGGACATGTCATCCTTGCAGATATGAAGACTGTGGACACAGGCGCCATGGAAGTAGAGATGGCAGCCAAAGCCGGTGCAGATATAGTAATAATTTTGGGGAGTGCCGATAATTCAGCAATTAATGAGTCCGTAAGGTCAGCCCGCAAATATGGCGTAAAAATAATGGCAGACCTTATTTCTGCCCACGCTCCCGCAAAAAGAGCAAAAGAACTTGCAGAACTTGGGATTGATTATATCAATATTCATACGGGGATCGACCAGCAGATGATGGGGGGAGATCCGCTGCATTTCCTGAAATCGCTCAAGATAAATGTGCCGATCGCTGTCGCTGGTGGTCTTGATGTACAAACCTCAGCAAATGCTGTAATAGCCGGGGCATCTATTGTGATCGTAGGAGGAAATATCGTTCGTTCATCTAATGTTTCAGCCTCAGCAAAAGCAATTCGGGAAAGTATCGATAACCCTGAATTATCCGCGGCTCCTGAAAAATCAATGGATGAGAAAACCATCGAACTGTTAAAACATGTATCTACGCCAAATATATCGGATGCCATGCACAGGAAAGGCGCAATGAAAAATATCCATTCGATATGCATCGGGACAAAAACAGTGGGAAAGGCGGTCACTGTGCAAACATTTGCCGGGGATTGGGCAAAGACAGTAGAATCTATTGACGTTGCCGTCGCCGGAGATGTGATCGTGATCTATAACGGCAGCCTCCATGTAGCACCATGGGGAGAACTTGCAACTTTGAGTTGCATCAATAAAGGGGTTGCAGGCGTTGTGATAGATGGCGCTGTGAGGGATGTTGAAGATATAAGGAAAATTAATTTTCCTGTTTTTGCAACATCGATCGTCCCGAATGCAGGTGAGCCGAAAGGTTTTGGTGAGATAAATGCCCAGATACAGTGCGGGGGGCAGACCGTAAATCCAGGGGATTTCATAGTCGGGGATGACAATGGGGTTGTTGTAATACCGCGGGAGCGGGCTTATGAGATTGCGCGGCGGGCTGTTGAAGTTGAGAAGAATGAGCGGAGGATAAAGGATGAAATAAAGAGGGGAAAAACGCTGTCTGAAGTGTTATATCTTGAGAAATGGGAGAAGAGGTAAATATCTTTATTCTCTCCTTCGAAAAAACCCTAAAACCAATTATCCAGCGTCTTTTGCCCTTCGTCCGATGCTTCAAGCAAGCGTTCCACGGCCTTTGATACCCGCGCCTCTGAAAAATCATGTTCGGCGCAAAGGAATTTCGTTATCGCCTTTCTATCAGCTTTTTTCCATTTTATCTCATAATCCGGCGTGACAGAAGGGTGCAGGAATAGGGCCTTAATTTCCTGCAAGTTCTCTATACTTGAATTCAATTCACGAAGCGCCTCTTCAATGCCACCATGTTTTTTAATGAGTTTCAGCGCTTTTTTCGGACCTATACCTTTTATTCCTTCATTATAATCAGTGCCAACAAGAAGCGCAATATCGACCAGTTGTTCCTGCGATATCCCAATCGCATCAAGCCCTTTTCCAAGCTCGATAAGTTCAGGCTTGACTTCAACGAATATCCCCTTACCAGCAAGTTTTCTTTTTCCTGTTACCGCAAGATTCCTGACAACATACGGCGCCCCGAACAAGAGGGCATCGTAATCCTGTGAACCTGCCGCATACGCGCTTTTATTTTGCGCCATGAAGGCTGCCTGGGCTTCTCCTTCCGATGGGGCCTGAACAACGGGAATACCCATAAAGCCCAGCAAGAGCTTTGCATCTTCTATCATGTTCCCTTTAAGCCGTGACGAAGCCTGAGCATGTTTGAATGCTGCCTCATCATCCCCTTTAGCTTTTGCTTCTTCATATTTTACCTGCGCTTCTATCCTTATTTTTTTGCGCTCCTCGATAGTGTTATTTTTGAAACCCGGAGGTGTTCCGTCAAAAACATATATTGGCTTTATACCTGCTTCTATGAGGTTCGTCGTCCTGTACAGGAAACCTGAAAGATGGGATGTGACTTCACCGTGTGTATCCTTAAGCGGTGTACCGTCGCGCTGGCGGATTATGCTCAGGAACTGGTAAAGAGTATTAAATGCATCAATTGCTATTATTTTGCCCTTAAGGTCAGGGAATTCGATCTCTTTTTTCTCAAAAATATCTCCGAGATCTACCCCCATTTTTTCACCTTAAGATCAATTGCAAAGCCTTACATCGATCACTGAATCATTATCTGCAGTAATGCCTTTAACGATTAACAGGTTGCCTTTTCGGTTGACCAATTCCACGGCAGACACCTGCACCTGATGATGATCAGAGGATTCCATATTCTTATGAACGATCAGCATTTTTGTCCCTTTTTCAAACATCATGTCTCCAAGGACCTTTTCAAAATCAGAATATATTAAAACATCAGCCAATCCCGAATCGGATGCTTTAATTATGCCTATTGGTTCAATCTTAAGATTCACCTGGATGACCTCACAAAGAATATAACGTGTAATCATGCAGCGTGCTTATATCTTTTTCGTAAAGTTTACGAAATAATTTCCTGACTTTTTAGGTCATATATTCTCAAAAATATAAACAAACTATATGTATGATAATAACAAGTATAACTATGAAAGTATAATGACATCAGGAAGGAAAGGTTGAAATGAAAAAAATTCTTGTTGTGGATGATGAACCATTTAATGTTGAACTTCTCAAAGGACTTCTTTCAAAAAAATATGATGTCGAGACAGCATCAAATGGAAAAGAAGCATATGCAAAAGTAAAAAATCTTTCACCTGACTTGATATTACTTGATGTGATTATGCCGGAAATAGACGGTTACGAAGTTTGTAGAAACCTAAAAGGCGATCAAAAGACTATGAACATACCTATCGTAATGGTGACGTGCCTGACTGAGCGAAATGATCGGATAAAGGCGATCGAGGCAGGGGCGGATGATTTCTTAAACAAGCCTATAGATCGGATTGAATTAGGCGCTAGAGTGAAGTCACTACTTCGGATAAAGGAGTATCTTGAAGATTTAGAAGAGAGCAAGAACAGATACATTGAACTTTATGATTTTGCCCCTGTCGGGTACTTTACCTTCAACCCCAATGGTTTGATCATTGAGGCGAACCTCACAGGTTGTGTGCTTCTCGGACTTGCACGCCAGGAACTGATGAAACGCGAATTCAGGAGCTTTATAGTGCCAGAAGATCTTGAATTGTGGGATAGCCACATATCAAGTGCATTAAATAATTGGGATGAGCAAAGCTGCGAGCTAACTCTCAAACGAGAGGATGGTTCCACCCTCCTTGTTCGACTCAACAGCATCCGAATGGAGACAGGGGATGGGACCCCGGAAATCCGTACTGGAATGACAGACATCACACAGCACAAGAACTCTACTGCCAGACGAACAGCTATGTAAACTTCTTAACCCGAAAGATTAAGAGCAGCTATCCCGGATTTAACCGCATCCGCTGATTTCCCAAGTGCTTCATCTTCTTCTCTGGTTAATTTAAGTTCTAAGATATCTTCGACGCCTCTTCTTCCGAGTTTAACGGGAACACCCAGGTAAATATCTTTCTTGCCATATTCTCCGTTCAAATAGGCACATACCGGGAGAATCCGTTTTGTGTCCTTTACAACTGCTTCTACCATGTTCGTCACCGCTGCTGATGGCGCATAGAATGCACTTCCGGTTTTTAAAAGATTGACGATTTCTGCGCCACCGTTTACGGTTCGCTCAACAAGTCGATCGATAGTGGATTGCGACATTAGCTCAGTGATTGGGACACCCGTTACTGTTGTGAACCTGGGCATTGGTACCATAGTGTCCCCATGACCTCCCAGAACCATCGCATTTATATCCCGAACCGAGCAGCCAAGTTCCATTGCGATAAATGTGGCAAATCTTCCCGAATCAAGTATTCCACTCATACCAAACACACGTTCGGGCTCAAAACCCGTGGTTTTCAGAGTTACATATGTCATTATGTCAAGTGGATTCGTAACAGTGATGATCACTGAACCGGGCGCATATCTTTTTATGTTATTTGAAACGTCAGTTATTATCTTTGTGTTAATTTTGAGAAGGTCTTCTCTTGTCATGCCGGGTTTTCTCGCGATCCCTGCCGTTATGACAACAACATCCGAGCCTTCGATATCTTTATAATTATTCGTTCCTGTGACCTTTGAATCATAACCAGAAAGAGGCCCGGATTCCATCAGGTCAAGGGCTTTTCCCTGGGGCAACCCCTCAACGATATCCGTAAGGACAACGTCCCCAAGTTCTTTTTCTGCTATTCTTTGAGCTGCTGTTGCGCCAACTGCGCCGGCGCCTATGATCGTTATTTTTGGCATTTTTGTTCTCCTGAGTTTGGGCGTTTATGAGGGATTTATGGATGATAAGAGTTGTGGAACTGCATATCTGCCCAGGTGATCTGGAGGTTAGCAGGAAAGCTTTATATATTCACTTAGTGAATAATTCAGTTGGTGAATATATGAAGTTTATAGACCGAAAAGAAGAAATTCGCTATTTGAATGAAGCTGCCGATTTATCCAAAAGCAAGCTTTTTACGGTTTCCATTACCGGCCTTCGAAGAGTTGGGAAGACCCGGCTAATTCTGGAAATATTATCAAAGGATGACATATACTTTTTTGTAAATAAAGACAAGGAAAGTGCAAGCCTCCTCCAGGAATATGCCGACGTTCTAAAAACAAGGAAAATCCTTACCGAGCTTGAAACATTGAAAAACTGGGACGCATTTTTCAAGGTGTTATTCGAGAGGTTTAAAGGAATTGTTGTCTTTGACGAATTCCAGAATTTTATGTTTGTCAACAAGTCGATTTTCGGAATACTCCAGAAATATATTGACCTGAACGAGAACAAAACAGGACTTTTTATCATTTTCTCCGGCTCTACAGTAGGGCTTATGAAAAAGCTTTTTTCCGATTCAAAACAGCCTTTGTACGGGCGCCTGAAAAGAAAGATGCCCTTAAAGCCGCTAATGTTTTGCGATACGTTAGAGGTTTGTGAATTGCTCGGAATACACGATATTGAGGAAGCTGTGCGGCTTTATTCAATTTTTGGCGGTTTCCCAAAATACTATGTTACTATAGAGGATGAGCGCCTTGGCAACACAGGTTTTGAAAATATCATGGACAAACTATTTTACACTGAAAATGCCATTCTTGAGGATGAAGTAAGCCAGATACTTTCACTTGAATTTGGCAAAAGATCCGGAATATATTACGACATTCTTGCAGCCATAGCATCTGGAAATACAAGAATAAGCGAAGTTGCATCATTCCTTCGGAAAAAAGAAACAGCACTCACACGACAGATGAACGAGCTTATAAAACTCTTTGAGATAGTATCTGTTGAAAAGCCGGTTACCGGAGGAAAAAGCATCTTTGTCATAAACCATCCACTTTTGAATTTCTGGTTCCGGTTTTTCTACAAGGACTTATCAAGCTATAAAAGGCGGGAAGGAGTGATGATAAATAAAATAAAAGAAAATACAAATGCATATGTAGGTTTGCGATTTGAAGCGGTATGCTGCGAGTTTTTAATTTCCCAAAGGCTGAATTTTGAAAAAACCGGCAGATGGTGGGGCGCTTACAGGGACTTTGAAACCGACAAACGAAAAATTGCAGAAATTGACATAGTTTCAATTAATGAACATAGTAAAGAAATTCTATTCTGTGAATGCAAATGGCAGGATAAAGTCGATGCTAAAAAAATCTTAGCCGAGATGAAGGAGAAAACAAAGTTTGTCGATTGGAACACAGACAAAAGAAAAGAACATTATGCAATTTTTGCAAAGTCATTTAAAGGAAAGATAAAAGAGCCGGATTTGATGCTGTTTGATTTGAAGGATTTTGAGAAAGCCATGAAACATAATATAGTCGAGAGTAAATAATAATATTAATGCCGCCCGGACTTTTCATATTCAGTTTTTAACTTCAAAGCATCAACTTCAAGATTCGGGCTCTCACAAATCACCATTCCCTGAATCTGAAAATCCGAAAAAGCCTGGATCAGTTCCCGAAAATTAAAATCAGACTTCTCCAATTCAAGATGATTTTTTTCTCCCTTCGGAGAATATTCTATCCCTGAAACATGTATATGCATATCGTTTAAACCTTCACGCCCAAGCTTATTCTCAATGCTGCAAAGAATTTGCGTAAATTCCTCAAAGGAGTTGTTTTTTCCAGAAATAGCATGAAGGTGCGAAAAATCAATACACGGCAAAACGCCAGCGACCTCCGTAATAGCAAGAACCTCATCAAGTGTCCCGAACTGTGAGATCCGCCCCATAGTCTCGATACGAAGCGCGATACTTAATCCCTCACTATTCATTTCTTCGCGGATCTGGATCAGCTCTTTTTTTATTTTATCATACGCAGCCTCACGTGTATCTTTCTGGATAAAACCCGCATGGACCACCACGCTTCTTGCCCCACAAATGTTCCCTATCCGCGCAGAATTAAGTATTCTTTCCCTGCTTTTGAGCCGGGTTTCACCTTCGCCGTTGAGATTTATGTAATACGGGGCATGCACGCTCAACTTTATATCCAGGTCTTTTGCAAGACTGTTTACCTTTCGAGCCGTTTCTTCTTTCATCTTGACGCCGCGGACAAATTCAAGCTCCATGCAACCCAGACCAAGATCATGAACACGCCTTATTCCCGAAAGACTATCAGTACCTGACGAGCTTATTGGTGTTCCGGCAGTTCCAAAAAGCAATACCACCGTTTAGCCCTCAAGAGTGGGAGGTGAATATCCGTACCATGACCCGCCCTGGTCGAGGTAATACATGGCATCTTCAAGTATTTCTTTATGCTTTCCTTCAATATGCACAAGCTTCATGAACAGGTCTTTGCTGGAGCCGATGTCTGTTTGTTTAGCTCCTTTTGAATAAAGTTCAATAGACCTTTCCTCTGTCCTGATACCAAGTTTAAGAGCATCTTTTGTCTCGCTAACACTAAGGATGTTATGGGATTCAGGAAAAATTCTCATTGCTTTTTCCCGGCTCGTTTCATCCACTGCTTTAGCATCAAAAGGCTTTCCGCCGATCGACTTGAATTCATTTTCAAGAAGTAACATGTGTTCTTCTTCATCCCTTGAAAGTCCCTTGAATATCGACCTGGCATTTTCATCTTCAATGACTTCGCTGAATCTCAAATAATATTCCCTGCCATATATCTCGATAGATATTGCTTCTTTCAGGATGTCAAGAAGCATCGTATTCTTGTCGCTCGTAGGAGTCACCCATTAGAGGTTGATCCCAATAGGTAATAAAGATTGGTATGTAGTTTATAAAAAGGGGAATAACCATATAGTTAAGAAAGCTACCATGACAGACCATCCCAAAGTTAAAAATTACATGACACAGGAAGTAAATACTGTCTCCCCGGAAAATACTGTAAAGGATGTCATAGAACTTATTAAAATTACTAAACATGACGGTTTTCCTGTTGTTGAATCTGGAAAGGTTACAGGATACGTATCAGCGTCTGATTTACTTGAAAAAGGGCTGGCTGAAAAGATATCCCGTGTGATGAGCAGAGATATTTTAGTTGCGGATACTGAAATGGAAATGAACGATGTGGCGCGCGTCATGTTCAGGTCAGGCAAATCAAAATTGCCTGTAGTAGATAATAGCGGACATCTTCGAGGCATTATTACTAATTCGGATGTTATTCGTTCTCATATTGAGAGAACTAGCCCGCAAAAAGTATGGACGCTTAAAAAAACACTTGAAACCATACATAATATCCATGTAGATGTGATCAGGGAAACCGTCCATATTGATGAACTCGTTCCTACACAACCCAAGGTCTATGCGGATGAACTCGATGGAAGAATATACGAATTAAAAAAGGGGCTGGCTGAACCAATAGTTGTTATTAGAAAAAGTAATAGATTAATTCTTGTAGATGGTCATCACAGGGTAATTGCAGCCAGGAAACTTGGTATCAAAAGCATGGATGCATATGTCATACCCATAGGCGATGAAATCATTCTTGGCATGGAAAAAACCGCCAGATCATCAGGGCTTCATACGATGTCGGATGTCAGGATACTTGACTATGCCAGGCATCCTCTTGTCGAGATCACAAAAAGGCTTAAAAAAGATGATGAGAACGGAATGACAAATGTTGGGCAATGAAACCAATTCATTCAATATACTGCAAGTTTGGCAAGTATGTCGGTTTTTGAGATGAGTCCAACAAGTTCACCATTGACTTTTACCATCAGCCTTCCAACCTTTTCTTTATTAAATACCCTGACAACCTCATAAAGTGGCATATCCCTATCAATTGAAATAATATCCTTTGTCATTATCTCTTTTATCTTAAGGCTTGTTTTTCCTTCTGCAAGCGTTTTCCCTATATCTGTCAGGGTTACTATTCCGACAATACCGTCCTTGTCTTTCACGGGTGCGCCATGAATGTTATTCGTAACAAGGATCCTTGAAGCTTCCTGGATCGTGGCTGTTGCCGGGATCATTATGGGATTTGCATGGACATAATTCTTAACGGGTTTTTTGGGAAGGGAAACCATTTCCTGTATTACAAATAATATTGTATTCTGGGTATCATCCCTTCCGATCACGGAACCCCTGATCACTAACCTGTTTACCGGAGTGGGTCCTATCATAAGGTTGTCTCCGACATCGAATTTTCTTATATCACCAATGACATGAACAGTTGCATTACATAGATCAGGATGTCTTACAGTAGTAAAACTTATCTCTGCTACTGTGGCATTTTCTATCAACTCATCATTCCTTTTTAAAGGAACATTCATCTCTTTATCCATATCCGATAAGCTTAAGGCTTGATATGTGGCGCCGGTGGCTTTATATCCGCCTTTTGGCCCGGGTACCCCTTCTACCAATCCAAGGGCTTTTAATAATTGCATCTGGTTCCTGACAGTACCTGGATTTCTCTCAATGATCTGTGCGATATCTTCCCCTTTGATCGCGTGTTTTCTTGTTCTGTATAAATTAATTAATGCTGTTAATATTTCTTTCTGAATTGGTGTAAGTTCCATGAGATTCAAACTCTCCCTGATTCTTAGTATATTTAAAGGTATATATCTTTATTGATAATGACAATTAGGATCCACTTTTGTTTTGGGTTTTAACTTCATATCCATTTTGTATAATCGTATTCATTAATAATGAATGTTACTGATATTTAAAAGGAATCCATTTTTTCAAAAACGGTGGATTACAAGAACTCATTATCCTTCAATCAATTCAAGTGAAAAAGGAATGAAAAAAAGCCAATACGAAACTATATTGCTCCTTTGCCTCTTTCTCCTGTCCTTACACGTATTACTTCTTCGATAGGCAATATGAAGATCTTACCGTCACCGATATTTCCTGTTTGGCCGGATTTGCAGATTATTTCAATGACATTTTCAACATCAGCATCATCTACTACAAGCTCGATTTTTGTCTTTGCAAGCATATCGACCCGGTATTCCTGTGTGCGGTATTGCAGCATAATTCCTTTCTGCCGCCCCCGTCCTTTCACTTCGTATGTTGTAAGCCCTATAAAGCCTGCGATAGCCAGTGCATTCTTGATGTCTCCCAGCTTTTCTGACCTGATAATTGCTTCAATTTTTTTCATGGCATCACCAGCATGATCGTATTTCGCATAAGTCGTAATGCTTTTTAAACATATGCTTTCTCCCCATGCTGCGTTATATCAAGACCTTCTATCTCTTCATTATCCGCAACTCGCAATCCCATTGTTGCATCAAGGACCTTAAGTATGATCGCTGTCACAACAAAGGAATAAATTGCAGTAACTATAAGAGCGATGATCTGGGATTTGATCAGATCATAATCGCCAAAGATCACTCCATTCGCCCCCAAAGGATTTATGGCCAATGAAGCAAAAATCCCGACAGCAATAACACCCCAGGCGCTTCCGACTCCATGACAGGCAAAAACGTCAAGTGAGTCGTCAATGTTAGTCTTTTTGTTCTTAAAATGCATGGCGAAGTAGCATAATAAGCCAGCTCCGGCTCCAATTACTATTGCCCAAAGTGGTCCGACAAATCCTGATGCAGGTGTTATTGCAGCAAGGCCTGCAACTCCTCCTGTTACGATACCAAGAGCATTTGGTTTTCCGCCATGTTTCCAGCTGACGACCATCCATGAAAGAGCCCCTGCTGCCGCTGAAGTATTGGTGACGATGAAAGCATTCGCAGCCAGGCTTCCAGCGGAAAGTGCGCTTCCTGCATTGAAACCGAACCAGCCAAACCACAGGAGTATTCCTCCCAAAATTGTCATCGGGACATTGTGCGGCGCCATGTTCTCACTCTTGAAACCTATTCGTTTTCCGATTATGATGGCTGCTGCTAGGGCTGATAATCCTGCGCTTATATGTACGACTAGGCCGCCAGCAAAATCAAGCGCTCCAAGCTCACGCAACCATCCACCGGTTCCCCATACCCAATGCGCTATCGGGTCATATACAATAGTTGTCCAGAGAAGTGTAAAAACGATGAATGTGCTGAATTTCATCCTGTCTGCAAAAGCTCCCGTGATAAGGACTGGAGTTATGATGGCAAACATCGCCTGGTAGATCATAAATACGGATGCAGGTATTGTGGGGGCGTAATTTGGGTCGGGAGCGGCTCCTACCCCGTTTAAGCCTATCCACTGGAGTCCGCCGATGAGACCATGTCCTCCTGCATCCTGGCCAAAAGCAAGGCTATATCCAAATAATATCCACTGTATACTTATCAGCGCTAGAACTATGAAGCTCTGCGTGATAATTGCAAGCACGTTCTTTTTCCTGACCATCCCGCCATAAAAAAGACCCACTGCGGGTGTCATAAGCATAACGAGAGCTGCTGATATGAGCACCCAAACCGTATCGGCGCCGTTTATTGTATTTTCACCAGGTTGCGCACCAATGGCAGGCAATGTGAATATTGATAACAATATTATGATTGAGATGATTTGTTTATTCATATATAAAACCTCAATTTCTAAGGCATACGGCTTCCTACTGAATAATAATAATATATAAACTTAACTTAAAGTTGCTGTCAAGATGATAAACCTCAAATAAGCGGTATCCATGCTAATGCCGGATGTTGTATCAAACCCACTTTTTAAAGACAACCAACATGCTTATATACTACATATCTGAATATATAACTCTTTCGCTGAGGTAGAAATTGAAACGATTGGGAACTGTTCTTCATGCTATCGACAATATACTGATAGTGCGCGCCGATAAAACACTGGATCTGGGTACTTTGAACCCGAATTCCATGATAGTCACAAAGACATTGCGCAAGCTCGGTAAAGTGAAAGAACTTTTTGGCCCCGAAAAAAATCCATACATTTCTGTAAAGTTATTCGAGGATATAAAAGACCCTGAAATAGCGAAACTAAAAAACGAAAGGGTCTATCTGGCATAAAGGAAAGGTGTAGAATGGTAGAAATTGAAAAGGTAAAGGAAATCGAGAAGACTGAACGAGAGAAAATAAAAGAAGGCATCAAACAGAAAAAAGAGAAAGAAAAGCTCGGTCAATTCGAGAAAGCCACGATTGAGTGCCCGGAGTGCAAGAGCCATGCCCTTGTTCATGATTATGAGAGGGCTGAACTGGTATGTAATGAATGCGGACTTGTAGTTGACGCTGACTTTATAGACCAGGGTCCGGAATGGAGGGCTTTTGACCACGACCAGAGAATGAAACGCTCTCGCGTGGGCGCGCCAATGACCTATACTATTCATGATAAAGGATTATCCACAATGATCGACTGGAGGAACCGCGATTCATACGGGAAATCCATATCCAGCAAAAGCCGGGCGCAGTTATACAGGCTCAGGAAATGGCAGCGCCGCATACGTGTTAGCAATGCGACCGAGAGAAACCTTGCCTTTGCTCTTTCAGAACTTGACAGGATGGCATCCGCTCTTGGATTATCACAGAACGTGAGAGTAACAGCAGCCGTCGTATATAGAAAAGCCGTTGACAAGAACCTCATCAGGGGAAGAAGTATTGAAGGCGTTGCAGCAGCAGCTTTATATTCAGCGTGCAGGCAGTGCAATGTCCCCAGGACACTTGATGAAATCGGTGAAGTTTCAAGAGTTAGCAGGAAAGAGATAGGAAGGACATACAGGTTCATCTCAAGAGAACTTGGCCTGAAACTTGTTCCGACATCGCCAATTGATTATGTGCCGCGCTTCTGTTCAGGATTGACCCTGCGCGGGGAAGTCCAGTCAAAGGCAGTTGAGATTCTCAGGCAGGCATCAGAGAAAGAGCTCACAAGCGGAAGAGGTCCGACGGGCGTCGCAGCTGCAGCGATCTATATCTCCTCGATCCTTTGCGGTGACAGGAGAACCCAGCGTGAAGTAGCTGAAGTCGCAGGCATCACTGAAGTAACGATAAGGAACCGGTACAAGGAATTAGCTGAGGAATTGGATATAGAAATTATCCTTTGAGCATATTCAAATCCGTAATTTGAATAATTTGAAAGGACATATTAAGAACCGCAGAAAAATACAAATGAACGCAGATTTGTTATATCAAAAACCGCGTTCATTTGCAGTAATATTTTTTTATGAAATTTGATGAGTGGGAGCCGATATATAAACTTATCCTTGAGGATATGCATTATGACAGGATATACGATGAAGCTTCGGCGCGAACACTTTCCAAATTGCTTGAGACAAAATCAAGGAAAAAAATACCAGATATCATTGATATTGAGCTTCTGCATAAAGCTATCAATGGAAAGGATGTCCTCGTATGCGGCAAAGCGCCTTGCCTCAATGATGATATAAAAAACGTCGATTTTAAGAAATATGTGGTGATTGCGGCTGACGGCGCCACGAGCATTTTGATCAACAATGGGATTTTTCCGAACATTATTGTTACCGACCTTGACGGCAATATGGATGATGAAGCAAGAGCTAACGACCTTGGCGCCATAATGGTGGTTCATGCGCATGGGGATAACATGGATGCGCTGGGCGAGGAAGTACCCCGGCTTAAGAGAGTCGTTGGAACAACACAATCAACTCCTCTTTCAAATGTCTATAATTTCGGGGGATTCTCTGACGGTGACAGGAGCGTATTCCTGGCAAAGGAAATGGGGGCTAAATCCATAACTCTAATAGGTTTTGATTTTAATGACACAAATGTTACTCCTATCAAGAAGAAAAAACTTCTGTGGGCGGAAAAACTTATAGATATGATAATGGGTTAAATGGATTTTTGAATAGTCATATATTATAGCGGTCAAATAGTTCTTTTCTTACAGGACATAAACAGACGTTAGAATAGCCAAAAGAAATCCTGTAAGGACATATTTCATTGCTTATGCATTTCACGAAATGGATCTTATCTTCAACATTGAGTTCAACCTTGCAAACATCATTAATTTGTCCTGATAAACAGGAATGATTCTTTCTACATTTATCAGCCATTTTTACAGTATCTTCAGTTATTCGTATTTCTTTTGACCCGTTCATTTTTAAAACCACTATGGTATATATTTGAATTCCAATATTTAACCTGATTGGATTGAATTTTGACTTGAAACGGCCTTGTAGGTTTAAATAATGAAAACATCAATATGCGGAGGATGGGATTTGAACCCATGAACTCCTGCGAGACAGGACCCTAAATCCTGCGCCTTTGACCTGGCTGGGCGACCTCCGCACAAGCGTCCAGATGACACTTATCGCATAAATAGCCATCTTACCAATAATTCATATTCAAGATGTGGGAAATGGAGAAGGCACTATTGGACTTCATAAGGCAAAAAATTACGACAATTTTTTAATTATTGTTATGAGCAAACAGATATGATAGAAAATATAGACAGTTTAAAGCACCTATTAAAAGATAAAATTCCAGGAAAAGATTATCACCTGAAGATATACGTCTTAAGAATTTCATAATAATACCTGTAAACTCAGTATTTTTTACAAAGAGATATTTTTTAATAGATTATTATGCAATAGAGTTGTTATATGTTTAATTTAATTTTCTTGGATGAGCATTATTCAAACGCCATTACTGATTTGGAGGAAATCATTCCAATTACAGGAAATGGGGTCGTTGAATCTGAAAATAAAGAAAATCTCTTTATCTCAGTTTTAGAATTGGAATATTCATTAATCCGATATTCCCAAAGATTGGAATATTTATCAAAAGAAGGGACACCAGTTTTTAAGTATCATCTTCCAGAAATCCAACAATTAGAAGTAAATAAAAGGGAATTCTTCTTAGAAATTTATGATAGGGAGTTATCTTATAATTTTAAATCATTCATTATTTTTTCAAAAGTGGTATTGGATAGACTTATTCCCTTTTTTGATTATAAGTTTGGTAGTAAGCTTAAAAAGTTCTCGACAAAAGGAAAAAAACTCTTGAACTTTTTAGAACGTAATTTTAAGGGTTCAAATAGAGATTCTTTCATTAGTTTGTTGAATAATAACAAGGATGAATGGTTAGATGATTTATGGACTGCGCCCCTTCGAGTGGACAATTAGTTAAGGTGGCATATTTAAACTTTTCGACTTCTCAAAATCGACTGGGGATTTATAACCAATCGATGAATGTAAGCGTTTTAAATTGTAGAC
>Ga0172368_10003178_pt1 | contig 20173 bp, 15 predicted proteins | sample Lak11m_FD_114540 | JGI IMG/M metagenome (GOLD analysis project Ga0172368, IMG submission 114540) | Freshwater microbial communities from Kabuno Bay, South-Kivu, Congo - kab_022012_11m | ecosystem: Environmental > Aquatic > Freshwater > Lake | place: Democratic Republic of the Congo: South-Kivu...
CATGGCGGACGCGCCCAAAGCGCTGACGCAAATTTATGGCGTTATGCAAAAAGATTCCGTCTTTGTGCTGGAATTTGCCAACAAGCAAAATCTTAAATCCATTTTGCGCTACTGGCTCGGCAAGCAAAAGTGGAATCCCTTTGCGCTTGAACCCGTTGAGTTTGTAAAACTCAATTTTGACTTTCATCCCAAAGCCGTGCGTCAATGGCTGACGGAATTGGGCTTTCACATTGAAAAGACTCTCGCCGTCTCGCATTTTCGGCTGAGAATTTTGAAGCGCCGCATCCCCGCCAAACTGCTCGCCGCGCTGGACGGCTTCTTTCAACCTACGGGCGCGCTGTGGCAGCTCACGCCGAGCGTGTTTATGCGCGCGGTCAAAACCAGCGGAGAGAAAAACTCCGCGCCGCTGACCCCGCTGGATTTATTTCAATGCCCCGACTGCGGCGGCGAAAAACTCGAAGACAAAAACGAATATCTACTTTGCCCCCACTGCGGCGCAAAGTGGAAAGTTGAAAATGGAATCTATGACTTTCGAGAAAAGGCGTAACAAAAAAGACCTCCGAAATTCGGAGGTCTTTTTTGATTTATTTAGCCGCTTCTATCTCTTCCTGTTTTTTGAACTGACTCATATACAGGTCGTAGTAAAAACCTTGCTTTGCCAGTAAGTCGTCATGCTTGCCGCGCTCAATAATTTGACCGTCTTTCAAAACGAGAATCATATCCGCATTGCGAATGGTGGAAAGGCGATGCGCGATGACAAAGGAAGTGCGCCCGCTGAGCAATTTATCGAACGCTTTTTGAATGAGGCGTTCGGTGCGCGTGTCCACGCTGGAAGTTGCCTCGTCCAAAATAAGGATGCGCGGGTTTGCCAAAGCGGCGCGGGCAATAGAGAGTAATTGGCGTTGTCCCTGAGAAAGCCCAGAGCCGCGCTCGCCTAAAACCGTCTGATATTTTTCAGGGAGGCGCTCAATGAACGAATCGGCGTTGGCAAGTTTGATGGCAGCCAATACTTCTTCATCGCTGGCGTTGGGGTTGCCAAAGCGCACGTTTTCCATCACCGAAGCGCTGAATAAAAATGTGTCTTGCAGCACAATGCCCACTTGGCGGCGCAGCGATTCCTTTGTCACATCCCGCACGTCCTGTCCGTCAATTTTAACCGCGCCTTGCGTCACATCATAAAAACGCGGCAGCAAGTTGATGATGGTGGTTTTGCCCGCGCCGGTGGGTCCTACAATGGCAATGGTCTCTCCCGGCTGCGCGCGGAACGATACGCCCCGCAAGACAGGCGTTCCGTCTTCATATTCATGCGCCACATTTTCAAATTCCACGCTGCCTTGAATGACGGGCATTTCTTTTGCGTCAGGTTTATCTGTGACGGCGGGCTTTTCATCCAAAATAGTAAATATTCTTTCCGCGCCCGCAATGGCGTTTTGGATGTTCGTCCACAGCACGGCAATTTGTTGAATGGGTTGGTTAAAGCGCTGCACATACGCGAGGAAAGTCACCACCAACCCCAGCGTAACTGCCGAGCCAAAGAGCGCCTCACCTTTAAGTAGATACCACCCGCCCACGCCGGTGACGATGGCAAGCGAAACATAGGAGAGCGCTTCCAACGTGGGGGCAAGCGCGGAGGTGTAAGCGACTGCGCGCACGTTGGCGTCTCGATTTGCGGCGTTTACTTCTTTGAAGTTTTCTATATTTTCATCGGCGCGGTTAAAGGCTTGCGCCTCGCGCACCGCCGCAATTGATTCTTGTAGTTCCGCATTGACGTTGCCAATTTCTTCGCGCGATTTTCTAAACGCTTTGCGCGCTTGGTCAGAGAAGTACAACGTAGCGAGGAACATCAACGGGGCAATGAGGAGCGATAACACGGCAAACGGCAAATTCGCCGTGAGCATATTGTAAGAGACCCAAACCAGCAGCAAAATTCCGCTAAACACATTGACCAGCGCAAAAGAGAAGGCTTGTTCAATGGCGGAGGTGTCATTGGTGATGCGGCTCATTAAATCACCGGCTTCATGTTCGGCGTAGTAACTCAACGAAAGGCGATGTAACTGCTCAAATACTTTTACGCGCATTTCGCGCAGCACATGCTGCCCCGTCCACGCCATGACAAAAAAGGTTAGACCGTTCAACAAAGAACCCGCCACAAAGAGAGCCACCACAAAAAAAATGAGGCGCACCAAGCCGTCTATGCGTTCCGCATCGGTGGAGGCAGCCGGGTCTGTCGGAACGTATCCGCCCACGCGGTAGATGGCGCTGAGGAAGGCTTGTCTGCCGCTTAGGGTTTCTGGCGCAGCAGCCAGCCAGCACGATGATTTTGCCAGAGGCTGAGACTCCGCTTGCGGGTTGAAAGCGGCGAAGGCGCTTCCGCCATTCGGGATGAGAAAACAGTCTGTCGCTTGCCCAATGAGTTCCGGGTTGGTGACTTGCGTCCAAGTGGCAATGAAGACAAAACTGACCGCAAAGACCAGCGCCAGCCAATAGCGCCCAAAGTAAGCGCCGAGCCGCGCCAGCGTTTCGCTGACGTTTTTGGGTTTAACGGTTTCAGATTTCAAAAATTCGCCTGCGCGTCCGTGCATCATTGTTCCGCCTCCGCCTCGTGGCTCAAAATTTGCGAGTTGTAAATTTCCCTGTAGATGGGGTCGTTTTCTAACAAGTCGGCATGTTTGCCCATAGCGACTACTTTTCCTTTTTCCAGCACAATAATTTTGTCGGCGTTCATTACCGTGCTAATGCGCTGGGCAATGACAAAGGACGTGCGCCCCTTCATCAACACATCCAACGCGGATTGAATGGCGGCTTCGGTGTTCAAATCCACGCTGGACGTGGAATCATCCAAAATGAGAATGCGCGGATTGAGCAGCAAGGCGCGCGCAATTGCCACGCGCTGTTTTTGCCCGCCGGAGAGCGTTGCGCCGCGCTCCCCAACATGCGTGTTGTAACCATCGGGAAAAGAGAGGATGAAGTCATGCGCTTGCGCGGCTTTAGCGGCGGCTTCCACTTCGGCTTGAGATGCGTCCGGTTTTCCAAAGGCAATGTTGTCACGGATGCTTCCGCTAAAAAGGGTGGTCTCTTGCAGAACAATGCCAATTTGCGAGCGCAGCGATTCAAGCGTCACATCGCGCAGGTCATATCCGTCTATGGTAATTTTTCCCTCGCTGGGGTCATAGAAGCGCGGCAGCAAGTTGATGATGGTGGTCTTGCCAGAGCCGGTGGCGCCCAAGAGCGCAATGGTTTCGCCGGGCAGCGCTTCAAATGTGACGTTTGCCAGCACGGGTTCGCCGCCGCTAAAATAGCGGAAGGTGACGTCTTCAAATTTAACGCCGCCGCTCACAGCGGGGAGTTTCTTTGCGTTCGGCTTGTCCACAATATCATTCTTCGCGTCTAAAATTTCAAAGATGCGGTCCGCCGAAGCGGAGGCTTGCCCAAACTGGGTGATAATCATGCCCATCATCATAATGGGCATAAACAAATACATGAGGTACATGGAAAACTGTTGCCACTCGCCCAAACTCAACGCGCCCGCAATAATGGCTTTTCCGCCAACGTATAAAATAGCGGCTTGCCCCAGGTTGGCAATCATAAACACCAGCGGGAACATAAACGTAAACAGCCGCGAAAGTTTAATGGCTTGTTCCATGGTGTCGTCCGCGCGAGCGGCAAATTTCTCGCGTTGTTGCGCCTCGCGCGTAAAGGCTTTGATAACTTTTACGCCCGCCAGATTTTCCTGCAAGACGGTGTTCAAGGCGGACAGTTTTTGTTGAACCAGCGCAAACATCGGGCGGCTGGCAGTGGCAAAGAAGGCGAAGAGAATCAGCGCCGCCGGAAGAATCGGCATCACAGACCACGCCAGCGCGGCGTTGGTGGTGAACAAAATAATGAGCGTGCCGGTTAATAAAATAAATGCGCCTACCAATTGCAAAAGCCCCTGCCCAATGAAGAGGCGCACTTTTTCCACGTCATCGGTGGCGCGAATCATCAACTGCCCGGTTTGATTTTTATCGTGGTAGGAAAACGAAAGCGTTTGAATTTTTGCGTAGAGGTCGTTGCGTAAATCATAGGCTACGGCTTGAGAATTTTTCTCCGCCCAATAGGCTTGTAAAAAGGCAAAGACTCCGCGCAGCGCCGCAAAAACCACAATGGCGGCAATTGCCGCCAACAGCGCTTGCGGCGCGTCAGAGACATCCGCTTGTAATTTTACAAGGAGTTGTTCCGCCGTCCAGTCGGCGGAGTATTTCAGCGCTTCCAAAATTTTCGGCAAGGCGGCGCTCACAAATTGCGCGGGGATTTTATCCAACCCGGCGAGGATTTGCGCCGAAATGAACCCGCTGGTCACTGCGTCTATCACGCGGCGAATCATCGTTGGCACAGCCAGCTGCGAGAGCGTGGCAATGATTAAGAAAACATAGGGCAGCGCGGCTTGACGTTTATAGTTCGTCAAATACTTAATCGCGCGTCCCATACCGCCTTTGGATTTTTTCTTCTCGCGGCGGGCGGAAGATTGAGTCATGGTTGCTTGCATAGATTTCCTTTTCTACTCACCGAATTACCTACTCACCTAGTTACCTAATCACCTAACTACCTAATCCCCTACTTGCTTCGCCTTCTCCGTCAAAATATCTAACGCGGCGATAACCTTTTTTCTTTCTTCCGCGCTCAAAGCGGCGGCAAGTTCTTCCACCCAAAGATAACGCTCCCGAATGCCATCCAAAATAAGTTGTTCGCCGTTTTGCGTCAGGCGTAATTGTTTAGCGCGGCGGTCACGCGGGTCTTCGGCGCGGTCTAGGTAGCCGCTCTGCGCCAGTTTCTCCACCAATTGACTGGCGGCGGCGGCGGTCACGTCAAACTTTTCGCTAATTTCCGAAACGCCGCAGACTCCCTTGTGATGGAGCTGCATCAAAATGCTGAACTGCGGCATGGAAAGACCGGTGGATTTGGCAAAACGCATCCACTCGCGCATGGAGCGGCGCGTGGAAATTTCAATCCAAGCGCGCAAAGATTGAACGACAGGCGGAGATTTACTCATAATTAAGTCCTCTTTTTAGTTAAGCGCGCTAAAATATATCCGCGCGGCGGGTTTTGGTCAAGAGAAAAAAGATAAGAAAAGCGTTAGATTTTTTAGAAAGCCTGCGCGGCTAAATCTTCCACTTGCAGCCACGCCGCGCCATGCGGCAAAATCCCCGCTGAAAGTTTGCCCTGCGGCGTAAACGCCGCAAATTGATTATCCATCCAAAGAACCACGCCCAAAGGCGGGCGCGGGTTCACGGAAGTTTCCAGTACTGAAACGCCATCCACAAGAAAAGAAACGCCGCGCCGCCGCCAGTCTATTTGATAGCTGTGCCACGCAGTCACATCTACGTCCGCCGCCGCTCCGTCTTCGGCAATGACCCTGCCCAGCAGAGTCCGCGCCGCCCTGCCAGAAAAAGGCAGCGCCAGCGCCGCCGCCGCCAGCAGCGGGTGGAATTTTGGCGCGCAAAAACTTTGCGCCAAAAATCCGCGCGCGGGTTTGTCATTTTGAAACGAAAGATAATTTTCTTTGGAAGCATAAAAAAACCACGCCGCGTTGGGCAGCGCGGGTAAACGAAAAGGCTCGCCGCCGCCGCCCAAAGAAAGCCCAAAGGGGTCGTTCCATAAACCAAAGCCCCAAGTGCCGGGCAGGTCGCGCGCGCTTACGCGCGCCCGCAAACGGAAAGAAAATTCGGAATGTGGAAAACGTCTGCGCGGCAGGCGGGCGTAATCATCCAATTGCGCGTTGCAGTAGGCGGCAGAGATTCCGCCGCCTACGCTTAACTTCCAACCGGCGGATGTTGGCTCTACGGCGGCGTTGGGCGTAACGCGCGCATTAAGGTTAAGGGACATAGGTCACAATTAATTGCGGCTGATTAAATAACTCCGCGTTGCCGGAATAAATTCGCAGAGCGTTTTCGCTCTGGTCATCATTATCGTCCACGCTAAAAAACAGGCGAAATTGAGTCAGCCCGCTGGTGTGAATATAAGTCAAGTTATAGGCGCTGATGGAAAGCAGCAGCCAGCCGCCAGCCGCATTAAGGCGCTCTTGCGCCGCGCCCGCGCCCGCCGAAGCGGAGAAATCCTCGGCGACCAATTCGGCGTTGCCGCTAAAATTTCCATTTAGAATTTCCGCCAAGAGCGCGCCATGCGTTTCAAGGGGATTTTTGCCCGCCGCGTCCTTGATTTTGAGATTCATCTGCGCGGCGGAAATGGTTGCCCCCTCTGGCAGCGAGCTGGTATCAAAAGAGAGAATGCCAACGTACTGCCTATCTTTTGAGTCATCGCCCACATAGATGAGAGGCGAGATTCTATCCAGCGTTCCGCCTTTGGCGCTGAACTCGCCCGATTCTAAAACCCAGCCGTCTTGCGTTCCAATAGATTGGAAGACGGCGCTGGCAGTTTGCTGCGAGGGCGCATCGGTTGCGGGGGGCAAAGCGCTCGGCGCGGGCGTAGAGGTTGCGGGTAGGGAGGTTGGCGGCGCCGCCGAAGGCGTGAATCCAAGAACAGGCGTGGAGGTTGGAGGCGTAAATCCAACGGCGGGCGTGGAAGTCGCGGCGGCGCTGAATCCATATTCCAGCGCGCCAATATCTGGCGCTTTTCCCGCGTACTGGTCGTTAATGCCGGGCAGCGGCGCAGCGCGGTCTATATTTGGGCTGGAAGAGCGCAGCGCAAAATTTCCATTGGCGGGGTCGCTTAAACCAGAGGCGGCTTCTATGCCACTGCAAGCCAATTTTGTTTTGGCGCACAGCCGCGCCAGCGTGTTGTAGGGAACATTTTCCCAGCGGAAGCGCGGGCTGTAATCAACGCTCCAATTGTTGTCGTTCCAATTATTGTTGGCGGAGCCGGTGGTAATTTCCCGCGCGGCGTAACCTTTGGTTTCAAAGATGTTATTTCGCAGCGTGGTGTTGCGAATAGGGTCTATTACGTCTATGGCGTTGGCGAAAGCTTGCGCGCTCCAACTGCTGTTGTGATAGAAGAAAACATAGCCGTCTGAGTTGCGGTCAAATTTAACGGCGCGTCCGCTGTAATTAGAAATGGTATTGCGGAGAACCCAAGTTGGTCCAATGGAAATGGGCGCGAGCGAAACGCCCACCAACACCGAGCTGATGGCGTTGCGGCGGAAGCGATGGTTAACGCACGCGCCTTCGGGTTCGAGCGCGTCATCGCTCAGATGATGGAGGCGGTTGTCGTAAATGTCCGCGTCAAAGGCAAAGGCGGAGTTGTTCATGGCGGCGGAAGAGCCGCTGTAAATTCCATTAAAAAAATGATGAATGTGATTTCCGCGCACAATGCCGCCGATATGCCCGCGCAGCAAAATGGCTGTGCCTTCCATGGTTGTGCCTTTGGCTGCCTGCCACGGAAAACTTTCCACGGGCGGGTCGTACATTTCGTTAAACTCAATGCGCGTGTCGTCTCCGCGCCCTTCGCCGCCCGTCCAATCTATAAAGATTCCTTTTTGAACATGATGCACGCGATTGTTGCGAATGACCACATGCGAGGAATTAACAAAACAGATTCCGCAACTGTCATACGCGCCGTAGTAACGAACTTCAAAGCCTTCAATCCAAATCCAATCTTTTGCGTTGGCGCTGAAAGCCGCGTTCAAAAATGGAACCTGCCAAACATGCTCCGCCGGGTCGCTTTGACTGCGAAGATAAAGCGTCAGCGTGCTTGCGTCTAAATACCAGCCCTCGCTCATGGGAACTTGGTTGTGACCGCTGGCGTTCATCAACCCGTTGAGCGAATCGTACAAATAAAATCTTTGTCCATCGCGCGCTAAATAACGGATGGGCGTATTAAGATGCGCGGACCAAAGATTGCCGCCCAACGCCTTCCAGACTGCGCCGCGCAATTCATTTGAGCCGTCCAAAATTGCGCCGCCGGCGGCAGCTTTCACTTGAATCCATTTTTGCGCGCCGCCGGAATTTGGAAAGATGACCGCCTCATGGTACACGCCATCCGCTACCAATATTTGCGCGCCGGGCGCAGCGCGTTCCACCGCCGCTTGAATGGTTTGAAAAGGAGCCGCCGCCGAACCATCCCCGTTGGGCGCGGCGCTATCGTCCACATATAAAATTTGCGTTGGCGTAAAGGGCGGCGTTTCGGCTTGAGTGGTAAACGCTCCGCTTAATTCCCGCCCGCCGCCGCGCACAATCACCTCGTAGGTTGTAGAGGGCGCAAGGTTAAACAAACTGCCGATTAATCTACCGTCTTTAATTTTGACCATGCGCTGCCCCGTCCGCCATAACGCCTCTCCATTTAGACGGTAAAGCAATTCGGCGCTGCTCGGCAGATTCTCGCCGCGCAACGCCACGCCCGCCGTTTCAATATTTGCCACAAAACTCAACGCGGAACTGGTCTGCGCGGCGGCGGGCTGCGCGGTCAGCGCCGCCAACAGGGCAAACATCCACAAAACGCGCAATAAAAAATAAGACGTTTTCATTATGTTTTTTTCCTCATTTCTATTGTACGCTGTCTTGGTAAAACAAAAATTAAGCCTGCCCTGTAATTTGGACAGCATTCGTGTAAAATGGAAAAATATTGTTATGAAAGGCTTCTTATGCGTATCGCTTTCTTGTCCGACATTCACGGAAATTACACCGCGTTGCAAGCCGTGTTGCAAGACCTTGCCGCGCAGCAAATAGACTTGTTTGTCAGTCTGGGCGATACGGTCAGTTTAGGACCGCAGCCGCTGGAAGTTCTTCACACGCTGCAAGACCTAAAAGGGCGCTACATTACGGGGAATCACGACGCCGCCACGCTGAACCCCAACACCGCCGCTCAAAATGAAATTACCGAATACCTCATTCCAGATTTGCATTGGACGCTGAACAAACTCAGCGCCCAAGACCGCGCCTTTCTGACGGGCTTTGAATCCAACGTCCCGTTAACTTTACCCAACGGGGTGAAAATTCTCGCCTTTCACGGCTCGCCGCTGGCGACCACGCACATCATCCACGCCGCCACCCCGCCCGCAGAACTGGATGTTTACTTTGGCGGGCAGGACGCGGATATTTTCATCGGCGGACATTCGCACGTTCAAATGATTCGGCGTTACGGAAAAAAACTCATCCTCAACGCGGGCAGCATCGGCAGCGCCTTTCAATTTACTTATACGCCGGGGACCTCGCCCGTTTTGTTGCCCTGGGCGGAATATATGCTCATCGAACAGCGCGGCGCAACCGTCAGCGTGGACGCGCGCCGCGTCTATTTTGACACCGCCGAACTTCATCGTCTTGTGCGCCAAAGCGGCTTGCCCGGCTCGGCTTGGTGGCTGCGGCAATATCAAGATTAAATATTTGTTTATGCCCTAAGTTTTTATTTGGCGTATAATGCGCCCCATGCAACCTGCAAACAGGCTGCAAAATCACACCATCACATAAGGAGAGAGAGATGAACAGAAGAGACTTTTTGAAAGTTGCTGGTCTTGGCGCGGCGGCTTCGGCTTTGGCTGCCTGTGGAGCAAACGCCGCACCCGCGGCGGACTCTGGCGCGGCGGCTGCCGCCGCGAGCGACCTGCCGGAACTTGACTGGCAAATGGCAACCAGCTGGTCTGCCGGCTTGGGCGTTTTGTTCGGCGGCGCGCAGCGCTTTGCAGACCGCGTGGCTTCGCTCACGGGCGGTAAATTCAAAATCACTCCTCGCGCTGGCGGCGAGCTTGCCAAAGCAACCGAAGTGTTGGATGTGGTCTCCACCAACGCCGTGCCGATTGGTCACACCGCTTCTTACTACTACATTGGAAAGAGCTGGGTGATGGGCTTCGGCTCCAGCCTGCCGTTTGGTCTAACCGCTTCGCAGCAAAACTCATGGTTATATCAAGGCGGCGGCATTACGGCGCTGCAAGAATTTTATGCTTCCAAATTTAACGCCATCTTCTTCCCGGCTGGCAACACCGGCGCGCAGATGGGCGGCTGGTTCCGCAAGGAGATTAAGACCCTCGCCGACCTGCAAGGGCTGAAGATGCGTATCCCCGGCTTGGGCGGTCAGGTGATGTCTGCTTTGGGCGTGCAAGTTCAAAGCCTGCCCGGCGGAGAAATCTTCCAAGCGCTAGAAACCGGCGCCATTGACGCGGCGGAATGGGTTGGACCCTATGATGACGAAAAACTCGGCTTAAACAAAGCCGCCAAGTATTACGGAATGCCGGGCTGGTGGGAACCGGGCACCACGCTGGAAGTGCAGGTAAACTTGGACGAGTGGAAGAAACTCCCCGAACTGTACCAGAACGCCATTCAAGTAGCGGCGGCGGAAAGCAACTTGCTGATGCTCTCCGAGTACGAAGCCGTCAATGGCGAAGCCCTTCAACGCCTGCTGGATAGCGGCACGGTTTTGATGCCGTACAGCGAAGAGATTATGATGGAAGCGAAGAAGAAAGCCTTTGAACTGTACGAAGCCAAAGCCGCCGAAGACCCGGAGTTCAAAGTCATTTACGAGCCTTGGCTGGCGTTCCGCAACAAGGTGCAAAGCTGGAACTTCTCCAATGAATACAACATGCTCGACATTTTGAAGAAGACTCAAGGTTAATCATTTGCGGCGAAAAAAACAGGCGGAGTTTCCTCCGCCTGTTTTTTTATTCCAGTGACAGCGGCTCACTTTGCCACTGTGGAAGATAAATTCACCAGCCAAGTGACCGTCTCTGGCACAAATAACACAATCAGCAGGGCTATCAACTGCAAAACGATGAACGGCAGCGCGCCCTTGTGAATATCCCAAGTAGAGACTTCTTTGGGCGCGGCGCTTTGCAAATAGAAGAGAGAAAAACCAACGGGCGGGGAAATAAACGCGGTTTGTAAGTTGATGGCAAAGACGACAGCCAGCCAAACCATATCTATGCCCAGCGCGTGCGCGGCAGGGACAAATAACGGCATGGCGATGAAGCTAATCTCAATAAATTCCAGCGGAATCCCCAGCAAGAAAATGGCGATGTTGGCTACGATGATGAAGCCCCATTTGCCGCCGGGAATGTTGCTAAGGAATTGGGTGATGATGTGCTGCCCGCCCAGCCCGTCGAAGACCAAGCTAAACAGCGAGGAACTAAATAAAATGGTCATCACCAGCGCGGTGATGCGCGCTGTCGCCAACGCGGAGTCGTAAATCAACTTTTTGCTAAGGCGTTTGTTGCGATACGCCAGCCAAATTGCGCCAACTGCGCCAATGCTGCCCGCTTCGGTGGGAGAGGCAACGCCCAAGAAAATGCTCCCCAGCACAAAGAGAATGAGCAAACCGGGCGGAAGGACCACCCGTAGCGCCTCGCGGAATAACTCGGCGCGGGTAAAATTTAATTCCTCTGCGGGCATACTGGGGGCAAGCTCTGGCTTGATGGTGGAAATTATTACAACATAACCAGCATAGAGAGCCGCCAACAGCAAACCGGGAATGACCGAGCCGAGAAATAAATCGCCGACTGAAACGCCAATTTGGTCGCTGAGGACGACCAGCACCAAACTGGGAGGAATCATCTGCGCCAACGTGCCAGAGGAAACAATTGCGCCGGCAGCGAGCTGCTTATCGTAGCCATACTTCAACATGGTTGGCAGCGCCAACATGCCCATCATAATGATGGTGGCGGCAACTACGCCGGTAGTAGCCGCCAGCAACGTGCCAACAAACACCACCGCCAGCGCCAACCCGCCGCGAATCCCGCTCATCATTTTGCCGATGGTTTCTAGCAGTTGCTCCGCCAGACCAGAGCGTTCAAAAACCGCGCCCATGAAGATGAAGAAGGGAATCGCCAGCAGCGTGAAGTCGGACATGGAACCGAACCAGCGGCTAGGCATTAATTTGAGTAGATTCAAATTAAAAGCGCCCATAAAGTAGCCAATTGCTCCAAAGAAGATGGCGTTGGCGGCAAAAGAATACCCCACCGGGTAACCGCTCATAATGAAGAAGAAAAAGCCCGCAAACATCACCAGCGAAAGCCAATCATAGTTTCCCATTTTAGTTTGCTCCTTCCGCTTTTTCTTCCGCGTCTAGGTCGCGGATGACGGCAATTTTTTTGATGATTTCCGAAATGGTCTGCAAGAAGAGCATGGCAAAGCCAAATAACATCATGGTTTTAATGGGCGCGCGCGGCAACCCATCTGGGTCGGGGGACATCTCCCAAGTTCCAAATGTGCCGTCTGGCAGCAAGCCCCAAGATTGCAAAATGGGATAGTAGGTGACGTACCAGCCAATGACGCAGAAGGTCGTCAAAAACAGGGCGTGACCGAGCATATCCACCCAGGCTTTGGTTTTTTGAGACCAATCGCCATAGAGAAAATCTACGCGGACGTTATCGCCATGTTTGAGGATGAAGGCAAACCCAAGCAAAAAGGTCAGCGAAAAAAGATACCATTGAAGTTCTATTAACATGTTGCTGGTTAATTTAATCCCCGCGAACCTGCCCAAATAGCGCGCCACGACATTATAAAAACCAATCGCCACCGTTAAGATGACCGAAACCGCCGAGGCTTTCCCCAAATATTCCGTGAAGTTGTCCATCGCTTTCGAGAACTTAATCAACGCGCGCATACGACCTCCTCCGAATCAAAGATGCTGAATCATAGCACAAAACGCGGGATGGGGCAAAATTTTGCGATGAAAGGGAGCGTCTAAAAGGGTAGGCTAGGAAGACCTTTTTTACCACAGAGCGCACAGAGATTTTTTAGTTTTTTTCTCCATGTTCCATGTGGTCTCTGTGGTGAAGTCTTTTGAAAAGCCCACACAATTAGCCGCTCCCCGGTTGGGAACAAAATTTTCTTGTAAAGCGGGCTTAAGCCTGCCCTATAATGCGCGACTTAAAATTTCGCACATTTCGCGCGCGGCATTTCCATCCCCGTACAGTTGCGGGCGCGCGCCCGCCGGACGCCAGTCTGCAAAGGCGGCGACAATTTTTTCCTCATCCGCGCCGGTCAGCAAATTCCAACCCGCCGTCACCGTCTCCACCCATTCAGTTTCTTCGCGCAGAGTGATGCAGCGCGCGCCCACCAAATAAGCATCCTTTTGCACGCCGCCGCGACAGAGATATAAAGGGACTCTGTGGTGAAATTTTTTAACATGCCCAGAACATTAGACACTCCCTCTTAAGCGCGAATACGGCTAAAAGGACAACCTCTCCCCGGTTAGAAAGGCGCGGCGGCAAGTCTGTTCTACTACCACGCGCGGCTTAAAATAATTTTTTTACGGCTCATGGATGACGCTCCTAAAAATAGATTGATACGCCGCGACAATTTTTTCCACGTTGAAAGATTCCGCTTTTTTCCAACTTGCGGCGCGGAATTTTTGCAACAGGTCAGGCGAAGTTAAGAGGCGGCGCAGCGCATCCGCAAAGGCGGCGGAATCTTGCGCGTCTAGCATGTAGCCGTTTTGATTTTCATCCACCAAATCCAAAAATCCGCCAATGTGACTGACGACCAAAGCCAGCCCGTTTGCCAAAGCCTGCACGCCCACCACTGGCAGCCCTTCCGAAAGCGAAGGCATGAATAAAATATCGCTGCGAGAGAACTCCGCCAAAACCTGCTGCGGCGTAACCCAGCCCGGCAAGGAGAAGCGTTCCGCCATGCCGCGCGCGGCAATTTCATTCTTCACCTGCTCGTAAAAGACTCCATCGCCCAGCATGGCGCAAGTCCAATTCAAATCTTGCAATTTAGCGAGGACGTCCACAATCATCAACGGATTTTTTTGCGGGGCAAAACGCCCCGCAAAAACAAGGCGCGGCGGCGCGTGCGGGGAAAGATGACGTTCAGAAAGCGCTTTCATCTCCGCGCCATTGTGGATGACTTCAATCGGCACGGCGTAATGTCGCAACGCCAGCGCGCGCGTATGCTCGCTGACGGCAATCACTTTGCGGGCGCGTTTCCAGATTGGGTGAGTAAAAGGCAAAAGCCAGCGAAACCATTTGCCGGTTTTTTCCGGCACGCCGCCGGGCACGTCGCCCAGATGCGCGGTGAGGATGTACGGGACGCCACTACACGCCGAAAGCAGCCAAGCCAGCGCGCCCGAAGGCACGGCAAAATGCGCGTGCATCAGGTCGGGACGCGCGCGCCATATCAACGGCAGCCCGCGCAGGAATCCAAAAATCACATACGCCAGCATGACATGAAAAGGCGCGGCAAAAGCATCCTTGCGAAAGGAAGGCACACGGATGACGTTCACGTCGTCCAACATTTCGGCGCGCGGCAAATTGCCCCAATGCGCGGTCAGCACGGTAACGTCATGCCCGCGCGCGGCAAGCCCTTTGCAAATATCATAAGCAGCCCTGCCGCCGCCGCCGCCCACCGGCGGGAACTCATAAATGATGGTTAAGATTTTCATGTTGTTTTCTATCAAGTTAAATTGCGATTTTGCAAGTCAAAAATCTCGGACTCCAACATCTCCCGATTTTGGAAAAAGCAAAAGTCAGGAGACTATTGACTCCGTTTATTCCTCAAACGGATTTTTGCATTTCGGGTTCGGGCGCGGGATAAAGATTTGCGCGTTGGCAGTCTTAAGCGTTTCCATTGGCTTATAAGCGCAAAGCAGCGGCGCGCCGACATAACGCACCCAGACGTTATTTTCCTCTTTGAACGCGCCTTCTTTTCTCATCACAAATTTCTGCTCTTCGGCAAAAATCACCGCAAAGCGTTTAGCGTTTAGGTCAGCATAAAATTTTTGCAGCGCGGCGCGGTTGCCAGACATAGCAAACTCCATCAATTCAATTTGCTCATATTCGGGAATCATGCGCGCGGCGGGCAGGTCGCCAAAAGCGAAGAGTTGTCTCTCGGTCAAAAACAAAACTTCGCCCGAAGTTTGTTTTACATAATTTTGCAAAGTTTTCACGTCGGCAGCGGAGGCGGCGGAATTGTGTGCGTAGAAAGTTCCCACACGCGGAATAACATAACTGATGGGAATCAGCAGCGCGGCAAAAACCAAACCCGCCGGCAGAATCCCCGCCGCCCAATTTTGCCCCGCCTCAGTTTTGAGTTGCCCGCCAAAGACCAGCGCGGCAATCAGCGCCAGCAAGACCATGAAGGCGTCCATGTTGTGCAAATCGGCGCCGCCGCCAATTTTAACGCTGACCACCAAGCCGCCTGCGAAGAGCAAATCCAGCATGGCGGTCAATGCCAGCCAACGCAGAAAATGGATGCGGCGAGTCGCGCCGCGCAACATCCACGCCAGCGCAAGCAAAATTGGCAGCGAGACGAGGGTAATGCCCGGCAGCACGCCGGAGAAAATCTCATTGGGGAAAAGCCGCGCCCAAATTAAATCGGATGTAAAACTGGAAGCAAAGTTAGCGGCGGCGGCATTGCCGGAAATTTGAATGTAGGCGAATTGCGCCAACAACGCGGAAGCCAGACCGATAAATCCCCACGCAGCAGGCGGCAGCCAGTAACGCCAACCTTTTTCTTTCAGCGGCGTTTCTAAAAGATAGAGGGCAATGGCAAGCATGGCGGGGACGGGAAACCAATTGACGCGGCTCACGCCCGCCCAAAGCGAAGCGAGGGTTACAAAGAACAGCGTCCGCCAAAATTTAGCGCTTTGCGCGCCGATGAGAATCAAAATGACCATGACTTGCAAATGATAGTAAACCGCGCCCTGTAAAAAGTAGAGGTACGCCCAAGCGGCGGCGAGGAGGAATGCCCAGCCTTTAAGACGGGCGCGCCGCGCCAGCAGCGCGGCGGAAATGCCCGTGAGAAAAATCCATAAGAGCGCCTGCCAAAGGCGATGCGCCCAAAGCGGCAGGCTGGAAATCCAAAATGGGAGGGAGAGCAGCATGTAGCGCGAGGGATGCAAAAAGGGCAGCGGCAAATTTGCGCCGTAGAGGCGCTCCGCGTGAAACATGGAGGCGTAATAGTGGCGGCTGGCTTCGGAATAGCCAATGGAAAACGGATAGGCGGAAACCACCGCGAGGCTGGCGTAGATTTGATAGAGAACGCCCTGCGCCGCAAGCAGAAATAAGAAGGCGGGGAAGGTCTGCGCGCCGAGCAGAGTGAACCCGATGGCGGCGAGTAAACTTCCCCATAGAAAAAGCCAGAGCGTGGGCGCGTATTGCGGGAGAATGTCGCCGAAGAGAAAAGTTCGAGCAAGCGGCGCAAGACTCAGCCCGAAGAGAATCAACGCGAAGGCGCGGATTTTGCTTGCGCGTGGAATTTGAATGTCGGTCAGCGCCTTTTTCCAAAAAATTAGCCCACCCACAAGGAGGTTGAAGGCAAAGACTGCCAGCAGGAAAATCCAGCGCGAATGAAAAAGGTCAATGCCGAGTTCTTGCATCCGCTCCACCGTTTGCTGAAAGGCAAGCGCCGCCAGCAACATGGAGGCAAGAAGGAAAATTTGCGCGAAGGTTTTAAGGGAGGGAATCTTCATGCGGGCGGTTGCGGGTTTGGTTCATCGCCGCGAGGATGGCAGGCAAAAAGAAGGCGCCCGGCAAACTGGTGATGATAAAGAGCAGGCGAATGAGAACGGCAATGGCGAGGCTTTCCGCATGGCTTAACCTACCCAACGCAGAAAGTAAAAAGGTCAGCGAAAGTTCCTGCACGCCAAAGCCATTGATGGAAACGGGAACCAGCGTGACGAAGTAGGTGAGACTCCACAGACCGGCAATGAGCCAGTAGGGGATGTTTTTTTCCATGCCGCGAATCAGCAGCCAAATGGAAAGAAAGATGAACGCCATGTTGGCAAAGGTCGCCAGCAGCGAGAGGAGCAGCGCCTGCGGGCGGCGCGCCCAAACGCCAAATGTTTCTAAGGCGCGTTGAAGAAAGTTTACGCCTTTGCGATAAAGAGACGGCAAAAAAGCGGATTGCGCGGCGGGCGCTTGCATCAAAGACCATGCGGGGACCAAACCAAAAGGCAGGGTGAAGACCATGCCCGCCATGCCGATTAATCTATCCGCGATGAGGGAGGCGAGACAGACGGCGCGGTCATAGCCGAGTTGCATCACGCCCGCCAGCCGCGCCACATCCCCGCCGATGGTAGTGGGTAAAAAATTGGAGGCGAAGAGTCCGGTGAAGGTGAGTTGCGAGACGCGCAGAAAGGAAATCTCTAACTCTGCAAAGCGCAGCAGCGTGAACCAACGCGCCGTGATGAATACGCGGGAAATTAAGAGCGCGAAAATTGCCGCGAGAAAATAGCCCCACGAGACGCGGCGCAGCGCGGAGAGAATCTCCGCGCCGCTTTCTTCTTTAATCAAAACCAGCAGGAGGATGAGCGCCAACGCGCTGCCCGCGCCGCGCAAAAGCGTTTGGCGATTGCTTTGCAGCCAATTACTTACGCGGTTCATTTTGAATATTCAGCGTGGCGCGAACGGTGTAGGTGGGTTTGCGCTGAGACTCATGATAGGTGCGAACCAAGAGCTCCGCAATTAAGCCCATCAACATGGATTGAAAACCGAGAATAAAAAACATGATGCCCGTTTGGAAGAGCGGGGAATAGGTGACGGAGACTCCCCAAAAAATACGGCGGACAAACAAATAGGCGAGAGTCGCGGCGCTGGCTAAAATCATCAACCCGCCGGCGCCGCCAAAAATATAAATGGGTTTGGAGGAGTACGACACCAAAAACTTGACCGTGAACAAATCCAGAATGACTTTGGCGGTGCGCTCCAAGCCATATTTGGTTTTGCCAAATTTTCGCGCGTGATGGCGCACGGGCAGCTCCGTAATGCGCGCGCCCACCGAGCTGGCATAAACAGGGATGAAGCGGTGCATCTCGCCATATAAACGAAAGCCTTCCAGCACTTCACGGCGATAGGCTTTAAGCGTGCAGCCGTAATCGTGCAGGTGAACGCCGGTGACGCGCGAGATGAGTCCATTGGCGAGCATGGACGGGAAGTTGCGAGTGACGGCGTTATCTTTGCGGTTTTTGCGCCAACCGCTGACGAGGTCGTAGCCTTCGTCCAATTTTGCCAACAGCATGGGAATATCGGCGGGGTCGTTTTGCAAGTCAGCATCCAGCAGCACAATAATCTCGCCCCGCGAGTAATCAATACCGGCGGCAATGGCGGCGGTCTGCCCGTAGTTGCGGCGGAAAGACACCACGCGGATATGCTGCGGGTCCTTCTGCGCGTACTCGCTTAAGACGGCAAAACTTTCATCGCGGCTGCCATCATTGACCAAAACCAATTCCCAAGTTTTCTCAACGGCGCTCATCACTTGATAAACCGCTTCAAACAACAGGGGCAGGTTTTCCTGCTCGTTATACACGGGGGTAATTAGAGAAATGTCCATTTATTTCCTGCGAAAAATTCTCAAACGGGATTCTGGCGCGCAAGCGCTAGGCAAAGGCGCGCGCGGAAACTCGTCAAAATACTCATCTACAAAAAACTCTTTCCAATTTTTACGGTCATAATTTTCTACGGAGATAAGGAAAAAATCCGCCGTAGCCTTCCACTGCGCGTCTAGGTCTTCGTTCCAATAGCCAAACTTTGCAGTCTGCGCGGTATCCGCGCCGCTAAAAAAAGTATATCCGCCATTGAACTGCGCGGGGAAAAAAGTTCTATTGGGCAAGTATAACAGCGGCGCGGCGGAAAGTCCGCCATCCCAATAAACAGATTTACCCTCAGGAATTATCTTGCGAAGATGCGCGCCATTTTCCTCGTTATTGGCAATGATGTTCGCGTCACAATCCAGCGCGTTCCCGTGCAGCCATGCGGAGGAAAGCAGCCCCAGCCCCAGCAACGCAAACGCGGAAAACGCGGCGAAGTTCATGGCGCTTGCGGCGGAAGTTTTCTTCCAAAGCGGATACGCCGCCGCGAGAGACATCAGCCCGATGAAGAAACCGACAGCGGCGGAAAAAATTTGCTTGGAAACATTCGCGGCGAGATTCAACCCGCCAGTGAGCAGCGCTCCCCAGGTTGTCCAACCGGGCGAAAAGCCTGCGCGGCTGACGCGCGGCGCAGGCAGCTTCATCAAATCCGCGCCAATGCGCTCAAAAAGAGAAAAGCCCACGCCGGTAAAGGCGAGGAGAAAAATCAAAAACAACAGCGCTTGAACGACAATCGGCGGCTGACGATTCCATAATCGAATAGAAACGACAACCAACAAAATACCGGAGAGGTTATAGAAAGCGGTGTATGGCGAAAGACAAAAGACGCAGTAGTTCTTTCCAATAGAAGCGGAGTAGTGCATATACAGCAGCCCAAAAAAGAGAGCCAGCAGAGTCAGAAAAACCTTAAAGTCCGAATTGGTTTTCCAACGTTTGTACGATGGAAACAACAGCGCGGAAAAGAACGCGCCCATCACGGCGATGAAATGAACGCGCAGCGCTTCAAAGACCGACAAGACACGCGAGAGAAGAGAAAATCCCTCCGTCCAGTTAATGCGTTTGCCTCCGCCGCCGCCGTAGCGAAATTCGGCGGGCAGGCGCACAAAAGGCAGCCAATACCACAGCCGCAAAATTTCGGGAAAGTAGATGATATGAATTGCGCCAATGACCGCCGCGCCGGGCAAAAGAAACGCCAGCGCGCCGCGCCAACCATATTGCCAAAAGACGTACAACGCAAAGAGCGGAAAGGTCGCAACCATATTCTCGCGGGTGGAAACCATAACGCCCGCCAGCAAGCCGCCCAACGCCAATTGCCAAATTTTACGGTCTGCCCCCAAAATGAGCGCCAACACTGCGGCGAGAAAAAAGGCAATGGTCGCCTGTGTGGCTGCGCCGCTGTAATATTTAATCACTATCGGGCTGAGCGCCAAAGTCCAAACCGCGCCCGCCGCCAGCCATGAGTCGCCTAAACGCCGCGCCGTATGCCAGAGCAAAATCAACGCGAATACGCCAAAGAGGACAGATAGCGCGCGCCCAGTCCGCAAGCCCGCGCCAAACCAGAGTTGAGCATAGCCGGGAATTAAAAACGCCAACGGCATTTTGGCGGTATACATCCCCTCTTGAAAAGGACGGTACGCGCCGCTTGCGAATAAGTAGCCGCGCACTAAATAGGAGCCTTCGTCTAAATTGGAAACAGTGGTGTACGCAAAGCGAATGAGCTGCGCGAGATATGCGCTCATGCCCCAAAAAGCAAGAACGTCTGCCGCGCGAAACGGCAGACGAATTTTTTTTAGAACAGATAAGTCGGTCATTGCGCCCGCCGCGCTTACTTTTTCAGCCGCGCCAAATCTGCGTCCACCATCATGGTCACAAGTTCCTTAAAGGAGACTTGGCGTTCCCATTTGAGAAGCGCGTGCGCTTTGGACGGGTCAGAGATGAGCAAGTCCAC
>Ga0172368_10003182_pt1 | contig 20165 bp, 18 predicted proteins | sample Lak11m_FD_114540 | JGI IMG/M metagenome (GOLD analysis project Ga0172368, IMG submission 114540) | Freshwater microbial communities from Kabuno Bay, South-Kivu, Congo - kab_022012_11m | ecosystem: Environmental > Aquatic > Freshwater > Lake | place: Democratic Republic of the Congo: South-Kivu...
GCCCATGCCGGCTCGGCCGGCAGCCGCCGGTCCAGGAAGTGCTGCGAGAACAGCTCGCGGTTTGCGTAGGGCGGAAACAGGCTCATGCGAACGTCCCGGAGGCGGTGCAGTGGGCGCCCCGTTCAGACCGCCGGCATTCTGCCACGGGGCGGGGACGGGGAGGTCGGGGGCGAAGAGACGGGAGCGATGCGTGTGACGGCGCGCCATGCGGCCATGTGCTCGTTGGGGCAGCGGAGAAGCCGATCGCCATGGGCGCGGGGTTTCCGCGACTCTTCTCGGCAGCGGACTTCGCCTGGATAGTCGTTGTCGTACCACTCTGCTACAGTCCCCCCGGTCCCGGTGGTACGGGACGGAGCAACACCGGTGCAACCGATTCGGAAACTGGAGGGGACGGACGCAGCCACTAGGCTCTGCGACCAGGTGGAGTTCTTCCGGTTGGATGGCACCCGCCGCTTGGATCCGAGCAAGCGTGGGGAGCTGGGCCAGTTCATGACCACCGCCGCGGTCGCGCGCTTCATGGCCCATCTGTTCGTCCTAGGGAAGAGACACGTGCGCGTTCTCGACGCCGGTGCGGGTGTCGGCTCGCTTACCGCGGCGTTCGTGGAGGAGCTTTGCGGGCGCCGTGAGAAGCCCCAAACGGTCGCCGCAACGGCCTTCGAAGTCGATGCGGTCCTCGCGGAGTACCTCGGCTCTACGCTCGATCTGTGCCGGAAAGCCGGCGGAGAGGCGGGCATTGCGTTCCAGGGCGAAATCGTTCGCAAGGACTTTGTCGCAGCCGGCACGAGCGCCATGCGCGAGGATCTCTTCTCGCGCAGGGCTCTGACCTACGACTGCGCCATTCTGAATCCGCCCTACAAGAAGATCCGCTCCGACTCCGAGGCCCGAAGGCTGCTCCAATCCGTTGGCATCGAGACGAGCAACCTCTACACCGGGTTTCTGGCCATCGCCATCGAGCTGCTGACCCCGGGAGGCGAGTTAGTCGCAATCACGCCGCGCAGCTTCTGCAACGGCCCGTATTTCAAGCCGTTCCGCGAGCGGTTGCTCTCAAAGATGCGCCTGCAGCACATCCACGTGTTCGAGACGCGGGACACGGCGTTCTCGGATGATGAGGTGCTGCAGGAGACGGTGATCTTCCACGCAATCAAGGGGGACAACCGTTCGGGATCCGTGGTGATCTCCGCAAGCCCCGGCCCCGACACGTCGGACATGACCCTGCGCGACGTGCCCTACGACCGCGTCGTCGAGCCCGGCGATCCCGACTTCTTCATCCGGATTGTGGCCGACGAGACCCAGCATGGGGTCGCCCGGCGCATGGCTGGGCTTCCCTGCGACCTGCCGGCTCTCGGATTGACGGTTTCGACGGGGCGCGTGGTCGACTTCCGCGCGAAGGATGCCCTGCTCGCGGACCCAACTGCGGGATCGTTCCCACTGATCTATCCCACGCACTTCGACGCCGGCGCGATCGCCTGGCCGAAACCGGGCGGCAGGAAACCGAACGCGCTCGCGCCGCTTCCGGGCACCGACGACCTGCTCGTCCCTTCCGGGTGGTACACGCTGACCAAGCGCTTCTCCGCCAAGGAGGAGACCCGGCGCGTTGTGGCTGCCGTCTTCGATCCGGATGCAGTGCCGTGCAAGCGCGTCGGCTTCGAGAACCACCTGAACTACTTCCACCGCTCGGGCAAGCCACTCCCACAGGCGATGGCGCGCGGGCTTGCCGCCTTTCTCGACAGCACGATGGTCGATGAATACTTCCGCCAGTTCAACGGCCACACACAGGTCAACGCAACCGACCTGCGCAGCCTCCGCTACCCGACGGCGGCCCAGCTTGAGGCAATTGGCGCGCGGATCACGGGCGCGTTCCCTCCGCAGGAAGAGATCGACCGGTTGGTCGAGGAGGAAGTCTTCTCGATGCAAACCCATGAGGCGGTGGCAAACCCACTGGAAAGCATGAAGAAGATCGATGACGCTCTGCGGATTCTCAAGGTGCTGAACCTCCCGCGCGAACAGCAGAACGAGCGTTCGGCGCTGACATTGCTCGCCCTGCTCGCGCTCAAGGCGCGCACTCCGTGGCCATCGGCCGCGGCTCCATTCATGGGCGTAACGCCGATCATGGACTTCGTCGCCGAGCACTACGGTAAGAAGTACGCGCCGAACACGCGTGAAACGTTCCGCCGGTTCACGCTGCATCAGTTCCTGCAGGCGGGTCTCGTAAGCCTGAACCCCGACGACCCGAAACGCCCCGTGAACAGCCCGGACACGGTCTACCAGGTCACGGGGCGGACCCTGGGGCTGCTGCGCGCCTTCGACTCCGACGCCTGGATCGACCACCTGGAGGCTTGGCGTCGCGACCAGCGGACACTCCGGGACAAGTACGCGGCCGAACGGGAGATGCAGCGCATCCCGGTGAAGATCAACGAGGGAAGCCAGGAGGTCACGCTCAGCCCCGGTGGGCAAAACGAGCTAGTCAAGCTCGTCGTCGAGGAGTTCTGCTCGCGATACACGCCAGGAGCGACCGTCATCTACATCGGCGACGCGGGCGACAAGTGGGCCGTGTTCGATGGCAACGCGCTCCAGGCTGTAGGCGTGGACGTTGACCCGCACGGCAAGATGCCGGACGTCGTCGTCCACTTCGAACAGAAGAACTGGCTGGTGCTCATCGAGGCCGTGACCAGCCACGGGCCCGTCAATCCCAAGCGCCGCGAGGAGCTGCACCAGCTCTTCGCCGGCAGCAAGGCCGGGCTTGTCTTCGTCACCGCGTTTCTGTCGCGCTCGGCGATGGTCAAGTACCTGAACGACATCTCCTGGGAAACCGAGGTGTGGGTCGCGGACGCACCGTCGCACATGATCCACTTCAACGGGGTGCGGTTCTTGGGGCCGTATGACGTTCGCGCGAGGTAGAGGAATCTCAGCCAGCGAGTTCTACCCAGCCCACGCCCTGTCTCCTCGGGTCCCGAGGGATTTGGACATCTCGCATCTCGTAAGGAATGAGAATGGCCGGGTGCAGGGCATGTCCTAAGGCCTGAAACGCTCAGACACCGATGCTCTGCAGGCCCGACCCCGATGCTCTGCAGCCCAGACCCCGATGGTCTGCAGCCCCGGCCTCGATGGTCATCCGTCCCGACCCCGATGCCGTGCATCCCAGACCCCGATGCTCTGCACCCCGCCCCCGATGGTCCACAGCCCACGCCCCGATGCTCTGCAGTGCATGTCCCGATGCCGTGCAGTCGTCATCCCGCGGTCGGCGCCCCTCATCCCGCGCCCCGCGCCCGTCGCCCCCCACCCCGCCGCCCCTCGTCCCCTGCATCGCGCCTCTCCCCCCCTGCTCTTCGCCGCTACTTCCCCGGCGTGCCGCCGTCCGCCCCGGTCCCGCCGGCGTTCGGATCCGTCTTCGTCGCCTCGTCCTTCGCCGCCTCCGGCGCGCCCGGTGCCGTCTTCTGTGCCGCATCGCTCGCGCGCCGCCGGACATGCGGCACGAGCTTCACGAGCCGCTCGGCGTACTCGGGGTGGTCGTGCTGGCGTATGCAGGTGGCGGCCCGCGACAGCAGGCAGTCGATCTTGAGCAACTGATGGCTCAACTGGGCCTGCGGGCCCGACCGCTCCCCGGCCCCGGCGCCCGCGTCGATGCTCGCCTCGAGCGTCTTCATCTGCGACAGCAGCGTGGCGTACATGCGCCCGACCATGACCCCGCGGCGGCGCAACATCTTCCGATAGGTCGGGTCGGCCAGCGCATCCAGGCCCAACTGCGCCTGCTGCGAGATCTCGACCGGCGAGTCGCTGAGCGGGATGTTGACGCCGAACGCCTTCTTCACCTCGGCGCCGCCGCGCGCCCCGCCCACCCGATCACCGACGTCCTTGCGCGCGCCGGCGATTGTCGCCTTCAGCCCGCGGGCCATCTCCTTCGTGGCCGGGCTGTAGCGGACCTTGGCATCTTTCTTCGTCTTCAGCTCGAGGGCCGCCGCGGATACCAGCGGCACCGCGACAGCGATCAGCCTGCCGAGGGCGGCCAGTTCGATCTGCGGGTCGGGGTCGGGCTCCTCGTCCGGCAGCAGCGGGACTTCCGCTTCCTTCTTCGGTTCGGCCCCCAGGAGCCCGGCCGCCTCCGTCATCAGCGCGGACAGGTCCGCATGCCGCGCCTTGATGCCATCGGCGTCGATGCTGGACTCGCGCGGGTTCTCCTCGGTTTCGGCCTCGACCTCCGCGTCGATCTCCGCGGCCCGCCGAGCGACCGGATCCACCTGCGCGATGGGTTTCTCTGCCAGCTTTTCCTTCGGTGCCATCCTGGAGGGCCCTCTTTCTTCCACCGTGGAAGTGCGCGAACCCTAGCTGAGTCGTCCAGCGACTGTCAAGCAGTGAATCGACAGTCCTGCCGGTCTGGGGGCGTGGACGCTGAAGGGGTTCTTCGCCCCAGTCGGGATCGGCGGGGATTCCGGGCAGGAGCGGCTATGGAAAGACCGGGGCGTTGGGACGGTCGAAGGCGACGACGCCTGCCCCAGCGGCGGCGGCGCCACGCTCGACGGTGCGCACAAGCTCGTGGCGGGGGTGGATGCGGAGCAGCGGCTTGTCGGAGCCGGGGACCGCGCCGACGTGCTGCGCGCGCTCGTGGAGGGATGGCGGCGGACGTCCCGCCCCAGGTTCAACGGATTCCGGGGGGGGCCTCTGCCGGAACGGGTGGGATGGGCTGCCCGTCCGCCGGTGGCGATGGACCGAGCGATCTTCGGCCGGTCGTTTGCGCCGGACGGGCAGCCGACCGCGCCGGCCGCTGTGCCTCGGATGATCGCAGAGGCGCGGTCGGACTGCCCATCCCACCCACATGGTCACGGTCCCCCCGAAAACCGCGAAGCACCCTGTGCGCCGCGGCTGCCCGCGCTGACACGACCGCGCGACCTCCGGGCGTTCATCCTTCGTCCTTCATCCTTCATCCTTCCATCATCCCTGTTCCCACCGGCGCGCGCGCGTACTAGGCTCGCGCGCACACCCGGTCTGGAGTCCGCATGCGAAAAGCCCGCATCATCGCCACCCTGGGGCCCGCCTCCCGCGCCCCCGAGCGTCTGACCGCGCTCATCGCCGCCGGCATGGACGTCGCACGGCTCAACTTCTCGCACGGCACCCACGACGAGCATCGCGCCGCCTTCGACGCCGTGCGCCGTGCCTCCGAGGCCGCCGGTCGGCCTGTCGCCGTCATGCAGGATCTCCAAGGGCCGAAGATCCGCGTCGGAAAGCTCCCCGGCGGACCGCGCGAGCTCGCCGAGGGCGACGACGTCGTGGTCGACTGCGGCCCGCACCCGGATTCCTCAGCGATTCCGTGTACTTACGACGGTCTCGCCGCGGCCGTGCGCGAGGGCGATCCGGTGCTCCTGGCCGACGGGCGCCTGCGCCTCGTGGTGCAGTCGGTGTCGGGCACGCAGGTGCGCTGCCGCGTGCTGCGCGGCGGCACGCTGTCGGATCACAAGGGCATCAACCTGCCCGGCGCGGTGCCGAGCATCCCCGCGCTGACGCCCAAGGACCTGGACGACGTGGCGTTCGGCGTGGAGCTGGGCGTCGACTGCGTGGCCGCCTCGTTCGTGCGCAGCGCCGACGACGTGCGCACCGTGCGCCGCCACGCCGGCGGGCTGCCTGTGATCGCGAAAATCGAGAAGCCGCAGGCGGTCGAACGCCTCGACGAGATCTGCGAGGCGTCCGACGGCATTCTCGTGGCGCGCGGCGACCTGGGCGTCGAGATGGCGCTGGAGCAGGTGCCCGGCGTGCAGAAGACCGCGGTCGAGAAGGCGAATCGGCTCGGCAAGATGACCGTCGTCGCGACGCAGATGCTCGAGTCGATGATCGAGAGCCCCGTGCCCACGCGCGCCGAGGTGAGCGACGTGGCCAACGCCGTGCTCGACGGTGCCGACGCCGTCATGCTCTCGGCCGAGAGCGCCGTGGGCCGCTACCCCGAGCTGGCGGTGCGCACCATGGCCTCCATCGTGGAGGCGGCCGAGGCGAGTCCGCGCTTCCTGGCGCGCCGCGCCGACGAGCCCGCGGAGGGCCGCGGCGGCTTCCCGATGGCCGTTGCGAAGGCGGCGGTTGCGGCGGCCTGGCAACTGGGCATCCGCACGGTCGCCTGCTACACGCGCCGCGGCGAGACGGCGCGGGTCATGTCCGAGTTCCACTGGCCCGGAGCCGTGGTGGCGTTCACGCCGTCGCTCCAGACCTGGTACCGCCTGGCGCTCTACCGGGGCGTCTCGGCGCGTCGCACGGGCGAATTCGGTTCCACCGACGAGATGATACGGGGTCTCGTCTCCGCGCTGGTCGAGGCGGGCGACGCGCACCCGGGGCAGGAGATCCTGTTGTGCTCCGCGGTGCCGCCCGACCGGCCCAGCGCGGGCACGATGATGATGCAGCTTCTGAGGGTCTGAGGGCTTCGGAGAGCGGCCATGGCCGACGGGTCCGGAAAGCAGGGCGGAGCGGGCAGGGCGTTGCAGCGCATCCGCATGGCGGAGGAAATCGCTGCCGACGGCAGCAAGCAGGTGTGGCACACGGGGCCGGGTGTCGAGGTGGTCACCCGCCTGGACGCATCGGGGCACGCGTTCTGGCAGGAGCTGACGCTGGAGGGCCGCGTCGTCCAGTGGAGCCGCGAAAGAGGGCTGCGCACGGGGCGCGAGATGAAGGACGAGCGCGCCACCGGGCGCCACGACAGCGCGGTCATGCACTTCGACCCGGCGCCGGCGCTGGGCACGCTGGCGAAGGCGCTGACGATTGCCGAGGCCATGGCGCCGTCGGACCGCTATCTGGAGCATCTGGCGGGCCGCGTGCGCACGACGCTGGAGGCCGGCGCGCCGTCGGTTCGGGACACGGTGACGGAGGTGAAGCCGGTGACCGCTCCGCCGCCGCAGCCGGACCCGTCCGAGGAGCGGACCGAACCGGGCGCGCCGGCGCCGGAGGGATTCTTCGCGCGGCTGCTGCTGCTTCTGGGGCGGCGATAGTCGGAGCGGCGGCCTGTGGCCGCACGTCGGATCGGCGGCTCGCTCATGGTGAGCCTGCCGAACCATGGCCGAACGTGGGCGCGCGGCAGTGGCCGCGCCGGGCGCACGGTACCTATCGCTCGCTCCGGAGTCCGTTGCGCACCGCGCTGGGGCGGGCTGACCTCTTGCACCAGCGCGGGCGTGGACCATGCCTTCGGTCAAGCCGGGGGGACAGCAAGGCTGCCTGCCCGCTTGCAATTCGGGACGCGTGCGCTCCATGCTGGATGCCATGGACGCCGCGGGCACAGACAACTGGGGAGCAGGGCGCCTCGGCCCGGTGGAGCAGGCTCGTTTCATCGCCGGCGTCGACCATTGCGGGAGATTCTTCATGGGGCAGGCCGAGGCCCAGCAGGCGCTCTACAGGCTCACCGCGATCCTCGAGCGCGAGGGCCTGCCCTATGCGGTCATCGGCGCTTTCGCGCTCAACGAGTACGGCCATCGGCGCGTCACCGTCGACGTCGATGTGCTCATGCGCGAGGAAGATCTCGCGCGGTTCAAGCGCAGCCACCTCGGCGACGGCTACGCCGAGCGCGTGCCGGGCACCGGCAAGCTGGTCGACACGCTGCACGGCGTCAACATCGACGTGCTGAGCGCGGGAAGGTTTCCGGGCGACGACAAGCCCAAGCCCGTGGCCTTTCCCGACCCGGCGACCACGGCCCTGCGCGGCGAGCGCTTCGCGCTCCTGCCGATGTCCCGCTACATCGAGATCAAGCTCGCCTCCGGCATGGTGGCGCCCCACCGCGGCAAGGACCTCGTGGACGTCCAGGAGCTCGTCCGGAGCGCGGGCCTGCCGCTCGATACCGTCCGCGAACTGCACCCCTGGGTGCGCGACAAGTTCGTCGAGGTCTGGAAGCTCGCGCAGGTGCAGGACCCGTTCTGAGCACACACCCGGGCACCCCCGGCGTCCGCCGTCATCCCCGCCCGCGCCGGCTGTGCTTGACTGCCGGCATGCCCCTGTGCTTGACTGCCGGCATGCCCCGCCCGTCGCCGCTGCCGCTTCTCGCCGGCCTGTTCCTGGCCGTCGCTCCCGGCACGTCCCGAGCCCAGCCCGCGCCGCCGGGCGCGCGCCCCGCGCGTCGCGTTCCTGGGAGTCGCCGCCGGCGAGGGCATCGGCGAGAAGACGCCCGCCACCGTCGAGGAAATCCTGCTCACGGCGCTGGATCGGACCGGGCGCTTCGACGTCGTGGGCCGCAGCGACATCGCGAACCTCATCGGCTTCGAGCGCCAGAAGCAGCTCGCCGGCTGCAAGGAGGACGTCTCCTGCGCCGCAGAGATCGCCGGCGCGCTGGGGGTGCCTTTCCTCGCGTCCGCCAGTATCGGCCGCCTCGGGCCCGTCACCATCGTGAACCTGAAGATCATCGAGGTGGGCAAGGCGCGCGTCGTGGCGCGCGCCGAGGCGCGACCGGGCGCCCAAGCCGACCTGCCGGCCGCGCTGGACCGGCTGGTGGCCGAGGCGGTCGCCGGCTGCGCCCGCGAGGGATGTTTCGGTCCTTCGACTCCCTTGCCGCGTTCGGTGGCTCAGAATGTGCGGACGGACCGCCTTCCCGATGCAGCGGCCCGTCCCGGGCCGGCGCAGCAGGTGCGGCGATCACGGGTCTGGGCCTGGAGCGTCGCGGGTGCCGCGGCGGCCGCGGCCATTGCCGGTGCGGTCGTCGGCTGGCAGGCGCGCGCCGCGCTGGAGGGCGATCAGAGCGTGAACGGCGATGCGAGGACGCATTCGCTCACGCAGGTGCGGGGCCAGCGCGCGGCCGACCTGCGCACGGGGGCCAACGTGCTGTTCGGGTGTGCCGGCGCGCTGGGCATCGGCGCGGGCGTGCTGTTCGTGTTCTGACGGGAGACGGGCTCGATGCGGGGATGCCCGAATCGGAATGCGGCCGTCCGGGCGGCAGCGCGTAGCCTCCCCTTTGGGGGACTACCGGTGCGTGGCCGTCCCGGCCGCACGGGCGCGGGGCTCAGGACTTCGGCAGGGTCGAAAAACCGCAGTGATTTCGGCATGTTGGCGCGGAGGCTGACGCCGCTGGCAGTCGGCGTGCTGAACGCCTGCGTGGGCCCGGGTACGCAGGACGAACGTTGGTCGTGCCGCACGCAGGCGGACTGTCTGCCCGGGTGGTGCTGTGCCGGGTCGGGATTCTGTGCGCAGAAGTGCGAAGCGGGGGGTGGCGACGCGGGAGCTCCCGACGCCTCCATCGCGGATGCAGACGCGGGGCCCGACGCAGGTCCGGCCGCCGACGCGGGCGGCGAGCCGGACGCCGGCCCCGGCCCCGACGCGGGCGCCGAGCCGGACGCGGGCCCCGTCCCCGATGCGGGCACGACGGACGCCGGGCCGGCGAGCTGCACGACTGACGCGCAGTGCGGCCCCGGCCGCTGGTGCGACGGCGAGGGCGCGTGCCAGCGCTGCTCGTCGGGCGACTCGGCGCACTGCGGCAACGATGACTCGCCGGCGGGGTGCTCGGCCTGTTCCGGCGCGACGTCCGCCTGCCGCGGAGGAATCTGCGGCTGCGCCGACGACGATGCCTGCGGCCCGGGGCGCTACTGCGACGCGGCGACGGGCGCCTGCCGGGCCTGCTCGAGCCGGGACGCGCTGCACTGCGGCACGGGATCCTCGCCGCCGGGATGCCGCGAGTGCCCGGCGGATCTGCCGCTGTGCGTCACGGGCGGTTGCGAGTGCGGCGGCGATGCCGACTGCGGTCCGGGGCGCTGGTGCGACGACACGGGCGCGTGTGCCGGGTGCTCGGCGACCGACCCGGATCGGTGCGGGACCTCCGAGTCCCCGGCCGGGTGCGCGCAATGCCGCAACTTGACTCCGGCGTGTCGCGACGGCGGCTGCGTCTGCACGGGGCACTCCGATTGCGGCACCGGCAGGTACTGCTCCGCGTCGGGGGCATGTCTCGCGTGCGCGCCGGCCGACCCGGCACGCTGTGGCACGGCGTCGAGCGGGCCCGGCTGCGCGCAGTGCTCGGGCGCGGCACCGGTATGCCGCACCGGTGCTTGCGTCTGCGGCGCCGACGCGGACTGCGGCGCAGGCAAGTACTGCGACGGCGACGGAGAATGCCAAGCGTGCTCGTCGAGCGATGCAGCCCATTGCGGCACCGCGACGACCGCTCCGGGCTGCCGGCGCTGCAGCGGCTCGACCTCGACGTGCCTGGCAGGTGCGTGCGTGTGTACGACCGACGCGCACTGCGGGACCGGGAAGTATTGCGACGGCAGCGGGACCTGCCAGCCTTGCTCGGCGACGGGTCCGAGCCGCTGCGGCACGTCCGCGTCGGCGGCGGGATGCGCTCAGTGCTCGGGCACCTCGCCGGTATGCCACGGCGGGACGTGCCAGGGGTGCAGCGGCAACGGCGACTGCGGGACGGGAACCTACTGTGCGGCATCCGGTGCGTGCGTTGCGTGCTCGTCCGCCGACGCGGCACACTGCGGGACGGCCTCGTCGTCGGCGGGATGCGCGCCGTGTTCGGGCGCGACGCCGGCATGTCGGAGCGGGACTTGCGGGTGCGGCAGCAACGCGAACTGCGGCACGGGCACGTACTGCGCCGACTCCGGGGCGTGCGCAGCGTGCTCGGCGGCCGATCCGGCGCACTGCGGTACGTCGACGAGTACTGCGGGATGCGCGGTCTGCTCGGGGAACACGTCCGCATGCGTGCGCGGGGCGTGCATCGATCGTGAGTGGTCCAACTGGGTGACGCAGCCACTGGCGCTGCCGGACTCGAACTACACTTGGGACACGGACACCGTGACGGACCACGTCACCGGGCTCGTCTGGCAGCGGGTCGTCGATTCGACCGGCCGCACCTGGCCGGACGGCGGAAACTACTCGACAGGCCGCACTTGGACGGACGCCGGGAACTACTGCACCAACCTTCCGCTCGCCGGCGGCGGCTGGCGGCTGCCGACGAAGAACGAACTGCTCTCTATCGCGGACTACGGTCTTTTCCCCGCAATCAACCAGAACGCCTTTCCGAACACGCCCCCCGAAGGGTTCTGGTCGTCGACGGTCCGCGAGTGCGGCTCGTCCGGCGCATGGGTCGTCAACTTCTACGGCGGCGGCGCTTACGGCCATGGGGTGGGCGACAGCAGCCGCGTGCGGTGTGTGCGGTGAGGACGGGACGTGTTCGCGTTTCGACGACTTGACACTTCTTTCTTGGGGGCGGTCGGCCGAAAGGAGGCGCAAGATGAAGCCGGGCGGCAGAACGATGCGGCGTGCGGTGCTGGTGGCTCTGGTGCTCGGCGACGCGGAGGCGGGCGACGCGCGGGCTGCGGCGCCGGCGGGGCGCTACACGGTGACCTCCGATATCGTGACCGACAACGTGACGCACCTCGTCTGGGAATCGGCGGCTTCGACGACGACCCAGACTTGGTCGGACGCGGCGACCTATTGCCAAGGCCGGACCACCGGCGGCCTGTCGGGTTGGCGGCTGCCGACGATCCGGGAGCTGCTGAGCATCGTGGACCCGCGAGCGTGCAGTCAGTCCATCGACACGACCGTCTTTCCGAACACGCCCAGCAGTGCATTCTGGTCATCGACCTTGATCTCCGGGGATTCATCCTACGCATGGGGCGTCAACTTCGACGGCGGCGGCATGGGCGCCCACAACGTGGGCGGCTACAGCTACGTCCGCTGCGTGCGTTGAGGACCGGACATTTCGACGCTTCGACCCTTCGTCCTTCGATTCCCTCGCCGCGCCCGGTTGCCCGGACGAGCGGCTCGCCCCGGGTCACGCCCGCACGACGACGACCTCGCGTCCGGCGGGGGTCTGCGCGGTGCAGGCAGAGGTGCGGTCCTCGACCGGTGGCTGGCCCGGGCGGCGGTCGAAGACGACGAGCCAGCCCACCGTGTCCCGCGGCAGTCCCGCGAGGCAGTCGTCGAGCTGCGCCAGTCCCCCGGCCAGCGGATCGCGCCGGCTCCACACCTTGACCTCCACCGCCAGCGTGTCCGGCCCGTAGCGCAGCCACAGGTCCATCCGCCCCAACCCGATGCCGTACTCGCGCTCCACGCGGCCGCCGTTCTCCAGCCGGTGCAGGAACGCCATGAGCACGAGGTGCGGCGCCGCCTCGTGATACGGGTGCGACGCCATCAGCACCTCGCCGTGCCGGCGCCAGAAGGCGAGAAACGACTCCAGCAGCCTGCCGAAGTCGATGCGCCCGTCGGGGCGCAGCCAGTTGGGCTGCACGGTCGCCGCAGCCGCCCGTTGCGGCATCATCGCCAGTTCGCGCGCGACTATCTCGCGGCAGATGGGGTTGGCGACCGCGAGCGCACCGCCCGGCCCCTCGCGCACCAGCCCCGGGTCGAGCGCGGGCGTGCAGCACGAAGTACGCCTTGTCGTCGACGAGCTTGCGCACCGCCGGCACTCTGCGTCCCGGTGCGAGCATGTAGTGGTCGGCCGCAAAGCAGGGACCCGAGACGTTGAAACGGCGGGGCACGGGCGCACCTCCGGCGCGTAGAAACGCGCGCGGGGGCGCGCATGTCAAGCACGTCGACGGTGCGTCGCCGGTGCCGGCGTCGAGCACCGCGCCGAGGTTCTTGTCCGACATGCCGCGCGCCAGGATCGTCGCGAGCAGCGTCCGGGGCTCGCGGAGCCTCCGTCGCACCGCGCGCTCCCGCCCGGTCCCGGAATGGGACTCCAAGTCCCATTTCGGGACTGGTCCTCGGCCCCGCACCGCCCGCCGATGCCCTGCAGGCGGTTTCCTGCCGGGGCACGGTCCTTGCTTGGCCGTGCCCGGCGCCGAGCGCGCCGTCCGGAAGCCGAACGTCGAAAGCCGAAAGCCGAAAATGGTCCCCAACCCGCACGACGCGCTGTTCAAGACGGTCTTCTCGGATCCCGCGATGGCGGCCGCCGAGTTGCGCGCGGTCCTGCCTCCGGCCATCGCGGCGCGCATGGAGTTCGACACCCTGCGGCTGGAGTCCGGCGCCCTCGTCGCGCGCGAGCTCGGCGACCGTCACGCGGACCTGCTCTTCAGCGTCCGGCTCGCGGGACGAGTGGCCCTGGTTTTCGTGCTTCTGGAGCATCAGAGCGAGCCCGACGCGCTCTCGCCGCTGCGGCTGATGCGCTACATGGTGCTCGTGTGGGAGCGCTGGCTCGCGGCGCACCCGAAGGCCACGAGACTTCCGCCGATCATCCCGGTGGTCGTAAGCCACGCCGAAGGAGGCTGGCGCGCGCCCCGGAGCATGGACGAGCTGTACGACCTGTCCGAAGCCGATCTGGCGACGTTCGGGCGTTGGCTGCCGCGTTTCGACCTCGTGCTGGACGACCTTGCGGCGCAGGACGAGGCGGCATTGCGCGCGCGGACGATGGACGTCTACGCGCGGCTCGCGCTGCTGTTGCTTCGCGACACGCGCGCGGCACCGGACGAGGACGCGCTCATCGTGGCTCTGGCGGATCTGCTGCGCGAGTTGGAGGACGATCCGGCTCGCGAAGCCGCGAGGGCGACCGTGATGAGCTATATTCTGCTGGTCCGGCGGGTGGACCGGGTCCGCATGGCACAGCGGCTGCGGACGCTGGTCGGCCCCAGAATGCAGGAGGCGGTGATGACGACGGGCGAGGAACTGATGCGCGAGGGCGAACAGCGCGGACTGGAGCGCGGACTGCAACGCGGCAGAGCGGAGGGTGTGCAGACGGGGCTGCAGAAGGGGCTGCAACAGACGCTGCTGCGTCTGCTCGGGCACCGATTCGGCAGGCTGGACAGGAAGGTTGTTGCCCGCGTGCGTGCGGCGCGTCCGGAACAGCTCCAACTCTGGCTCGAACGGATTCTCACAGCGGAAACTGTCGAAGCCGTGCTCGGAGCCTGACGGAGCCGTGCGGACGCTGGTCGGCCCCCGGATGCAGGAGGCGGCGATGACGACGGGCGAGGAACTGATGCGGGAGGGAGAGCAGCGCGGTCTGGAGCGCGGCAGGGCGGAGGGTATGCAGACGGGGCTGGAAACGGGGCTGCAGCAGACGCTGCTGCGTTTGCTCGGGCACCGATTCGGCCGGATGGACCAGAAGGTTGTCGCCCGCGTGCGTGCGGCGCGCCCGGAGCAGCTCCAACTCTGGCTCGACCGGATTCTCACGGCCGACAGCCTCGAAGCCGTGTTCGCAGCCTGACTCGAAGACGGACGGGGGCACCGCGCTCGCGGCAACGATGGCGAAGCTCGCTGGGTCCGGGATTCATCGGTGCAGCGCGCGGCAGGAGCGCGCGCCGCAGGGCACGAGCGCCGCGAGGCTGCCCCCGAGCGCGAAGGCGCGCTGGTGCGCTGGGACGAGCGCCGGTTCAGCGACACCGTGGCGAGCTTCTGCCGGCTGGGTCCGTGTTTGCGGCGCCAGCGCCGTCCCCGGCCCGACGAGGGGCTCTTGCGCACGAGGCCTCGTGCGCACTATTCTCATCGTCGGAGGTGCCCCATGTCGGCGGCGAGGAAGTGGCGCAACAAGACGTTCCGAATCGAGGACGCGGTCCTGCGCCGGGCGGAGGAGCGCGCCAGGGCGGAGGGCCGCACGCTGCAGCAGGTCGTCCGGCTCGATCTGGAGCGGTACGCGCGGAAGCAGGACGAGGATCCGGTCGCCGCGTTCCTGAGGGATGCGGACGAGGCCGTGGCCAGAATGCCGAGGCGCGAGGCCCCCTACGTCTTCGACCGCAATGCGCTCCACAGGCAGTTCGATGAGCGCTAGGACGTTCGTGGACACCAGCGTCCTTCTGCGGGTGTACGACGAGGTCCAGCCACGAAAACGGGCCCGGGCGAAGGAGGTGATCGCCGCGCTGCAGGCGGGCGGCCCCCCGACCGTGAGCGCGAACGTCCTGGGCGAACTCTTCAACGGCCTCGTGTCGCCGTATCTCCACAGGGGCCGGAAGATGCCGCCGATGATGTCCCGCGACGAAGCGACCGGACGCATGGACTTCGTCCTCGCATTCCGGACCGTTTCCACGACGCCGGAGGACATCCGCGAGGCGCTTCGCCTGCGCAAGCAGTACTCGTTCGACTGGTGGGACGGCGTCAACCATGCCAGCGCGAAGGCCGCCGGCTGCGACCGCGTGCTCACCGAGAACGTGCCGTCCGCGAGTACGATCGAGGGGATTCGGTACGAGAATCCGTTCGATGGGATCGTCGAGGACGGCGAGTCCGGTGCGTAGCCGCCGGCGAATCGCTCCGGCCGCTTGCGCGCGGATCGGCCCCGGGATAGACCCTGCGGCGGTAGCGCCTCCCGGCCTGGTGGCGGGCCTCGTCTTCAAAACGAGTGGTCGGAGCTGAAAGGCGACGACGGCCGGTTCGATTCCGGTGCGCTACCGCCAAGAACCGGCTTTCGGCTTTCGACTTTCGGCTTTCGGAAGAGCTTGCAGACCGGGCGCTGCCTTGCCTCCCCGTGCGCGCAGCCGCACATTGCGCCGCGGGGAGGGGAGGCATGCTCGCGGCCTGGGGCCGTGTCGTCGTGCGGCACCGCGGGCCCGTGCTGGCCGCCGCTGCAGCGACGCTCGCCCTGAGCGCGGCCGGACTCGCTCGCGGCGGGACGCTCGTCTCCGGCTCCATCGGGGCCACCGAGTCCGCCCGCGCGCAGCACCTCGCAGAAACGGCGCTGCACCAGCCCGGCGACACCTCGTTCGAGCTGCTGTTCCGTTCGCCGGGGCTCTCCTTCGACGATGCGACGTTCCATGGCGCCCTGGAGCGCGCCGTGCGCCGGCTCGAGGCCGATCCGCGAGTGCTGTCCGTGCGTTCGCCCTACACGAAGCCGGCTCCCGTGGGCGAAAGGTTCGTCGCCGCGGATCGGCGATCCGCTCTCGCCGTCGTGACGCTGCGCGGCGACGAGCGACAGGCGGCGCGCGCCTACGCCGGCGTGCGCGCGGCCGTGGACGCCGCGCCGCTGGAGGTGCTCGCCACCGGACAGCCGGCGTTCGTGCACGACCTGGATGCCGTTCTCGCCCGCGATCTGGCCCGCGCGGAGCTGCTGTCCGTGCCGCTGGCGCTGCTCGTGCTCGTCCTGGCGTTCGGAGGGCTCCTGGCGGCGCTGCTCCCGCTCGTCGTCGGAGGGCTGGCGGTCGTGGGCGGCATCGCCGCGGTGCAGGCGCTCTCGCACGCGGTCGAGATGGCCCAGTACACGGTGAACGTCGTTTCACTGGTCGGCATGGGCGTCGCCGTCGACTACTCGCTCTTCATCACGGCGCGCTTCCGCGAGGAGCTGGCGGGCGGCGCCGCGACCGCGGACGCCGTGAGCCGCGCCATGGCGACCGCAGGCCGCGCGGTGGCGTTCTCCGGGCTAGCGGTGGCCGCCGGGCTCGCAGGGCTGCTCTTCTTCGAGGATTCCTACCTGCGCTCGATGGGCGTCGCGGGCATCGTCGTCGTGGCGCTCGCCGTCGCGTACGCGCTGACCCTGCTGCCGGCGCTGCTCGCGACCCTCGGACCGCGCCTCGGTTCGGCGAAAGCGCGCCGTGCCGTGCCGGGTGCCTGGAGCCGGCTGACGCGCCGCGTCATGCGCCGGCCCGTGGCGGTGCTGGTGCCGACGCTGGCGCTGCTTCTGCTGGCGGGCGCGCCGTTTCTGCGCCTGCGCCTGGCGGCGGTGGAAGTGTCGATTCTGCCGCCGGACACCGAGGCACGTCGCGGATGGGACGCCCTGCGCGTGTCGTTTCCGGCCGAGACGGCCAACGCGATTCTCGGGGTCGTCGAGTTCCCGGGCGAGGCGTTCGTGCCGGCGCGCGTGGCGGCGCTCTACGACGCGAGCCGCAGGGTGGCGTCGCTGCCCGGCGTCGTGCGCGTGGAGAGCGTCGTCGACCTGACGGATCGGCTGGATCTCGACTCGTACGTGTACCTGGCTTCGCAGGCGCCGGAGGCCCGTCCGCCCGAGCTGCGCCAGGTGCTGCCGTCGCTCGCAAACGGGAACGCGGCGCTGCTGCGGGTGATCACGACGGGCGATGCACCGGGTCCGGACGCGGTGCGCCTCGTGCACGAGCTGCGGCGCGATCCGAAGGTCGGCGACGGGCACCTGATCGTGGGCGGGCGCACGGCCTCGGACCTGGACGCGGCCTCCTACATCCGCGCACGCACGCCCCGCGCGGTCGGTTTCGTCGTGGTCGTCATCGCCATCGCGCTCTTCGCGGCGCTGGGATCGGTGCTGCTTCCGCTCAAGGCGCTCGTCATGAACGCGCTGTCGATTTCGGCCTCGTTCGGCACGCTGGTTTGGATTTTCCAGGACGGGCATCTGAGCGGTCTTCTGGGGTTCACGCCGCGGCCGCTGGAGCCGGCGCTGCCCGTGCTGCTGTTCTGCCTCGTGTTCGGGCTCTCCATGGACTACGAGCTGCTGCTGCTGGGCCGCATGCGCGAGGAGTACCGGCGCACGAAGGACAACACCGCGGCGGTGGCGCTCGGACTGGAGAGAAGCGCGGGGCTCATCACGAGCGCGGCGGCGATCATGGTCGCGGTATTCGCGGCGTTCGGCGCCGCCCGCGTCGTGGTCGTGCAGGCCATGGGCATCGGCCTTGCGGTCGCCGTGGCGCTGGACGCGACCGTCGTGCGCATCGTCGTCGTGCCCGCGACGATGCGCCTGTTCGGGAAACTGAACTGGTGGGCTCCTGCGGGCATCCTGCGCCTGCGGGAGCTTTTTCGCGTCGGGCCTCGGCCCGCGCCGCGGCGAACATGACTCATCCGCATCTTCTCTCGGCGGCCGTCGGAATCCTGGTCGCAGTCGTTCTCGGACATCGGGCGCTCGCGCGTGCTCTGGCGCCCCGGCGGGCGGCGCGCCGTGCCGTGCCGCCGCTGCCGTCGCTCACCGTGATTCGTCCGATCAAGGGTCTCGACGCGGGGGCGCGCGGGAACCTGGAGGCGCTGTTCGCGAGCGAGTATCCGGCATCGCTCGAAGTGCTGCTCGTGCTCGACGATGCCGCTGATCCCGCATTCGAGCTCGCGGCGGAGGCGGTCCGGCGCCACTGCGAGCACGGATGCAACGCCCGTCTGCTGCTGGCCGGCCGCCCCCCCGCGGGACGCACCGGCAAGCTGCACGCGATGATCCGGGGCTCCGAGCGTGCCGTGGGGGAACTGCTCGCGTTCAGCGACTCGGACACGCGGCCCGCGCCCGGTCTTCTGCGCCGGCTCGCGGAGGAGCTCCTTTCACGTCCGGATGCCGGCGCCGTGTTCGCGCCCGTGGCGGCCGTGCCGGCGGGGCGCCCCTCGCCGGGCGACGTCGGCTACGCGCTGCTCGTGAACGCGTGGTACGGGGCAGCGGCAGCGAGGGCTGCAGGAGAGCATGGCGTGCTCCCGTTCATCATGGGGCAGCTCATGGTGCTGCGGCGCGAGGCGCTGGGCGCCATCGGGGGCCTGCGGTGCGCCGAGGGCCACCTCGTGGACGACATGCGAATCGGGCTCTGCATGAGCGAGGCGGGGTTCGCCAACGTGCAGGTGCGCGAGCCTCTGCACGTCGTCGCGGGAGGGATGAGCCCGCGGGCGTTCGCGTCGCTCGTGCGGCGCTGGATGCGCTTCGGCACGGGCGGCCTGTCTGCGCGCTTCCGGGCCGTGCCGTGGGCGGCCGGCATCGCTTTCGCGTCCGCGTGGGTCTGCGCGGGCGCGGCCGTCGCGCTGCGCGATCCCCTTGCGGGGGCAGTGTCGGCGGCGGCGATCGTCGCGTTCGCCGCGGCAGAGCTCGACCTGAGCCGCCGGCGCGGCGGGGCGTCGGTGCCGGCGCGCCTGCTCTGGGTCCCGATCGTGCTGCCGTTCGTCGCCGCGGCTCTCGCGCTCGCGAACGTCTTCTCGACCTCGGTCGAATGGCGGGGCCGCAGCTACCCGGTCGATCGGCGCGCCCGTCTGCCGTTCCTGGTTCCGCGCGCGGCGCGCTAGGACGCAGCGCCGCGGGTGCGTGGCGGAGTTGCGGGCGAGCCGGCGCCCGACGGGTGCGCCGGCACACCACTCACGACGACGCGTCTCGGTCCCGTCCGCTACGCCGCGCACAGCCGCCGCCGCCGGAACAGCCACACCCCCGCGGCGAAGTACGCGGCCGACAGCAGCAGCAGAGAGACAAGCTCGTACAGGCAGTCGCCCGCGCCAAGTCCTATGCCTAGAATCTTGTTCATGGCCGACACGGCGTGGCTCGTGGGCAGCCAGTCCCAGAGCCCGACGGTCACGGATCCGAGCGTGAAAAGCGGCGTTTTCGGAATCGGGATCATGGCGCCCGAGAAGAACATGAGCAGCATGAGGGGGAAGTTCCCCAGCACGAACGCCTCGGTGACCGAGCGCGAGAAGCAGGCGACGAGAAGCCCCACCCCGATGACCGAGAACGTCGCCACGACGCACACCAGGATGCCCGCCCACAGCGGCCCCTGGCTGCGGAAACCCGTTGCGACGGCGGCGGCGTAGGCGAGCAGCACGGCGGCCGTGCCGACCAGGACCTGCACGAGGCTAAGCCCCGCCAGCAGGTCGAACGACGTGACGCGGCTGAGCTGCAGGCGCCGCAGCGTACCCGACTCGCCCTCGCGCGCCAGCGCCATGGCCACGGGGAAGATGAGCAGCATCACGGCGAACACGAAGAGCCCCGGCAGCGCCAGGTCCAGCTCCGAACGGCCGCCGCTGCCCCCGAGCGGCTTCTCGACGAGTTCCACCGGGTAGCGAACGCCCGCGGCCTGCTCCAGGTACCCGGACACCGCCGTGATGGCGAGCACCGCCGCGACCATGTAGCTGGTGCTCGTCATGTCACCCATGTAGACGAGCTGCGGGCGGCTCGCGCCGGCGGGGGGCGGCGCGACAAGCGCCTTCGAGAACCCCTGCGGAATCTCGACGAGCGCGTGCGCCTTGCCGCTCTCCAGCATCGCGCGCGCCTCGTCGTGCGTGGCGGCGGGGACGACGCGCAGCGGCTTCGAGCCCGCCGCGTTCTTCACCTCGGCGATGGCGCCTGCGAGGTCCGCCCCCGCGCGCAGCGGCCGGCCGTCCGCGAGCAGGGCGCCCTCGTCGTGGTCCACCAGCACGACGCGGTAGCTCCACCCGCCCGCGCCGAACACCACCGCGAAGAGCACGACGAAGAAGGGCGCGAGGCTCAGCAGCAGCGCCAGCAGCCACAGCTCGCGAAGCTGCTCGCGCAGGGCCTTGCGGAACACCGCCAGGGCTCTCATTCGCGCAGGCTCCTTCCCGTGAGCGCCAGGAACACGTCTTCCAGCGTGCTCTCGCGCAGTTGCACGCGCCCCGCCGCGAGCCCCAGGCGCCGCACCAGGTCGAGAATCGCCGGC